>ENA-UERC01001860-UERC01001860.1-human-gut-metagenome-genome-assembly--contig:-NODE-1860-length-11245-cov-16.148370_pt1 | contig 11245 bp, 7 predicted proteins | sample MGYA00242955_ERZ507955 | MGnify/ENA primary metagenome ERZ507955 (study PRJEB26167, sample SAMN06115394) | human gut metagenome | host: Homo sapiens | place: China:Hubei | collected 2016-04-27... | reverse complement strand
GGCAAGAAGTACTTCTCCGTCGCTTCCGGCGGCGGCACGGGCCGTACCCTGCACCCCGATAACGTCGCAGCCGGCCCCGCCAGCTACGGCCTGACCGACTCTCTGGGCCGCGTCCACGGCGATGCTCAGTTTGCAGGTTCCTCTTCTGTGCCTGCACACGTCGAGATGATGGGCCTCATCGGCATGGGCAACAACCCGATGGTCGGCGCTACTGTCGCCTGCGCTGTTGCTGCTGCACAGGCCAACGCCTAAATCCTTTTCCCAAGTTCGGCAGAGGGGGCTGCTTGTAAAAGGGCAGCTCCCTTTTTATGCTGATAGATGTTCGCAACCACAAACCACGAAGTAAGCAAGGAAGGAAAATCATGAAGAAAGCTCAGATCAAAAAGAGCGTGTCTGCACTGGCTATGGCAGCGGTCATCGCGGTCAGCCTGTTTGGCTACGGCTGCGGTGCAAAGCCTGCCTCTACCAGTTCTGACGCAGGTGTGTCCGGCGACTTCACCGGCACTGCCAAGGGCTTCGGCGGCGACGTTTCCGTCACCCTGACCCTGACCGACGGCGCCATCACCGGCTGCACCGCCGAGGGCAAGGAAGAGACCCAGGGCGTCGGCTCTGAGGCCATCGCCAAGATGCCCGGCGAGATCGCCGAGAGCGGCAGCATCGCCGTGGACGGCGTGTCTGGCGCTACCATCACCTCTACCGCCATCAAGGAGGCTGCTGCAGCTGCCCTGACCGCTGCCGGCCTGAACCCCGATGACTACAAGACCGCTGTGGAGAACGACGCTTCCGCCGAGGACTCCACCGTTGACGCTGATGTCGTCGTCGTCGGTGCAGGCGGCGCAGGCATGACTGCTGCCATCACCGCTGCCGCTGAGGGCAAGAGCGTCGTCATCCTCGAGAGCCAGTCCATGGTGGGCGGCAACTCCGTCCGCGCCACCGGCGGCATGAATGCCGGAAAGACCGTCTATCAGGATGAGAACGAGTTCGGCGAGTCTGCCGGCGTCGAGAAGACCCTGAAGACTGCTGCCGAGAAGTACGCCGACAACGAGACCATCACCGCTCTGGCAAAGACCGTCTCCGAGCAGTGGGCTGCCTATCAGGCCAACCCCACCGGCTACTTCGACTCTGTCGAGCTGATGGAGCTGGATACCATGATCGGCGGCAAGGGCATCAACGACCCCGAGCTGGTCGAGACCCTGTGTGCAAACTCTGCTGACGCCATCGACTGGCTGGACGAGCACGGCATCACCCTGCACAACGTCTCCAGCTTCGGCGGCGCATCCGTCAAGCGCATCCATCGCCCTGTGAACGCAGAGGGCAAGACCGTTTCCGTCGGCTCCTACATGATCCCCCTGCTGCAGGAGAACTGCGAGAAGGCCGGCGTCAAGATGATGCTGGACACCACTGCAACTGAGATCCTGACCGATGCCAACGGCGCTGCCGTGGGCGTCAAGGCCACCGGTGCTTCCGGCGAGACCGTCACCGTCAACGCCAAGGCAGTCGTTCTGGCTTCCGGCGGCTTCGGTGCAAACCTCGACATGGTCGTCAAGTACAAGCCCGAGCTGAAGGGCTTCATGACCACCAACGCCCCCGGCATCCAGGGCCAGGGCATCGAGATGGCACAGGCCATCGGCGCTGCTACCGTGGACATGGACCAGATCCAGATCCACCCCACCGTTGAGGCCAACACCGCTGCCCTCATCACCGAGGGCCTGCGCGGCGACGGCGCTATCCTCATCAACGAGGAAGGCCAGCGCTTCATCGACGAGGTCGGCACCCGCGACGTCGTCTCCGCCGCTGAGATTGCTCAGACCGGCAGCTACAGCTGGCTGGTCGTCGATCAGGCCATGGCCGATGCTTCCAGCGTCATCCAGGGTTACATCAAGAAGGGCTACACCGTCACCGGCGCTACCTACGAGGAGCTGGGCAAGGCTATGGGCGTCGATGCCGCTGCCTTCGCAGAGACCATGGAGAAGTGGAACGGCTACGTTGAGGCCAAGAATGACCCCGACTTCGGCCGCACCAGCTTCGCCAACCCCCTGAACACCGCTCCCTACTACGCTGTGAAGGTCACCGCCGGTGTCCATCACACCATGGGCGGCCTGAAGATCAACGCCAACACCGAGGTGCTGAACGAGAAGGGCGAGGTCATCCCCGGCCTGTTCGCAGCAGGTGAGGTGACTGGCGGCGTCCACGGTGCAAACCGTCTGGGCGGCAACGCTGTTGCTGACTTCACCGTCTTTGGCCGCATTGCCGGTGCTGCTGCCAGCGACTACGCTGCATGAGCATCCGCAAGCAGCCTGAGCCGGCAAAAGGCGCAAAACGCCTGAGCTGGAAGGCAAACCTCCTCTTCGCAGCCGTCGTCCTGGCGGCAGCTGTCCTGCTGGTCTTTCTGCTGCGTCCGCGCAGCAGGACGGAGCCGCTGGCAGCAGTCGTGGATTTCGGCGACGGCATCACCGAGGTGCTGCCGCTGGATAAGGACTACGATTACCTGTACGATGTGGGCAGCTATGTCGTTCATTTACAGGTAAAAGACGGCACCATCTCGTTTCAGGACAGCCAATGCCCGGACCATGTCTGTGAGCAGTTCGGCCAGCTGAGCGAGGAAGGTGCATGGGCGGCCTGCGTCCCTGCCGGGGTGTATGTGCAGCTGGCTCCGCTGAGCGAGGCCGAAGCCGCATCCTGATAGGATAAAAAATAAGAGACACCCGCATTGCTCTGAAAAGGGCGCTGCGGGTGTCTCTTTTTGTATAAAAACGGACGTGTATTTTGTAAATAAAGGGTGAAATGAAATTTGGACGCTTGAGTATTTTGGTGAAATGCGATACACTACCAATAACAGATTTTTCGTGCAAAGGGGCAACTATGCCCTTTTGCATCGACTAGGAGGAAAAGCATGATCTGGAAAAAGAAAAAGGATGCAGCGGCTCAGTCTGCTGAGGCTGCCGGGGAAATGACCGGAGCCAAGGGTAGGACCGGTGCAGGCGCATTTGCCAAAAAGAACTGGAAATGGCTCGTGCCGCTGGTCGTCGTGGCGGCAGCGGGCGCTGTCTTTCTCATAGGCGGCGGCAGGAATGGCGCTGCCAGCCGCGATGTGACCTACGCCGAGACGACGCCGGTCCGTCAGGATGTCTCCAACTCCCTGAGCGGCACCGGCACGCTGAACCCGGCCAATACATATACCGTCAAGTCTCTGGTGGACGGCAAGATCCTCACCGGCGGCTTTGAAGAGGGCGACAAGGTGGAGGAGGGCGATGTGCTCTACACCATCGACAGCTCGGACGCTTCCACCAATTTGGAAAAAGCCAGCATTGCCCTGCAGCAGGCCCAGCGCAGCTATGACAAGACTGTGGACCGCCAGTATGTCCGCGCAGAGGTGGACGGCACCGTTAGCAGCCTCAAGGTCGCAAAGGGCGACGAGGTGACCAGCGGCCAGGAGGTGGCGGTCATCCGCGACAGCTCCAAGATGCTGCTGAACCTGCTGTTCCCGGCAGCCGATGCCGCCAACTTCTCGGTGGGCCAAAGCGCTGACGTGGTGCTGGACGGCACCTTTGAGACGCTGAATGGCACCATCACCGCCGTCACCGGCACCGATGAGCTGAGCACCGGCAACCTGCTGGTGCGCACCGTCACCATCCGGGTCAACAATGCCGGCGGTCTGACCACCGCCCAGGCCGCTACCGCCAGCGTCAATGGCGTCAGCTCCATCGCCTCTGCCACCTTTGCCTATCAGGCAGAGCGCACCCTGACCGCTCAGGCCAGCGGCACCGTTTCCGCCATCAATGTGCAGGAGGGCGGCGCGGTCTCCAAGGGTGACATCATCATCGAGCTGACCGGCGACGAGCTGACCGAATCCATCCAGTCTGCTTCCGAGTCCCTGCGCAGCGCTGAGATCTCAATGCAGAACCAGCAGGACAATATGTCCAACTACACCATTACTTCGCCCATCAGCGGCACCATCATTGAGAAGGACGCCAAGCAGGGCGACGCCCTGACCTCCGGCAGCACCCTCTGCGTCATCTACGATCTGAGCTATCTGGAGATGGTCATCAATGTGGATGAGCTGCAGATCGGCGCACTGTCCGTGGGCCAGAAAGTCCAGATCACCGCTGACGCTGTGACGGACAAGACCTATGTCGGCACAGTCACCCGTGTGTCCATGAAGGGCAGCTCCAGCGGCGGCACCACGACTTACCCTATCACCATCCGCATTGACAACACCGACGGCCTGCGCCCCGGCATGAACGCCAACGCTGAGATCGTCGTGGCCGAGGCCGGCAACGCTCTCGTCGTGCCGAATGCTGCCGTTATCCGCGGCGGCTATGTGCTGGTGAGCAAGAAGTCTCCCAGCGCAGCCAATGCGGTGGAAGACATGGACGCACCGGACGGCTATGTCTACGTCAAGGTCGAGACCGGCGTCAGCGATGACAGCTACACCGAGATCAAGAGCGGCCTGCAGGAGGACGACACGGTGGCCTACGACACCAGCTCTGTGTCGGATGACTATTACAGCGACAGTATCTGGTAAGGAGGTGCCCCATGAGCGCTCTGATCGAATTTGAGCAGGTGTGCAAGTATTATCAGATGGGCGATACGCTGGTAAAGGCCGCCGACCACATCACGATGAAGATCGAGAAGGGGGAGTTCGTGGCCATCGTGGGCCAGTCCGGTTCGGGCAAGTCTACCTGCATGAACATCATCGGCTGTCTGGATGTCCCCACCCACGGCGTCTACCGGCTCAATGGCCGGGATGTGGGCAGGATGAACCGGGACGAGCTGGCAGATGTCCGCAACGAGATGCTGGGCTTCATCTTCCAGCAGTATAACCTTCTGCCCCGGCTGAACCTTCTGGAAAACGTGGAGGTGCCGCTGGTCTACGCCAACATCTCCCGCGCCGAGCGCCACAAGCTGGCCAGGGATGTGCTGGAAAAGGTGGGACTGGGCGACAAGCTCAAGAACCTGCCCAACCAGCTTTCCGGCGGCCAGCAGCAGCGCGTTTCCATCGCACGGGCTCTGGTGCGCAACCCGGCGGTCATCCTCGCCGACGAGCCCACCGGCGCTCTGGACTCCCACACCGGCCGCGAGGTCATCGGGATGCTTCAGCAGCTCCATAGAGAGGGCCATACCGTGGTGCTCATTACCCACGACAATTCCATCGCCGTGCAGGCGGAGCGTATCATCCGTCTGGAGGACGGACAGGTGGTGTATGACGGCGACGCCCACGCGCCTGAGGCTATCGTGCAGCCCACTCTGTCCGGCGAACCGGCACAGGAGGAAGCAAAATAATGGTATTAGAGACTTTCCGCCAGGCACTGCAGAACGTCTGGAGCAATAAGCTGCGCACGTTTCTGACCATGCTGGGCATCATCATCGGCGTCATGGCGGTCATCGTCATCGTCGGTCTGGGCAACGGCATGACCAGGAGTATGCGGGACAGCTTTTCCGCAATGGGAACCAACACCCTCTCCATCCAGATATGGGGCTATGGTTCCCGCACTGCGACGGTGGATGATCTGTACGACATCGTCAAAAAGAACCCAGAACTGCTTTCCTCCATCTCGCCGCAGCTGGATTTCAGCGACAACACCCCCAAGGTGGGCACGACGCAATACCGTTACGGTACGGTGTACGGCGTGGATGAGAACTACATCGAGTCGAAGGGCTACACCCTCGCCAAGGGCCGGAACATCCAGTATATGGACATCGCAGACAACAAGCAGATCTGCGTCATCGGCGATTACATCAACCGCACGGCCTACGGCGGCAATGCGGTGGGCCAGACCATCAAGCTTGGCCCCTATAAGTTCCGCATCGTGGGTGTGCTGAAGGCCAAAATCTCCAACTTCGACCAGCAGGAGGGCAGTGACGACGATGCCGTCTACCTGCCCTACACCACAGCCATGCGCCTTTCCAACGAAAGCTCACCGGACTCCTACTCCGCCATCATGGTGGACGAGGGCCAGGCCAACGAGGCCAAGGCTGCGGTGGAGCAGGGACTGTATGACATCTTCAAGAGCGACAATGCTTACTACGTCTACAGCGCCAGCGAGTGGCTGGAAGAGATGAACAGGATGATCAACATGGTCATCGTCATCCTCACCGGCATCGCCAGTATCTCGCTGCTGGTGGGCGGCATCGGCATCATGAACATCATGCTGGTGTCCGTCACCGAGCGCACCCGTGAGATCGGCATCCGCAAGGCCATGGGCGCAAAGGAAAAGACCATTCTGGCCCAGTTCGTCACCGAGGCGGCCACTACCTCGGCTCTTGGCGGCACGCTGGGCATCGTCCTCGGCTACATCGTGTCGGCCATCGCCAATCAGGTGCTGCCCATGTTCACCGATGGCATGGACATCACGGTCAGCCCGTCCTTCAACTCCATCGTGGCAGCTTTCGGCATCTCGGTATTCATCGGAGTGCTGTTCGGCTATCTGCCCGCAAAACGCGCCGCGCGGCTCAACCCCATCGACGCGTTGAGATATGATTAACCTCTCCGTCTGTGCCTTTGGCGCAGCCACCTCCCCTGACGAGGGGAGGTCTTGGCAGTACGGAAAGCTTTCTCTCTTCGCCAGAGGCTCCCCTCGGTAGGGGCAACAACGACGGCCGCCGCCAGTGGCGGAAACAGGGAGTCGTTGCTGGGGCAGCGGCCAGCAAGACGCGCGCAATGCGCAGCGGATGCTGGGTGCCGCAACCCGGCCTTGTCGAGCGAAGCGAGACTGAGAGGCTTAACATTTTTTATAAGGAGATCACAATGAAAAAACGTCTTCTCGCATTTCTGCTGGCGGTCAGCATCGCGGTGTCGATGCTGGTGATGCCGGCATCGGCTGCGGGCAACAACACCGCCGTCCAGTTTGCCATCACGCTGGGTGCTATGGATTCCGAGCAGTCCGGCGCACTGAATGCAGCCGTGACCCGCGGCGCATTTGCCAGAATGCTGACCTCTTACTCTACCTACCGGGAGAGCGTCTCTTCTCAGGGGGCAGTGGGTACCCTCTACACCGACCTGCCCGGCTCCTCGGCATGGGCGCCCTATGTCCGCATCGCCGTGCAGCAGGGCTGGATGAACGGCTACACCGATGGCAGCTTCCGCCCGAACAACGCCGTCACGCTGGAAGAAGCATGCACTGCAGTGCTCAAGCTGATGGGCTATAAGATGACCGACCTGAGCGGCGCGTTTCCCAACGCCCAGCTCAACAAGGCCAGCGAGATCGGCCTGCGTGCCGGCCTCGACCGCCGTCAGGGCGAAGCGATGAACTACGAGGACTGCGCCGTCCTGCTCTACAATGCCCTCACCGCCAACAACGCCAGCGGCTCGGCCTACGGCACGACCCTTGGCTTTACCGTGAGCAATGGTCAGGTGGACGGCTCCACCATCCTGCTCAGCAGCCTGAAAGGTCCCTTCGTGGCTTCGGAGAGCACGGTGCTGCCCTTCGTCCCTGCCAGCGTCTACCGCAACGATAAGGTCTCCGGCTCCGCAGAGCTGAACAAATACGACGTCTACTACTACAGCGAGAGCCTCAAGACCCTGTGGGTCTATACCCGCCGTGCCGCAGGCCGCATCACCGAGGTGTCTCCCTCGGCCAGCGCCCCCGCTTCCATCACGGTGGCAGGCACGTCCTATACGCTGGGCAGTACGGCCATTGCTTCCCAGGTGTCTTCTCTCAACGGCGGCGGTGTCGGCCAGGTGGTCACTCTGCTGCTGGGCATGAATAATGTGGCCGCAGGCATCATCACCGGCGAGGAGGCCGACGAGGTCTTTTACGGCGTGGTGCAGTCGTCCGCCCGCAACCTTATCGACGAGGACAACAGTGCCGATGTGCTTCAGACCGTCAAGGTCCTGTGTACCGACGGCCTTGCCCGCGAAGTGAATGTAGACAAGAGCCTGAATTTTCCCACCGGCTGGCTGGTGGAAGTGCGGGTCAGCCCCGAAGGCGAGAGCGTGGAAAAGATCGATGAGCGCTCCGTCAGCGGCACTGTGAACGAGAACGCCACCGCGCTGGGCGATATGGCTCTGGCAGATGACGTGCAGATCCTTGATACGAGTACAGGGGGTGTGGCTGGGACGGTTCGTCCCAGCCGCCTATCGGGGGTAAACTTAAAGGCTTCCGATGTCCGCTACTACACCACCAATCCGCAGGGGCAGATCGACACGCTTATTCTGAACGATGTGACCGGCGACCTGTGGTACTACGGTGTGCTGGACGATGTGAAGAATGTCGCCGCCAACTACAGCACCCTTCTCAGCGCCATCCAGTCTGAGCCGGGTGACGGCACCATTGATACCGATGCAGTCGTCAGTCAGGTGAAGAGCATTATGGTACCCACCACCACAGAGATCTTGTGGGGCGTTATCTCCGGCGACATCCTCAGCACGGCATGGGAGCGCCTGACCAGCAACACCGGCGCACTTCTGGGCCTCGGCTTCCAGCAGATCGCCCAGATCACCGGCACTCCCTTCAGCCAGATATTCAACTTCATCGGCAGCGGTGCGACCTATATCGGCTACGTCAACGGCCAGCAGGCCAGTCTGAGCACTTCCATCAAGTATCCTGTGCTGGCTGGCGGCATTGCGGTCTGTCAGGAGACGACCGGCTCTGTCCGCAACATGGTGCAGCTGATGCCCATGAAGATCGACAAGGTGGGTGCGGCCAGCGTCCTTTCCTCCAAGGGCGAAAGGTTTGAAATGGCCGATAATACGCAGGTCTACCTGTGGTACAAGGGTCAATATTACTACACCAAGCTCACTTCCGTCAACTCTGATGATTACTATCTTACCGGCTGGTACGACAACTTTGGCTGCGCCGCTGGCAAAAAGGTGCGTATCATCGTCGCCGTCAAAAAAGACTGATGGCAGGTTATTACAGCCGCTCCGCGCAGCTTGCCCGGCAGATGCGCCAGCTGCTTTTCCCGAGGCGGTGTCCCTTCTGCCGCAGGGTGCTGGGAACGCTGCCGCTCTGTGAGGTGTGTACACCGCGGCTGGAAGAGCTGCGCTGCGGCCCGGTCATGCGGCTGGACGTGAGCCGCCACTATCTGGGTGCTCTGGACGGGGCGGCTGCGCCCTACCGGTATGAGGGCGTCGTCCGCAGTGCCATCCTCCGTGCCAAATACGAAGGCGAAAGCTGGACAGCGGTGGAGCTTGGCGTGGAGATGACGGCCCGGCTGTTCGGGGCAGAGGTGGAGATGCACTGTGCAGAGCCGGTGCCGGGGCTGGTCCCCGGTGCGGCCATCGGTTATGACTGCATCGTTCCGGTGCCTGCCACCAGCCGTCGGCGCGGCTACAATGTGCCGGAACGGATGGCGCAGCCTCTGGCCCATGCACTGGGCCTCCCGCTGCTGCCAAAGGCGCTCTGCCGCGTCCGGGCCGGACGCCATCAGGCAGGACTCTCGCTGGACGAGCGTCTGGCAAATGCGGCCGGTGCCTTCCGGGCGCAGGAGCCGGAGCTCGTGGAAGGGAAGCGGGTGCTGCTGGTGGATGACGTCATCACCACCGGCGCTACCGCCGCAGCCTGTGCGCAGGCACTGCTGGATGCGGGCGCCCACAGCGTCTTTGCCGTGGCAATGGCAGTCACCGAAAATGAAATGGACGCACCATCGAGAGCTTCTGGACAATGAGCGAAAAATCCAGAAAAAATCCAAGAAAAATAAAAAAAGCGCTTGACAAAACGGGCAAAGTCAGCGCGGTCGTCCTCACTGGCCTGTTTCCAGAACTCCTCTACGCAGTACAGCGTTTCGCAGTTCCAGCGGAAGTCAGCATATTCCGGCTGACGCATGATCGACAGCACGGTTTTGATATAGTTGACCTGAATTGCAATAACGCGTTCCTGCAGATCCGTGTAGCCTATGTCCGTGTGGGAATGATGGACAACATAGACCGTCTTGATGGAATGTGCCATGATAAATACCTCCTAATATTTGATTTGCGGTTTTCGGGGGAAAGCCACAGACTTTTGAGATTGATAAAATGCCGGCGATTCTACACCGGATGTGCCACAATGCATACCGGTACAGGGCAGGAGATTCCCGCTTTTTCCGGTTCCAGACGTCCCGTCTTTTCATCCCTGCGGAAGCAGGTGATGCAGCCGCTGTCCTGATTGGCAGCCAGCAGCATATAGGATAACTCAGTTGCGAACACAGGCAAGAATGACCTTGACCTCGCTGCCGTCCGGGCTGTAAATTTCATAATCGCCGGCTGCCTGAGGAACAATGCAGGTTTCGGCATAGTGCAGCTCCAGAGGAGGGAACGCATCGCTTTTGCTGCGCAGAACCGCCCGCGTACCATCAACCAGGTTCAGCATATGCACACTGACGTTGCGATGTACCGGCAGGGTAGAAGATGTTGTAAAGCGGAATGTGTCCAGAAACTCCCGTTCATGCAGACCGGTGCGCACAACCGTTCCGTTTTCGCCGGTATAAACTTCTGCCACTGCGTTGACAAGGTTTCTGTGAACCCATTCGGTATTACGGTACCATTGGATGTTGGCTGCACCATGTTCAAGGTGGATGGGGCGCGGTTTGCCGTCAAGGTCAACACGACCCCAGTCCCACAGCTTGAATGTGAAAATATAGGGTGTAGCGCTGATTTCCAGCACCATGGTATCTGCACCGGAACAATGCACAGTGCCGGCCGGAATCAGTACGTGGTCATGCTTCTTGACAGGAATCTTGTTGACAAATTTTTCTGCCGGGAAAGGCTTACCGCCGTTCTGGGCCGTCTGCAGGGCGTCGATCATTTCTTCCGGCTTTGTACCGGCTTTAATGCCCAGATAGACGCAAGGGGCTTCGCCGGCAGCATCCAGAAGATAGTAGCTCTCATCCTGTGTATAGTGCATATGGAAATGGCTCTGGATGTATTCGGTCAGGGGGTGAACCTGAAGCGAAAGGTTCTGCCCGTGCATGGTGTCCAGCATATCAAAACGAATGGGAAATTCCTTGCCGAAGCGTGCATGAACACGGTCACCCAGAAGCTCACGCGGGTGCGCATAGACAAGGTTGAGCGCCGGCGTTTCCACAACACAGGAACCGAAATCCAGCAGCAGGCTGTTTTCTTCCGGAACACCGTCAAAGCTCCAAGCGTAGTTGCTGCCGTTTTCGGGCAGGTCAAAATGCGTTTTCATCCAGTCTCCGCCCCAGACGCCCGGGTCAAAGTAAGGCACCATGCGGAACGGCTGCGCCGCAGCTTTGGACAGTGCTTCGCGGTAAGCAGCTCCCGGCACAATGGCAGGGTCACCGGCTGATGTGGTATCGAGAT
>ENA-UERC01001855-UERC01001855.1-human-gut-metagenome-genome-assembly--contig:-NODE-1855-length-11264-cov-3.515330_pt1 | contig 11264 bp, 7 predicted proteins | sample MGYA00242955_ERZ507955 | MGnify/ENA primary metagenome ERZ507955 (study PRJEB26167, sample SAMN06115394) | human gut metagenome | host: Homo sapiens | place: China:Hubei | collected 2016-04-27 | study... | reverse complement strand
ACATACTTACCATCTTTAATAGCAAGCACTCCATCTTGTCCCTTTGTACCAACTCTCAACTGATACACTCCACTCAGCGCTGCCTTATCCAATTTTAAAATTGCAGCAGCATCACTTCCTTGTGCATAGCCTCTAATATTGCCCGCATTTACAGCTGAGAAAGCTGAAGAGAACAGTAAGCTAGCACACAAAAGAGTAGAAAACTTTTTGTTCATAATTCTAAATTTAATATTAATACTAATGTTTATAAAAGTTCAGTTCTTATCGTACGTTTGTTAACTATTGTATCTTGAAATCGAATACGTACGTTTTCATTAGTCATTTCTAAAGTTCCTCTTATTTTTCTATAAATCAACATCTTAAATACGATCACACACCCGATTTCACTCTTAAAATTCTTCATTTAAGCGTACATTGTATAATGTAGTATATCTCTATTAATCAACCCATTACAAAAACTGTCAAAATGTAAAAAACACCTTTTTTGCGAATTACTACCCAAAACAGCCCTTTTCAGTCCCTAGGCAAGACGGATATTTTCCTAAAATCCACTAATCATTCGTTTCCTGCCGCAAAACAAATGTGTCTGCGGTCGAAACTTTTATTTCAATCGTTGGAACTAAAGTTTCTACATGGTGGAATCAAGGTCCCAAAGCGAGTAACTATATGAAACTTTAGTTTCTAACTTTTTTAGCTGAAACTATCCGACTTACCGAATTTACTAATTCTGTAAGCGTAGTCTGCGGAATCTATTTTTTATGTATCTTTGGCTATTCAAACACCATGACAAGAGAGAAAAGCCTATGTATAAGAATGGTAAATATCGGGAAACCGATAAAATGAGTGATCTGATCTGTGAGAATTATCCGATGGTGCTCGTCATGAGCCGCTTCGGTATTGCACTCGGATTCGGAGAAAAGAATATCGGAGAAGTATGCCGCCAAAACGGTGTCGATCCCTGCACGTTCCTGACCGTCGTAAACTTTCTGACGGAAGAGATATCCGCGCCGATGACAAACATTGACAAATGTCTGTCGATCGAGGCTTTGATCACTTATCTGCATAATGCACACGCCTATTTCTTGGACTTCCGGCTGCCCCATATCCGTCGTAAACTGACAGATGCGATTGCAGACTGCCCGAAAGATGTAGCGTTCGTTATCACTAAATTTTTCGACGAATATGCAGCAGAAGTCCACAAACACATGTCGTATGAAGAAAAGATAGTATTTCCATACGTCCGGGGATTATTAAAAGGGATAAAAGACCCGAAATACAACATAACGATCTTCCGAAAACATCATGATCAGATCGAAATGAAGATTATCGAACTGAAAAATATCTTGATCAAGTATTATCCGGGACCCGGAAGCAACCTGCTGAACAGCGTCTTGTTTGACATCTTCGCGACCGAACAAGATCTGGCCTCCCATAACCACGTAGAAGACTATCTTTTCGTCCCGGCGATCCTGACTCTTGAAAAAACAATACAGTGATGCCTATGAGCGCCTTATTAAACATAGCGGTTGCCGAACCGTCTGCCATCATCCGCAGTGGGCTCGAAGCGGTATTAAAGCGAATTTCCGGATTCCGCATCCAGATCATCGAAATTGCCACTGCGGAGCTTTTGCAAGAGACACTTCGCTCACACAAACCAGACATGCTGATTATTAACCCGTCACTTCCCGGTTACTATACCATTCAGCTTCTCAAGGAAGAAACCGGCTGTACGGAAATGAAATGCATAGCCCTGCTGTATGCCGTCGCTGATCATGCCCTGCTGCGACCTTACGACGACCAGATCAACATCTATGACAGCCCGGACGAGATCCGCCACAAGCTGGAGCGCCTCCATACGTCACCGGAAGAGGAAACCGAAAACGAAGAACAGCAGACGCTTAGCGCACGCGAAAAAGAAATCGTGGTCTGTGTCGTCAAAGGGATGACAAACCGCGAAATAGCCGACCGCCTGTTCCTTTCCACACACACCGTTGTTACACACCGACGCAACATCGCCCGGAAATTGCAGGTACACAGTGCCAGTGGTCTGACCGTATACGCCATTGTTAACAAATTAGTTGAACTAAACGATATCAAATTATAATCCATGAAGAAAAACAAACTCGCCGTCCTTACGTCATGCCTTGTCCTGTCAGGGACATTCTGTACGCAGGCGCAAAACAAAACGCCACAGGAAATCCGGATACCGGATACTTACAAATTAACGAACAAGTCTATCTACCGGAATGGCTGGATAGATTTCAACAAGAATGGGAAAAAGGATGTATATGAAGATCCTACGGTCCCGATCGATGCACGTGTCGAAGACCTCCTTTCGCAGATGAATGTTGAAGAAAAAACCTGCCAGATGGTTACGCTCTACGGTTACAAGCGGGTGCTGAAAGACGACCTGCCGACATCGGACTGGAAAAAACAACTCTGGAAAGACGGCATAGGAGCCATCGATGAACATCTGAACGGTTTCCAACAATGGGGACTTCCTCCTTCCGACAACCCGTATGTCTGGCCGGCTTCCCGTCATGCCTGGGCTTTGAATGAAGTACAACGGTTCTTTATCGAAGAGACACGCCTCGGCATCCCGACCGACTTCACGAACGAAGGCATACGTGGGGTAGAAAGCTATATCGCCACCAACTTCCCGACACAGTTGGGATTGGGACACACCTGGAACCGGAACCTGGTTCATAAGGTCGGCTATATCACCGGGCGCGAAGGACGGTTGTTGGGATATACCAATGTCTATGCTCCGATCCTCGATGTCGGGCGCGATCAACGTTGGGGACGCTATGAAGAGGTATACGGCGAAAGCCCATATCTGGTAGCCGAGTTAGGTATCGAAATGGCAAAAGGGATGCAGACCGACCATCAGGTTGCCGCCACTTCCAAACACTATATCGCTTACAGTAACAACAAAGGCGGACGCGAAGGGATGGCACGCGTAGATCCGCAAATGTCACCACGCGAGGTCGAGATGATCCATGTCTATCCCTGGAAACGGGTGATCAAGGAAGCCGGGATCCTCGGAGTCATGAGTTCATACAACGATTACGACGGGTTCCCCATTCAGAGCAGCTATTATTGGCTGACGACACGTCTGCGTGGCGAATTCGGTTTCCGCGGATATGTGGTATCGGACAGCGACGCCGTCGAATATCTTTTCTCTAAACACGGAACTGCCGCCGATATGAAAGAATCCGTGCTACAAAGCGTATTGGCGGGCCTAAACATACGTTGTACATTCCGCTCACCGGATTCATACGTCCTGCCACTTCGCGAACTGATCGCGGAAGGAGCTATTCCAATGTCCACCATTGATGACCGAGTGCGTGACATCTTGCGCGTCAAATTCCTCGTTGGATTGTTCGACCATCCGTATCAGATCGATTTGAAAGAGACCGACAAAGAGGTAAACTGCGCCGAAAACCAGCAGGTTGCTTTGCAGGCTTCAAAAGAATCGCTCGTTCTGTTGAAGAACCAGGATGCCGTCCTTCCTTTAGACGTAAACAAAATTTCCAAAATCGCCGTATGCGGTCCGAATGCAGATGAAGAAGCATACGCTTTGACACATTACGGCCCGCTTGCCGTAGAAGTGACAACCGTGTTGGAAGGCATTCGGAATAAGGTAAAACCAGGAACGAACGTGCTCTTTACGAAAGGTTGTGATCTGGTAGATGCCAATTGGCCGGAATCGGAACTGATTCGTTATCCGTTGACAGCCGAAGAACAGAGCGAGATCGACAAAGCGGTGGAAAACGCGAAGAAGAGCGATGTGACTGTAGTCGTGCTGGGCGGAAGTAACCGCACCTGCGGAGAAAACAAATCACGTTCCAGCCTCGATTTGCCAGGCCGCCAACTCGATTTGCTGCAAGCTGTCGTTGCCACAGGCAAGCCAGTCGTACTGATCCTGATCAACGGACGTCCGTTGTCTATTAACTGGGCGGACAAATATGTTCCAGCTATCCTCGAAGCCTGGTATCCAGGATCACAAGGAGGCACGGCTATTGCAGACGCTTTGTTCGGCGACTACAATCCGGGAGGAAAGCTGACCGTCACCTTCCCCAAGACAGTCGGACAGATTCCGTTCAACTTCCCGACCAAACCGAATGCACAGGTTGACGGTGGACGCAACAAAGGGTTGGACGGCAATATGTCCCGCGTAAACGGCCCGTTGTATCCGTTCGGCTACGGATTGAGTTATACGACTTTCGAATACTCAGACATTTCGATCCAGCCAGCTATCGTGACACAGGTTCAACCGGTCACCGTCGTTGCAAGGTGACGAATACAGGTAAACGTGCCGGAGATGAGGTAGTACAATTATATGTACGCGATATCCTCAGCAGTGTTACGACCTACGAGAAGAACCTCGTCGGCTTCGACCGTATCCATCTGAATCCGGGAGAGACGAAAGAGCTTACTTTCACGATCGAACCGCGTGACCTGCAACTGTTGAACAGTGACAATCATTGGGTGGTAGAACCGGGAGACTTCAAGGTTATGGTCGGAGCCTCATCCGAAGACATCCGCCTGAACGACCGTTTCACGGTAGTGGAATATGGTAAAGAGCAGGCAGTCACATCAGCAACCTCCCGGCAGCAGAAATCGGTTATTGCCAGCTCTTCCCAAGAATCTGTCCCGTTGGTATTGGACGGCAATCTGTCTACGGCCTGGAAAGCCAACAAAGGCGAATATATCACATTCGCACTTGAAAACAACGCTTCGCCTAACAGCATCGCAATTGCATGGAAAGAAAAAAGCAAAGATGCCAAATTTGAGATCCAGCTCTCCGGTGGCGGAGGCCAGTTCCTGACTGTATATGAAGGGACAGTAGAGGCTACGAACGAACTGAAGAATTACCGGTTCAAAGGCACGACCGCCAGTGATATCCGTATCGTAATAACCTCCGGCAATGCAAGTATTTCGGAAGTAAAAATCAAGGAGTTGAAAAATTAAGAATTAAATATTAAGAATTAAGAAATGGTGTCTTATGCATTCATTTCTTAATTCTTAATTTTTAATTCTTAATTTACAAATAGATTTCCCCAAAGAACTCCGGGCAATGGAAGTTCGGGGTGGGAAGACCAATCGGGCTCCAACTGACAAAATGCGGAAATTCCGTATCGTCCGCACATTTATAGAAGTTGCCCATTATCTTTTCCGGTAGGTTGTCAGGATCGAGGCCCATCAACCGGAAAGGAATGGCAACCACCAACTCCCAACTATATACCCCTAATTTCTCAGAGAAAGCAGTATGCGGCAGACTCGAAAAGCGACGAATGGATGCATATTCTTCCGCTGTCAGCGACTTTTTCGAATCACGCGATTCCCGGTAAGAAGCATCGCAAGTACCGATACAGTTAAACTCGAAATTGTAGTAATTAGGATCATCCACCCGCTTCATAAAAAACTCCACGCAACTGTCCGTATAAACCGGCGATCCATCTGCTTCGTAGAGCGCTTTCAAAGAGTTTCCTTTGACAAAATAGCGGATATACAGGTTCACCTTCGATCTCGCAATGTCGAAGGCCACAATAGGTTTGTAGGGATATTCTTCCCAGTTAACCACATCGATTGACTCTCGCTGGGCCTTTTCCATCAAAAAGCCTACGGACGACAGGTCCAGTACGTCCAGCGTTTCCAAATAAGGGACTTTCAGTTTCTTCATTATCAATTATAGATTTGGAGTAATGGCAAATGTAAATAAGAAGTCAGCAATACGGATAAAGCTCCGATTATAGCCAAGACAATAATGACCGATCCCACAATCCTATTCAATAACCATATACCTCGCACGTTAAACCATTTCTTCAACTTAGCAACTATATAAGTGATTCCGAACCACCAGAGAACAGCACCCACCCCAATAAAAGCAATGCCTCCCAACAGCATCCAAACAGAATGTTCCGGCAAGACAAAACCAAAGCGGGCAAACAAACCAATATATAATAATACGATTAATACGTTGCTAAAGGTAAGAAGAAAAGCTGTAATAAAATCCTGAGTGAAGGATAACTTTTTCTCCCGTTGTTTTTTAAGGTTCCGGACAGGATTGGATTGGAAAATATAATAGCCGAAAATGCCCAATACGATACTGCCGATCAATTGCAAGGGAGTCTGATTCGCCTCCACAAAATTCACCACGACTCCCATCCCCAAGCAGGTCAGTGCAGCGTAGATCACGTCTGACAGAGCAGCCCCTAATCCGGTGACAAACCCGTGCCAGCGTCCTTTGTTCAGCGTTCGTTGTATGCACAGCATACCGATCGGGCCCATCGGAGCGGAAACCAGTACACCGATAACAATTCCTTTACTTATCAATCCCAGCATTATCCTTTTATTTTCTGCCTAATGACTTGCAAAGATAACGCAAACCGAGAGCAGAATAAAATGAACTCGTCCATTTTTAACCAAAAAACGCCTGCAGGAATGTTTTTTAGATTACCTACAGGCGTTTTCACACTTTATGTAAAAGACTATTTAGCTTTTTCTTTTTCTAAAATAGCTTTCAACTTTGCAACGATTTCAGGATGTTCGGCTGCTAAATTCTTCTTTTCTCCAATATCCTGTTTCAAGTTGTAAAGTTGTTCTTCCTTGCTATTGCCTAACTCGATATTCGTCAATTTCTGATAGGCAGCACCATTACTCGGAGCAATATACTTCCATTCACCGTCGGAAACAGAGAGAGAACCGGCGACTTCGACCACATAGTCACGTCCTTTCAGGTCTTTTCCCAAAAAAGCGTCCAAATGATCCTGGCTGTCAGGACCGGCCCCTTCTCCAAGAGTCTTACCCATCAGGCTTGCCATGGAAGCATACAAGTCGACCTGTGAAACCAATGCATCAGAAACACCCGGTTTCACTTGTGCCGGCCAGCTGACGATCATCGGGATACGGGTCCCGGCTTCGAAAATACTATATTTTCCACCACGGAACGGTCCCCAAGGTTTGTGGTCGCCCAAAAGCTCAACAGCACGGTCTGCATAACCATCATCCACAACAGGACCATTGTCGCTACTCAACACGATCAAGGTGTTTTCGGCAATACCGGCTTTTTCGAGTGCGTCCATTATTTCGCCTACGGTCCAGTCGAATTGCAACAAAGCATCGCCACGAGGGCCCATGCCGCTCTTGCCGACAAAACGGGGATGCGGCCAACGGGGAACGTGCGCGTCGTTGGTTCCGACATACAGGAAGAACGGTTCATCTTTGTGGTTTTCAATAAATCGAACAGCTTTGCAAGTGATGCTGTCTGCAATGTTTTCATCTTCCCACAAGGCCTGCTTGCCCCCTTTCATGTAGCCGATACGCGAAATGCCGTTCACGATCGCCATATCATGCCCATGGTTCGGACTCGGTTTCAATTTGGTAAGCAATTCCGGATGGTCTTTTCCCAACGGTTCGCCAGGGAATGGTTTTTCATAGCTCACTTCAATCGGATCATTCGGATCAAGATTGACGATCCGCTGGTTCTCAACCCACACACAAGGCACACGGTCGCCTGTGGCAGCCATTATATAGGAATAGTCGAACCCTATATCTGAAGGTCCCGGCGTGATAAAGCCATTCCAATCCTGTCCTCCCGTCCTGTCAGACAATCCCAAATGCCATTTACCTATAGCACCTGTTGTATAACCACACTCACGAAACATATCGGCAACAGTCGGCTGTTCAGGACGAATGACCATTCCGGCATTTCCAGCCGCAATCCCCGTGTCATTCCGTCTCCAGGCATAATGCCCCGTAAACAGCGAATAGCGCGAAGGCGTACTGGTCGCAGCTACCGCATGTGCATCCGTAAAACGAACACCCTGTGCTGCCAGTTTTTCCACATTCGGCGTATGGATCGTCTTCGATCCGTTACAACTCAAGTCGCCATAACCGATATCATCGGCTATCAGGAAAATAACGTTCGGCTTCTGTCGCTGTGTTACTTTCTCTTCCGTCTTCTGTTTGTTTCCGGAACAGGAGGCCAACAAGGTAGCTCCTATTCCCAATACGATTGTTGATTTCATGATAATAATTTATTTGTATCGCTTCATGCACCACAAGCATTGTCCCTTATCGCAAATTCGGATTGATATCCTGTTCGGACTGTGGGATCGGCCATTTATAGTCCTGCTCCTGACGGAAAGCACGGCTGTTTACCCACCATCTGCCATATTTGTCAGGTTCACCACCCGGCTTCACACTTACGCGCTGTGAACCGGGGAAAGGAGCACCGTAAATATCGCCATTTAATACTTCATGTGCAATACCCCAACGCAGTAAGTCCCAATAACGGATTCCTTCCATCGCCAATTCGACACGGCGCTCGTTCCGTAAAATAGGACGTAACTTTCCAGCATTCACTTCCGTGATTGCTGGCATCTGTACAGATGCACGACCTCTTACCTTATTGATGGTTTCATCCAGCAAGGCTTGCGTAATCCCCTCACCGGCTTCTAGTTTGGCTTCCAAATAACTCAACAGAACTTCCGCATAACGGATAACAGGAACGTTTCCTCCATAACTATTCAGATCACCGGAGAAAGTTTCGTCAAAATACTTACGCATCATAAAGCCAGTCTGCGTAGTCTGTCCTCCCATCACCTTATCCGGACTCTGAGAATCCGGATGGCAATCGTAAACAGCCCCTTTAAAAGTGGAACCATTATAATAAATGGTATAATCCAGACGCGGGTCTCTGTTTTCGCCCAAGTTATCTGGATTATATAGCGGACTGTCATAGCTGAACGGCGTACCGTCTTTGAACTGGTAAGCTTCAAACAGACCTGCAGCAACATTAATCAGACACCAGCCACCATCTTTCACAGGGAAAGCATGCTGCGGCATTGCGTTTCCAGCCAAGTCTTGCAAATACTGCATAGAGAAAATATTTTCACTACTATTCTCGTTCGAGGGCAAGAAAAGGGATGCATAATCCGGATCGATCGCATTGTCACCCAAGTCTATGATCTCTTTATAAGCGGCTACCGCTTCGCTATATTTTTTGGCTGCCAATAACGTACGTCCCAAAAAAGCGAGAGAAGCCTGCTTGCTCGCACGTCCGGTTTCGGAACCTTTCAAATCCTTAAAACGAGGCAAGTCGGCGGCAGCTTCAGTAAACTCTTTAATAATAAAATCAGTAATTTCTGCTTTCGTATTTTTCTTTACCGTATTAGCCTCATCCTTAGTCAACACCTGCGTCACTAACGGCACATCTTGGAAAAACTGAGACAGATAAAAATACTGGGCAGCCCGGATAAAGCGGGCTTCTGCCGTGAAGCGAGCCACGACAGCCGGATCACTCAAGTTACCAATACCTTCCAAAAAACGGTTACAACGGGCTATCTTCGCATACGAATTTTCCCAATAAGCTTTCGTATAAGCATTGTTTGATAACAAAGTTCCATCCGACATCTTATGGAAACTCTAGTTTGTCCCACGACGGTCATACGCATTATCCGTAGGAAATTCCATAAAAATCAAACCGCCATACGACCACCAGTCTGTCGGAGTATATTCCGGAGAGTTAAACAATATATTCCCTTTATAAACACCGGTCAAAGCCAACTCCGCATTATCTTCGCTGGTCCAGAAATCATTTTCTGCAAACTTATCCAGCGGATTCCGGTCCAAATCACACGATACGAAGATTGTCGATGCCGCCAGTAAAGTGAAAATAAAATATTTAATTCGTTTCATATCTTTTAGAATTTAAAGTTTACACCAAATGTATAAGTTGCCAATATCGGATAATAGTTTCCGGAAGTATTGATTTCCGGGTCCCATCCGGGTTTATACTTGTTCCAGCAAAGAGGATTCTCTGCCTGTACATACACACGCAGATTACTGATTTTGGCTGCCTGTAACATTTTTTTCGGGAACGTATATCCCAATTGAATATTTTTCAAACGGATATAAGAAGCATCCTGAGTCCAGAAATCAGAAGTGACGATATTCGGCGTCGTGGAGTTACTTAAGTCTTCCAATCTCGGATAAGCCGGATAGCGAGTCGGGTTAGCCGGGTCAAAACGTCCTTCAGCCTGCCATTTCTGGATATTGCCGTCACCTCTGAACGCCCAACCGGCAAAGCCGTCCAACATACCGGTCACACCGGCAACCCCTTGTAACAACACCGACAGGTCTAAACCCTTATATTCCACACCCAAATTCAGACCGAAAGTAAACTTCGGAATACGGGAGCCCAAATACACACGGTCATAATTCGGATCTATCTTACCATCAGGTACACCGTCCGGTCCACTGATATCTTTGTAACGGATATCTCCTGGCTGAGGATTAGGAGTAACCTTGCTCTGGTCATACCATGATTTTATATCATTTTCATCAAGAAAGACACCATCAGATACATAACCGTAATACATCTGAATCGGGTAACCAATAAACAAATCGCTACCATTCCCGACCATACCGTTCAACTGTTCCACATTACCAACCCCCAAAGTTGTCAATTTATTCTTAATAATAGACAAGTTGGCATTCACATTGTAAGAGACATCCCCGATTTTATTACGATGTCCTACCTCAAATTCCCAACCAAAGTTCTTCAACTCCCCAGTATTCATCTCCGAAATTTTCTGTCCTAAAATAGTAGAAACACTTCCACTCGGTTTATACAGGATATCATATGTACGGCGATTAAAATAAGAAGCATTCACACTCAGCAGACCGTTCCAGAAGACAGCCTCCAGACCACCGTCAATGGTTTCCGTCTCTTCCCATTTGATTGTCGGATCTACAGCTGTCGTGACAGCGGCACCTTGTGTATAAGTATCTCCGAAAGGATAGTTCTGCCCCAGTTCATATACAGACTGGTAGGGATAGTTACCAATATTTTGGTTACCGAGGCGTCCCCATGATACTTTCAATTTTAAGTTGGAGATAAAACCTAGAGACTCATTTTCCTTAAAGAAATTTTCCTCCGACAATCTCCAACCGGCTGCGACAGACGGAAAGAACCCGAACTTCTTACTTTGAGGGAAACGGGAAGAACCGTCATAACGCACCGTAGATTCAAACAGGTAACGTTCGTTGAAATTATAACGGAGACGTCCGAAACCGGATTGGATCGCCCAAGCATTACCGGTTCCTTCCGATTTCTGGTTATCCGGTGAACCAGCATTCAAATAAGGCAGATCATTTCCAGGAAATTTATCACGTGAACCTTGTACATAACGGTAGTCTTCCTGTTCCCAAGAATAACCAGCCAAAATTCCGAACGTATGTCCACCGATCGTCTT
>ENA-UERC01001851-UERC01001851.1-human-gut-metagenome-genome-assembly--contig:-NODE-1851-length-11276-cov-6.617734_pt1 | contig 11276 bp, 9 predicted proteins | sample MGYA00242955_ERZ507955 | MGnify/ENA primary metagenome ERZ507955 (study PRJEB26167, sample SAMN06115394) | human gut metagenome | host: Homo sapiens | place: China:Hubei | collected 2016-04-27 | study... | reverse complement strand
GTCCTGTCCACTGTCAAAGAAAAATCAGTAAGAAATAATTCCCCTTCCATTTTGGAACGGAAAAGAACGTTCGTGTTTATAATCAAGCACGCAAAAATTAAAAATAATTTTAAGCAAGCAAACTGCACACACCACCTTTAATTTACTACAGCTTAATTTACTTAAATCCTAAGCTATACCAAAGGATGAATTTACTAACGTAAATTCTAAGATTGAAAGAGGGCCAAGAAAAAATGGAGAGAAAAAAATACTAAAAAAGAGAGGAAAAAAGAACTCTCACTTATACAATTGCATTTTTTTGCCATTTTCTCACCCCTAATTTGTGAAAAAAATGTGAATTCGTCTTTTTCAGCCAAAATCCATCGTTATTTTTTCCTTCACTGCTTCTATTTTGTAAAAGATTTGTGAAATCTTTTGTTAGGGGGTGAAGATTTGACGAGTAAAAGGTAATTGTATATATAGGGGGAAATTTTTTGGGTCAGCAAAATGAGCAACACAAATTGAGAGAGAAAATAAAAAGCTCCCCGGCAGACTTTTTCGCGCAAGCCTGCTAAGGGAGCAGAGTAAATTAACGGCACAAGGAGGTGAAAAACAATGAGCGCATCTATATCACTCCGTAATATATAATGCGCTCTGTATACAGATTTTAAATTTTAAAGCGAACATTCTTTTCGGTTCCAAAATGGAACCCATAAAATTTTAGGAAAGCGTCAAGCCAAAATTTAAAGCTTAAATTTTAGCTTTCAGCTCTGCCAGCTTAGCGTTTTGCGCTGCTAAAACCTTGTCGCCCAAAGCAAATTGCTTTTCGTTTTCCGAGAAAGCCGGACCGCCGTAGGAGCGGCGTGCTTCCACACAATTTTCCGGGTCTAAGGCAGCCAACAAATCACTCTCGAATAAATCGCAGAACTGTTTATATTCGGGAATGGAAATTTCGGACAAAAATTTATTTTGTCCAATAGCATAAGCCACGCATTTGCCAACTACTTCGTGAGCCTGACGGAAGGGCAGTCCCTTGCGTACCAAATAATCTGCCAAATCGGTAGCATTGGAAAAATCGTGCGCCACAGCCTGCGCCATTTTATCCACGTTCACCGTCATGGTCAAAATCATATCGCGATACACAGCCAAGGTAAACTTCACCGTATCAATAGCGTCAAAAAAGCCTTCCTTGTCCTCCTGCAAATCCTTGTTGTAAGTCAAAGGCAAGCCCTTAGCAGTAGTCAGCATAGCCATTAAATGACCGTAAACACGGCCGGTTTTACCGCGCACTAATTCGGAAATATCCGGATTTTTCTTCTGCGGCATCATAGAAGAACCGGTAGCAAAACCGTCGTCCAGCTCTACAAAGCCAAACTCCGTGCTGCTCCACAGGCATATTTCTTCACTCAAACGGCTCATGTGCATCATGAGCGTAGAAGCAAAAGATAAAAATTCGATAATATAATCACGGTCGCTGACTGCGTCCATGCTGTTGGGATAAACGGCAGCAAAATTCAGCTCGTCCGCTACCATAAAGCGGTCGATGGGAAAAGTGGTACCTGCAATAGCACCGGCGCCCAAGGGCATCATATCCGCGCCTTCCCACACGCCCAGCAGACGGCGGAAATCGCGCTGCAGCATATTAAAATATGCCAGCAAATGATGCGCAAAGGTAATGGGCTGCGCACGCTGCAAATGAGTGTAGCCAGGCATTAAGGTTTTAGCATGCTCCTTAGCTACGCTGAGCAGCGCCTCCTCAAAACGCACAAGCAGCTCGGCAATTTCCGTTACCTCGCGCTTCATATACATGTGCATATCCAGCGCCACCTGGTCGTTGCGGCTGCGGGCAGTGTGCAGACGAGCGCCTGCGCTGCCGATACGTTCGGTCAAGCGCGCTTCCACATTCATGTGTATATCTTCTAAAGCAACGCTGAATTCAAAGTTACCGGCTTCAATATCAGCAAGAATATTTTTTAATCCGGCAATAATTTTTTCCCCGTCTTCTGCCGGAATAATACCCTTAGCAGCCAGCATTCGCGCGTGAGCCATGCTGCCGCGGATATCCTCGTGATATAAACGCTTATCAAAATCAATGGACGCATTAAATGCGTCCACCAATTCGTTAGTATTTTTACTGAAACGACCGCCCCAAAGCTTAGCCATTATTTCAGGGTACCTTTCTTCATCATTGCGCGAACAGCCAAAGGCAGGCCAAACAGATTGATAAAGCCGGTTGCATCAGCCTGATTATAAACTTCGTCCTCGCCGAAGGTTACATATTCTTGGCTGTACAAAGAGTACGGGGATTTTACGCCGGCGCTGTAAATATTGCCTTTATACAATTTCATGCGAACAGTACCGGTAACGGTTTTTTGAGTTTCGTTGACAAAGCCGTCCAAGGCTTCGCGCAGCGGGCTGAACCACATGCCGTCATATACCAGTTCGGAATAACGGATGGAAACCTGTTGCTTAAAGGATTGAGTTGCACGATCCAGGCACAGATTTTCCAAATCGTTATGACCGTAGTAGATAATAGCGCCGGCAGGATTTTCGTAAACGCCGCGGGATTTCATGCCAACCAAACGATCTTCAACCATGTCGGTAATACCAACTGCATTGCGGATACCAATTTCATTTAATTTTTCTACTAATTTAGCGGGACTCAGCTTTTCACCGTTTACAGAAACAGGAACGCCTTCTACATATTCCAGCTCAACATATTCCGGTTTATCAGGAGCTTTTTCCGGAATGTTAGTTACGATGAACAGCTCGTCTTTAGGCGCATTCCACGGATCTTCCAAATCGGAACCTTCATGGGATAAATGCCACATATTGCGGTCCATGGAATAGTCATGATCATGGGATACGGGAATAGGAATATTGTGCGCAGCAGCGTAGTCAATTTCTTGGTCACGAGAACGCAGCTCCCATTCACGCCACGGAGCGATAATTGCCAAATCAGGATTCAAAGCTTTAATAGAAAGCTCAAAACGAACTTGGTCATTGCCCTTGCCGGTAGCGCCATGAGCGATAGCATCAGCGCCTTCTGCTTCGGCAATTTCTACTAATTTTTTAGCAATCAGCGGACGGGCAAAGGAAGTTCCCAGCAGATATTTTTTCTCATATACAGCGCCTGCTTTTACAGTGGGCCATACATAATCTTTAATAAATTCTTCTTTTAAATCTAAAATGTAGCACTTGCTGGCGCCGGTATTAATAGCTTTGTCGTGAACCGGCTCCAATTCGTCGCCCTGGCCTAAGTCAGCGCAGGCAGCGATAACCTCACAGTTATTATAGTTTTCCTTTAACCAAGGAATAATTACGGAAGTATCAAGGCCACCGGAGTAAGCCAAAACTACTTTTTTAATATCTTCTTTTTTCATTTTAAAAGCATAATATAAAATTTTAATGTATATTCTTACAAACTTCTTGTATTATAATCCTTTTTTATGCATAATTCAAGTGTTTTTAATCATGTATACAAAATTTTTCTTGCTTACAGCACTTCGTCGCTCATTAGGAGAGCCATAATCGCTTTCTGCACATGCAGACGGTTTTCCGCTTGGTCAAACACCACAGAATGCGGCCCTTCCAACACATCCTCGGTAATTTCTTCGCCACGGTGAGCAGGTAGACAGTGCAGCACGATGCACTCCGGACGTGCTGCATCCAACAGCGTTTGGTTGATTTGATAATTATGCAAAGCTTTAAAGCGCACTTCTCTTTCTGCTTCCTCGCCCATGCTTGTCCATACATCGGTGTAAAGCACGTCGGCGCCTTGAGCAGCCTTCAGCAAGTCCTCTTCCACAGTAATGGTGCAGCCGGTTTGGGCAGCGTCAGCCTGCGCTTCAGCCAAAACCAACGGGTCAGGCTGATAGCCTTTGGGGCTGGCACAAACCATATTCATACCAACCTTGGCGCAGGCGTACATCAGGGAATGAGCCATATTATTACCGTCGCCAACATAAACCAGCTTACGGCCTTTAAGCACCGCCATTTTTTCTTGAATAGTGAACATATCAGTCAAAGCCTGACAAGGATGCAGCAAATCGGTCAGGCCATTGATAACCGGCACCGTTGCATATTTAGCCAGTTCTACTACGGAATCGTGTGAAAAAGTACGAATCATAATGCCGTCCACCATGCGGGAAAGCACGCGGGCAGTATCACGAATAGGCTCGCCGCGTCCGATTTGCGAAGCAGAATCGCTTAAATAAATCGGATGGCCGCCTAATTGCCAAAAGCCAACCTCAAAAGAAGTTCTGGTGCGTGTAGAAGCCTTGGAGAACAGCATAGCCAAGGTTTTGCCCTTTAAATACTGATGGGGTTCACCGTTTTTTTGTTTGCGTTTTAATTTTTTTGCTACATCTAAAATTGTGGCGACCTCGCCTACGCTAAGGTCGTGGATACTAAGTAAGTCTTTGTTTTTCAAACCCATTTTTATCCCTCATTTTATGCAGCGGCTTTGCTTGGTAAATTTGCCGCCCTCTGATTTTTTTTACAAAAATACGGCACAGCGCCAGCAGCATTGTGCCGTATGCTTAAATTTTTTATCTAATTTCTTTCACTACTTCGGTGCCTACGCCTTTGTCGCTGAAAATTTCCATCAAAATGGAATGCTCGGTACGACCGTCAATGATGTGAGTTTTTTTAGCGCCGCCGCTCAAAGCAGTAATGCAGGCACGCACTTTCGGAATCATGCCGCCGTCGATTTTACCGCGGATGATAAGCTCCTGTGCCTTTTCAAAAGTTAAAGTGGAAAGGAAGCTGTTTTCGTCGCGATAATCTGCATAAATGCCGCGCACGTCAGTAAGCACCAAAAGCTTTTCCGCCTTCAAAGCACCGGCAATTTCACCGGCAACGCTGTCGGCGTTAATGTTATAGGTTTCACCCTGAGCGCCTACGCCGGTAGGAGCAATTACAGGAATAAAACCGCCGTCTAAAAGCACATCAATCAACTCGGTATTAATTTTTTCCACATTGCCAACATAACCAATGTCTACCAAATTAACCTCGCCGTTTTCGTAAACGTCAGCCAAATGCTTTTTAGCCTGAATAAGATTGGAGTCCTTGCCGTTTAAGCCCACTGCTTTGCCGCCCAAAGTGTTCAGATGCGCTACCAAATCAGTGTTAATTTTGCCTACCAGCGCCATTTCCGCAATACCAACGGATTCAGCGTCGGTTACGCGCAACCCGCTGACAAATTCACTCTTTTTGCCGGCCTGCATCAGCATACGGGTAATTTCCGGGCCGCCGCCGTGTACCAAAACCGGACGCATGCCGGCGCATTGCAAAAAGACAACGTCCTGCAGCACTTTGGTTTTCAGTTCGTCGTTAAGCATTGCGTTGCCGCCGTATTTGACAACGATAGTTTTATTTTTGAATTTGCTAAGATAAGGCAAAGCCTCCACTAATGTTTGTACTTGATTGTCATTCATTAACATAATAAAATCCCCCTTGATTAATAATAATTATACAGCTAAATTGCATAAATTTGCAAGTATCCCAGCAATAATTTTTTTTGCCAAGATTGAAAATAATAAACCATTTTACAATATCTATTTTACTACGTTACCACAAATTTTCCTAGCTTTTTTTCACTTTGCTTTGCAAAAAAGCCGCTTTCTTGCTACAATAAAAGCAGAATAAACGAAAGAGGTATATATATGTTAAAAATAATAATTATGGCTCTGCTTATTTTTGCAGGAATGGTTGGCTACGACACCATGATTGATAAGCCCGTACCTACGGCGCCAGACCAAAAGCAGGAAGAAAAAATAAATAGGCATGAAAAATCGGCAGTGATGGCGATTTTTACCAGCCTGCTGCCGCCAAGAGAAACCTGGCCCTCGCCGGTGCAAAAATTTTATTTGGCCTTTAATATGGAAACTATTATCGACCCTATTCGTCAAAATCCCCAATGGACGCCTTTAAAGTCTATGAGCCAGGATATTCCCCGCGCCTTGATTGCTATTGAGGACCACGATTTTTATAATCACGGTGCCATTGCGGTAGACGGCGTACTGCGCGCGCTGCTCGTAAACCTCAGCGCCGGTGAGGTAGTGCAGGGCGGCAGCACCATCACCCAACAATTTATAAAAAATGTTTTTCTCACTCACGAGCAGAGCATGGAACGAAAAATCGAAGAAGCCGTGCTCTCCCTCATGCTGGAAGACAATTATACTAAAGACGAGATTTTAGAATTATACTTAAACACAACCTATTTCGGTGCAGGAGCCAACGGCATAAATCAGGCGGCAAAGACATATTTCGGCAAAGCACCCTCTGCTTTAACCTTAGCTGAAGCCGCCGTTATCGCCTCGCTGCCCTACGCACCCAGCGCTTTAAATCCGTTAGAAAATCCGCAGCAGTGCAAACAGAGACAGCAGCTGGTTTTAGCCGCCATGCACAAATATGGCATGATAAATCAAAGTCAGCTGGCAGAAGCTAAAGCCGAACGCATCCGTCTGGCTAACGGCACAAGAATATAAAAGAAGGTCATTGCTAACCAAGCTTGTTTTAGCTAGTTAGCAATGACCTTTTTCTTTTATTTTTCTGTGCTCACCGAAAAATCTTTGCCATCCGTCACTACAGTTAAACTGCCGTAGTCAAAGGTGGTGAAAACCTTAGCGCCTAAATGCTTTAGGCTGCCCACAACATTTTTATTGGGATGATGATAAACGGCAAAATTGCCGCAGCTTATTAAAGCATATTTAGCTTTTACCTTACTGATAAATTTATAAATCGAAGAAGTTTTGCTGCCATGATGTCCAACCTTGAGCACATCCGCCCGCAGTCTGTCGCCATATTTTTGCTGCAGCGCATCCTCCATCGGCGCCTCGGCGTCGCCTGTCAAAAGCATAGTAAAGTCACCGTAATGCAGCTTCATTACTAAGCTGGTGTTGTTAAGATTTTTTAAAGCTTTAGCGCTCAAAAAATTTCCCGGCGCCAGCACCTCTAAATAATATTCCTTGCCCAGCTGCACTATATCGCCGGCTTTTAAAACGCGATTGTGATAGTGCCCTGCACGCAGCTCCTTATTAAGCCATAAGGCAGTTTGATTTTTTTCATTAGGCATGGCGTTGTCATAAATATTTTTTACCTTATATTTACCTGCCAGCCATTTAATATTGCCCATGTGGTCGGCGTGATAATGAGTAACAATTACGGTTTCAATTCTGTCGCCTGCGCCCACGCCTGCTTTGGTCAAAGCTTTTTCCAAAGCTTGTCTGCCGCCGCTGCCAAAATCGTCTTTGCGGCTGTCACCTACGTCAATCATCACATTGCGTTTACCGTCCTGCAGCAAAATTGCGTCCGCTTGTCCTACATCCAACACCGTAATGCGCAGCTTGCCTTCCGGCGCGGCGCCGGCGTTTTGGTTTTGACGCTGCGCCAACTGCGGCAGACCGTTTTTTACGGCGGCACGCACGTTTTCCTGATGAGGCTCGTAAATAATATTGTAGGCAAAAAGCGCAATTACAAAAGCGATGAGTATCTGCAAAACTAATTTAATTCTGCGCATGAAGCATCACCTCGCCTAACAGACGCTAAAACAATTAGTCAAATTATTTTTCGTAGGTAAAATTATTGATATGGGGACGTAAATCCTCGCCCTGCTGTGCTTCCGCAGACAAAACTGCCTGCACCAAAATAGCATTTTCCAAACGTTTTCTTTGCAGCTTACAGCCATATTCATAAGGCTTGGAAATATCGCCGTTAATCAAATCAGCGTTAGCGTGACAGCCGCCGCTGCAGAAGAAGCGCGCCCAGCACTCACGGCATTCGGGTTTGGTCATAACATGGGTGTGGCGGAATTTCTGCACCAGCTCCGGCTTAACAACCCCTGTGTCCAAGGTGCCCAGCTTATATTGCTCGCGGCCCACAAATTGGTGACAGGGATAAATATCGCCGTCGGCAGTCACAGCAAAATATTCGTGACCTGCGCCGCAGCCAGCCAAACGCTTAGCTACGCAGGGTCCGTTATCCAGCGCCACATTAAAATGGAAGAAATCAAAAGCATCGCCGTTACGGCGTCTTTCCAAATATGCCCGTGCCAGCTTATCGTATTCCTCAAAAATAATCGGTAAATCTTCGTCAGTTAAAACCCACGGGTCGTCAATGCCCACAACAGGCTCCACGCTGATTTCCTTGCCAACCTTGGTCATGTCCAGCACATCCTCGCAGAAATGAGTGCTGAAATGGGTATATGTTCCGCGCAGATAATAATTTTTTCCTTCGCGGCTGTCAATAACCTTTTTAAAGCCGCGCACAGCAGCGTCATAGCTGCCGCTTTTGTTGGGGAACGGACGCATAGCGTCGTGAGTTTCCTTTTTGCCATCCAAACTCAAAACCAGCATTACGCGGTTATCGTTTAAAAATTTAATATTTTCATCATTTAAAAGGGTGCCGTTGGTGGTCAGGGTCAGCTTAATATTTTTGCCTGTTTCCTGCTCGCGGCGGCGCACATAATTAACAATATGTACTACTACAGGCCAGTTCATCAGCGGCTCACCGCCAAATAAATCCAGCTCTAAATTGTGACGTTTTTTGCTGCCTTCAATGGCAAATTCTACGGCCTTTTCCGCAGTTTCCTTGCTCATCAGCTGACGGCAGCCGCCAAAGGAACCGCTGTCGGCAAAGCAGTAGCCGCAGCGCAGATTACAATCGTGAGTTACCAAAAGGCACAGAGATTTTACAATAGGTTTTTCCGCAAAAGTAGGCGGCACCTCAAAGGCGGGACTGAAAAGCAGCTCCTCGTCCTGCAAGCCATGCAGCTCTGCCAGAGCATCGCGCAGATCCTCTTCGCTGTATTTATCTTTTAAAGCAGCAACTGCTTCTTCGTCGTTATCTCCCTTATAATAATCTAATAAATCATAAATAACCTCGTCCACCAAATGTACAGCGCCGCTGTTGACGTCCAGCACAGCCATGTTATCATCCAAGCGCATTTTATGTATCAGCATCTAATTCAACCTTTCTTTTTGCAAATTTAATCGTAAATAGTATTATAACATTTTGCCTGCGCTTGCTCAATACCCTAGGATTGATTTGCTGAGATTTGCCGCCGATAAAAATTTTACGGCTTGCTATTTGACTAAAATTACTTGCGGCTTTATAATATTTTGTACCACATTTTTAATTTGACAGGTAAAAAATCATGAAAAAAAGGCTCACTGCCTGTAACAAGCAGTGAGCCTAATTTTATTTTAGCTGTAAATTTTTGTGCAAGCTTTTGCTTACATCATGCCGGGCATACCGCCGCCCATAGGAGGCATTGCCGGAACAGCGCCTTCCTTAGCCGGTTTATCAGCTACAATGGATTCGGTGGTCAGAACCATAGCCGCGATGCTGGCTGCATTTTGCAGTGCGCTTCTGGTAACTTTAGTCGGATCTACGATACCTTCGGCAATCATGTCAACATATTTTTCGGTAGCAGCATTGAAGCCAACGCCCTTGCGGCTACGTTTAATAGAATCAACAATTACTGCGCCTTCCAAGCCTGCGTTGTAAGCGATTTGACGAACGGGTTCTTCAATAGCGCGTTTAACAATTTCTACGCCGGTTTTCTCGTCGCCGGTTACTTTCAGCTTAGCGAGAGCTGCCTGTACCTGCAAAAGTGCGGTGCCGCCGCCGGCAACAATACCTTCGGCAACTGCTGCACGAGTTGCATTCAAAGCGTCTTCAATGCGCAATTTTTTCTCTTTCATTTCAACTTCGGTTGCAGCGCCGACTTTAATAACTGCTACGCCGCCTGCCAGTTTAGCCAAACGCTCTTGTAATTTTTCTTTATCAAATTCAGAAGTAGTTTCCGGAATTTGCGCGCGAATTTGAGCAACGCGAGCGGCAATAGCTTCCTTGTCGCCTTGACCGTCAACGATAGTGGTCATTTCTTTGGTTACGCGAACCTGACCTGCACGGCCGAGGTCTGCAATGGTAGCACTGTCCAGCTTACGGCCAACTTCTTCGCTGATAACAGTTGCGCCGGTCAGAGTTGCAATATCCTGCAGCATTGCTTTGCGGCGGTCGCCAAAGCCAGGAGCTTTTACAGCAACAGCCTTAAAGGTGCCGCGCAGTTTGTTGACAACCAAGGTTGCCAGTGCTTCGCCTTCGATATCCTCAGCAATAATCAGGAGTTCGCTGCCGCTTTGGACAACTTTTTCCAAAACCGGCATAATGTCTTGAATCATGGTAATTTTTCTATCGGTGATGAATACGAAAGGATTGCTCAAAACTGCTTCCATTTTTTCAGCGTCGGTTGCCATGTAAGGAGAAATGTAGCCGCGGTCAAATTGCATACCTTCTACGGTTTCTACGCAAGTATCCATGGTTTTGGATTCTTCAATAGTAATAACGCCATCATCGCCAACTTTTTCCATAGCGTCGGCAATCAATTTGCCAACTTCTTCATCGCCTGCGGAAATAGAAGCAACCTGCGCTTTAGCTTCTTTAGTTTCAACCTTTTGAGAAATGCCTTTTAATTCGTCAACCAAAACGTCAACTGCTTTTCTAATACCTTTTTTCAGTACCATGGGATTAGCACCGGCAGCAACATTGCGCATGCCTTCTTTAATCATAGCTTGTGCCAAAACGGTAGCGGTGGTAGTACCGTCGCCGGCAACATCGTTGGTTTTAATAGCAACTTCTTTAACTAATTGAGCGCCCATATTTTCAAAGGGATCTTCCAGCTCAATATCGCGGGCAATGGTTACACCGTCATTGGTAATGGTGGGCGCGCCAAATTTCTTTTCCAAAACTACGTTGCGGCCCTTAGGACCAAGGGTTACTTTTACGGCATCAGCCAAGGTATTTACGCCGCGTTCCAGGCTGCGGCGAGCTTCTTCATTAAACAGAATTTGTTTAGCCATTTTTAATCGCTCCTTTTAGCTTATTTCACAGAAAATTATTCAATAATAAGTTATCTTCAAAAAAATTATTCTACAACAGCAAGAATGTCGCGTTCTTCTAAGATTAAATATTCTTTGCCTTCATGTTTAATAGGAGTTCCGCTGTATTTTGCGAAAACTACTTCGTCGCCTGCTTTAACTTCGGGTTTAACCAAAGTACCATTTTCGGTGTATTTGCCAATACCTACAGCAATAACTTTGCCTTGCTGCGGTTTTTCTTTAGAAGCAGTATCCGGCAGAAAAATACCGCTGGCAGTTTTTTCTTCTTGTACAACAGGTTCTACAACAACATGACTAGCTAATGGTTTTAACATTTTCATAACCCCTTTCGAGTTCTTTATAAATTGCAATGTGTTTAAAAGCTTTTTCTGTTAGCACTCATTTTGCCCGAGT
>ENA-UERC01001833-UERC01001833.1-human-gut-metagenome-genome-assembly--contig:-NODE-1833-length-11365-cov-3.850992_pt1 | contig 11365 bp, 10 predicted proteins | sample MGYA00242955_ERZ507955 | MGnify/ENA primary metagenome ERZ507955 (study PRJEB26167, sample SAMN06115394) | human gut metagenome | host: Homo sapiens | place: China:Hubei | collected 2016-04-27... | reverse complement strand
CCCGCCGGAAGCAAGATCCCGGAGGGGGCCATTTTTGCTGCCCGTTACGGGTGGGGCAGGGCGTTTAGAACATCTTTTCCCAGGTGGCGCTGCCCACCGAGCCATCGGCGGTCAGGCTGTTCCGCTTCTGGTAGCGGCGGACGGCTTCCGTGGTCTTGGCACCATATTTGCCGTCAGCGGTCAGGGTCTCGCCCTCGCCGCGCAGCTTCTGCTGCACCAGCCGGACGGTTCCGCCGGAGTCGCCCTGCCGCAGCACGATGCCGGGGTAGGGCACATGCAGGCCGTGGGCAGCGGTGTATTTGGCGTAGATGGCATTCCAGGTGTTGGCACCCACTTTGCCGTCCACAGTCAGCTTGTTCCGCAGCTGGAACTCGGTCACGGCTTTCTCGCTGGCGGTGCCAAAATGGCCATCCGCCTTGAGGATGTCGTGCCAGGTGCAGGCGTCGCGCAGGCCGTTGAGCCAGGTCTGCACCAGTGCCACGTCGGGGCCTGAAGAGCCACGCTGGATGAGGGAATAATAAGCGGGAATTGCCATGTGTGTGGTCACACTCCTTTCCGCCACAGGTTATGCGGCAGGGGAGAGGAGTGTGCCCTCTCAGTCTCGCTCCGCTCGCCAGGCATCCTCCTTTTGTCGCTTACGCGACATCTCCCTCCGGCCGGAGGGAGTCTTTCCCAAAGGGGGAGCCCTTGGCAGGTCGGTCAGCAGGAGCGCTGAGGGAAAATTCTGGGCCCTGTTCATGGACGAAGAAGAATCTGATCTTGCTGAGGAGCGCAATGGCTTTGTACAAAATCGACGAGCCGGAACCGGACGATGTACTCCCCGCAGATGAGGTCATTCTCCTGCGGGAGGGCATAGCTGCCGCAGGCCGCGCGGCAGAGGCCCGGGTAGAGCACGCACCACCAGTTTTTGCCGCTGCGGTCATTCTCCCCCAGCGTGAGGCGCACAGCGTCGTACCGCCCGGCGGGAAGAGCGGCGTTTTGATACCGGGTGGCGGCAAAGTACATGTTCACCAGTTCCACCCGGGCCGCCGGGGCAAGGCCAAGCCGGGCCAGCGTCTGGCGGGCGGTCAGCTCCAGCGCGGGCAGATTCTGTGCCGCCCAGTGCAGGGCTTCCGGCTGGGTGGATGCCCTGCACTGGGCATCCGTATAGGCCAGCAGGGCGTCCCGCACGGCCAGCTTGGCGGTCTGGTCCTGCAGGCTGTCACTGTCGGCTTTGATGTGGAGCCGCAGGGTGTCGGCACAGAGGGCGGCCCCGGTGTCCAGCTGGGCCAGGCCCCAGTCCAGCGCAAACCCGCTCAAACCGGCCAGCACGCACCCCAGCGCCAGCGCGGCACACCACACCGCCATTTCCCGGCGGGATAATTTTTTTGCAAACATAAAAACAGGCCCCTCTCTGGAAAAGTTATCCAGAGTATGGGCCTGTTTCTCAACGTTGATACAAAAACGATCAGTTCTTCAGCGACTGCATGGGAGCCGGCAGACGGCCGCCGCGGTTGATGAAGACCGAGGGGTCGTGCTGGTTGACGGGCATGATGGGGCCGTAACCCAGCAGGCCGCCGAAGTCCAGGATCTCGCCCGCCTTGCGGCCAATGGCCGGGATGACGCGGACGGCGGTGGTCTTGCTGTTGACCATGCCGATGGCGGCTTCGTCGGCGATGAGGGCGCTGATGACGGCCGGGGTGGTGTCGCCCGGGATGATGACCATGTCGATGCCCACCGAGCAGACCGCCGTCATGGCTTCCAGCTTCTCAATGGTCAGGCAGCCGGTCTCCGCCGCGTGGATCATGCCGGCGTCCTCACTGACCGGAATGAAAGCACCGGACAGGCCGCCGACATGGTTGGAGGCCATGACGCCGCCCTTCTTCACCGCGTCGTTCAGCAGGGCCAGGCAGGCCGTGGTGCCACAGCAGCCGCAGGTCTCCAGCCCCATCTCTTCGAGGATGTTGGCCACGCTGTCGCCCACCGCCGGGGTAGGAGCCAGCGAGAGATCAATAATGCCTGCGGGCACGCCCAGTGCCTGGGAGGCAAGGTTTGCCACCAGCTGGCCCACGCGGGTGATCTTGAACGCGGTCCGTTTGACCAGCTCTGCTACCTGGTCGATGGGCGCGTCCTTGGGCAGGCGGGCCAGCGCGGCGCGGACGGCACCGGGGCCGGAAACGCCAACGTGGATCTCACAGTCGGGTTCGCCGGGGCCGTGGAACGCACCGGCCATAAAGGGGTTGTCCTCCGGCGCGTTGCAGAAGACGACCAGCTTTGCCGCGCCGATGCACTGACGGTCTGCCGTCAGCTCGGAGGCTTTCTTGACGGCCTCGCCCATCAGCTTGATGGCGTCCATGTTCAGGCCTGCCTTGGTGGCACCGATGTTGACCGAGCTGCAGACGATGTCCGTCTCGGCCAAAGCGCGGGGGATGGACTCGATGAGGCGTTTGTCGCCCGCCGAAAAGCCTTTGTGCACCAGGGCCGTGTAGCCGCCCACAAAGTTGACGCCCACCTTTTTGCCGGCAGCGTCCAGTGCCTTGGCAAAATCCACGGGGTCCGCGTCCGGGCAGGCACCCAGCAGCATGGCAATGGGGGTCACGCTGATCCGCTTGTTGATGATGGGGATGCCATACTCGGCGCTGATGTGCTTATTGATATCTACAATATACTGGGCAGGCAAAGCTCTGGATCTAACAATCGTAATACCATCCTGCAAGAGTTCGTTCAGGCTATCCTGCGGAACATACTCTGGAAGCGAGTGGAGATTGCACATATCGAAACGCATACGGTTATTGATGGCTTTAAAATTGAGTTCCAAAGCCGTTCGAATCATGCAGAGGTTGCGCACGATGCGGGCATTCTTGTCTGCGTGTAATTTCTCATACCATTCCATCTTTGGTGGTTCATATTCGTTTTCAAAAATGCGCTTTTGGACTCCGATTAAATAAGCCACCTTCGAAACAACAGTATAAGTACTGTTCTCGTAGTCGGTATATGCTTTTCTCGGGTTCCGAGTCGCTGTATCATCGTATGCCTGGTTATTCATAAAAGCCCCCTATTCCACGGGTCACGGTACAGCTAAATACTGCAAAAACTGATGTTTTCTTGCGCTTAGAATACCATATTCAAGGGCTTCTGTCCATTGGTGCCGACAATTAACTGACCGAGATATTGGTCTGTCCTTCGTTCTCCCACTCAAAGAGTTCAGGCAGGGCTCGTGGCGCATAATCGCGAGAGCGAGTGCCCACAATGCGAGCTGATGGATTGTTCTCCACAAACCGCTCAGGGCGCTGCTCTAAGATGAAATCGATCCACGCGATTGCATTCTTGCACTTGCGCCGGCGCACACGGGCATCGTGCAGAAGTTTATATAGCTGGTATCCATGTGAGGCATCCAGGTTATAGAACTCCGCTGCGTGCTCGATGTCTTCAATCTCCAGCTCCGCCTTCCGCTGGCCGGTCACCAGTGTTTCTCTCTGGCATTGGATGGTGTGAATGAAATCGCTGAAATTCTTCAGCCGTGTCAGGTAGAATTCAGGCGTCAGTAGCTCCAGTTGCAGATCAGGATTTTCGGGATTGGGGTTTGAGATGAAGATGACCTTATACTTCAGGTTTTTCATCGCCTTTGGCAGCAAAGAGCAGTATTTCTCTGCCGTCTTCTTATTGTTGAATGTATGCGCGCGATCGATATAGGCAGTGGTGATCATCTGATTGTTGCCGATAATCTCCACATAGCTTTTTCCATTGCTGATAATCCAGGGCATATTTGATCCTCCTTCGTCCGAATAGAAATAGTGAGCGCACATGATGGTAATGCCAGTTCTGGGTGTTTGGTTGAACATGTCCTCCTATGTAGTATTGATATAGAGCCATCAGGTGGTTCTAAGGGCGCGTAGGAGTTGTGCACGAGCCACCTGCGCGGTCTGCTGTTTCACCCCAGCTTTCAAGTATTCAATGGCATCATTCCACTGGAAAAGTGTGTATTCTGCGGCATCAAAAGTCTCAAGAAATGCGGCTAAACGGGATCGACCGTCAGTGGACAGGAACCGCAGGTCAGAGAGGTATTGTACTTTCATGAAGGTTGCTGCTTCATCAAGTAGACATGGAGTGTGATTGGTCATATCGGAGTTCCTCTTGCAGATGCAACGAGGTCACACCCTCTTTCTTTTCATTTGTGCCATATAGTTGGGAGGCATCGAAGTGATCGCAGCGAAACATCGTACCATCGGACATATAGATTTCCGCTCTGCCATTGGATTCCATCTCCACACGGATAATGTAGCTGGTGTTAACAATCGCGATACCGAGGTTGATAAATCTACCCATGTTTGACATTCCTCCACTTGTTTTGGAATAGAAGGCCGCTGCCGGAGCAGCGGCCTTCGTTATTTACTTGGTTGGAACGAATCCGGTAAAACCGGTATGGCCTTTATTGGCGATTCGCTCGATATCTTTGTCCGTCGCAAAGACGAAAGGCTCAATTTTGCCGTCAGACATCAGCATCACAAAAGCGCAGGGGCAGATTTCGCTGTCGCCATCATCATCCAGATAGACAGCGCTGACGCCCTGGCAAGGGATGATGGAACGAATGGAGTTGTAGTCATTGACTTCGTCGTGAAGGTCGATCTCACTGTGGAAGTGCTGACCATCTTTGGTGAGGATGATGCATCCGCCATCTTCCTTGGGAATGATGCGGGCGATCATGTCGCTGTTCAGCAGCTCACCTTTGGTACCAATAGGTAAAAACTTGCTCATGATAATACTCTCCTCATGTTCAAAAGATCAGCCCCGAAGCGTGAGCTCTGGGGCTGGCGGGGGTTATAGGAAACGACCTCTCTCGAGATCAATATCCGGTCTTGGGAAGCGGATTGTTGTTGAAGCGACAGACGGTGGTGACCCAGGTGGCCTTGGCCGTCTGCCACTCGTTGAGGTACTGACCACCCACATCAGCTCTGTTGATGATTTGGTAGCCGTTGCTCACGGTGCCAAGCACCTGCCCACGCATGGTGGGCTTCACCACGGACGCAAAGCCGCTGGGCACGGTGCCGAACTCGAACCGGACATCCGTGACATACTCGCCATGAGCAAGGCCGAGGGTGGCTGCATTGAGGCTCAGAGAGTAGTTGTTGGAGGTCAGCAGGTTGCTGGCCAGAGTCCGGTAATCGCTCAGATTGGTCTTGAAGGAGACCTTGTAATAAAGCCTCGCATTGTAGGTACCGGTGGTCACGCTGATTGCGCGTGTGGCATCGGTCGGAATACGGTCATGCCAGAAGAAACTGTTCAGCGCAACATTGGAGGTGTTGCCGATACCGGAGAAGTCATAGCTCATGACCTGTCCGGGCTGTACCTCGCGGTTGCCGGTCTTCTTAATGGTCACGCCGAGATTGGCGGACTTGTTGTAGGCGGAGAGCTTGATGATCTGGTTTGGATACTCGATCTCGGCCTCCATCTTCTCACTGCTGAGCTGATAGTACTTGGGTGCGGACACCTCCGTAACAAAGTAGCGGCCCAGAGGCAGAGGATCGGATGCAGCAACGCCGCGTGCATCGGTCACAATGTAGCCCACAACCTTGCCGGAACGGGCCTGCGTGATCTCAAACACTGCGCCTTCCAGGGCAGAGCCGGCACGTTGGCCGGTGACACGGTTATCGTCGGCACTATATTTGCGGATCTGGATCTGGCCGGTGACAGCGCTGTTCTCCCATTCGATCTGCGCGCACTTGCCCGCCTCAACATAGACGGTCTTGTACTGCTCATCGCGGATATAGCCCTCGGCCGCCTCCAGTTCACGGATATAGTACTTGCCGGGAGTCAGTTCGTCATCAATGTAGATGTAGCCATCCTGATCCGTCGTGTACTCGCCAATGGGATTCTTGCCTGCATCGTACAGGACGAACCTGACGCCGTAGATACCCTCGCCGGTAGCCGCATCGACCTTATGGATCATAATCGACGCCATGCGCTGATTGGTGATCTCCACCGTGGTGGTCTCTCCATCCTTGACGCAGGCATTTGCCGGTGTGGCATCCAGCGCATAGCCATCAGCTGCCTTCAGCTCCGTGATGGTGTACCATCCATTTTCCGCGTTGGGAATGCTGATGACGCCGTTGCGGTCAGTCGTGTAGGTGCCAAGGATCTCGCCGTTGATCTTCCGAACCTCGAATTTGACACCCTTGATGCGTGCGCCGGTGTCTTCATCGGATTTGATAATCTGGAGGCCGCCGGCAGGTCTGTTATAGAAGGTCAGTGTCTGAAGATCATCGGGATCGATTACGACGGTCTGGGATCTGGTCTCTTCATCGATCACATAGCCGGAGATGGTCTTCGTCTCTGTGACGACCAGCGTGCCAACGATGCCGCTGATCAAGATCTCACCGTTTTCGTCCGTCCGATAGATCCCGTTGGAGGACAGCTTGCCACCTTCATCAGGCACATAGCTGCCATCGGCGTAAGCCACACGGAACTCAACGCCTGCCAGAGGCTTGCGAGTAACACTGTCCAGTTTCACAATGCGCAGGCCGCCGAGAGGCTGATTGCGGAACTCCACCGTCACGACCTCGTGGGAGCGCACTTTGACGGTCTGTGGCGTGTCGTCCAGGACATAGCCGGATTTTGCACGCACTTCCTTGATGACCAGTGTAGTGTTGGGATCAAGGCCATCGATCAGAATGGTGCCGACGCTATCGGTTACATACTTACCGTTTCTGTTGCCCACGACGGTGCCGTTGGACTCTGTGACCATGAATTCCACATCGGACAGAGGCTCGCGGGTAATTGCATCAATCTTTTTAATCAGGACACTACCCTTGGCCTCATTCCCGAAGGTGACGGTGATGACATCCTGTTCGTTGCCACTCAAATATACCGTCTGAATATCGTTTTCGCTCAGCACATAGCCGTCTGGTGCGGAGATCTCCTCAATGACATAGGTGCCAGCCTTCAGACCTGTGAGGATGAAAGTGCCGTTGGAAGAAGTCTGACGCTCAGCGATGACTGTGCCTCCAGTACCGGAGGTGCCGCCAAGGAAACGCACGCGGAACCATGCACCCTGAAGAGGATCACCGGTGCTGGAGTCTACCTTCTTGACGATGATGGCGCTCAGGGGGGTGTTCTCAAAAGTGACGACCTTGCCGCGCCCCGCTTCCACATAGACCTGCTGGGAAGTGGGATCTTTGATGGAATAGCCCGCAGCAGGCTCCAGCTCGGTGATGGTGTACCAGCCGTCATCCAGCTTATCGATGAAGAACTGACCGTTCTCATCCGAGTAGTAGGTACCAAGATCACGAATCTCACCGGTAGAGGTCTTATCGGAACGGAAAGTAACATTGAACTTCGCACCCTTAATGGGATCGCCGGTAATGCTGTCGATCTTATTGACTGTCAGGGTGGGCTTGGGATAGTTCTGGAACTGGACGGTGCCAGTCCTGTTGGGAAACAGCGTGATCATCTGATGTGCTTCGTTGAGCAGATAGCCATCGGGTACTGACTGCTCCCAGATCTCATAGACACCGGGCATCAGCTTTTCCAGATAGCAGCGGCCATTCTCGTCAGAGGTCACGGTGGTCAGTGTGGAAGAATCCACACGCTTGACGGTAAAGGTCACACCGGCGACAGGCTTTCCAGTAATGGCATCAGTTTTTAGGATCTCCAAATTGGGCATCCGATCATTGGAAACGACCAGTTCGCTGTTCTGACCGGGGAACAGCTCCACATGATACTCACGGGAGTCCTTCACATATCCTTCCGGAGCATCCATCTCCACCACGGAGTAAATGCCGGGTTCCAGATCGGAGATGTTGATTTCGCCCTTGGTGTCAGTTACGCGATCCAGGTAATGCGAGCCGTCCTCAATCCGCGCAATTCTGAAGGTCGCACCAGCGAGGCCGAGGCCGCTGTAGCTATCCAGCTTCACCAGACGGAAGCTGGGCTTCTGGGTGTTGGTGAACACGAACTGGGCATTTTCGTTACCGTTAATCTGGATGACACGAGTGGCGTCATCAATCAGGTAGCCATCCGGCGCGGCCTGCTCCGTCACCTTGTAGGCACCAGGCTCCAGATCGGTCAGGTCGATCTCGCCATTTGCGTCGGTGGTGTACTCCTTGGAGAAGGTGCCACCGACAAGCTCAATACGGAACCGTGCGTTGGGCAGAGGCTCCAAGGTGGTGCTGTCCAGCTTTACAAGATGGATACCCGGCTTCTGATCATTGAAGAAGATTAACTCCAGAATGCCATCGGAGCCTTCCAGCTCAATCTGCTGAGGTGTGGAATTGATGATGTGAGAGGAGTCGGTAGCGACTTCCTTTACAAGGTAGGTGCCGGGTTCCAGATCGGTTAACAGGATCTCGCCGAATTCATCAGTCTGGAAGGTGCCCAGAGACTGTGCATCTTTGGAAATTTCAAAGGAGATATTGGGCAGAGCCTCGTGAGTCTTAGAGTCATACTTGATCACACGCAGGCCGGGTTTCTCCTCGTTCACGATAGGAATTTCCACAGTGTCGCCGGAGATGACGGTTCCAGTATAGACTTCATCGGATTTGATATAGCCGGCACGCGCTGCGATCTCCTGGATGCGATAAGCGCCAGGCTTGATCTCGGTGAAAACAGCAGTACCGGCATAATTGGTTTCTCCGGTATATACGGCACCGGACTCAATGTGCTCGATTCGAATCGCGGCACCGGGCAGCTGCATACCGGAGTCGGAGTACTTCTTCACCATTAGGTTGCCATACGGAGCATTTTCAAAAGTCACCGTAGCCTGCTTGCCGTACTCAACTTTGACATTCTGGGCGGGTTCCTCGCTAAGCAGGTAGCCATTAGGGGCTTCGCGCTCATAGACGGTGTAGTTGCCGGCCAGAGTAAGAGGAATAACGATTTGGCCCTTGGAGTTGGTGGCAAAGGTTCCGACCGATGCGCCTTCGGGATCAACCACTTCAAACATCGCGCCCTTCAGGGGGATGGTCGTGCCTTCCTCGTACTTGAGGATTTTCAGGCTGGTCTCGGTGGGTTCCTCTTCAGGGGTGTCGGTGTAGTTGCTGTATGCCGTCAGAGCCAGAGGCGTGGTCGGATCGGTATCGCACATGTAATTTTGCAGGTTGCCATACTTGTCCTTCTCGGCGCACACAGCGTAGTAGATGGCGTACTTATAGACATTGGTACGAAAGCTCAGTTGGACGCTGCCGCTCTGTCCATCGACTGCGCTGGCAGGATACAGGACCTTGAACTGTCCGGCATATCCCTTTCCGGTGGCCTTGGTGGTGATGACATCAATTTCCTTGTTGTCCATATCAACGATCTTCGTGCCGGCAGGAACCGCAGAGGGATCGCTAAAGGCAACATTTACAGCGTAGTTGCACACCCAGGTTTCAGAAGTGACCGTGAAGATCTGCTGGAGATATTCCTGACCATTGATGGTTGCAGGATAGGCGGTCTCCTGGTCGGCTTCCACCGTGACATTAGGAGAAAGGACAGTGCTCCATACGGTGCCGCGACGGTAGATATCCTTCACGGCTGCCAGCATCTTATTGGCACGCTCCAGCTCCACTCCGGTCAGGTTGGGGTTGATTTTCATGTTGTTGATATCCCAATTGGGCAGCAAGTAGGCCCAGAGCGCCATCTTGGTGGCGTAGTAAGCCTGATACTTATTTTCCAGCTTGAGCTCACTCAGGCCGCGATGGGGATATCCGTTTGCAATGATTCCCATAACTTTGGGATCACTGCCGATCTTATCGGCGAGATATTTGATGCTCTCACCCGGCTTGACGGTCTGCGGCACACCCTTGATATTGGGATTGACGCAGTAAGCAGGGATCTCCTTCGTCTGGCCGTTGCGATCCACATAGTTGTAGTAGGTGTAGATCAGCTCACGCACTCTGCCATTGATCGACAGATAGCTGAGTTTCTGACCGCCGCTGTAGATGTTGACTTCGTCGAGAGCTTCCTCTTCGGAACTGGCCGCCAGAGCTGTACCAGAAAACATTCCGAGCAACATGACAACTGCGAGAAGCATTGAAACAACTCGTTTTTTCATTTTGATTGACCTCCGTGCTTATTATCGTGAATGCGTAAAGCATTCTTGGGTTGGATCGGTATGAAAAAAGGCAGTGTGCGTATTTCAGCACACTGCCTCCGCAGGGAACAATATTCAGTTTTCATTTTACGGAGATGTAATATTCCGTGTACTGGAAGGCTCCGTCACAATAGACATCCCATGCCTCAAAGGCGTACTCGCCGGGAGGGCAGGAATTGAAAAGTTCGACGATCTGGTCGGAGCGCCAGGGCCAGAAGCTGTTGGCTGCCACGCTTTCGGGAATAGACAGCTTCACGGTCACAAGAGGGCTGCCATCCGCTCTGGTTACGGGCTTTCCGTTCTGCCAGGTCTGCGGATTGTCGCCGATGGCGTTATAGAGGGTGTACTGCATGCGACGGGTCTCAAAGAGGTTGCGCACGAACATGTACTCCTTACCACCGGAAGTGAAGTGGTTCGCCTCGGGTTCGGGCAGAGTCGGCTGATCCAGCAGGCTCCAGTCACAGGTGGGGTCCGGCAGGGTGTCAGTTTCCTGCGTAGCGAACATACTGTTCTGGTACTTGCTCACATCGGTGATCTCATACACATAGCCGTCGCTGCAGGGGATCTTGTCGCCCGCCTTGGGCTCGGGCATGACATCCGCCTGTGTGTAGTCAGCTTTCTTAGCTCCCACTGCCACGCTCTGCGTCTTCGCGGGAGCTGTGCCGGTATACGGCTTATCGCTCTCAATCTGGACACAGCCGTTGGTGCTGTCCCAATGAACATTGAAACCAACCGCCTTGCCGATATCGCGGAGCATCACATAGTTGTTGCCGTTGATAGCGTATGCGGTCATCTTCACTTCCTGACCATCGACAAAGAACCGATGGCTGCTCAGCTCAGCAACGACGCCGGCCGCATAGGCCACGGAGCCGCCAAAGAGCATGGTGCCGACCAGAAGACCGGCGATAAAGGATCCGATTCTCTTCATTTTCTTTCACCTCATCAAGTGTATTCCAGCCACTCTCTGCGGGGGAAAGGCGTAGGGATGAATTACTGATTGCAGTAGGCCTGGAGGCCACGCAGGAAGATGTCTTCCTTGGTTGCCCGCCTGTTCTTAACCAGATCTCTCATCTGGTCATAGGACTCGCGAGGCAGGCGCAGCCGAATGGCTACGCTGGACTCGGTGGGGATGGGCTTGGTACGACTCTCACGATTGCGGGGCTTATTGGTTTTCATAGTGTTCCTCCAGTTCATTTATCGAATCTCTACTGCCTGCACGCACAGACGCAGAGAGGGCTGGTTAGCGATACAAGTGATCAAGGTAATTCGGTTATCTCCCATCTCATTCAGGTACGAATAGTCGGTATAGGAGATGGACCC
>ENA-UERC01001831-UERC01001831.1-human-gut-metagenome-genome-assembly--contig:-NODE-1831-length-11369-cov-4.699433_pt1 | contig 11369 bp, 10 predicted proteins | sample MGYA00242955_ERZ507955 | MGnify/ENA primary metagenome ERZ507955 (study PRJEB26167, sample SAMN06115394) | human gut metagenome | host: Homo sapiens | place: China:Hubei | collected 2016-04-27... | reverse complement strand
AAAGCTTCAAACGTTCTTAACAAAAGGAATGGAGAAGTATATGAAATAATGTGCAAATGCGATTAACCCATCATTTATAAAAGACAAAATATACCGCCAGTACCAGACAAACGAAAGCTGCAAAATGATTCCAATGCAGAGATTCTCCTTTAAACAGTACGGTAGTGAATATTGTAAAGATGATAAGCGTCACTACTTCCTGGATAACCTTAAGCTGCATCAACGAAAAAGGACCGCCATTGCCTATGAACCCGATGCGATTGGCAGGAATCTGAAATGAATACTCCGCCAACGCTATCATCCACGAGAACAAAATAACGGCATAGAGAGGCCAGTTGGAGATAACTTTCATCTCCTGCAACTTCAAATGCCCGTACCAGGCAAACGTCATGAAAATATTAGATACAATCAATAGCAAAATGGTATAAAATGCTTTCATATAGTGATTAATGATTAGTGATTAATGATTAATGATTGCAGGCAGCAATTCCTCTTGCACATTCGTCATACTCCCCCATAGACTATAGCGTGCCTCAGGATTCATTTCCTCCAATTGTTTCAGAATGCCTTTCATTGCACTACGGCTGGATTGTGACTCATACGGACAATTCTTCACCTGCTTACGATACCCCCTCACTTGCGCCAACTCCATCAAATCCGCCTCATGTACCAGACACATCGGACGGATAATCGTCATATCAAACTTCTTCATTACCAGCCGGGGGGGCATAGAGCTGAACGCTCCCTGATAGGTGATATTCATCAGCAAGGTCTCCAGAATATCATCCATGTGATGGCCTAACGCGATTTTATTGCATCCCTGCTCCTTGGCTACGGTAAATAATGCCTTCCGCCTATTCCAAGAGCAAAGAAAACAAGGAGACTTGCGGGTATCTGTCGTGGCATCAAACTCCGTTTCAAAGAGAACAAAAGGCACTCCCCACGACTCTACGTACTCCCTCAGATAGTCCACATCGCTTTGATAAGGTATATTCTTCATCACTACATGTACGGCGACAACGGAAAAACGGGGTTTATAGACACGGGCACGCCGTGCCAACAATTCCACCAGCGCCAAAGAGTCCTTGCCTCCCGAAAGCCCGATAAGAATCTTATCGCCGTCCTCTATCAGCCCATATTCCACCACACCTTTGCTAAACCGCTTGTCTATGCGGCGCAACATCTTTTCTTCTTCAGTAAATCGTGCCATTGATACGAGTTATGAGTTATAAGTTATGAATTATAGCTCTTCCGGTTGCAAAAGTAAGGCAAAAGAACGATTTAAAGAAGAATTAACAAAATAGAATTACGGAAACCAGCTTTATTCACGATAAATTTGTATTTTTGACCTTCTGAACAATCAGCATGTATCAATATGAATAAAAAATATATCCTTTTCTTTCTATTCGGCCTTTTGAGCATAACAATTTCCGCACAAAGCCTGGCAGAAGCCAAAGCCTTGTACGAGAAGGGAGAATACGAAGAAGCCAAGCCCACTTTCAAGAAACTCGTCAAGACACAACCTGGCAATGGAAATTACAACCTATGGTACGGTGTATGTTGCCTGGAAACCGGCGAACCCGCAGAAGCCTTGAAACACCTGGAAAGCGCCGTCAAGAGACGCGTCCCCAGCGGGCAACTCTATTTGGCCCGGGCATACAATGATTTATATCGGTTCGAAGAAGCCATCGAGACTTATGAGACCTACATTTCCGACCTGAGAAAGAGAAAACGCTCCACCGAAGAGGCCGAACAATTATTGGAAAAAAGCAAATCCAACTTGCGCATGCTGAAAGGCGTGGAAGAGGTCTGCTTCATCGACAGCTTTGTGGTAGACAAGGAAAAATTCCTGGATGCATACAAAATCAGCCCCGAATCGGGCAAGCTGTTCATGTACGACACCTACTTCAATGATTCCGGTAAGGAAGGCGGAACGGTATACGAAACGGAGCTGGGCAATAAGCTATATTATAGCGAAATGCAACCGGACAGCACCCTCAGTATCCTTTCGCGCAACAAGTTGCTGGACAAATGGAGTGATGGCAGCTTGTTGCCCGGAAGCATCAACGAGGCCATGAATGCAGACTATCCCTATGTACTTACGGACGGTATCACTATCTACTATGCTTCGGATGGCCCTGGCTCGATGGGAGGATATGATATTTTCGTCACCCGTTACAATACGAATACCGACTCCTATCTGATGCCGGAAAATGTGGGCATGCCGTTCAATTCGCCCTACAACGACTATATGTACGTCATCGACGAATTCAACGACTTGGGATGGTTTGCCTCCGACCGCTACCAGCCGGAAGGCAAAGTGTGCATCTATGTATTCATTCCCAACTCATCCAAGCAAGTGTACAACTACGAAGGGATGGACCCGGACAAGATGATATCATTGGCGCAACTTCACTCTATCAAGGACACATGGACGGACACCGATGCGGTAGAGGCCGCCCAAGAAAGACTTCGGACTGCTGCCAACGCAAAGCCGCAGACCACCAAGAAGCATGATTTCCAATTCATCATTGACGACCACTCCACCTACTACCAGCTGGACGATTTCCGCTCCCCGCAGGCCAAAGCCTCGTATGGCAAATACAATCAGCTGGAGCAGAGCTACAAACAACTGCAGGAGAAACTGGAAGATATGCGTTCGGAATACTCCCGAGCCAACAAGCAGGAAAAGGACAAGATGTCCGCCGCCATCCTCGACCTGGAGCAACGTGTACGGCAATTGTCCACTGAGATGGAGCAAACTGCCATTCAAGTGCGCAACCTGGAAAAACAAGCCACCAAATAAAGACAACTATGGATATACTCATTATCGCCTCATTGATTATAGGAGCAGTAATCTTGTTCTTAGTGGAATTATTCGTAATTCCGGGCATCAGCGTTGCCGGTTTTCTGGCAGGAGGTTGCATCATCTTTGCCAACTACTATGCCTTTGCCTATATGGGCACCACGGCAGGTGTCATTACGCTTATCATATCTGCCCTGGCTTGTATCGGCTCGTTGGTATGGTTCATGCGCTCCAAGACACTCGACAAAATTGCATTGAAAAAAAACATCACCTCCAAAGTAGACCGTAGTGCCGAGGAAAAAGTCAAGGTAGGCGATATAGGCGTAACCACTACCCGCCTGGCTCTTATCGGCTATGCCGAAATCAACGGAGACATCGTGGAAGTAAAGTCATCAGACGGCTTCCTGAACGAAAAGACTCCGATTATCGTAGACCGTATTGCCGACGGAGTCCTCTTAGTGGAACGGCTCAAGCAGTGAAATTTCTGAAATCAACCTATTATTTATAACTAACAATTAATATTTAATCTCATGGATCCAAGCACAATGTATTTAACCGCCTTCCTCATTATAGGAGGCATTATTTTCCTGGTACTTTTCTTCCATTATGTACCGTTCTTCTTGTGGCTGTCTGCCAAAGTATCGGGAGTAAACATCTCGCTGGTACAACTTTTCCTGATGCGCATCCGTAATGTCCCTCCTTATATCATTGTGCCCGGCATGATTGAAGCTCATAAAGCAGGATTGCAAAACATCACGCGCGACGAACTGGAAGCGCACTACCTTGCCGGAGGTCACGTAGAGCGGGTGGTACACGCACTGGTATCCGCCTCTAAAGCCAATATCGAGCTGCCGTTCCAGATGGCAACCGCCATCGACCTTGCCGGCCGTGACGTATTCGAAGCCGTACAGATGTCCGTTAACCCCAAAGTAATTGACACCCCTCCCGTGACAGCTGTTGCCAAAGACGGTATCCAGCTGATTGCCAAGGCCCGTGTAACGGTGCGCGCCAATATCCGCCAATTGGTGGGCGGTGCCGGAGAAGACACGATTCTGGCCCGTGTAGGCGAGGGTATTGTGTCTTCCATCGGTTCGTCAGAGAATCATAAGTCTGTATTGGAGAATCCGGATTCTATCTCCAAACTGGTATTGCGCAAGGGGTTGGATGCCGGAACAGCATTCGAAATTCTGTCCATTGACATTGCTGATATTGACATAGGTAAGAATATCGGTGCCGCCCTGCAGATAGACCAAGCCAATGCCGACAAGAACATTGCTCAAGCCAAGGCAGAGGAACGCCGCGCCATGGCCGTAGCCACAGAGCAGGAAATGAAGGCAAAGGCCCAGGAAGCCCGTGCCAAAGTTATCGAGGCAGAAGCGGAAGTACCCAAGGCCATGGCCGAAGCATTCCGCAACGGCAATCTGGGTATCATGGACTATTACCGGATGAAGAATATAGAAGCCGACACTTCCATGCGCGAAAACATTGCCAAACCGACGACGGGCAATACCAGCCAGCCGTTGAGTAAATAACCCGGAAAGTAACTGACGAAACGCCGGAACCGGTGAACAAGAATCGGTTCCCGGCGTTTCTATTTATAAACAAAAGATTAAAGCCTCAAGCATATGAAGAAATATTTCGCCTCTTCCGAACTGATCATCAATGAAGACGGTTCTGTATTTCATCTTCACGTAAAGCCCGAATGGCTGGCAGACAAAGTCATCTTGGTAGGCGACCCCGGACGGGTGGCACTGGTTGCCTCCCATTTCGAGAACAAGGAATGTGAAGTGGAAAGCCGCGAGTTCAAGACTATCACCGGTACTTACCAGGGGAAACGTATTACGGTGGTTTCCACCGGTATCGGATGTGACAACATCGATATCGTGATGAACGAACTGGATGCCCTGGCAAACATCGACTTCGAGACGCGCGAAGAAAAGCCCCGCCTACGTAGCCTTGAGCTGGTACGTATCGGCACCTGCGGCGGCTTGCAACCCTACACTCCGGTGGGTACATTTGTATGTTCTGAAAAGTCCATTGGTTTCGATGGGCTGCTCAACTTCTATGCCGGACGCAACTCCGTGTGCGACCTGCCCATGGAGCGTGCCTTCCTCAACCATATGGGATGGTCCGGCAACATGTGTGCCCCTGCCCCCTACGTCATTGATGCAAGCACTGAACTGATAGACCGCATCGCACAAAACGACATGGTACGTGGCGTAACGATTGCCGCCGGGGGCTTCTTCGGACCTCAAGGACGCGAGTTACGCGTGCCGCTTGCCGACCCACATCAGAATGAGAAGATTGAAAAATTTGAATACAACGGCTACCGTATTACCAACTTCGAGATGGAAAGTTCTGCCCTGGCAGGCTTGAGCCGTCTGATGGGGCACAAGGCCATGACGGTATGCATGGTCATTGCCAACCGCCTGATAAAAGAAGCTAACACGGGATACAAGAATACGATAGATACTCTTATCAAAACAGTACTCGACCGTATCTAAGTATCCTTCAAGAAATGCTCCTCCCTTTCCTTCAGCCAATCCTAGGAGTAGGGTTTAGTAATGACTTCATCACATCCTGCCTGACGTGCCCGTTGCTGGTCTGTATAGTGTAGCAATGTCCTGCTATACCCACAATGGGCACAGAGGCGGATTAGGCTTTATAAGCATCTATCCATTATCGATTTGCACAAAGTTACGATAAAAGCCCATAAGTTGAATCACCATCTCTCTTTTTTGTAAAGAAACCATTATCTTTGCTGAATAAAAATAAGCCGGATAAAATGAACCAAGATACCATTTGTGCCATAGCCACCGCCCAAGGGGGAGCCATAGGATGCATCCGTGTCTCCGGACCGGATGCCATAGAGATAACATCCCGCATATTTACCCCTGCCCGGAAGGGGAAGAAGCTGAAGGATGCCAAGCCATACACACTTACCTTCGGTCATATCCATGAAGAAGAAAACATCATAGACGAAGTACTTGTAAGCTTATTCCGTGCCCCCCACTCGTACACGGGCGAGGATAGCACGGAAATCATGTGCCACGGTTCGAGCTATATTCTTCAGAAGGTGTTGCAATTGCTCATCGGCAATGGTTGCCGCCTGGCCGCTCCCGGTGAGTACACGCAACGGGCCTTCTTGGGCGGCAAAATGGACCTAAGCCAGGCCGAAGCCGTGGCCGACCTCATCGCCTCCACCTCTGCCGCCACTCACCGCCTCGCCATGAGCCAAATGCGCGGTGGGTTCAGTAAAGAGCTGGCCTCACTACGCGACCAATTGCTGCACTTCACATCACTCATAGAACTGGAGCTGGACTTCAGCGACCACGAAGAACTGGAATTTGCCGACCGCTCCGAGCTATGTCTCCTAGCAGACGGCATAGAGCAGGTAATTTCCCGTTTAGTACAATCCTTCAGTGTAGGCAATGCCATCAAGAACGGCGTGCCCGTAGCCATCATCGGCGAAACGAACGCTGGTAAATCCACCCTGTTGAATGCACTACTAAACGAGGAACGAGCCATTGTAAGCGACATACACGGGACAACCCGCGATGTGATAGAAGACACAGTCAATCTTGGTGGGATAACTTTCCGATTTATTGATACGGCAGGCATACGCGAAACGAACGACACCATCGAGAACCTAGGAATTGAGCGAACCTTCCAGAAATTGGAGCAGGCGGAAATCGTGCTCTGGATAGTTGATGCCACGAATGCCGTCTCACAGATACCACAACTAACTACCCAGATACTTCCCCGTTGCGAAGGGAAACGGCTCATTCTCGTATTCAACAAGACCGATTTGGTGCAAGATGCCTCAACCATCCCCAACTCCAGTTTCACCGTGGCCGCTACTAATGTGCAATGCATCTCCATCTCTGCCAAAGGACGTACCAACCTCGACAAGCTTCAGCAAATGCTAATCTCTGCCGCTAACCTGCCCACGGTTACCCAAAACGATGTCATTGTCACGAATATACGCCACTACGAGGCTTTGACCCATGCCTTGGAAGCCATCCACCGGGTCCAACAAGGATTAGCAGAAAATCTATCCGGAGATTTTGTTTCACAAGATATCCGCGAATGCATTTTCCATCTAAGCGATATTGCAGGGGAAGTTACGAACGATATGGTACTTGGGAATATTTTCGAACATTTTTGCGTGGGTAAGTAAGTGGTGATTACCAACAATTAGCATATATCATCAACGATTATTAAGGCGTTCATTTTGAGTGCCTTTCTTTTTAGCCTTATAAGCGATGGTTATCGTTTATAGGGCTTTTTCAGCTCATTTTTGTACCGTATTTGTTGCTCGCTTGTTACTCTCCGATTTTAGGTCGGAAAGGTCGTGGATACACTGGTACGTCATGGTACGTGGTGGTACGCGATGAAACAGATTTGGCGAAATAAACGGATAAATAAAATGAGTAGTAGAATCGACATTCAGAAAAGATGTAAGTGGTGCAACGCTGTTTTCACAGCTCATAAGACTACCACAGAGTATTGTTCACACAGATGCGCCAACCTTGCCTACAAAGACAGGGTTAGGAAACTGCGTATCGAAAGTCTACAACATGAACTTGGGAAAAGTATCAAGACACCTCCCAACTTAAACAAAGAGTATCTTACTCCATCAGAAGTAGCCGAGCTATTAAATGTCGGACGCACTTCCATATATCGCTATATCCGCAATGGCGTAATCAAGGTAATCCGATTTGAAAGGAAAACACTTGTTCGCAGAGCTGACATAGAAGATATGACCGACTTTATTGTTCAAGAAACAGAGGACAAGCGATCAAAAGAGAAAGCCCCTATCACCGACTTCTACACCACAGCCGAAGTCAAAGAGAAATACCATGTAAACGAGTCGTGGATATTTGTTGTAGCCAAGAAAAATAACATTCCTCGCACTTTCAATCGTGGTAAGACCTACTGGAGCAAAAAACACATGGATGCTTACTTTGCCAAGAAAGCCCCGAATCCTGACATTACCGAATGGTACAGCACACAGGAAATGCAGGAGAAATTCGGCATGACCTTATCCGCTATCTACACTTTTGTTTCCAAGAATGCCATCCCGAAAAAGAAAGAAGGTATCATGGTGTACTATTCAAAGAAACACGTGGATATAGCCAAAGGTGTGGCGACCCCCGAAGAACCGCAGTATTATACAGTAGCCGAAGCAATGGAGAAGTTCAATCTTACCCGTGACCAACTCTATCATTATGCGAAGTATCATAATATTCCTAAGGTCAAGAAAGGCAAATACACGCTTATCTCCAAACCCGAACTGGATAAATTGCTTGAAGCTCCAAAGATAGAATAAGTTATTTATCGGTGAATGTACCCACTATCGAATCACCATATTCCTTTGCACCAAACAAATGTAAAACTCTAAATATTAAACAGTATGACACACACATGTACAAAAGTAACAGTTCGTCAGAGAGCGATTCGGAATAATCGCATCTCCTTGTATCTGGATTATTATCCGGCAGTCCGTAACCCTGAGACTATGCAGATGAGTCGTCGGGAATACCTCGGCATCTACATCTATGCGCACCCTAAAAACGAAATGGAACGGGAGTTCAACAATGATATGTTGAACAAGGCAGAGGCTATCCGGTGTATCAGAGTGCAGTCGCTCATCAATGAAGAGTTCGGCTTCTTGGATAAGACCAAACAGAAGGCAGACTTCCTTGCCTATTTCAAAAAAATGTGCCGGAATAAAGACCAGAAATGGCAATTCGTCTATCAGCATTTCTACAACTTCGTCAAGGGACAATGTACCTTTGGCGATGTAAATGTAGACTTATGCAAAAAATTCCGTGAATACTTGCTGAATGCCAAGCAACTCAAACATAGCAACCGACCCATATCCCTCAATTCGGCATCCGGCTACTACTCTACTTTCAGAGGATTATTGAAGATTGCCTATCGGGACAAATGGTTTCGTGAGAACATCAATGACTATCTTGATAAGATTGAGCCACAAGATGTGAAGAAAGAGTATCTGACTCTGAACGAAGTGAAGCAACTTGCCGCCACTCCTTGCGACATCCCCGTATTGAAAGCTGCCTCTTTGTTTGCTTGTCTGACAGGCTTACGCATCAGTGATATTCTAAACCTGCAATGGGAAGACTTCACTATCGCCCCCGACCAAGGCTATTGTTTACGTATCAGAACACAGAAAACCCAGACGGAAGCGACACTCCCCATCAGTTACGAAGCCTACGAACTATGCGGCACACCCGGAACAGGCAAGGTTTTCAAGGATTTGAAGCGAAGTATGATTAATTACCCACTGAAAAGCTGGCTCAAAAAGGCAGGAATAACGAAACCGATAACCTTCCACGGATTTCGTCACTCGTATGCCGTCATACAAATATCCTTAGGTACAGATATTTACACAGTATCAAAGATGCTAACGCATAAGAACGTGTCCACAACTCAAATATATGCCGATTTGGTCAATTCCAAGAAGCGAGAAACAGCCAATAAAATATCACTCAAGTAAATTGTAACTATGAAACGAGGAATCATAACCAACAAAGGGCAAGGCATCCATATTTCTGATGGAGAAGTATGGATGACCACTTGGGAACTTGCAGACTTGTTTTATACAACGGCTGGAGCTATCCATGCAGCAATCAAGAGAATCTTGAAAACCAATATTTTGAAGAGCCACGAAGTTTGTAAGTACATCAAATTGGAGAATGGGAACAATACCGATGTGTATAATCTCGATATGGTTGTAGCCTTATCTTATCAAATAGACACCGGACATTCCATAGTATTCAGAGAATGGCTAATAAACAAAGTCGCTCATAATCAAGATTGCAACATCCTTTTATATCTCAACAAGGGTACAAACCATACATTGTATTGCTAATAAGCTATATCTCTATACCCTATTGATTATCTGCATTGTTTACCCAAAATGATGCAGATAATTTTTATTTTTGAGATACACAAGTCTGTTGCTCCAACTATTTTCATCTAAAAACAAAAAAAATTGCAATACGCTTATTATTAAGCATGTAACATGATGAAAAGTGATGAAATATATCGTCAAAAGCCCATTAACAAGCAAAACTATGGATTTTCTCAAAAATTAATCCTATATATTTGCACACAAACGATTAATACATCTCACTATGGAACAGAGAAAGATAGAACATATAACATTGCATCTGATTGTTTTTGGTACAATCGCAATCATTGGTGTTTTAGCCCGCCAGACCGTACTTCACTATGGTTGGGACGAGTTCAGCAGCTACCTTATTTTGGTGGTATGCTCCATTGTCATGGGTGCAATCTATCTCAATCTGCAAATTGTATTCAGCCAATTTCTTTCATCTACAATAGAGAAGTGCTTTATGAAATTTGAGTGCTACAGCAATAAGGCTGTGGTAATTGAAACTCCTATAGTACACTCCATGCTTGCCGAAAGTACCATAAATTCAGAATCCATCATTTCTGAACCTGAACCCGAAATTGAAATCGAAACTACATCTGACACAGCAAAAGAAGTTTCTAATTCATCGTATTCCGAACTCGACGAAGACGTGGCAGAACTTCCAAAGGAAGAAGCCACACCTTCTACCATCAACAATATATCCATCGAAGAATCCAATCAGCCAACAGAATACGAGATATTCCGTGCCAACGCTATGGCTGAAAAGGAACGAGCATCGCAAGAAAAGTTAGATAAAGTTCTCTCATATACGAAACAAAACTTGGTTCTCTATCTTAGCGAAACTGACCTTAATCGTCTATGTGGATATATTACGGAATACTATCTATCCAATTCCCTGCCTAAAGTAGAACAGATAAAGGTTGATGCTCAATTAAAAACCATTGACATCATGCACTTTGGATGGAATATTGGCAAAGCATTTGGCAAGCCACGTTTACAGACTGCCACATTCATAAAGAGGGTATTTGCTCACACCCTCCGTAATTCGGAAATATCTACCATTGAACGTAAAATGTCGCACACAGAATCAGAGTGTAAGATTAAACTGGATAGAAAAATTGCATAGCTGCAATACTATTAGGCATTATCCATTGCATCCCAGTAGTCCATATCCATTTTCATGACTTTAAGGACTTTCTCTGTTTGCAATCCCAAGCCATAGTCATAAATATATTCTGTTAATTGTTGACCATTTATCAAGATAATGGTTGGTGAACCGTTAAGGCTTTCCACATACTCCATTGCACCTTTAGTATAATCAGAGGTAGTAATGAATACTCCTTTCTTGGATGGAGTTCCGGCAACAGCTCCTACAAAACTTTGAACCTCGTGACGCTGAACATTATTATCTAAAGCATATCGCTTTGCCTGTATGGATATATGATTAAATCCTAAAATATCTTCTTTAATAATACCATCTATACCACCGTCATTAGAAAGTTTCGTTACGATACCTGAGTTTTTGACCTCGCCACCATACCCAAGTGCTTGAAGTAAATTCACAACTAACCGTTCAAATTCTTGTGGCTTTTTACTTAAAATAGTTGTCAGAATCTGAGATTGCACATTCTGCTTTAT
>ENA-UERC01001827-UERC01001827.1-human-gut-metagenome-genome-assembly--contig:-NODE-1827-length-11395-cov-718.328238_pt1 | contig 11395 bp, 8 predicted proteins | sample MGYA00242955_ERZ507955 | MGnify/ENA primary metagenome ERZ507955 (study PRJEB26167, sample SAMN06115394) | human gut metagenome | host: Homo sapiens | place: China:Hubei | collected 2016-04-27... | reverse complement strand
GGCATGAACGCCCTGCTCCGAGCAGCGAGCAAGCCCAAGCAGGCGATGTACGCCACCATCTTCACGGTGGTGATGAATGTGATACTCGATGCCCTCTTCATCCTCGTTTTCAAATGGGGAATACAGGGTGCCGCCATCGCCACCATCCTTTCGCAGCTGATGGCGCTGATGTGGCAGATCAAGCTCTTCAGCAACAAGAACGAGCTGCTCCACTTCAAGAAAGGCATCTATAAACTGAAGAGGAAACTCGTAGATAACATCCTTGCCATCGGCATTTCGCCTTTCCTGATGAACGTGTGCGCCTGCATCATCGTCATCTTCATCAACAACCAGCTGGTACGGTTCGGAGGCGACCTCTCCGTGGGAGCCTACGGAATAGCCAATGGTATTGCGATGGTGTTCATCATGTTCGTATTAGGCGTAAACCAGGGAATGCAGCCTATAGCCGGATACAACTATGGAGCCCAGAAACTGGACCGACTGATGCGCGTATTGAACCTGAGCATCATTGCTGCCACCGCCATCATGGTAACGGGCTGGCTGATAGCGATGTTCCTGCCTTACTACTGCGCAAGAATGTTTACTACCGATAAGCAGCTGATAGACCTGGGCATCAAGGCTATCAGAGTGGTGATGTTCTGCTTCCCGATCATCGGTTTCCAGATGGTTATCACCAACTTCTTCCAGTGCATCGGAAAGGTGAAGATCAGCATCTTCCTCTCCCTGTCGAGACAGTTGCTCATCCTTCTGCCGCTCCTGGGTTTCCTGCCGATGGTATGGGGCATTGACGGTGTATGGTGCAGCATGCCTATCTCCGACTTCTCGGCCGCAGTCATCGCTGCCATCGTAATGTCATGGTACATGAACAAGTTGAAAAGACAACACCAAGAACAGCTAAAAGTTAAAAGTTAATAGTTAATAGCAGCTTCGCAGTTTAGCAAGATTGCCCTATAAATTATAAACTATAAATTATGAATTATGAATAAGATTATCATAAACGTAGGTCGCCAGATAGGTAGCGGCGGCCATATCATCGCCGAGAAGCTGGCGGAGGATTTCGGTTGCAAATGTTACGACCGTGAGCTGCTGAACCTTGCCGCCAAGGAGAGTGGATTCTCTGAGAAATTCTTCGAGCAGAACGATGAGCAGAAGGGATTCTTCAAGTCTCTCTTCCATACCCATCTGCCCTTCCTGAGCGATAGCAATTTCTATCACAACGACTTCTCGCAGGAAGGTCTGTACAAGTTCCAGAGCGACGCCATCAGAAAGGCTGCCGATGAGGGCAACTGTGTGTTTGTGGGCAGAACCGCCGACTATGTGCTGCGTGATTACAAGAACGTGATCAACATCTTCATCACCGCCAACATCGACGACCGCATCAAGGCAGTGTGCAAGCGAAAGGACATCGACAGAGCCTCCGCCCGCAAGTTTATCGAAAGTCACGAGGAGCAGCGCGCCTCTTACTACGATTACTATACAGGCAAGAAGTGGGGACACAGCGAGAGCTACGACCTCTGCATCAACAGCAGCCATCTGGGAATCGAAGAAACAGAGAAGTTTATCGCAGAATTTATCAGAAAGAAGTTCTGACTTAGTGATTAATTATTAGTGATTAATTTTAGGGACATAAAATATTAAACATCATATAAATGAAGAAGATTATGCTTTTGGGCTCAGGCGAACTGGGCAAAGAATTTACCATCGCCGCAAAGCGAGCAGGACAGTACGTCATCGCTTGCGACAAGTATGACAATGCACCAGCCATGCAGGTAGCCGACGAGCGAGAAGTGTTCTCGATGCTCGATGGCGACGCATTGACCGCAGTGGTAGAGAAACATCACCCAGACATCATCGTGCCTGAGATTGAAGCTATCCGCACCGAGCGACTCTTCGACTTCGAGAAGGAGGGCATCCAGGTTGTGCCTTCTGCCCGTGCCGTGAACTACACCATGAACCGCCGTGCCATCCGCGACCTTGCCGCCAAGGAACTGGGTCTGCGCACCGCCAAGTATTTCTATGCCAAGACCTTCGAGGAGTTTAAGAACGCTGCCGATGAAATCGGTTTCCCATGCGTAGTGAAACCACTGATGAGCTCCAGCGGTCATGGTCAGAGCTATGTTCACAACGATGATGAACTGAAGGAGGCTTACAAGGAAGCAATGGAAGAAGGTCGTGGCGACGTGAAGGAAGTAATCATCGAGGAATTTATCGACTTCGATTCTGAGTTTACCCTGCTCACCGTCACCCAGAAAGATGGTCCTACCCTCTTCTGTCCACCTATCGGCCACGTACAGAAGGGCGGCGACTACCGCGAGAGTTGGCAGCCATTCCAGATTCCAGAGGAGGCTTTGAAGAAGGCTGAGCACATTGCCGGCGAAGTAACCAAGGCATTGACAGGTGCCGGTCTCTGGGGCGTAGAGTTCTTCCTGAGCAAGCAGGGCGAAGTCATCTTCTCAGAATTGAGTCCTCGTCCACACGATACAGGTATGGTAACCCTCGGTCACACCACCAACCTGAGCGAGTTTGAACTCCACTTCCGTGCCGTGATGGGCTTGCCTATCGCCGAAATCCATCTGGAGCACATCGGCTGTTCTGCCGTCATCCTCTCACCAGAGGAAAGCACCGAGCCATTAAACTACAATATGCTCGATGCCCTGAAGGAAGACCACACCCGCATCCGTATCTTCGGCAAGCCAGAGGCTCACGTAGGCAGAAGAATGGGTGTAGTGCTCTGCTACGGTGAGAAGGGCGATGACCTCAACCAGCTTCGCGACAAGGCAAAGCGCCTGGCAAAAACCGTATTGGGAACCGACCCATACATGAAGAAATAGACATGAAAGAATTAGGAAGAATTATCACATTACCCAAGATATTCGACCCAAGAGGCAACCTGACAGTGGCAGAGGGAGAAACGCATATTCCCTTTGCCATTGCCCGTACCTACTGGACCTATGATGTTCCGGGCGGAGAAAGTCGCGGTGGCCATGCTCACAAGGAATGCCAGGAATTCATCATAGCAGCCAGCGGTTCCTTTTCGGTAACACTGGATAATGGAGAACAGAAGAAGACCTATCATCTCAACCACCCTTGGGAGGGACTGTTCGTGGATGTCAATATCTGGCGAACACTGGATGATTTCTCTTCCGGCTCATTGTGTCTGGTTCTGGCTTCCCAAAAGTTTAAGGAAGAAGACTACATACGCGAATATGACGAATATCTCAGATATGCAAGACATCATGTTTGAAATCATCAAATACACCCCCGAATATCGCCAGCAATGGGATGAGTATGTGGCAAAAGCCCGAAACGCTACGTTTCTCTTTTACCGCAACTATATGGATTACCATTCCGACCGGTTCAAGGACTATTCCCTCCTATTCTTCAAGAAGGGAAAGCTCCATTCCATCCTGCCAGCCCATCAGGTAGGCAAGACCCTCTGCTCGCATTTCGGACTCACCTATGGCGGACTGATCATGAACATCCACGTCACGATTTCAGATGTCTGCCAACTCTTTGAAGAACTGAATGTGTATCTGCGTCTTCAGGGTTTCGAGAAGGTACAGTATCGTCCTATTCCCTGGATCTATCATCTCCATCCTTCAGAAGAAGATCTCTATGCCATCTTCTGGAAATGCAAGGCTCATCTTTCGCTCCGCAATATCGGCACAACCATCTTCATGCAGCAGAAATTGCGCTGGCGCAAAGACCACCTGCGCCGCCTGAAGAAGGCTCATCAGAATGGAGTGACCGTAGTGAGAGATGCAAGCCTGTCGGAATTCTGGGAGGTATTGAATGAGAACCTGGAAAAGCGATTTGGTGCCAAACCGGTACACACGCTTCAGGAAATGGAACTCCTGAAAAGTCGATTCCCCGAGAATATCATCCAATACAATGCTTATCGCAACGGGCACATTATAGGAGGCCTCACCTTTTATATTACCCAGCAAGTGGTACACGGACAATATAGTTCTACCAACGATGAGGGAAAGGAATTCGGAGCCATGGAGGCTATCTACGAACAGATTATGTATCATGATTACCCCGATTATCCCTATCTGGACTTCGGCAGTTCTACGGAACAGCAGGGAGCCTGGATCAACGAAGGCCTCATCGCCCACAAGGAAGGTTACGGAGGAAGAGGCGTGGTTTACGACACCTATGAATGGAAAGTATAAAGAGAAATCCCGAAGTTCACACGATAGTGAGCTTCGGGATTTCTGCCTTTTACAAGAGTATAACAGTCACACCACGAGCAGCTTGCGCACCCATCACCAGAGCCTGCTCAATATCGGCAGTCTTGGAAGGACCACTGATGAAAGTACCGAAATTGTACTTCGGATCCATCTCAATACGGGCATAAGCCTCATGCATATTGTTCACAATCTTGGATTTTTCGAGGAATATCACAAGGTATTCCGAGATGAAAAGCACCGCTTTCTCCTTCATGGTCTGAGGTATCCAGATGCAACCATTCTCAGCTACACCTACTTCACCACGAACAATACCCACATCAGTACCATTCAGGTCATTAGCCTCAGCCACCGTATCAGGATTCTTCTGGGCAATCGTGATTTCTGGCAGATGAGAGGCAAAGACCTTGGCTTCCGGATAAGCCTTCTTCACCAGCTCATCCAGACTCTCACCCTCCTTCGCCTCTATCACGTGGCCACCTACCGATTCCGTCATCTCAATAAACTGCTTCAAGGTATCCTCATACTGAATACCCTTCACATCTACGGCAGGCATATCGAATTGAACGTGCGTATTCTTACGCAACTTGTTCAGGAAATCTTCTTTCTTCATTGAACTTTGAAATTTGAACTTTGAACTTTATGATTACCCACTACTTCACCTTTCCTTCTTTCCAAAGCTGATGGAAACTCTTCTTTGCAAACTCAGGCATGGCGTGACCGATGCCCCAGGCATTCCAATTGCTGAAGTGCGTACAGCATTCAGGAATCAGGTTGGCGAGCGGAGCAAACTTCAGGGCTGTGGTGTAGAGCGCAGGACGGTCGAAGAGATACTTCATACCATTCGACATCGCCTTCTTCACAGGATCTGCCTTACCCAACTTCTCCAGACTCTGGCGCCATACGTAAATCTGCGAACCCGGTCCTACCTTGGAAGGACAGACATTGTCGCAAGACAAGCACAAGGTGCAGGCAGAAACATTGTCGCTGTACTTCTGAGGATTCTTCAGCATACCCAGGTTCACACCAATAGGACCCGGTATAAAATAGGTGTAACTGTAACCACCCGAACGACGATAAACCGGACAGGTATTCATGCAGGCACCGCAGCGCATACACTTCAACGTCTGCCAGTGGTCCTTATCAGCAAGAATGTCGCTTCTGCCGTTATCCACCAATACCACATGCATCTCGGCACCCGGACGAGCCTGGCGGAAATGAGAAGTGAAGGCGGTGGTAGGCTGACCGGTTCCGCAGCGGCAAAGTAGGCGCTGGAACACAGCCAATGACTTATAATCAGGAACCAGTTTCTCGATACCCATCGCTACGATATGGAGCTTAGGCATGGAAGTGGTCATATCCGCATTACCCTCGTTGGTGCAAACCACGCAATCGCCGGTAGCAGCCACACCGAAGTTACATCCGGTCATACCTGCTCCGGCTTCCATAAACTGGTCGCGGAGATGATGACGGGCACAGCGGGTCAGGTAAGTAGGATCATAGTTGCCGATTTCCTTGGAGATTCCCTTCTCCTCGAACATCTTACCTACCTCCTCACGCTTCAGGTGGATGGCAGGCATCACGATATGGCTAGGCTTCTGATGCAAGAGCTGGATGATGCGCTCACCCAGGTCGGTCTCCACCACGTCAATGCCGTGCTGCTCCAGATAAGGATTCATCTCGCACTCCTCGGTGAGCATCGACTTCGACTTCACCATCTTCTTCACGTTATGATCTTTCAGAATACCGAGCACAATCTCATTAAATTCCTGTGCATCCTTTGCCCAGTGAACCTTCACCCCACGGCTCTCCAGATTCTTGGAAAACATATCGAGGTAATCGGCGAGATGGGTAATCGTGTGCATCTTGATTTCAGACGCATGCTCACGTAGGTCTTCCCACTCAGGAAGTTCCTGCGCCATCTTATCTCTCTTCTGACGAACAGACCAGAAGGTAGCGTCGTGCCAGGTGGTCTTCTCTACGTTCTGCGTAAACTTCGCAGCTCTCTTGGAATGTTCTGTACTCATAGTCCTGCAGCTAATATTTGAACAACATGAATAAACTTGATCGGCATATTCTCTTTCTTGGCGATTCCCGCCATGTGCATCAGACAGGAAGAATCCGGTCCGGTAACAAACTCAGCGCCTGTAGCCATGTGGCGCTTGATCTTCTCCTCGCCCATACGGGTAGAAACGGCAGGTTCCTCAATAGAGAACATACCGCCAAATCCGCAACACTCATCCTTGCGCTCCGGTTCGTGGATGGTAATGCCTTCCACCATATTCAATAGGTCGATAATCTTGTTGAATGGCTTGATGTGGCGCTCAGAAGGAGATGACAATCCCAGTTCGCGCACACCGTGACAACTGTTGTGTACACTCACCACATGAGGGAACTTTCCCGGAACATGATCCACCTTCAGCACATCGTGAAGGAACTCCACAACATCCATGATTTTCTTTGAGGAAATACACTCGTGCTTACCCTCAAGGATTTTAGGATAATACACCTTTACGTAAGCGGCACATGAGGCAGAAGGAGCTACGATATAATCGTAATCCTTGAACAGTTCATCAAATGTCTCTATGACCTTCTCCGACTTGTACTGAAAACCGGCATTAGCCATTGGCTGGCCGCAGCAAGTCTGTTTTTCGGGATAACCCACGTCTAGTCCGTAATGCTTAAGCAACTTGTATGTAGCCACACCCGCTTCAGGGTAAAGGGCATCCACATAACAAGGGACGAATAATCCGACTTTCATTGTTGTTATATTTATCTTGTTTGCTATTTTTTATTCTTTTTCTACATGACTAAAAGCCGCTGCAAAAGTAACAAAATAATTGCAAAAATACGACATTCTAGAGAAGAAATAATAATAATTGATGTTATTTAACTGTAAAGATTTGCAGAAAATTTGGAATAATCAAATAAATAGCGTAACTTTGCATCTAGAAATAGTGTGTCTACCATTTGTGAACTAACACAAATACAGTTTAGTTGCTAAAAACATAAATAACAAGACATATAAAGAACAAACTTATAGTTATATTTAATGATGAAGAAACAGCTTAAGAAAGTCCTCGTTCTGGGTTCCGGTGCTTTGAAGATCGGCCAGGCAGGTGAGTTTGACTATTCCGGTTCGCAGGCTCTCAAGGCTTTGCGCGAGGAGGGTATTAGTTCCGTCCTCATTAATCCAAACGTTGCTACAATTCAGACAAGTGAAGGTATTGCTGACAAGGTTTATTTCTTGCCGGTGACACCTTTTTTTGTAACTGAAATTATCAAGAAGGAGCGCCCAGACGGCATCATGCTGGCTTGGGGTGGACAGACGGGTTTGAACGTTGGTACAGAGCTTTACCTCAACGGTGTGCTCAAGGAGTATGGTGTGGATGTGTTGGGTACTTCGGTAGAGGCTATCATGAATACGGAAGACCGCGACCTCTTCGTAAAGGAGCTCAACAAGGTTGACCTCAAGGTTCCAGTAAGCCACGCTTGCGAGAACATGGAGGAGGCTGTGGCTGCGGCACGCAACATCGGCTACCCTATCATGATCCGTTCTGCCTATGCGCTGGGTGGTCTCGGTTCTGGTGTCTGCAAGACCGAAGAGGAGTTCAAGGAGATTGCTGAATCTGCCTTCACTTTCGCACCTCAGGTACTCGTTGAGGAGAGCCTGAAGGGATGGAAGGAGATTGAGTTCGAGTGCATCCGTGATGCTAACGACCGTTGCTTCACCGTTGCCTCTATGGAAAACTTCGACCCGCTGGGAATCCACACGGGTGAGTCTATCGTGGTGGCTCCAACCTGTTCTCTTACCGACGAGCAGGTGAAGATGTTGCAGGACATCGCCGTGAAGTGCGTCCGTCACCTCAACATCGTGGGTGAGTGCAACATCCAGTATGCTTTCAACGCTGAGACCAACGATTACCGTATCATCGAGATCAATGCTCGCTTGAGCCGTTCTTCTGCCCTCGCTTCTAAGGCTACAGGTTATCCTCTGGCTTTCGTTGCTGCCAAGATTGCCCTCGGTTATACACTCGACCAGATTGGCGAGATGGGTACTCCTAACTCAGCTTATGTGGCTCCATCTCTCGATTATATGATCTGCAAGATTCCTCGTTGGGACCTTACCAAGTTTGCCGGTGTAAGCCGCAAGATTGGTTCTTCCATGAAGTCTGTAGGCGAAATCATGTCTATCGGCCGCTCATTCGAGGAGATGCTCCAGAAGGGTCTCCGCATGATTGGTCAGGGAATGCATGGTTTCGTTGGCAACGACCATACCAAGTTCGAAAACCTGGATGAGGAGCTTTCCAACCCTACCGACCTCCGTATCTTCGCCATCGCCCAGGCTTTGGAGGAAGGTTACACCATCGAGCGCATCGAGGAGTTGACCAAGATTGACCCTTGGTTCATCGAGCGCATGAAGAATATCGTAGATTACAAGCACAAGCTTTCTGAATATAATACTCTGGAGGAGATTCCAGCCGAGGTATTGCGCGAGGCTAAGGTATTGGGCTTCTCTGACTTCCAGATTGCCCGCTTCGTATTGAAAACCAAGGATACCAACATGGAGAAGGAGGTTCTCGCAGTTCGTGCCCAGCGCAAGAAGCTGAACATTCTTCCTGCCGTGAAGCGCATCCCTACGGTGGCTAGCGAGCATCCAGACCTCACCAACTATCTCTACATGACTTACGCCGTAGAGGGTTACGACATCAACTACTACAAGAACGAGAAGTCTGTCATCGTTCTCGGTTCTGGTGCTTACCGCATCGGTTCTTCTGTAGAGTTCGACTGGTGTTCAGTAAACGCCATCAACACAGCACGCAAGTTGGGTTACAAGTCAATCATGATCAACTACAACCCGGAGACCGTATCTACCGACTACGATATGTGCGACCGTCTCTACTTCGATGAGCTTTCATTCGAGCGTGTACTCGATGTCATCGACCTGGAGTCACCACGTGGTGTGATTGTTTCTGTAGGTGGTCAGATTCCAAACAACCTGGCTATGAAGCTCCATCGCCAGTCTGTGCCAATCCTGGGAACATCTCCTGTCAACATCGACCGTGCCGAGAACCGTGGTAAGTTCTCTGCCATGCTCGATAAGCTCGGCATCGACCAGCCTAAGTGGAGCGCCCTCACATCTATGGAGGATGTTCAGAAGTTCATCGACGAGGTAGGCTATCCTGTTCTCGTTCGTCCATCCTACGTTCTTTCCGGTGCAGCCATGAACGTTTGCCACAATGATGATGAGTTGCGTCGCTTCCTGGAGGCAGCTTCTGAGATTTCTAAGGAGTATCCAGTGGTTATCTCTCAGTTCATGACCGAGACCAACGAGATTGAGTTCGACGGTGTTGCCCAGAATGGTGAGATTGTAGAGTATGGTATTTCAGAGCACGTAGAGTATGCAGGTGTTCACTCAGGTGACGCTACCATGACCTTCCCTGCTCAGCAGATTTCCTTCGCTACAGCCCGTCAGATCAAGAAGATTTCACGTGCCATCGCCAAGGAGCTCAACATCTCGGGTCCTTTCAATATCCAGTACTTGGCTAAGGGTCGCGATGTAAAGGTTATCGAGTGTAACCTCCGTGCATCCCGTTCATTCCCATTCGTGAGCAAGGTATTGAAGCGCAACTTCATCGAGACTGCTACCCGCATCATGCTCGATGCTCCATATCAGAAGCCAGACAAGTCTGCCTTCGATATCGACCGCATGGGTGTGAAGGCTTCACAGTTCTCATTCGCCCGCTTGCAGAACGCCGACCCAGTTTTGGGTGTAGATATGAGTTCTACCGGTGAGGTAGGTTGTATGGGTGATACTTTCGAGGAGGCATTGCTCAACTCATTGATTGCCACCGGCTACAAGATTCCTTCAAAGGACAAGGGCATTATGCTTTCAAGCGGTGGTGCTAAGGAGAAGGCTTCTCTGCTCGACGCTGCCCAGGCGCTGGTAAAGAATGGTTACACCATCTACGCTACAGCAGGTACAGCGAAGTTCCTGAACGAGAACAACGTGAAGGCTACAGCCGTAGGATGGCCTGATGAGGACCACAAGGATATTCCTAACGTGATGCAGATGATTGCCGACCACAAGTTCGACCTCATCGTCAATATTCCTAAGAATCACACCAAGCGTGAGCTGACCAATGGTTACAGAATCCGTCGTGGCGCCATCGACCACAACATTCCTCTGTTCACCAATGCCCGTCTGGCTTCAGCCTTCATCGAGGCATTCTGCACATTGAGCCAGGATCAGCTTCAGATTAAGAGCTGGCAGGAGTACGAGTAAAATTCCCACAGATTTCACAGATTTATATGAATATGCCCTGTAAGGCAAGGCACAGACCAATGATTGTGCCCAAGCCTTACAGGGCTTTTTTATTCCCTGCAATGAGAAAAAGGAGGCGAAATGATGGCTATCTCATTATTTTATTGTACCTTTGCAAACAGAAATAAAAATAAAGAATGATAGTTTGTATAGCAGAGAAACCTAGCGTGGCTAAGGATATTGCCCGAATCATCGGGGCTACGTCGGCACGCGACGGTTATATGGAAGGTAATGGTTACCAAGTAACATGGACTTTCGGTCACCTTTGTGAGCTGAAGGAACCGGATGATTATACTCCAATGTGGAAGCATTGGAGCCTTTCGGCATTGCCGATGATTCCACAACGCTTCGGCATCAAGCTCATCAATGATGAAGGCATCAAGAAGCAGTTTGCCACCATCGAAAAACTGATGCAGGCTGCCGACAGCATCATCAACTGCGGTGACGCCGGACAGGAAGGAGAACTCATCCAGAGATGGGTGATGCAGAAGGCGCAGGCAAAATGCCCCGTCAAGAGATTGTGGATTTCTTCCATGACCGATGAGGCCATCAAGCAGGGATTCCAGGAACTGAAAGACCAGGGAGAATATCAGTCGCTCTATCTTGCCGGACTTTCCCGCGCCATCGGCGACTGGATTCTCGGCATGAACGCCACCCGACTTTACACATTGAAATACGGTCAGAACCGACAGGTGCTCAGCATCGGCCGGGTGCAGACCCCAACCCTAGCCCTCATCGTAAACCGCCAGAAGGAAATCGACAACTTCGTTTCCGAACCTTACTGGGTACTCGCCACCATCTATCGCGACACCCAGTTTACCGCCACCAGCGGCAAGTTTACCAGCAAGGAGGAAGGCGAGAAAGCATTCTGTACCATCGC
>ENA-UERC01001826-UERC01001826.1-human-gut-metagenome-genome-assembly--contig:-NODE-1826-length-11420-cov-4.628317_pt1 | contig 11420 bp, 10 predicted proteins | sample MGYA00242955_ERZ507955 | MGnify/ENA primary metagenome ERZ507955 (study PRJEB26167, sample SAMN06115394) | human gut metagenome | host: Homo sapiens | place: China:Hubei | collected 2016-04-27... | reverse complement strand
AGACTCGAGCCGACGGGCAGGCCATAGGCCAGGCGGGTCGTTTTGATGCCCAGCGGTTTGATGAGTTTGGCGATATACATCGCCGTGGCCTCGCCCTCCACCGTCGGGCTGGTGGCCATGATGACCTCCTTGACGGTGTCATTCAGACGGGCCAGCAGCTCCTTGATGCAGAGCTGATCTGCACCGATGCCATCCATCGGCGAAATCAGGCCGTGCAGCACATGGTACAGGCCGTTGTACTCGTGGGTGCGCTCAATCGACTTGATGTCGCGCGGGCCCTCGACCACGCAGATGATGCTGCGGTCCCGCTTCTGGGAGGCGCAGATCTTGCAGACATCGCCGGTGGTGTAGTCCTGGCAGATGCGGCAGCGGTGCAGGTCACTTTTGGCGTGCTCAATCGCCTTGGCCAGCTCCATGGCCTGCTTGGGCGGCATCGACATGACCTGATAGGCCATACGCACCGCACTTTTGCGGCCAATGCCGGGAAATTGGGCAAACTGGTCGATCAGATTTTCCAGCGGCTCAACATTGTTGTTGAACATAGGCAGCCTCTTAGCCCAGACCGGGGATGTTCAGACCGCCGGTCATCTTGGACATCTCCTCCTCGGAGTCCTTGTCAACGGCAGCGGAGGCGCTGTTGACGGCGGCGGCAATCAGATCTTCAAGCATTTCAATATCATCGGGGTCGACGGCCTCGGGCTTGATCTTGACGGCGGTGATCTCATGCTTGCCGTTCATCGTGACAGTGACCATCTCACCGCTGGCGGTGCCGGTGTACTCCTTGGCTTCGAGCTCCTCCTGCTTGGCGCGGATGTCGTCCTGCATCTTCTGGACCTGACGCATCATGGCGTTGGGATCGGGTCGGCCATAGCCCTTGGGCAGTCTTGCTTTCATGGTTGTATCCTCCAAAAATAATTATTTATCAACGATTTTTAAATCGACACCAAGCGCCTGCATCGTGTGCAGGGTCTCGTCCAGGCTGACGGCAGCGGTGGTGTCGTCGGTTTTTGGCTCCTCATAGGGGCCGATACTGTACTTGGTGCGCGATACACGGTAGATAGTTTCCTTAAGACGCTTGCTGACCTCCCGGTTATTGCGGATATAATCGCGGAAGGCGTCGCTGCACTCAAACAGCACGCGCTTGCCGTCGCAATAGGCCCGGGTGCCGCGCAAAAAGGAGATGAGCATCGCATCATTCTCCTCCAAATCGGCCAGCACGGCGGGCCAGAAGGCGAACGGCTCCAGCGGGCCTGCCTGCCGCGGCGGCTCGGCCTTACGCGGGGCCGGGGCAGCGGGTGCTGGCGGTACCGGCGCGGGAGTTTGCTGCGGGGCGGGCTTCAGCTCCGGCTGCAGGAACGGCGGGTCATCGTCAATGGGCGGCGGTACATCATCCGGTGCAGCGGCGGGAACGCTCTGCGGCTGTACCACGGGCGGCACTACAGAGGGCGCAGCCTGTACCGGCGGCGCTGCTGTGTAGGCGCACGGCGCGCTGGCGAACGCCTGAGGCGCGGCGGGTGCTGCCGGGGCGGGCTGCCGGATGATAACAGGTGCGGCGGTAGTCTCGGGCTGGGTCAGCGAGAAAATCGCCAACTCCAGCTCAATGCGCTGGTCAGTGCCGCGGCTCATTTTCTCAAGTGCCGAGCCGAACGCATTGACCGCTCGGATGGCCTCCCGCTGCGGGAAGTCCCTGCGCTTTGTGTAGGCGGCCTCCTCCTCCGGCGAGATGCCGGTCAGAAGTGACGTGCCGCCCGGCAGCGCGCAGAGCATCAGATTGCGGTAATGCCCGGCGAGCTCCATGCAGAGGCGGCGCATATCGACGCTCTGCTGGCGCAGCTCGGCGATTTTTTCCAGTGCAGTGACGGAGTCCTCTGCCGCGATGGCGTCGCTGATCTCCAACAGGTAGCCCCTGTCCGTGACACCGGCCATACGGCGGACGAGCGCCTCGTCCACGTGGTTGTCGACACCGGCGCAGGTGTCCAGAATGGCGTCCAGGGGGCCGAAGCGCTGGCGGAACCGGCTTTCAAACTCCCGGGTGTCGATGCCCTGGACCGTGCGCAGCCGCAGCATGATGTACTCCATCTCCCGCTCCTGAGCCGAGATGGTCTCGCTCTCCGCCAGGTCCAGCCGCCCTGCCAGATATCCGTCCAGATCCCGGGTATAGCCGTACCGCACGCCGCCGAAGTCGGAGTGCGCCCCGGGGCCGAAGCCCGCGTACTCGCCCAGCGTCCAGTATTTCAGGTTGTGCCGGGACTCGTACCCCGGCTGGGCGAAATTGGAGATCTCATACTGCGCATACCCATTCTGGCCCAGCAGCTCCACGGCGTACAGATACATATCCGCCTGCATGTCCCCGTCCGGCAGGGTCAGGCTGTCCCGCCGGGCGTACAGCGGCGTCCCCTCCTCCAGCTTCAGCCCGTAGCACGAGATGTGCCGGGGAGCCAGCACCAGGGCATCCGCCAGGGTGTTTTCCCACCGCTCCAAGGTCTGGTCCGGCAGACCGTAAATCAGGTCCAGGCTGATGTTGTCCAGCCCCGCCTTCCGGCAGGCGGCCACGGCGTCCTTCACCTGCTGCCAGGTGTGCACCCGGCCCAGGCGGCGCAGCTCCTCATCGTCTGAGGACTGCACCCCCAGGGAGATGCGGTTGAAGCCTGCCCGGCGCAGGGCCCGCAGGGCCCGCCAATCCCCGGCACTGTCGGGGTTGGCCTCCAGGGTGATCTCCGCCCGGTCCCACACCCGGCACTGCTTTTTGATGGTTTTCAGCAGGGCGATGAGCCGCTTATGGCCCAGATAGCTGGGGGTGCCGCCGCCGAAATACACGGTGTCCACCCGGTGATTCTGCATCTGGGGGGCCACCTCGGTGATGTGCCGGGTCAGGGCCGCGGCATAGGCGTCCATTTTCTCCTCGCTGTGGGCCAGGGAATAAAAATCGCAGTACGCGCACTTGGCCTTGCAGAAGGGAATGTGCAGATACAGGCCCAGGGGCCGGTTGCGGTCGATGTCAGGTTTTTTCATGTCAGCTCTCCTTGGGCGGCAGGATGGTCACGGCGTCAAAGGGACAGTTTACCTTGCAGGAGCGGCAGCCGATGCACTGCTCCAGGTCCACGGTATACAGGCCGTCCGGCTGCAGAACGATGCAGTCCATCACGCAGAACATGGTGCAGTAGCCGCAGCCGGTGCAGCAGACGGGGTCGATGACGGCGCGGCTGAAGCGCTTGCGTCCGAAGGGATGCGCGGGATCGTACATAAGGGGACACCTGCCTTTAAGGGTTTTTATATAGTATAGCGGCTTCTGCGGGATTTTTCAAGAAGGGATAAATTTTCCGCTGCCGGGACATGCTATTCCCGAAAGGAAGTGCTGCCATATGGACATGTCACCCCGGGAATACCAGGATTATGTGAAAAAGCTGCAAAAAAAGTCCCCTCTGCTGAAGGACATGGCCCTGGCCTTCGCCATCGGCGGGGCCATCTGCGTTATCGGACAGCTGATTCTGAACGGCTGGCTGATGCTGCTGCCCCAGGACGATGCCGCCACCGCCACCTCCGTGAGCCTGGTGTTTCTGTCGGCCCTGTTCACGGGGCTGAACCTGTATAACAAGCTGGCCCGGTTCGGCGGAGCCGGAACGCTGGTACCCATCACGGGCTTTGCCAACGCCGTGGCGTCCCCGGCCATCGACTTCCGGGCAGATGAGAGTGATATAATAGGACTCAGTCAGAAAGCCTTTAAGCATTTAGACGCGAGTATGATGATTTAGTCCAAACAATTACATTTAGAAAGGAGTTTGTATTCGAGCAACATTTTCAATCATAACCTGCCACACAGAAAAGCCGAATGAGCGTTGAAACCCATTCGGCTTTTCCCATTTCACGAGGAGGATAAGAATGAAAAAACAAGGTGTACTGATCTATGATGATGTAATCGGTCGGATGGACATTCGCTTCGGGTCGCTGGATTACTACGGTGGCCTTCACTGCGGAGAACGGCTGGAGGTGCTGCTTGACGGAGAGTGGATCCCGACGAGAATTGAACTCGGTGAGTTCTGGTATCTCAAAGGCGTGAAGCTGATCAAGCTGAACGGACTGATCGTAAGAATCGAAGACTGATACTATGTGACGACGGAATGGTCGTCTTTTTTATTATTCCGGGAAAGGAGGCCCCTATGTTGAAATGCTTGATGAAGTATGAATGGGTAAAGCTCCGAAGAGATACCCTGCCGGTCGGCAAAGGTATTATGGGTGCCTGGGCAAAGCTTGCCGCCCGAGCTGCATTTCGCAAAGGACATGCCTCCTACTGTGGCCATAAGAACGCTGTGAGCCCCGGAATGTGGTCTGGCGGCATCGTGGGTCTGAAAAGCATTCTCGGTGCCAAAAGTCGCAAGCAGGCTTTAGAAGTGCTGGACAAGCTGTCTGTGCTCGGATACCTGCAATATACGCTGGACAGCAAGACAAAGAAGCTGACCTATGCGATCAGTGACTGGGTCGTGAAGTGCTCCGGCGAGGAGTGCATGAACGCAGCCGTCTATGCCACAGAAGGTTTTGGTTTTCTCTGCCTCCCCCGCAGTATTACGCAGCGACTCGACGATCAGCACTATATATTTGAAGAAGCAGACGCATGGCTGGATCTCTGGTGCCACACAGTATCAGAGGAACCGGGCAATGCGTTTTCTTTTATGGCGCCGGCTGTTCAATACGGTAATTACGGTGCCATATTGACCATGGAAAAACTGGGTCAGCGCTGGGGCTGGGAAAAGACAAAGGTATGGAGATTTTTCAAAAAGCACGGGGATGTCTTTGCTCTGTACCGCCTTCCCGGCTCTTACGGCTGCCTTGTTTTCAATAAATCGTACCCAATGGATACTGAGGTCTCCTTGCCTGAGCAGACAGAGATCCTGCGTATTCTCAATGAAATACGCATTTGGGGTGCGAATACGCACAAGGCAGGCAGTGACAACGAACACATCAACCGATTGATTGCATGGTACAGCAGAAATGCCGTGGAAAAATCGGTTGGTAATGCGGAAGAAAATCGCGTTGCACTTTCGACCCCTATAATACGCGCGTATTTTTCTCCGTGTTGGAACTGTAAGAATTGTGAGTATGTCTGCCGGAGTAAAGAGTATTCCAAATTCAAGGTACAGGAAACGAATAAAATCCGCGGACCATGTCGGCCGACGGATATCACCAAAATCGCAAAGGAGATGTTTTATCATGAGCAAACAGGATGAACTGCAGTATGCGCAGCAAGAGAAACGAATACAAGCGCAGTCAGACGCTTTTATCACCCTTCTGACAAAGCGAGGCATCTTGGGAGACAGCCGGATCGACGATGCACAAAGGCGTGCTGCCAGACAGGAAAAGACGAAAAACTGTTATCACAACACGCTGATGCTCCTCCAGCACTATCGCACGCTGGTGTGGATGCTGGAATGCTTCCCCGAGACGGTTGCTGCCGAGCTTGATCGGCCGTTTGAAGGCGTGGACAAGCTGATCGAGGATGTGGATGTCGAGGTGGCGCTGGGCAACAAGAAGATCGAAAGCCGGATGCAGGGCATGCAAAAATCTCGCCTGCTGATGGATCGGCTCAACGAGGCACTGACCGTGCTCCGAAAAAAGCCGGACAACGGCGAACGGCTGTATAATCTCATCTACACAACCTACATAGCGCCGGAGGCGCTCAACCATCAGGAGGTTTTGTATCGACTGAACCTGTCGTCACGGAACTTTTATCGCTATCGTCAGCAGGCCATTTCCGTTCTTTCCATTCGTCTGTGGGCGACAGCTGCGCCGGATGTGGACTTCTGGCTGGAAATGCTGACGCTTCTGGAAGGACTGAAATGAATATGCCCATAAAAAGGCGAAAAGTTGGCACACGATTGCCGATGACACGGGAATGCGAATGTGCTAAAATAATATCGTCCCAAACTGGGATCGGGCGAAACTGACGCCGTTTCTTGAGCTGAAAAGCTTTAAGAGACGGCGTTTTTTGTTGCCCAATACCGAAGAAAGGAGGGCCAAAAGCATGAACAGACAGCTTCGGCCGCGCAATGGGAAGGTCAAAACCGCATACTGGTCGCTTGTGGGCGTTGTGTCAGCACTGCTCGTTTCGACGCAGGCGGTATTCGCCGCAGATATGTGGGATCGTTTTTCGATGATCATGAAGGATATCTACGGAGAGCTTGTGGCGATCAGTACCATCGTGGCAGTCACAGTAGCCGCTATTGCTCTGCTGGTGCGCATGATCTCGCGCAATCAGCGAGCCGTCGATGAAGCGACGAGTTGGCTCAAGAGAATTGTGATCACTTGGATCGTTCTGAATTCTCTCGGCTTTATCGTTGCCTATCTGCAGCCCCTCATCAGCGGTGGAAACTACAACCCGTAAAAGACCCGGTCAAGCGGAAAGGAGGTGAACACCTATGCTTGACTGGATTTTTGAAGGAATCGTCACCTGGATCAGCAGTGTTGTGTCAGACATGATGGATGCCGTATCCGGACTGTTCCTTCAGGCGCTCGGCACGGATATGACGGCAATGGAAGAATACTTCCCGTTTGTGTCCAAAGCCTTTACCGTAATGCAGTACACCGCATGGGCGCTGCTATTCCTGATCACAGTCTGGCAGTTGTTCCGTGTATTCGGCGGCCCTGTAACGGAAGCGGAAAACCCATGGGTACTGCTTGGCAGAAGTGCGCTATTCGCCTTTCTGATCGGATATGCAAAGCCGATTTTCCTGTTGACATTGAAAATCGCAACAGCGCCGTATACGGCACTCATGGACATTCAGATGACGGCGGAGGACTTTACCTTTGCCGGAATCGAGCAGGCCCTTCAAAACGGGCTGACCAGTCTTATCGCCACCATCTCGGTGGTCGGATTGCTGCTGCTCACCATACTGGAAATTGCGCTGGGCTGGAACTATTTTAAGCTGCTGCTTGAAACGGTGGAACGGTACATCGTTGTCGGTGTGCTGTGCTACACCTCACCTCTCGCCTTTTCTATGGGCGCATCCAAAGCAACAACGCCGGTATTCCGGTCGTGGTGCCGGATGGTCGGGTCGCAGCTATTGCTCCTTGTGATGAATGTCTGGTTCCTGCGTGGCTTTTCAACCTCGGTTGGCCAGTACATCGGCACAGGCGGCGCCTTGTCCAACGGCAACGGCAATGTGTTCCTGTGGCTGTTCTGTGCAGTGGCGTTCCTCAAAACAGCACAGAAGTTTGACAGTTATCTCGCGGCAATGGGACTGAATGTAGCCCAGACCGGCTCCGGTATGGGCATGGAACTGCTAATGGCTGCACGAGTGATCACCGGCGTGGCCGGAGGCGCAAGGAGCGCCGGCAGCGTGTTCCGCGGAGGCAGTGCCGCAACCGGGACAGGCGCAGCAGCAACAGGGTTCGCTGCAGGCTTTGCCAACCGTTTCAAGGGCAATTCGTATGTCCGTGATGCGGTCGTGGACGGCGGCACAAGAATGGGCGCCGGCGGAACGATCGGCTTTGTCGGTCGGGCTTTCGGCGGTATGGCAGCCCGTAACGGCGCCACATTGACCGGAGAATCCATCTCTTCCGTAGCGTCCAGAACACCGAATGTGTCCGGTTCTATCGGCGGCGACATTGCCAACCGCAGTCTCGGCAATTATATGCCGCATATGAAAGGCATTAATCTTTCGGATACGCAGATCACCGGCGGACATATCTCCACAAAGGCAATCGGTGCCGACGGGAAAGAAACGGCTGTCGAGATGTTCAACGCTTCCCAGTTTGAAAAGCCGGACGGACCGCACGCCGTTGTCAATGCCTCGGACGGCAGTCAGTGGTATCAGATGGCCAGCGGTTCCGGAGCCGGAGCATTTTACGATGCGCCCGTATTCAGCGGCAATTCCGCTGAGGCGGCACAGGTTGCAGCTGCATTTCCGGACGCAGACGGTGCAACGCTCAGAACGGTCGGAGACGGTGTCATTGAGGCATCTTCGGACGGCGGCGTGAGCAGATGGTACAACAGTGCATATTATGACGAGCCGGATGCACCGCATTCCACAATCCAGGCGGCCAACGGCGTAGAGTGGTACGCCATGCAGCAGCACGCGGAAACGCCTCCCTTTGAGGCGGGCGACGCGGCGGATGGCTATAATCGGGCACAGTTCCAAAGCTTTATGCCGGGCTATGAACAGCCGGTCACAAGCGTGGATGGATCCGGTCGTATGGACGGGCATTTTGAGGTCCGGCATGAAAACGGATCCGGCACGATGTTCTATGATACATCGCAGTATGCACCTCCCCGCGGTGACTATCAGGTATATGAAGATGTCCACGGCAGCCAGTGGTACGCAGTACACGGCGAGGCTGCAGTGGAACGTAAGCCGGTTTATGAGAACGGAAAACCGGTCTATGACGGCGATAATGTACGCACCGTTTCTACGGAAACCGTGCGGTACAAAAGCACACCGTCCCGTTATGGTGAGCCAAAATCCCGTGATCAAACGGAGATCAAGTCGCCAAGGCGGAAACGATAAACGGCGGACAGCCGGATCGGATCACTGCATTCGGTTCGGCTGTCTTCCTATATAAAAGAGAAAACAAGCCTGCCTTTGGCAGTTTGAATACGGAGGTGAAAGAATGGCAGAGCCGCAAAAGCAGCAAATGGGAGACGGTTCGGATAATATCGGTCAAGCGGCCGGTCAGGCGGCAAAAGCCGCAAAAAATGCCGGAAAACAAGCCGCAAAGCAGGCGGCGAAAAAAGGAGCGGAAGCAGCAGCCAATGCCGCTGCGGCAACCGTAAAGGCCGGTGTGGAGGGCGGCAAAGCCGTGGCAGAAATTGCAGCCGGTACAGCCGCCGGTGGTCCTTGGGGTGCGATCATCTCCGCCGCATGGGCGATGCGGCATACCCTGTTTAAAATTCTGGTCTGCTTGTGCCTATCGGTGGTTTTCCTCATTGTTATGATCGTAGAGCTGCCCGGGATCATCATCAATAAAGCGCTCGGTATCGACGGCAATGAGCCGACGGTATCCATCACGGAGATCTATGAAAATCTCTCCGAGACGGTTTCGGATATTGTCCAGGCTGGGTACGACGCTTCGATGGCTGAGGTGGAACGCCTGATTTCAGACGGCGGCTATGACCGGGAGCTTTCAATGAATGCGCTGATCAATTATGCGCAGAGCTCGGCCGGGTATGACACCGCCTATATTTTGTCGGCATATTCCACTTCGGTGGAACAGCTCAGCAACGACCCGGAGGATATGCAAAAGAAGCTGGACGGTGTGACAGCCAACATGTTTCCCGTAACCTCGGTTGAGCGAGAAAATGAAGTGATCACGCCGGTCGCTTACTATACCTATAAGCCGGTCACGATAACCGTGGTAACGAAAACGGTTAAGACCGGAATGATCAACGGCATCCCGCAATACCGTTATGAAACGGCGGAAACGACCTACTATTTGCAGGATCAGCAGTTGTCATCCGATACACAGATCGAGGTGGATGCATACGCAGCCGTCACCCTGACGCTCCCCGTATACAGCGGCAGCAATATCACAGGCACACGCAAGGCAACCTATTATCAGTACACGGGCAAAGAAACGCTTACGCCGGAAAAGAAAACCGTTAAATATCTGGAATGCACCATTCATCCCTTTGACAATACGGTGATTTCCACGGCGTTCGGGCTGGATCTGAACGCCTCCTATAACGGTTTGGAAACCACATACGGCGATGTGATCCACTCCCGTGCCTTGGCCCTGAAGAAAACGCTCTACGGAACGGCCGGAAACGGCAGTACCGTTCCGCTTACCGATGTAGAACTGATTGCCTTCCTTGCCCGTCAGAATTGCAGCGAAACACGAAAGCACATTGTCAAAACCGGGCTGTCCCTCGTCGGGAAGGTGCCATACTTCTGGGGCGGCAAATCGGCAGCCGGATGGAATGATGAATGGAATACGCCGAAGCTCGTTACAGCCGCCGGTTCCACAACGACCGGCACGATCCGCCCATTCGGCCTGGATTGCTCCGGCTTTTCAGACTGGACCTATAAAACGGCTGTTGGCGTCAGCTTGAACGGTGCCTCCTGGAGCCAGTGGGACGAATCCTATGCCATTACCGCCGAAGAGCTTTTGCCCGGTGATCTGGGGTTCCTGATGGATGACGACGGAGGCGGATGGAATCATGTACTTATTTTTTCCGGATACGGTGAAAACGGCGAGCGTATGTGGGTCCATTCCTCCGGTGGTGAGGGCGTGATCTTCAATACGCCGAGCTATGAGGCCGGACTGGCACTGCGCCGACCGAAGAATGTAGATTTCGGTGATACACCGGGATAAAAAAGAACGGAGGAATCATGGAAGAAAAAGAATTCAATACAACCTTTGCCATTCCTGCAAACTATACCGACTCCGGAAAGATATTCGGCGGAATGCTGGAACCACGGAATGCGATCGAGGCACTGATCCTGATATTGGCCGTCGGATATCCGGAGCTGATGCTGATCCCGATGGCAACCACAATACGCATCGTAGTGATGACCGTCACGCTGATTCCGATCGGGATCCTCGCCGCTATGGGCATTGACGGCGATTCGCTGTTCCAGTATGCAGGTCACATTATCTGCTATCTGGCACACAGAAGAAAACTGCATTTGAGAAGGGTGGGATATAAATATGACCAAAGACAGCTCCGCAAAAAGAAAAGCAGGAAAAAGAAAGCCTGAAAAGCTGAGCTTTACCCAGGATTTCATTCCGATCAAAAATCTGGAGCACGGCATTATTGAGACGACCGACGGGCGGTATATCAAAATCCTTGAAATTGAGCCTATCAACTTTATGCTGCGCTCGGAGGAAGAACAGTATGAGATCATCTGCTCGTTTGCAAGCTGGCTGAAAATTTCGCCGGTGCATCTGCAGTTCAAGAGCATTACCCGCAAAGCTGACTCCGATAAGCATATAGCTATGCTCCGAAAGGAAATGGAAACCGAGGAAAGTGAGCAGTGTAAGAAGCTCAGCGAGGGATATATCCGACTCATTAAGGATGTGGGAAGCCGTGAAGCGCTGACGAGGCGCTTCTTTTTAATTTTTCGATACGAAGAACTGCGGCGTAATGAAAACAGCGACTATGGGCAGATCTGCAGCACGCTGCTGACCGCCGAGCAGAACGCCCGAGCCTACTTCATGCAGTGCGGCAACAATATCCTTCAGCCGAAGGATCCCGACGAAGCAACGGCGGAGATTTTATATATGTTTTTCAATCGCCGTTCCTGTGTGGAGGAGCCGTTTCATTCCCGTGTCGACCGCATCGTCTTAGACACGATGGCGGCGAAAAACAAGGTCATCGGGATCGACCCAATCCCGCATATCCGTATGGCGCATTTTATTGCGCCGCGCGGAATTGACCTGACGCACCGCAATTATATCATTATGGACGGGCTCTACTACTCCTTCCTGTA
>ENA-UERC01001820-UERC01001820.1-human-gut-metagenome-genome-assembly--contig:-NODE-1820-length-11451-cov-3.535168_pt1 | contig 11451 bp, 9 predicted proteins | sample MGYA00242955_ERZ507955 | MGnify/ENA primary metagenome ERZ507955 (study PRJEB26167, sample SAMN06115394) | human gut metagenome | host: Homo sapiens | place: China:Hubei | collected 2016-04-27 | study... | reverse complement strand
ACATATCGGCCAGCTCATTCTGCTCCAATTGGAACTGATATCCATTCCATTTGAGTAGCAGTTGCGTGACCATGGCGCCAATTCGCTTATTGCCATCGATAAATGCGTGATTGGACGCTAACCCAAACCCAATACGAGCGATTTTCTCTATGTCAGTTGGAAAAAGATCTTCTCCTCCAAATGATTGAAGGGGTGCGGCAATAGCCGCTTCTAATCCAGCACGATCACGCAGACCATCAATGCCACCAGAAACTTGAATGATACGGCTATGAATCGCTACGACATCTTCTGCTGTAACCCAAATCATTCCGCCATCCTCTTATAATCGGCAGCGAACTCACCCAACATCTGATCAGTGTCAGCCAACATCTTTTCTCGACTCACAGAGGTTGCGGGCTCCTGAATCGTAACAGCAAAAGGCATTCCCTTTGCCCGAACAAAAGCGTTGGCAAAGATATTAAAGGCAGTGGAAGTGGACATGCCCAGTGCATCGCAGATGGCTGCCATTTGCGCTTTCACTTCAGAATCAATGCGAAAAGTCATGTTGGAATCCATGTTCAAGCCTCCTTTGCACTACAATAATACTACATAATATGTGCATTGTCAATCCGGTCGTTTCTTGATGATGGTCGGATGCGGCTGATCCAAAGGGAATTGATTATTCGACATAGTTCGATTATATCACAGAACGGCGACAACAGTGTGGCGCGGTTTTCCTTTTTTGCTCATTATGATCGATTTGTTGCATTTTCGACCGTTAAACCGTAAGACTTACCAGAATGGAGGTATGTCTATGTATCCGCGCACGATTATTGACTCACTATCGGCAGTTCCTAACAGAGATCAACTCACGCATAAAGATCTACACGCACATTTCAGCACTGGTCAATCGATTCTTCTTTCTGGTTCTGGGAGAGATAAGAAGTACGGGTACCGCAATGGTATCCAGACGGATCTTGGAGACATCAGGAACGATGTCTGGCGCGATTTGGTGCGTGAGCTCATTGTCCGGAGCCACGAAGAAGACTTGTTCGATAAACTCCTGGAGTGGGAGAAGGAGCACACCTATTGGTTAAAGACGAAAGCAGAACTGGAGCATTACACGCTTGAGCTCTACGCTGCAAGGATCTTTGACAACCCGAAATGGGTTGACTATGAAGCTTTTGCCAAGCACTATGGCTACCAGCCGCAGTCCTATGAGGGGTAAACAACTCAATGCATCGGATATACATGAAAACGGCAATGCCACATTGTGGCACTGCCGTTTTCTTATTGCCTTTTTTCAGTTCACGGTCTATTGACTACGCCAACAAAGAGTGGAAGTCCATCTGCACCAGTAATGGCGAATAAGAACGGTCGATCCAATACGAAGTCCATTTCCTCTTCAGGTGGCGCCGCAGCACCAGCCATCATCATGACGGTATATGCCGCTGCGGTAACCCCCTCTTCATCGATGGCAACGCGGGCTGCATGGTCGGCTTTGGAAAGGAAGATCTCTGCAACTTCCGAAGTCATGGGGGTAAAATCGGCCACTTGGGCATCAAATACATCTGTGACACCAAGGGCACGAAGGCCTTCTCCCAGGTCAAAATCAGAGACTACATCAAATTTGGGAACGGACATATTCACGATCAGGTGCTTGCTGTTCTCCCAGTTTCCATTGCTGTTCAGGAATTCCATCGTTTGCTCATCGGCAAGCAGATCATCCATAGCCACGCCCTCATCAGGCAGGAGGAACCACATTTTGCCGCTGCCCTCCAGGCTCATAGAAACAGCACCAAACTGATCTGCCCAGTAATAGGTGTTGCTGCCGCCCTTGTGCATGAAGTCGCACTCCACGGTCTCTCCATCAGCACTGAACAGATGGAACAGGCCCTTTTCCGTTCCGGCCTCATTGAACTCACTGTGCCACTTGGCTCGGTAGTAGATGGTAGAGGCCAAAGCCATAACGGTCTCGGGGTCCATCGACAGGCCATCGGCCTGCGCTTCCAGCAGTCCTCCGGTCTGCTCATTGATCCAGTCCCGCAAGGCCTGATTAAATTCCTCGCTGCCCATCTCACCACGGAAGGAGGACGCATAGTAATTCTTTGCCAGACTGTCCATTGTGGACTGGTTGAAATTTACGGACTCATTCAGCCACAGGGAGTTTGCCAGAATGCTTGTCACGGCGCCGTCATTGCTGTAATTGGCGTTCCAAACACTGGCCGCCTGGGAGCGCAGAGCCTCAATGCTTTCACTTCCTAGAAGGTCAAGGATCTGCTGGCGGCTTTCACTGTCCGTCACCTCTGCCAGCATGGCGAGGGCCATGTAAACACTCAGAGGAGAGTATACCTTGTTCTCCCCGTTGGAATTGCTGAGAAACTCTCGGATTGAACTGGCGAAGAACGGTTCCAGACCGTCTGCATAGCCTTCCGGCTGACTGCGTTGGGCCTTTCTGTCCGACTGCCAGGCGTCATAGACCACATCAAAGCCATCGCTGTCAAACTCACCGGTCTTTTCATCAAAATACTCCATCTCGTTTGGGTAGGGAGCCATCTCCGGATAGCTAGCCAGTGCCAGAGCATAGGCCGATGCGGAGTTGTTTGGTTTCTTTTCGTCCATATTGGTATCTCCTGCGCAGCCTACCATAGAAATCAGGCAAGCCGCTGCGAGGCATAGCGCTACAATTCGTTTCATACTGCGTACCCTCCTTAGTCTACGATGGTGTCTGTGCAGATTACCTGCGTTATGATTTCCATAGCAGTCTCGCCGTAGCGTGACCACCAGCTATTTACACCCTGGGTCGTTGCCACAAAGTTGCCTTTGCTGGCAGGGTAACTGATAAAGTTCCAGATAGCACCGCCATCGTAGGTGCCCATGGAACCATTTCCAAATTCCTTCATTGACAATCCGGTGCCGCAGACGCCGAATGTAGGCCAATAGTGGAAATCGATCCATCCATCTTCACCAGCGGGTCGGAAACTGACGCCATAGCTCATGCCATCGGCACTGTATTCCTCAACCTTGTATTCCCAACCAGAAAGAAGCGGCACACTGACGCCAAATCCGCCGTGTTCGTAGGAAACATTACTTGTGTCAGCGGCGTCCACGAGATCAAAGCCTGCATAATAGGTTTTGGTGTCATAATCACCGGTACCCCGGAAATCCATAACCGATTTGCTGATCCGGTAGGAACCTGCGGGAAGCTCTCCGTACAGGCGGCTCCAATTCACTTCCCATTCTGTTTCCGCATTGTTAGGGATCATCCATGCTTCTGACGTCCAGGCAAGCTCATACTCCATAGGAAGCAGCTCGACCGCAACCCACTCGCCATCCTGCAGCATTTCGAGTCCGTAGTAACTGCCGGTCTGCAGCTCACCGGTTGGTTCTCCATCTTGCTGCGTACAAACAATGGTCAGTCCAGACGGGGTAATATTCTTTGCAGTAAGCTTCACTCCCCAGGGATCCTGATAGGCGCTTATCGACGGAGTACGGCTGATACCAACAAGGCCGGATATTGCCGGAGTGCGTTCGCTCTGTTTTCCATTGATCCAAACCTTGTCGGTGGCCTTGATCACATCGCCCATCTGCACTTCAAGGAATAGATGCCACTGAGCCATATCCTCTGTTCCTGCCTCAGGGACCTTACGGTCAATCGTAATGTCCCACCCATCCAATGCACCGTTCTCAATACGGTGACGACGCACATCTGTAATCTCATGCCGAATTGATCCGCTGCCTTCCTGCAGTACGATCAGAACAAGATTCTGCCGTTCAAAATAGGCGTTATCATATTTGTCGCAGGCATCCAAAAAGCCGATTGTGCTGTCGGAGTAGACTGTCTCTCTTCGTTCCAGACTATAAATGTCCTTGTATGCCTCGTAATAGGCTTCCAATTCCGCTCTGGAACTGATCACGGTGTGGTAAGGATAGCCATCTTCAGGTCCGCCATTGGTCCGGATGTACTGCGCCTCAAAAGCGTATGCTCCCGGTTCTGGCGTCACGGAATCTGGATCAGCTTCATTTCCTACAATGGTCCATCCGAGTTCCGTAAGCTCTTCTATGACCTGTTCCGGAATATCGGCCTGCGTACCGTCTTCCAATTTCACACACCAATACGCACCGGTCCTGCCTGGATAGGTTTCCGCAATCCCATCGTGGAAGATCAAAATCTTATCGCCGGTCCCCAAGCCAGAGAACAGACCTTCCTTATCCTTTCGGTTGCTCATGATAATGGGTGAGTTTCCATCGATGAACATATACGATCCGTTGTCCGCTACTAAGCAGCGTCCGACAGAGAAACTCATGGAGTGATTTATCATATACCAAAGGCCACCCGCACAAAGTAGCAGTATGACTCCTATCACACAGAGGGGAATAACCCATTTCTTTTTCTGTTTCATATCAGCAGCCTCCTTTTCATATCAGACATGAATCCCTTATTGATATAGACGCAAAAATAGGGAAAATGTTCCCTTGTGATGCGATTTAGAGAGTTGCCGGAACAAGTGAGTAGCATAATCGAAGTCAAAGGCAACCTCACGATCGTCACTTTGCTTCATCACTCATTATACGACCATCGACAAAACCCTACAACCCACCTAAGTTCCTGTGCATACCAAAACGGCAATACCTGCTTGGTATTGCCGTTTTGGTATTAACTCTTCAGCTGTCTATCCTTTGCAAAGGCCATCAGCGCCTCATGCTCGTTGGGGATCTGCTCATCCAAGACTGCATCCAGGCATTCCTGCAGCACACGGCCAATGGTCGGTCCCTGAAAGCCCAATGTCATCATATCATGTCCATTAGCTGCCAAGTCCTTGAGTGTGAAGCAGCTCTCTTCCTGCAGGATCTCATTGATCATTTGCGATACTTCCTCAAAGATTGCGATCCGGTGTCTGCAGATGGCCGATTGACCAAGCGTATCTGCCTTGTGCAGCTCGATCAGTTGCCGGGTAGCATCCTCACCGTGCTTGCTCAAAAGCCGTTTGATTGGCTTCCTGTCGGCCGTGATGGGCATGTCATGATAGCGAACGAGTCTTACAATTTGTTCTTTGCTGGCGTTATCGAAGCGAAGTCTACTGAGGATACTCTCCGCCATTGAAGTACTCTGATCCGAGTGCCCGAAGAAGTGGCCAATGCCATCCTCGGCGAGCGAGAAACAGGAAGGCTTCCCAATGTCATGCAGCAGGGCTGCCCAACGAAGCACCGGTTCAGGGGTGATACTTTCAATGACCGCGATGGTATGGTCCCAGACATCCTTGTCATGATGTGGATTATGCTGCGGAAAGCCAAACATGGGTGTGAGCTCCGGGATCGGGACGGCCAGCACATCGGCGAAGTCCCGCAGAACACCTGCCGCGCCCTGAGCGCAGAGCATTTTGGTAAGCTCAACCAGAATGCGCTCCGCGGCGATACCTTTGAGCAAGTGCTTGTTCCTGTGGATGGCCGCTGCCGTGGCAGCTTCGATCGTCATGCCATACACGGAGGCGAAGCGAAGGGCTCTGAGCATTCTCAGGCCATCTTCCTGGAATCTCCGATCTGGATCTCCCACGCAGCGGACAAGGTCGCCGGCAATGTCCGCCTTGCCTCCTACGAAGTCAACAACACCTGTCCTGGGGTTGTAGGCCAGAGCGTTCATGGTGAAGTCCCGGCGCTCAAGATCGTCCTTCAGGCGGCGGGTAAAGCTGACTGAGTCCGGATGCCGATGGTCGGAGTAGTCCCCGTCAACGCGATAGGTCGTGATTTCTAGAGGCTCTTGGTCGATCACAACAGTTACAGTCCCATGCTTCAAGCCAGTCTCAATCAGGTGGTAGCCTGTAAAGATCTCCTCCACCTGCTCTGGGAGCGCGTTGGTGGTGATGTCCCAATCCTTCGCAGGACTGTTGTCACGCACATAATCACGCACTGCGCCACCAACAAGGTACGCCTCATAGCCGGCCGCTTCAAGCATCTCAAATGCTGTATTCACTTGTGGTGGCAATTTCATCATAAGATCACATCTCCAGTGCGGCGAGGAACAGCGCATTGAGTTCCTCCCAGTCCTTCGTGATTTCTCTCGGATACTGCTCCACCAGAGCACGCACCTCTGCAATGCTCCGATCCATGTAAGCGTTGAGGATATCGATTCTCGGGATCATCTTCACCTCAGGGGAGTTCATCTTCAGATCAAGCAGCTTCGCAACGGTTTTCTCCAGGTAGTCCGGAAGCTGGCTCGCCGCCAGTTCAGAAAAGAGCATTGGGGGCGGAGTACCTTTTTCAAGGATCCACCGGCAAGCAAGGATTGGCCGCAGTACATAGAAGTACTTCTTGGCCTTCACCATGTCGCCGCGCAGGTATTCTCGATAGTTTCCTTCCGCCATCTGCAGATAGTGCCAAAGGCCACTCTTGGACGAGAAGTAGCGCCGCATGACGGGCTTAAACGCCTCAGTGAAGTCAGTGGTCTGATACACGATGGGAGAGGAAAACCACTCAAATACGGTGGGGTTGGATTTATGGAGCAACTTCAGTGTCTTGTCCACATCCCAACCGTTGATGTCCAGAACACCATTGATGGGCAGCTCGATCACATCACGGACCCGGTTGAGCCTGAGATAGCTCTCTCTGGGGCGCACATAAATGAAGCGCACATCATAGTCGCTGTCCGGAGAAGCAAAGCCCCAAGCACGGCTACCGGACTCCACGGCCAAAAGGATGCGGCAGTTCTCCCGCTGCTCGATTTCATGAAGCTTTTCTTTGATCAATGCTTCCACGGTCAACACCGCCTTTCATCATTGTATTTCAGTCTGCTGCCTTAAAGTTATAGACAGGACGGATCCGCTCAATAATCTCCGCAGTAGGGCCGATTTGAGCGACGATCTCCTCCATGCTCTTATAGGCCATGGGAGACTCGTCCAGCGTGTCGGGCACAACACAGGTGGTGTAGATACCCTCCATTTCCTTCTGGAACTCCTCCATGGACAGAGCATTGAAGGCCGCCTTGCGGCTCATCAGCCGGCCGGCGCCATGAGGTGCGGAGCAATTCCAATCCTCGTTGCCCTTGCCGCTGCAGATCAGGCTACCGTCACGCATGTTGATGGGGATCAGCAGCTTCTCGCCGGCCTTGGCGGAGACAGAGCCCTTACGCAGGATCATGGCGTCCGTATCAATATAGTTGTGGATGGTGGTGAAGGTCTCCACCGCCGTGAAGCCCATGCCAGTCATGATAACATCCACCATGGCCTTGCGGTTGAGCATGGCGAACTGCTGTGTCAGCTTCATATCATGGATATAGTCCTCGAACAGCTTACCCTCCACATAGGCCAGATCTTTGGGGATATTCAGCTCGTGCTCCTTCTTGAGCGCCTTGATGGTCTTCTGGATCTCCTGGAACCGGCCCTCGGCCTTCAGCTGGTCAATGGCGGCTTGAACTTGATACTGGGCGCCGCCCCAAAGGGCACGCCGACCCTCATTCTGGTAGTACTCAGCCACCTCGGTGCCCAGATGACGGCTGCCGGAGTGGACCACCAGGAACAACCGGCCATCCTCCGCGCGATCCACCTCAATGAAGTGGTTGCCGCCACCCAAAGAGCCGATGCTGCGCATGGCCCGGTTGAGATTGACTTGATCTGTGCAGCGGAGGTGAGTCAGATCGATCTCAGCGTTCAGTGCATGAGGAATGTCTCGAACCTCACGGCCATAGGGGATCTCCCTGCGGATTAGGGCGTCCAGCTTCTCAAAGTCGACCTCCCGCTCACGAAGCTCAACAGTCTCCATACCGCAGCCGATATCGACGCCAACCATACCGGGCACGATCTTGTCCTGGATGGTCATGGTGGTACCGATGGTACAGCCCTTGCCAGCGTGGACATCGGGCATGATCCGGATCTTGCAGCCGGCAAACTCGGTCTGATCGCAAACGGCCTGGATCTGCTTGCGGGCTGCCTCCTCCAACTCGGGGGTGAAACAGACCGCAGTATTATATAAACCTTGAATCGTAATCATAACGATCTCCCTTTCCTTCATACTCTTTATTTTACGGTTCATCTCTGCCAACAGCAACACTTTTTGTTGGGATAGAAAAAGCAGGAGGCGATAACATACCTGCTATCACCTCCTGCATCAGCTCTATTATGCCACGATCACCGCGTAACGCTCGGAACCCAGAACATCCATCATGAAGGCATAGGGGGAAAGAATGCCGGCTTTCAGCATGGAGAAGATTCGGGGATTACAGCCGGATACCAGCGCAACGCCCTGGTCGTTGACCTTGACGGGCTGCTGCTGATTACGGCTTGCCACATTCCAGAACATCACCTCGGGCAGCTGGTAGCCATGTTCCTCGAAGAGCCGCTGCGCATACTCGAAGTTGGTCAAGGAGCAATCTTCAGTACAGTAGTCGAACTCCATATCGGAGATAATGAAGATCTTGGCAGGCATATCCTTCTGGGGCACACGGTTCTTCACGGCAGTCTTGAGGATCAACTCAAACACACGCTGGATATTGGTGTTGGCGACCTCGTTGAACTGGTGACAGTACCGCACCTTTTCGTAGATATCCTTGCCCTTAATCTCCACCAGCTTGGGATTCTCAGAGAATGTGATGAAGTGGTTTTGGAATGCGCCGGTGTTGCGCTCGGCATAGTAGATACCAAGAGACAGCGCCACAGTGGCGGGGATGGGATCAGCACCACCGTACATGGAGCCGGAGCCATCAATGACGACCAGAGCGTTCTCACCGCCAGTGAAATCCTCCTGTGTCTTCCATGTTGCGTCAATGGCCTTGCGCTCCTGATCGGAGATATCGCCGCGACCGAAGAAGGGCTTGATCATCTCATAGGGCATCAGGGTGCCAGTGTGGAGCTGCTCCGTACCCTCGGCAACACGGCTCATGAATGCATCATAGCGGTCTCCATCATTTCGCAGGAAGGCCTTGCGATACTTGAGCATTGCTTTGGAAGGCTGCTTGGCATAATCGAAGGTATAGTCTTTCTCACGGAGGTTATTTTCAATAATGCTGATCTTTGCTCGCAGAGCGCTAAGGGTTTTGCGGTATTGAGCATCGTTCATGCCCAGTGCACGGGCAATATGCTTTGCCTGCCGGATCGCATCCTCGTTAGAGGTATTGACGGATGGGAGCCATTTGGCCAAAAGGGATACCGATTCACCTGCCTCCAGCGCTTTGCAATCGGTTTCGAGTTGCTTTTTGATATACGCAAGAACCACCCGCTCGCATTTGGTACCCATCAGGGCAAGGAGATCGTCATAGCGTCCATATTGGGCTGCTCCCGGCAGAATATCATTGACCTGACGAAACGCGGGAAGCTGCATCCAATCAAAACATCGGAGAAGAGCACGCTGTATCTCAAAAGTGAAGTCCTGAAACGAAACTGGCAGTGAGAATACGTTATACCCCTTTATACCCTTTTGAAAGGGGTATAAAGGGGTATAACGTTCTTTGGAGAACTTTTCAAAAAATCTCATTTGCACCTTTTCAAATGGGTTCCAATCCGTTACAATATATCTAACAACCTAACAATGTAATGCGAGGTGTTGCTATGAAAACAACAGACCAGCCGCAGGTGAAGCAATACGTCATCTATTCCCGCAAATCCAAATTTACCGGGAAAGGCGAAAGTATTGAGAACCAGATTGAGCTGTGCCGCCAATATATTGCAATGCACTTTGGCGAAGACGAGGCGGAGCATGCGCTTGTATATGAGGACGAGGGGTTTTCCGGCGGCAATCTGGAGCGTCCGCAGTTCAAGCAGATGATGAAGGATTCCCAGAAGATTGAGTTCGCTGCTATTGTCGTCTATCGCCTTGACCGTATCAGCCGCAATATTGGTGACTTTGCAAAGCTCATCGAGGATCTGGGTGACCGGCACATTGACTTCATTTCCATCCGGGAACAGTTCGACACGTCCTCTCCAATGGGGCGTGCAATGATGTATATCGCGTCAGTGTTCTCCCAGCTGGAGCGAGAAACCATAGCCGAGCGTATCCGCGACAACATGCATGAGCTGTCCAAGACCGGACGCTGGCTGGGCGGGACGACACCAACTGGCTACGCTTCGGAAAGCTTGTCCAGCGTAACAGTAGATGGCAAGGTTAAAAAAGCTTGTAAGCTCAAACCTATTCCGGAGGAGATTCAGCTGGTAAAGACAATTTTTTCTGTGTTCACGGAAAGTGGCTCCCTCAGTAAAACTGACCAGTACTTATTAGAGCACCGCTGTGTCACAAAGCGCGGCAAGCAGTTCACACGCTTTGCCATCCGGGGTATTCTGACAAATCCGGTTTATATGATTGCTGACGATACGGCGTATCAGTATCTCAAGGAGAACAACGTAGACCTTTTTGCTGAGCCATCGGAATTTGACGGTGAGCACGGTATTATGGCCTACAACCGCACGCTCCAACGCCCTGGCAAGGCTACTCAGATTCGCCCGATGGAAGATTGGATTGTGGCAGTGGGGAAACATCCCGGCATTATCTCCGGTGCAAACTGGGTACGAGTACAGTCTATGCTGGACGTGAACAAATCCAAGAGCTATCGCAAACCGCGCAGCAATGTGGCGCTTTTGTCCGGCCTTCTGCGTTGTGGCGAGTGCGGTGACTATATGCGCCCGAAACTGACTGGTCGCACTAATGCTAATGGGGAGTTGATTTACACCTATATGTGCTCCACCAAAGAGCGCAGTCATGGTACTGTCTGTAGTATGAAAAACTGCAACGGCAACACTCTAGATGCTAAGATTGTTGAGGAAATACGTAAGGTTGCCACCGACAAAAAAGACTTTGGACAGTTACTGTCAAAAACCAAGAAAGTAATCAATGACAACAAAGCAAGTTATGAAGCTGAGTTGACTTTATTAGTGAAGAACCATGCTGAAACAGAAGCCCGCATCAAACGACTGGTGGAATCTCTGTCCGTTGCCAGCGAGACCTCGGCCAAATACGTCATGGAGCAGATCGATGAGCTGCACCGGCAGAGCGAACAGGAGCAGACAAGAATTGCTGAATTGGAAAAGCTTGCTAGGCAGAGTAATGCTCTGAGCCAAAATCTATTTTTCTATAGAGATATGATTGAGTCATTCGCCGACACGGTGGATTCGACTACTATTGAAGAACGGCGTCGCCTGCTGCGTACTATCGTCAAAAAAGTGGTTTGGGACGGCAAAAACGTCTATGTATACCTCTTTGCGGAGGATGGAGAGCTGAATTTGCCGCCCATAGGGCAGCTTATGTGTCCGTCAGGAGAGGATAGCGAATGAAATTTTGATGTACTTTCGCAGCCGGAAGAAGTTACAGGGCGAGGTGTCTCTCAACGATTCGCTCGATTCCGACGCCGACGGCGAGTCGCTCTATCTTATGGACGTCGTCGGCGTCGAGGACACGATGTATTTGGACATTCAGGACCGCGACGACTGCCTGCGCGTGCGAAGGCTCGTGCACGGGTGCCTGACCGAGCGGGAGGAAGAGGTCATCATCTCG
>ENA-UERC01001817-UERC01001817.1-human-gut-metagenome-genome-assembly--contig:-NODE-1817-length-11467-cov-16.352239_pt1 | contig 11467 bp, 7 predicted proteins | sample MGYA00242955_ERZ507955 | MGnify/ENA primary metagenome ERZ507955 (study PRJEB26167, sample SAMN06115394) | human gut metagenome | host: Homo sapiens | place: China:Hubei | collected 2016-04-27... | reverse complement strand
ACGCTCTTCATGAAGCCGGTGAACATGAACACGGCCAGACCGGCACCGAAGCCCAGATAGATGATGCAGATGTTCCAGGGGGTGTTCAGATTGAGGGTGTCGGCGGTCTTGGACAGGGTGAACATGACCATCTGGAAGGGGACGACCATGGAGAAGACGATGAGCAGATTCATGAACTTGCTCAGCTTGTTGTTCACGCGGGTAAGGTACCAGCCGGTCATGGAGCAGCACAGCAGGATGAGGGCCACGCTGGACACGGTGATGACGAGGCTGTAGCCAAGGCTGGACAGAAAGCCCATCTTGGTGACGCCGTAGATGTAGTTGCTAAGGCCCGCGAAGGTCTCAGCCGTAGGCAGCTTGAAGACGGTGGAAGTGGTGAAGGTGCCTTCCATTTTCAGGCTGTTCAGCAAGATCAGGACGATGGGGTAGATCCAGAGCAGGCACAGCAGGCTCATGATGAAAGTGAGGATGTTGTCCCACATTTTTTTATCTTTCGGCATTACTGCTGCACCTCCTTGGAGCGGGTAAACTTGAGCTGGATGAGCGAGATGATCACGACGATGAGGAAGAACACCGCGGCCTTTGCCTGACCGATGCCCTTCCACTGAGCACCAGAGCGGCCATAGAAGGTGTTGTAGATATTCAGGGCCAGCATCTCACTGGCGTTGGCAGGCTCACCGGCGGTCAGGGCCACGTTCTGGTCGAACAGCTTGAAGCTGTTGGTCAGGGTGAGGAAGGTGCAGATGGTGACGCTGGGCATGACCATCGGGATCTTGATCTTGAACAGGATCTCACGGTCATTTGCGCCGTCGATCTTCGCAGCCTCGATGAGGTCGCCGGGGACGCTCTGCAGGCCCGCGACGTAGATGATCATCATGTAGCCGATCTGCTGCCAGCACATCAGGATGACCAGACCGACGAAACCGGCCTTGGCGTCCAGCGCCAGCAGAGGCCTCTGCAGGTTGGCCAGCACACCGTTGAGCAGGATCTGCCAGATGTAGCCCAGCAGGATGCCGCCGATGAGGTTCGGCATGAAGTAGACGGTGCGGAAGAGGTTGGTGCCGCGGATGCCGCGGGTGAGCACCAGCGCGATGGCGAAGGCGCAGACATTGATGAGGACGGTGGACACCACGGTGAACGCCGCCGTGAAGCTGAAGGCGTGGAGGAAGGTCTCGTCCGAGAAGACGCTGACGTAGTTCTGCAGGCCCACGAAGGTGGTTTTGCTCACGGTGGTGAAACGCTGAAAGGAAAGGTAGATGCCCCAGATGAAGGGCCAGATGAAGCCGATGATGAACGCCAGCAGGGTGGGCAGTACGAACACCGGCCAATATTTACTGATGGCCTTTTGCATGATATACCTCCTGAAAAAGAAGGGGAGGCGGGCGAACGCATCGCCCGCCTCCCCATTATCCAGCTATTGCGGAAGAAGGAGAGCGCTTAGCCGTTGGCCAGCTTGTACTCCTTGGCCCAGCCGTCCACAAAGGCGGTGACCACATCGTCCCAGCTGCCGGTGCCTGCTGCGTAAGCGGTCAGTGCAGAACCGACACCGTTCTTCCACTCCTCGGAAGGCATGGTGGAGAAGCACCAGTCAACGCTGGTCTTGCCGGCGGCAACGTAATCGTTGGCAATGGCGATGAGGGGGTTGGTGGAGTCCTTGGCGGCCTTGAAGGGGATGACGAAGCCCATGTTATCAGCCATAGCGGAAGTACCCTCGTCGGAGGTGACACACCAGTTCAGGAAGTCCAGAGTAGCCTGAATGTCCTCATCGGAGGAGGTGTTGTTGACACACCAGAAGTTCTCGGAGCCGGTGCACAGGCCCTGATTCTCCTCACCCTCAGCGCCGATGTAGATGGGCAGCATACCCAGATTGTCGTCGCCCAGATCCTTCACATCGCTGTAGGCCCAGGTGCCGTTCTGGTAGAAGACGGCCTTCTTGCCCACGAACTCAGCCACAGCGTCGTTGCCGGTCTTGGAAGCCAGCAGCTTGGGGTCGCAGGTAGAGTCGGTGATGTACAGATCCCAGATCTTCTTGTAGTTGTCGAGGTAGGTGCCCTTGATGGCGTCGGTGGAGCCGATGCCGTCAGCCTTGTACTCGTAGTAGATGGGCAGGTTTGCCAGATGGGTCTTGAAGCGCCAGTCGGAAGAACCGTCCATGCCGGCGGAGGTGAAAGCACCATCGACGCCCAGCTCAGCCTTGCGGGCCTGAATGTCGTCGGCGACCTTCTTCAGGTCATCGAAGCCCTTGATGTCGTCCTGGGTGTAGCCGGCGGCGGTCAGCAGTTCCTTGTTGTAGATGATGCCGTAGGTCTCGATGACGTAAGCGATACTGGTAACGGCGTCGCCGTCCTTCAGTGCGAAGGAGTCGCTGGTCAGCTGGCCGTAGACATCGCTGCCGGACAGGTCGAGGCAGTAGTCCTTCCAGTTTGCCAGACCCACAGGGCCGTTGACCTGGAACAGGGTGGGAGCCTCGCTCTTCTCCATCTCGCTCATCAGGGTGGTCTCATACTGGCCGGAAGCGGCGGTCACGACGGTGACAGGCACGCCGGTCTGCTTGGTGTAGGAAGCAGCCAGGTCCTGCCATGCCTGATCCTGCTCGGGCTTGAAGTTCAGGTAGTAGACCTTGCCGGCAGCTGCGGGAGCGGCAGAAGCTGCGGTAGAACTGGCGGTGGAAGCAGCGGTGCTGCTGGAGGAACCGCCGCAGGCAGCCAGACCGAGGGCGGCAGCAGAAGCGCCAGCGACTTTCAGGAAATTACGACGAGAGATCATTTTTTTCATAATTGTTCTCCTTCTTCATCATGTGATATACACATTCCGCCTGGCAGCGGAAATGAGACGAAATAAATCAGACAGCCCTTACGCTCTCACCGACCTGCAGCTCAGGCTGGAGGGTGATCTTCTGGGCCGGGGCGCCATGCTCGATCTGCCGCACCAGCAGCTCGATGCTCTGGAGTGCGATCTGCTCGCCGGGCTGGACGATGGTGGTCATCACCGGCACGCAGTAGCGGGACATCGAGATGCCGTCGAAGCCGATGACCGATACATCCTCCGACACCCGGAACCCGGCGCTCACCAGCGCCCGGATGGCACCGAAAGCGATGACGTCGCTCATGGCGAACAGGGCGGTGAACTCGGCCCGTCGGGCCAGCAGGCTATTCATGGCGTGGTAGGCAGACTCGAAATCGTAGTTGGACAGGCCGTAGAGCCGGTCGTCAAAGGTGAGCCCGGCATCCTCCATGGCATCCTGTGCGCCGAGGCGGCGCATCCGACTGGGGTAACTGGTGGTCGGACCACCGAGAACTGCGATCTTCCGATGACCCTGCGCGATGAGGTGGGAGACGGCGGTGCGGGCCGCAGCCCGGTCATCCACGCCCACCATCGAGAGGTTCGGGAAATCCAGTTCGTCGGAGACCAGCGTCGTCAGCACCGAGGGGACGGTGATGTTCGCAAAGCCCTGCTGGAAGTTCGCCACGCTGCCGCCGAGGAATATCATGCCTTTGGGCTTTATCTCCCGCAGGATCTTTTGGGCGGCGTCTATCTCGTTGGCATTCTCGTCCAGGTAGGAGACGATGCCGCTGTACCCGTAAAGGGTCGCGGCCCGCTGCAGCTGAACGAGGAAGTCCGAGAAGAAGAGGTTCCGGGTACCCTTGACCACAAAGACGAGGCTGCGGGACTGCTGGATCTTCAGCTGCCGGGCGTTGGTGTTTGGCACGAAGCCCGACTCCCGCATCATCTGAAGCACCTTTTCTTTCGTTTCGGGACGCACATCCGGCCGGTCATTGATGACGCGGGAGATGGTGCTGACAGAACAGCCGCTCAGACGGGCAATGTCTTTGATGGTCATGTTCGGCATTCCGGGAAGCACCTCTCTTTCGGTCGAAGTTTTGGTTTTTACTGAAATTGTTCGGGAACGGTGTCGGGAACGGTTTCAGTGACTATAGTATGGCATAATTTGTGGAATAAATCAATAACCCAGAAACACTTTTGGCAGAATTGCATAACAAATTGATCCTCCTTTGTGCAGATTGATTTGCTCACAGAGCAAAAAGCAAATCAATTTCCGACAATTCCCGGTACACATCAGAATCTTCCGGAATGACCGTACTCTTTTGTAACTTTTAGAGCAAAAAAAGGCGTTCTCATGCAGGATGGATACAAGCTGAACCGACGGGCCGGAGCAAAAATAAGCCGAAAAAATCCCGGTATCCCTGCCGCCGGAGCGGAAAGGATACCGGGAATGAGATCTTTGGGGTTTACTCAGCGCGCAGGGCTTTGACGGGGTTGCACTTGGCTGCGCCGCGGGCCGGGATGATGCCGGCCAGAATGGTGAGCAGGGTAGCCAGTGCCACGAGGAAGAGGGCTGCGTCTACGGGCAGGGAAGCAACGAGGGTCGAAGTGCCGGAGACTTTCTGGATGATGATGTTTCCGGGGATGAGCAGTATCTCGCTGAGGACGATGCCCATGACGCCGGAGCAGAGGCCGATGATGAAGGTCTCTGCGTTGAACACCTCGGAGACGTTCCGCTTGGAAGCGCCGATGGCGCGCAGGATGCCGATCTCCTTCCGGCGCTCGAGGACGCTGATATAGGTGATGACGCCGATCATGATGGAGGAGACTGCCAGCGAGATGGAGACGAAGGCCACCATCATACTGCTTATCATGTTCACGATCTCGGTCACGCTGGTCATCAGGGTACCCACGAGGTCGGTGTACTGCACCATCTTTTCGTCTTCACCCTTTGCAGACATCCCGGCGTTGTAGGCGTCCAGCTTTTCCAGGATGACGGCCTTGCTGGCGAAGTCCTTCGGATAGATCTTGATCTGGCTGGGGGCGGCCTCGTCCGCGTAGCCGAAGGCCGTCAGGTTGGCTTCATAGGTGGCGGAAGAGGAGCGGAGGGTGGAGCGCATCAGCTCGGTCAGCTCGGAGGCGGTCATGTTGAGCTGGATGGCCTTCTGGAAAGCCGACGCGTCGATTTTGATGGCGCTCTCCATCTGGCTGCTCAGCTTGCCGATGTTCTGCTGGATGGCCGTCTTGAGCTGGGACTGTATCTGGTCCTGGAAGGTGACGATGCCCTTCTGGATGGCAGCGTCCAGCTGACTTTTCAGCACCTCCGTGATTTGGTCGGAGTAGGTCTCCATCACGGTCTGGATGGTGGTCTGCAGAGCGCTCGAGAGCTGGCCCTGCAGCTTGTCCGGGTCAACGAGGTCTTTCATGGACTCGGCCATCAGCTTCTGAAACCGCTCGGTCTTGAGGTAGGCAGAGAAGCTCCACTTCTTGAAGTTGAGGATGCCGTTGCCGATGATATATTTCTTATAGTCCTTGAACACCTTCTGCACGAGGTCCTGCAGGGCCTCCGGCGAGACGGAGAGGTCCAGCTCTGCAAAGGCGTCGCTGAGGTCGATGTCGGGCAGCTCGTCGATGTTGAGGGAGAAGTCGGAGAAGTCCAGCAGGCTGCTCAGGTCGAAGCTGCCGCTGCTGAGGTCGAAAGCCCCATTGAGGTCGAAGTCGAGGGCAGAGGCGTCGAACTGGAACGCATCCTTCAGTGCATTGGTGTCAATGGAGAAGAGGCTGGTCAAATCGAAGTCGCGGAGGCTCTCAGCCTTGCCGAAGCTCTCGCCGGTGAGGACGTTGGTGGCGGGGTCAGCCATCTGCTGCTTCACGATGACGCTGTCGGCAGCGTCCTCCATGACCTTCTCGGTCAGGGAGGCGGGGTAGGCGATGCCGGAGGTGAGCATGGAAGCGGAGGCGGTGTAGTCCGGCTGGACGATGCCCACGATGGTGATGTCCTCGCCGTTCTCCACCAGCTGCTGCATATAGTCCTTGTCGTCGGCCTTGCTCTTCCAGATGCCGTAGGTGTCGTCGTAGACGTAGGTGTCAGCGCTGTTCACCAGCTTGAACTTCAGGCCCATCAGCTCGTCGTAGCTGTAGGTGCGGAAATCGCTGGGGACATCGACGTTCTGGTTCTGGGCAAACTGCTGTATCATCTTGTCCAGCTCGGCGGAGTCCCGCAGACCCATGGAGTAGAGGGCGTAGTCGGTCACAGTGCCGTATTTGCTCAGCACGGCGACACATTCGGTGGGCTTTTCGGGCCAGCGGCCGGCCTTGACTTCGTACTGGGACTTATAAAGGTCACTGTTGGCGGGCAGCTGATAGAAAACGCTGGTGTTGCTGCCCACGCTGTTCATCAGACTGCTGGTGACGGAGGTGGAGCCGGAACCCGAGCTTCCCAGACCCAGCATCGAGAGGGTGGAGTCTGGGTTGACCTGATGCACACTGCCGTCGGCGTCCTGCCGGTAGATCTGGGGCGAGACGCTGTAGGAATACTCAATGGAGGTGGCGTCATCCGCAATGGTGGACTCGTCGCTGTCGAGATATTTCTTTAAGGAAGTGAGGTCGTTGGACGTCAGGCCCGACACCATCTTGGTGATGAGCTGGCGGACCGAGACCATTCCCTCCATGCCGCCGGAGGTGTCCTTTTTGCCGTCCTCGTCGGTGGGCAGGCCGGTGGCTGTGGTGCCGTCGCTGCTGCCCGAGGACAGAAAGCTCGTGATGTCCACCCCGCTGCTCAGGATCTGCAGCGGATATTCGCTCAGAGTGGAGCGCTCCATGTCGGCGATGTAGGCGTTGACGCCGGTGGACAGCGAGATGATGAGGGCGATGCCGATGATGCCGATGCTGCCCGCGAAGGCTGTGAGCAGGGTGCGGGCCTTTTTGGTGCGCAGGTTGTTGAAGCTCAGGGCCAGCGAGGTGAGCCACGACATGGACGAACGGCCCATGTTCTTATGGACGGGAGGGGCAAGCTTTGTGTCGTCCGGCTCGAAGGGGCGGGTATCGTCGGTGACAGCGCCGTCCCGCAGGCGGACGATGCGGTTGGCATACTGCTCCGCCAGTTCGGGGTTGTGCGTGACCATGACCACGAGGCGGTCTTTTGCCACATCCTTCAGCAGCTCCATGACCTGGATGCTCGTCTCGCTGTCCAGTGCGCCGGTGGGCTCGTCGGCCAGCAGGATGTCGGGGTTGTTGACGAGGGCGCGGGCGATGGCCACGCGCTGCATCTGGCCGCCCGACATCTCGGTGGGGCGCTTGTGGAGCTGGTCCCCGAGGCCCACCTGCCGCAGCGCCTCGGCGGCACGGCGGCGGCGCTCAGCGCCCGACACGCCCGAGATGGTCAGGGCCAGTTCGACGTTGGCGAGGACGGTCTGGTGGGGGATGAGGTTATAGCTCTGGAACACGAAGCCGACGGTGTGGTTGCGGTAGGAGTCCCAGTCCCGGTCGGTGTAGCGGCGGGTGGAGATGCCGTTGATGATGAGCTCGCCGCTGTCGTAGCGGTCGAGGCCGCCGATGATGTTGAGCAGCGTGGTCTTGCCCGAGCCGCTGGGGCCGAGGATGGCGACGAATTCGCTGTCGCGCAGGTTGAGGCTGACCCCGTTGAGCGCTGCCTGTGTCAGATCGCCGGTGGTGTATTTCTTTTCGATATTGATAAGCTGAAGCATTGGCCTGCCTTTCCGGCAGCAGAACGGGGGAGTGTCTGCTGACCTGTTCCGCCCGACATTTGTGGACGGAGAGGGAAACATAGTATCTGTTTGATTTTATCAGAAGAATATGAACAATTTATGTCGTAACGGGTGCCAAGTTCTGTGTTTTCTGCCGAAGGATGGAAAAGCGTTGCATCCTGCGCGGAAAAGCGTCCCAAACCAGGAGGATGCGGCAGATGTGTCTTGATTTTTGGAGCGGTTGATGGTATTCTTGAGACAATATCCATGTTAATATTTTCAGTGTTTCAAAATTCGACGAAAACTGACGCAAATTTGTCGTTGCAACTCCTTTCGACGCTCCATACAATTTTATAGTATGAAGTAGTTTGTCCGGCATAAGTGGAAGGGCCGGGCAGATGGGGTGAGGAGGATGCAGAATGAAACAGAATGTCCCATTGGTGAGGAATTTTTCGGCGTTGGAACCGTATCAGGAGGCATATACCCTTGCCTGTTCTCTGGAGACGGAGGGACAGGGCTGCTGGCTGACCGTGAGCCGGACAAAAGCTCCGGACGACCCAGCAGACACGGCCCGTACATGGGTCCCGGCCCCGGAAGAGGAATGCGGACGGCTGCTGCAATTTTTGTATGAGAACTCGGTCCAGCCGGAGCTGTGGCAGGATGCTATTTCCTACTGGTATCCGCAGGCGGAGCAGGCAGAAAACCTGCGGGAAGGGGGCGCGTCGTGTGAGTTATGAGGAACAGGACGCCATATGGCGCGTAGCTCTGGCCAGCTATGACCCCAGAGAGATGCGGGTATGGACACGCTATCTTGAGGAGCGCAACCCGGCCATCCGCTGCACGAGCTACCGCAGCAGCCGGACGCTGCTGGAACGGCTCGAGCAGGGCGATGTGGACGTTCTGGTGCTGGGCGGCAGACTGGAGGACATGGACAGCATCCAGTTCCTGCCCAGGATACGCGGCCTTGCCCGCAAGCCTCTGGTGCTTCTGCGGGACGACGGACGCAATGAGAAATCGGCTGTGGAGAGCCTGAGTCAGGAGGACGCATGCTACCTCATCCGTCAGGCCACACTGGAAGATATGCTGCAGGAGCTGCGCGCTCCGGCCCACCGCCCGGCGGAGAGTCTGGAAAAGCGCTGCGAGCGCATCTATCGCAGCTGGGGTCTGAGCACCTACGATGCCAACAAGCGCTACCTGACCGGTGCGCTTCGGATGATGATGGGCTCTGACCACCGTCTGGCCATCCGCAAGGAGATATTAGGGCCGGTGGCGGAGGAATACAATCTCACCGTGGCGGCTGTGGACAGCGCCCTCCGGCGGCTGCTGGAGACGCTGGACGAGACCGGTACCCAGACATGGCGGGATTTTCGAAAAGAGTATGGCTTAGAGCGCAGAAAGGTGACCATCGGCCGCCTGCTTTATGCGCTGGAAAGTAAACTGAGTCAGCAGTGAGGTGCTGACCACACGACGCGGAGGTAGAGCAGAATGCGCAGGCGAAACGATGGAGCAGGAGTCTCCCCTCAGGAGGAGTTTGGGGATGTGTGCTTCCATGCCCTTGGCATCATCGACCAGAACCGGGAATATCTGCAGATGCATCTGCTGGCGTCGGCCGACCTGCCCACCCGGCAGGCACTTTCAGACATCCAGATAGAGTCTGCCCGGCTGGATCGCACGATACGCAATGCCATAACGCTTTATCAGCTGGAAAATGAAGAGCTGAGCGAGCTGCAGCCTCTGGACCTGTGCAGTCTGCTGGAAAAAGCGGGCCGTCTGGCCCCGGACATCCAGCGGTCGCTGGAAATAACGCTCACGACGGAGAGCGGGGGCATCGAGCACTGCGCCGTCATGGGCGTCCCCGATGAGGCCGAACAGCTGCTGCTCCACCTCATCTCCAACGCGCTGCGGGCCTGCGATGCAGGCGGCAGGGTGTGGGTGAGCCTGAAACAGAAAAAGACGGGCGTCGCGCTCCGGGTAGAAGACAACGGCTGCGGCCTGATGGAGGAAGACCCCATCGAGAACAACCGCCGCTTCCTCAGCGGCGCAAAGCTGGGTCTCCGCATCTGCAAGCTCATCTGCCGCCGTGCAGGCTGGAAGCTGACGCTGACGGCCCGTCCGGGTGGCGGCACCCGGGCGCAGGTGGTGTTCCTGCTGGCCTCCTGCGAGGACATCCCGCCGGAAATGGAACTCCACTCCAGCGAGGAGAACGACATCCGCGCAGCGCGGTTCGCAAGCCGGGCGGCACAGGAGATCCTTCTGCTGAGGAGATATTGAACGAGACAAAAAGGCATCTGCAATGCGGCCGGGACGGCGCAGCGCAGATGCCTTTGATTTTTGTGCGGGACAGGGAAGAGAGCGGAAAAAATGACAGGCGGTAAAGAATCTTAGCAGAAACAGCCCGAAATCCACAGAAAAGTTTGCGAAATTAACAAAATGTTTAACTTTGCAAGATGATTTTACTGTTTTTAAGGTGTAAAATAATCCCGAATGATTGATTGTCAGCCGGATTTGGTTTATAATACCCGTGTATGCGAGTCTGAAATTTGATTCGTTAGCAAACAACTTCTGCCCGGGCCGGAGAGCCCTGTGTGCAGAGGGAGAGTGCATTGTCCTTCAGGAGGAAAAACAACTGTGAGAGTAGGTCTTGACATCGGCAGCACTACCATCAAATGCGTGGTGCTGGATGAAAACGATACCCTTTTATATTCGACGTATGAGCGCCACTACAGCCACATTCTGGAAAAGGCGCAGGAGCTGCTGCGCCGCATCGACGCAGAGCAGCTGCATGGCCGGAAAGCGCTGCTCAGCATCTCCGGCTCCGCCGGCATGGGCCTGGCCGACAGCTGCGGCGTGCCTTTCGTGCAGGAGGTGTTCTCCACCCGCGTGGCGGTCAAAAAGTTCGTCCCTGCGACGGACTGCGTCATCGAGCTGGGCGGTGAGGATGCAAAGATCCTGTTCCTGACCAACGGCACCGAAGTCCGCATGAACGGCAGCTGCGCCGGCGGAACGGGCGCTTTCATCGACCAGATGGCGACGCTGCTCAAGATGAGTGCTGATGAGATGAACAAGGCGGCCGAACAGGCCACCCGTACATACACCATTGCATCCCGCTGCGGCGTTTTCGCCAAGAGCGACGTGCAGCCCCTCATCAATCAGGGCGCAAAGACCGAGGACATCGCGGCCAGCATCTACAAGGCCGTGGTCAACCAGACCATCGCCGGTCTGGCACAGGGACGTCCCATCCAGGGCAATATCCTCTATCTGGGCGGTCCGCTGACCTTCAGCACCGTGCTGCGCAAGAGCTTCGACGAGGCACTGGGCGTCACCGGTATCTGCCCCGAGAACAGCCTGCTCTACGTCGCGCTGGGCGCTGCCCTCTACGCCGACAAGGAGTTCGTCCTCTCGGACGTGGCCGCTGCGCTGGATGAGTACGCCGCCACGGCGACCTACGCCAGCGAGCCGCCCCTCTTCGCCAGCAAGGAAGAGTACGAGGCATTCCATGCCCGCCATATGTCCCACAGCGTGCCGCGGGTGGCGTTTAGCGCTCAGTTCGGCCCGGTGCATATCGGCATCGACTCCGGCTCCACCACCGTCAAGCTGGTGGTCGTGGACGAGCAGAGCCAGATCCTCTACACCAACTATCAGCCGAACCTCGGCAACCCGCTGCCCCTTATCCGGCAGCAGCTGCTGAAGATCTATAAAGAGCACCCCGGCCTCAAGGTGGCCAGCGTGACCACCACCGGCTACGGCGAAGAACTGGTCAAGAACGCCTTCCGCTGCGACTTCGGGCTCGTGGAGACCGTGGCCCACTTCACGGCAGCAAAATACTTCATGCCGGACGTGGACTTCATCATCGACATCGGCGGTCAGGATATGAAGTGCTTCAAGATCGAAGATGGTGCTATCAGCAACATCTTCCTGAACGAAGCCTGCTCTTCCGGCTGCGGCAGCTTTTTGCAGACCTTCGCGCAGGCACTGGG
>ENA-UERC01001814-UERC01001814.1-human-gut-metagenome-genome-assembly--contig:-NODE-1814-length-11482-cov-4.581236_pt1 | contig 11482 bp, 12 predicted proteins | sample MGYA00242955_ERZ507955 | MGnify/ENA primary metagenome ERZ507955 (study PRJEB26167, sample SAMN06115394) | human gut metagenome | host: Homo sapiens | place: China:Hubei | collected 2016-04-27... | reverse complement strand
CGCTGCGGTCCAGAAATTTGAGCCGATCTCATAGTAGCGGACATCTTTGGAGCTGGTGTTTTTCACGGTCCCTTCGATATAGAGATAGTTTCGGCTCGTCCGCGTTGTCCAGTCGGACAAAATGGTCAAGCCGCCGGTCGTAGGGGTACTCAGATATTCTTGAAGCGCACGATCGTATTTGCTCTGCTCGATGGCGTCCTTTTGGCTTTTGACCTGCGAGAGCTCGTGTACCGAGCCGTCGGCGATCAGCAAAGCAGCGGCGATACAAACGATGAGCAGGGCGTTTCGCTTAGAAATTTTTGGCGCAGAGGGAGATAGCCTTTCACCGCAGTCGGGGCAGAAAACAAAGCTGTCATCGTATTGCTTGGAGCATTTTTTGCATTCTTTCATGGCGAGCCTCAATTTTTAAGCCCGATGTAGGCGAGGATCGAAGAGAAAAAGATGCCGGTCGCGCGGATCATGGCCGCATAACCTGCATAGACGGTGGCAAGCTCCTGATAGTAGCCTTCTTCCAGCGTTTTACCGCCTACGGATTCAATGCTGCCGATTTCCATTCCGCCAGCGACGACGCAATGGGCCGCATACAATGACATGAGCAGGACCAGCGCCGCAAGCACAAAAAAGATAATGACAAAGAGTACAAAACGATCCCCGTCCGGCGGAACCTTCCGCCGGACGGGGATCGTTGCTTTTTTACTTTTCCTGTTTCTTTTTCATGCGGCGCTCAATGTGCTGCAATCCCCGCAGGCACAGCCAGGAGACGGCGCCGAGGAGCAGCGAGCCGAGCGCAAATTGCTTTTTCTTCATGTCGATATCCTCATGTGTCGCTTTCGCGTAAAACAACGTCTGCGGTGAAGCGCTTGCCGTCGCGCTCGACTAAGAGCTTGAGCGTTTCGCCTGCTTCATGGCGGCGGCGGACACGCAGAAGGTCGGTGGACTTTGTCAACGCTTCGCCGTCGGCCGCTACGATAAGATCACCCTCCTGGATGCCGGCCTCCTCACCGGGGCCGCCGGGCGTGACCTCCATGACGAGAAGCGCGCTCTCGCCATTCTCTGCTGTGACGGGAACGGGCTGCACCGAAATGCCGATCATCACCTCGCCGTGCACCTCGCCGTAGGCGATCAGGTCATTGATCATATAGGCGGTCGAGGCGATGGGAATGGCAAAGCCGAGGCCCTCCACGCTCGTGGTGGAGGACGAGCCCATCTTCATCGTGTTGATACCGACGACCTGTCCGTACACGTTGATGAGCGGGCCGCCGGAGTTGCCGTTGTTGAGCGCGGCATTCGTCTGAATGAGCGTCATCGTCACGCCGCCGACGTACACGTCGCGGTTGATGGCGGAGACGATGCCGTCGGTCAGCGTGCCGCGCAGCTCCACGCCGAGCGGGTTGCCGATGGCGAACACCGGATCGCCGACCGTCAGCGCGTCAGAGTCGCCGAATTCCGCGGCGGGAAGGCCGCTGGCCGCGATCTTGATGACGGCGAGGTCCTTTTCTTCGTCGAGCCCCAAAAGGCACGCACGGTAATCCTCACCCGTGTCGAGCACGACGTAGCACTCCGAGCCGCCCGCGATGACGTGGGCGTTCGTGAGGATATAGCCATCCTCGGTGAAGATGACGCCGGTGCCGACCATGGCGCTGCCGTCGCGGTTGCCGGTGAGCACTGTGACGGTGGAGGGATTGACTTTCTGGTAGATCTCCTGGATCGTCAGCGCCTCGCCGTGGCTTTCGTTGTAGCGGAGCTTGACCTGATCGGTGTTGGGCAGGCGCTTGATGGTCGTTTCGCCATGCTCGCTGTTGTCGTAATAATCCTCGTCATGGCGCTGCTCAAAATCATCGTCGTGATAGGAACGGTGATCGTCGAATGCGCCGCCGAGCCACAGCGCCGTGACGACGCCGCTGACGATGAGCAGCCCGAGCATGCAGAAAAGGAAGATCTTAAGCCCTTTCCGCTTTTTGCGCGGTGATGTATGCTTCTTCGGCTGTCCGGGCAGCGGTGTCGGCTGCACGTAGCGCTCCACGATGGGCGTGACGGGCGCTTCATAGCGCAGCACGACCTCCTGCGGCTCGCCGCTCTGGCTGACCGTCGGGGATAACTCCTGATTCTCGTGATCCATAGCGTGTTTCTCCTGTTGAGACTTACTGCGCGGTCTGCCCGCCGGCGAGCGTCACGCTGAAGGTGAACGTCGTCAGGCCGTTTTCGCTTGTGACGGCGATGTGCTCCTTGTGCTGGTCCAGAATGGTTTTGACCACGTAGAGCCCGAGGCCCACGCCGTCCTTATCCTCGGAGCGGGATTTGTCGCTCTTGTGGAAGCGCTCGAACAGCAGCGGGATCTCCTCGGCGGGGATGGTGCCGCCCTCGTTGCGAACCGAGATCAGCGCCTTGCCGTTGAGCGTCGTCACGCCGAGGTAGAGCGCAGAGCCCTTGCGGGCGAATTTTGCCGCATTTTCGAGCAGGTTGTAGATGACCTGCGTGATGAGGTCGTTGTCGCCGAGCACCATGATGCCGCTGTCGGGAATGTCGGCGTCGACATCGAGCCCGCGGTCGGTGATCTTCTTCTCCATCGAAATGAGCACGCGGCGCATGCTCTCGCACACGTCGAACGGCGCCTTCGTGCGCGTCAGGTCGCGCGACTGGAGCTGCGAGACCTCGAGCATGCGGCGCACGAGGCGGGACAGGCGCCGCGCCTCATCCGAGATGATGCGCAGATACTGCTGTTCCTGCTCGGGCGGGATCGTGCCGTCTAAGATGCCGTCGGTGTAGCCTGCGATGGTCGTCATCGGGGTCTTTAACTCATGGGAGACGTTCGCGATGAACTCGCGGCGCTGGCGTTCGGTCTCCTGTAAGGAGTCCGCCATGTTGTTGAACGACTCGGCGAGCTCGGAGATCTCCGTCACACCCTCGTAGTTGTGCATGCGCACGTCGAAATTGCCCTCGGCGAAGCGTCGTGTCGCCTCCGCCATCTCGTGGATGGGGCGCGACTGGCGCATGCTGACCCACGCGCTCACGACGAACGAGAGCAGCAGTACCGTCACCGCCGTCATGAAAAACAATCCGATGAACGTGCGCCACATCGTCGTCAGCGCCCGCGCGCCGGTCACCGCCAGCACAAAGCCGACGGTTGCGCCCTCGCTCACGATCGGCACGCCGACGACGAAGTGCGTGTCCTCATAGATGTCGCCGAGCGTGGTGCGCACGGCGTAGGTGTCATCGCTCATCGCGCCCTCGGCCACGTCCTGCGGCACGGTCAGCACGCGGTTGACGAGAGTTGTATCGGTCGTCAGCAGCAGGTTGCCGTCCGAGTTGCAGATGAGAAATTCTGCATCCGTCACGTTCGAAGCGAAGTCTGCCAGCTCACGCAGCCCTGTGAGCGAGCCGTTTTCCATGTAGGACGACACCATGTGCGACACTACCGTCGCCTTGCTCTGCATCTGCTCGCTGCGCTCGTCGATGGCGTAGGAATACGTCAGCGCGAAGAACGCGCTGCCGAGCAGCGCCAGCGTCAGCATGACAACGCTTGCCGTAAGCAGAAAATTCTGCCAGTAGATCGTGCGGCAGCGGGTCTTGACCTTTTTGAGCGTCCAGCGCTTTTTCTGTGTTTTCTCTTTGTTTTCTTCCGGCATACTGAATTACTTCACTTCGAATTTATACCCGACGCCCCAGACGGTCTTGAGCGCCCACTGGTCGCTGACGTTTTCGACCTTTTCACGGAGCCTCTTGACATGCACATCCACCGTGCGCGAGTCGCCAAAGTAGTCGAAGCCCCACACCTCGTCAAGCAGCTGGTTGCGCGTGTAGACACGGTTCGGCGTGGCGGCAAGGTGGTAGAGAAGCTCCAGCTCTTTGGGCGGCGTGTCGATCTTCTTGCCGTCGACGATGAGCTCATAGGAGTCGAGGTCGATGATGAGCTTGTCGAACGTGAGGCGCTTGTGCGTGTCCTCGGGGATCTCGCTGCGGCGCAGCACGGCGTTGATGCGCGCAAGCAGCTCCTTCATTTCAAAGGGCTTGACAACATAGTCGTCCGCGCCCATCTCAAGGCCGTGGATGCGGTCGTTGACCTCGCCCTTGGCGGTGAGCATGATGATCGGGCACTTAGACGTCTCGCGGATCTTGGCGCATACGCCCCAGCCGTCGAGCACGGGGAGCATCACGTCGAGCAGCACGAGGTCGGGCTCTTTTTCCTTGAATTCCTCCACGGCCTTGCCGCCGTCGGCGGCGATGCGGACGTCGAAGCCCTCTTTGTCGAGATACATCTTAATGAGGTTGGAAATATTATTGTCGTCCTCCACGACAAGAATATTGCGTGCCATGCTGGTTTCCTCCTTCACACAAGCGTGTGTCTTTCTTCTGTGTTATTGTTTATTATACGCAAAACTGTGCGCGTTTCCTGAACAATTTGTAAAACCGTCACGCGTCCTTTGTGACCGCGAGCTCGTTGAGCGCCGTGATGAGACGCGAGGACGAGCGGAGGCGAGAGAGCAGCATGCTCCAATCTGCCTGTACGGCGGTGTCAGCGCCGAGATAGGCGATGCACCCGCCGGAGCGGGCCTGACGCGCGATGCTGCTGGCGGCCTGCGCCGCGGTGGGAAGACCGCCGCTGTAATCCAGGTCAAAGTCAATGGGGCAGTAGCCCGCGGCGCGCACGGCGCGCAGCGTCTTGTCCGACGCGCCGTAGAGCGCGACGAGCCGCGCTTTTTCGTTGCACGCGGCCCATAGCGCGTTGTTTGCGCGCTCGATCGCGCTGACCGTGCGTGAGCTGCCGCCGGAAGCGTCGATGCGCAGCGCGGCGGCGTTGCCGCTGATGACGACACGGCGCAGCAGATCGCCGAGCGAGGAAAGCTGCTCTTCCGAGAAGAGAAACGTCGCCGTCGCGTTGTTGCTTGCGAGCGTGTCGAGCAGGGCGTTTGCGCTCTCTTCGTCCGTCACACGCAGCGCGAGACAGACAAGGTCGCGGTCGCCGTCGGTGTTCTGATTCGGTGTGTTGCCGGGATCGTTCGACTCGCTGTGCGTCTTCATATATTCGTTGTAGCGCTGCTCCATGGACATAGCCGCGGCGTCGATGAACTTCGCGTCGGAAAGCACGACCGTATCACTTTTGACGCGGACCAGGTAACCATAGGTCACGCGCGTGTAGCTATAATCGAGCGAGAAAAACTGCGTCAAAAGGTCGAGCGGCAGGAACACAACGTCGCTGCGCACGATGGCAGGACCGCTGTACTGGCGGTCGTTCTGGTCAGCGACGGTGCCGACGGCGAAGTTGAACGTCAGTGCGCTGCCCTGCCGGTAGACGACGGCGGTGCTCTTGTCGCGGCTGCGGGAGTAGAAAAGGCCCAAGTCCGTGCCGGTGATGACCGTGGAGGGGACATACAGCCGCCCACCCGACCAGAACGGCATCGTTTCATCGCTCAGATCGGGCAAAAGTTGGTCGTTGACGGCGGTGAAATAGACAGTCGTCTCGGCCCTCGTTTCGCTGGGGGTGAGGGAGAAGACCATCAGCAATACAAGCAGCAGACACAAAAAACGCTTGCTCTTCATTTCTCCCGCCTCCTTGCGTATTTTATCTTAATATTATAGCAATTTTTCCGCCGCTTTGCAATATCCGCGATGCCTCAGCCGTCATAATAGCCGACGGTGGTGTTCGAAAAATAGTGCTGCACGATTTCCTCGGCGGAAAGGCCCTGCTTGGCGAGGATATTTGCGCCGTACTGGCTCATGCCGACACCGTGGCCGTAGCCTGTGACGTGGAAGGTAAAGGCATTGTCCTTGTATTCCACGGTGAACGACGGCGAGCGCAGCGAGAGAATCGTGCGCAGGTCATTGCCGCGCAGCTTGACGCCGCCGACCGTGACGGAGGCGACATAGTCCGAGTCGTTTCGCACGATATCGCGGATCCATCCCTCGGGGCTGCCGGAGAGGTCGGCGTCCGGCTTGGCGGCGAGGACGAGGGATTTGAATTCCGCCGCCGTGAACGTTGCGACCGAGTAGTAGTTCGGTACGAGCTCTTCCGTCTCGGGGCTATCGACCTTTTGGAGATACGGCAGATCGTTCATCCACACGTCGCCTGCGCCCTGCGTGCTGCCGTCGGCGGACGAGAAGAACACGGCAAGGATGGGCGCGCCGTCGTACAAAATGACCTCGCCGTCCGTCTCGCTCACGGCGCGGGCGAGTTTTTCCTCGTAGTAGACGGCCATGCTGCCCCAGTTGGCCGCGGCCTGTTCGGCATTTATGTACGCCTTGCAGCAGGTGTGATCGTCGCAGGCGTCGGCGTCAGGGTGGTTCGCGCTGCCGCCGCCGCGGATGCGATAGAGCGTGTAGGTGCGCGCGGCGATGGCCTGTGCCTTGAGCGCCTCCTCCTCAAACGAGGCGGGCATTTCCGCGCGCAGCACGCCGAGAAGGTATGTGCCCATGTCCATCTCCTGGACCTCGCCCTGAATTTGGACGCGCAGCGTTTTTGCGCTGTCGCGCTCGCCGAGGGCGGCGATCTCACCGCTCGGCAGGGGAGATTCCGAGCCGTCCTGTGTGTTCGGCGTGTCGTCAAAGCGGCCTGCCGCCGCCCAGGCGAGGATCCAGATGAGGCCGATCAATAATATCGTGATGCGAAGAAGCTGTTTCAAGGCGTGTTCCTCCCTGCGGCCCACGGCCGCGATGCTTAAGTGACAGTGTTTTTATCAGTGTATGACCGACTTGTCCGCAAAATGATTCATGGACAAACGGGGATGAGTGTGCTATCATCAATAAATAGATGTTTTCCGGCGCTGTGCGCGCCGTATTCCGGAAAAAGAAAGGGTTCGGTTTTGTGAAAATTCTTCATTGGCTTTTGCTGGTGCTTTTTTCTGCGGCAGCGGCGCTGGCACGCCTCCGCCTGCTGGCAGTCGGCTTTGACGCGGACGGACTTCCCGTCCCGATGGACTTAAACACGATGGTGCTGCCTGCGGTGCTCGTCGTCGCAGCGGTCATCGCGGTCATTATGGCGCGGCGCTATCCCGCTCAGCGCGAGCTGTGCGGCAGCATGGACCTCTACTTCGCCTTTGACCGCTCGACGCTTGCGGTCTTGCTGATGGTGCTCGGCAGCTTTGCCCTGATCGGCTCGGCGGTGTGCTCGTTGGTGTTCTCACTCCGCACGACGCTTACGATGATCCTGTCCGTTTTTCTGGCAGTCGGCGCGGCATGCCTGCTGTACGCTACGACCGCGCTGCGCCGCAAGGTGGAGTTCCCAGGCGTTGCGCTGCTCGTGCCTGTGTGCGCGATGGTGCTTGCGCTGATCCTCTTCTACCGCGAGCACGCGGCGGACCCGATTCTGCGTCATTACTATGTCGAAACGCTGGCGCTCGCGGCGCTGACGGTGCTGCTGCTCGAATTTGCGGCCTTTGCGTTCCGCGGCGGCGCGCCGCGGCTGCTGATGCCCGCGAGCACGATGAGCGTCATCCTCTGCGCGGCGGCCTTGGCCGCGCGCCCGACGCTTGCCGAGATCCTCTTCTACGCCGGCGGCGCGTGCATCGCGCTCGGCATCGGCGCGGCGGCGGACTTCGATCCGTGACGCCATCCTACATCAGAATATAACGAAAAAGGACGCCTCACGGCGTCCCTTTTCTTATAAGATGGAAGATTGGATGAAAAGAAGCTATTGTCTCTTGCAAGGATTAAGATAAAGGACGCATGTTAACAAAGTTCGAGGGAAAGTGTTACAAAAGTGTTAAATAGAAAGAAGATCCGGAAACCCTTGCAAATCAAGGAAAATCCTTGCGCCACAGTCGTTTGCAGCTTGCACGGGACTGTGCAAGACTGTGCCAAACTGTCGATATCTCGGACGCAGTAATGACGCAGTAGCAATTCCTGACCGGCGGTCAAATGACGCACGAAAGCGAAATCACTTTACGAACGCAGCGTGCGGAAAAAATCGGCCAGCACGGCGCGGCATTCGTCTTTCAGAATGCCGCCCACGAGCGCGGGGCGGAAGGGAAAGCGCTCCATAAAGAGGTTCAGCACCCCGCCGCAGGCGCCCATGGCCGCGTCCCGCGCACCGTAGAACACCCGCGCCACCCGTGCGTTGATAATGGCCCCCGCGCACATGGGACAGGGCTCCAGCGTCACGTACAGGTCGCACCCCTCCAGCCGCCAGGAGCCCAGCGCCGCGTTGGCCTGGGCCATGGCCTCCATCTCCGCGTGGGAGTACACGGCCTGCTTCTCCTCCCGCCGGTTCCGGCCTCGTCCGATGACCTTACCGTCCTTCACAATGACGCAGCCCACCGGCACCTCGCCGTGGGCCGCCGCCTCCCGTGCCAGGGCCAGCGCCTGCTCCATATAGTCCCGATGCTCCATGTCTGTCCTTTCCGGGGGAACGCTGTCGCCCCTGATTAACGCCGGTCATATTTGTCCAAACTATCCGTACACTGTATATGACGGGAGGAATCACCATGGCCAAACGACCCACCACCGATCCTGCGCTCCGCGATCTGAAGCAGGAGCTGCTCCGCACTACCGACGCTCTGAAGGACGCCTACACCCGCTTCAACTGTGTCTGCGACTCGGAGCTCATCGAAGCCAGTATCTACGAGATCAGCGCCCTGAAGGCCCGCTGCAACTACCTGCTGCGCCGCATCAAGGAGCTCAGCGGCGAGGCGGTGCCCTCCGCCATCCCCCGCGCCCAGCCGGTGCAGGCCGCGGCGGTCGCCTCCGCGCCGGAGGGAGCCCCCTGCATGGCTGCCGGTGCCCTGAAAGGAGGGGACACATGTCGCTCATAGAGAAATGCGCGCTGGGGCTGGTGCTGCTGTTTTTGCTGGTGGCCTGCCTGCGCCTGCTGCGTCAGCCGCTGAAGCTGGCGCTGCGTGTACTTATCAACAGCGCCCTGGGCTTCTGCGCTCTGTGGCTGCTGAATCTCACCACCGCCGTCACCGGCATGTCCCTGGGCCTGAACCTGTTCAACGCCCTGACCATCGGCGTACTGGGCGTCCCCGGGCTGGGCCTGCTGCTGCTTTTGAAGTGGGTGCTGGTATAGCGTCCCCGTCAGAGTCTCAGCTTCCCGTTGATCCGCCGCATGCGGTCCGCATTGGGCTTGCACACCCGCCGGTCGAACGTCAGAAGCCCGTTGACCTCATCCTCCACATCGCTGACCTGGGTATAGACTGCCGCTGACAGCCCCTGGGACGCGATGAGGGGGATGACTTCGTTTTCGTACAGCTTTTCCACCGCGTCCATCCAGCTGTCCGCATCCTTGTACGCCCGATAGCCGAAGGACTTCTCCGTGGTATAGTGCCCCGCCACCGGCAGGCTGTACCCGCCGAACTCCGTCAGCGCCAGGGCCCGACGCCCATCGTGCTTCATCCGCACAGGCTTGTAGTACACGTGATAGGATCGCAGGTCCCCCGCGCCCTGATCGTGCCAGCCGGAGGCGTGGTCGATGAGCCGCGTGGGGTCCAGTGCGCGCACCTTCTCCGCCATCCGCGCCGCGTTGAACTGGCCCCAGCCCTCGTTGAACGGTACCCACAGGCACAGGCTCACGCAGTTTCGCAGCAACTCCACGGTACCCTCCAGCTCCCGCTCGTACTGCCTCCGCCCCGCTTCACCGGCCCTGCCGAACCGGCGGGAGGGCGCGTCCTTAAGATGGACGCCGAGAAACGGCAGCACCTGGGTGTACAGCGGCTCAAAGCTCTCGAAGCCGGACACCATGTCCTGCCACACCAGCATCCCCAGCCGGTCGCAGTGGTAGTACCACCGCAGCGGCTCGATCTTGATGTGCTTGCGCAGCATGTTGAAGCCCAACTCCTTCATGGTGCGGATGTCACAGACCATGGCCTCGTCCGATGGCGGGGTGTACAATCCGTCGGACCAGTACCCCTGATCCAGCAGTCCCGTCTGGAAGTACGGCTCGTTGTTCAGAGCCAGCACCTGCCGCCCCTGATGCTCCACGAGGGAGAATTTCCGCATGCCGAAATAGCTGGCGACACGGTCCTCTCCCAGTGTGATGTCCACGTCGTACAAAAACGGGTCCTCCGGCGACCAGGGCCGCAGGTGCGCCGCCGGAATGACGGACACGCCATCGCCGTTTTCATCGGCCCGGCCCTCCGCGATCACCGTATCGCCGGCCCGCACCGTGACGCGGGCGCCCTCCGCCGCGTCCGCCTCGATGTGCCAGCGCAGCACTCCCGCGTCCAGATCCGGTGTCAGACGGAGGCTTTTCACGTAGTTCTCCGGCACGCTCTCCAGCCACACCGTCTGCCAGATGCCGCTGGTGGCGGTGTACCAGATGCCGCCCCGCTGATAGCGCTGCTTGCCCATACCGTACACGCCGCCTGCGGCGTCGTCGGTGACGGCCGCCGTCAGCCGGTTCTCGCCGTCATTCAGCAGCGCCGTCACGTCCAGGCAGAACGGCAGATAGCCGCCCTCATGGCGGCCCGCCTCCTGCCCGTTCACCAGCACGCGGCAGCACTGATCCACTGCGCCGAAGTGCAGCAGCAGCCGGTCCCGCCGGAAGCCCTGCGGCAGGGTGAACGTCCGCTCGTACCGCAGCGTCTCACCGCTTCGCAGCTGGAAGCCGCAGCCGGACAGCAGGCTCTCCGGCGCAAAGGGCACCAGTATCTTTCCGGTGCTGCGGCGGGTATGCTCGTCCCCGTCCTCCACCGCGTAGTCCCACAGGCCATTGAGGCACAGATAGCTGTCCCGCACCAGCTGGGGCCGCGGGTACTCCGGCAGGGGGCACGTCTTATCCACCGCCTCGCCCCAGGGCGTATAGAGCCGCTTCATGTCACCGCTCCTCCTTCGTCAGGTCCCAGCCGTACAGCGGATAGCGCTGCACCGCACCGAACAGCTTCTTCTTCAGATCGGGGTACCGCTCCTCCAGCGATGCGATAAGCTCCTTCACCTCCTGGCGACGGCTGTGCCCGTCCATAGGGCAGGTATTTTTTACCACCGGCAGACAGAGCTTTGCCGCCATGCGCCGAATGTCCGCCTCCTGGCAGTACAGCAGGGGCCGGATCTGGGTGATGCCCGTCCGGTCCAGATACGTCACCGGCTGGAAGCACCCCAGCCGTCCCTCGAACAGCAGGTTCATCAACAGGGTCTCCACCGCATCGTCGTAGTGATGGCCCAGCGCGATCTTATGGATGCCCCGTTCCGTCAGGGCCGTATTCAGGCTGCCCCGCCGCAGCTTGGCGCACAGGGAGCAGGGGTTCTTCTCCTGCCGCTCCTGAAACACGATGTCGTACACCGGCACCGCGATGCGGATGTACGGCACGTGCAGCTTTTCGCAGTAGTCCGCCACCGGCTCAAAGCTCATGCCCGGCATCCCCGTCTCCAGCGTGATGGCCTGTACCTCAAACGGCTTGGGGTAGAATTCCCGCAGCCGCGCCAGCGCCGCCAGCGTCAGCAGGCTGTCCTTGCCGCCGGATACGCCCACGGCCACGGTCTCCCCCGCCTCGATCATGTTATAGTCCTCCACACAGCGCCGGACCAGGCCCAGGATATGCTGCACGCGGCATCCCTC
>ENA-UERC01001806-UERC01001806.1-human-gut-metagenome-genome-assembly--contig:-NODE-1806-length-11512-cov-6.164845_pt1 | contig 11512 bp, 10 predicted proteins | sample MGYA00242955_ERZ507955 | MGnify/ENA primary metagenome ERZ507955 (study PRJEB26167, sample SAMN06115394) | human gut metagenome | host: Homo sapiens | place: China:Hubei | collected 2016-04-27... | reverse complement strand
TGGCAGGCCGTACAGCGGCTAATGTTCCGCCGCTGAGTACCTATGATTTCTATTCTATAAGAAGGAGGGAAGCAAAGTGCCCAGAAGAGGTAATGTTCCCAAGAGAGAAGTTCTGCCCGATCCTATGTACGGCAGCGTTCTGGTGACCAAGCTGGTCAACAGTGTGATGCTGGACGGCAAGAAGGGCGTAGCTCAGAAGGTTGTTTACGCTGCCTTCGACCAGATCAAGGAAAAGACGGAGAAGGACCCCGTTGAGGTTTTCCAGCAGGCGCTGGAGAATGTCATGCCCAGCCTGGAGGTCAAGGCTCGCCGTGTCGGCGGCGCCAACTATCAGGTGCCCATGGAGGTTCGTCCCGCCCGTCGTCAGACCCTGGCCCTGCGCTGGCTGACGGCCTATTCCCGCTCCCGCAGCGAGCGCACCATGGCCGAGCGTCTGGCCGGTGAGCTGATGGATGCCGCCAACAACACCGGCGCGTCTGTCAAGAAGCGTGAAGAGATGCACAAGCAGGCTGAGGCCAACAAGGCGTTCGCGCACTTCCGTTGGTAAGGCAAGGAGTAAGATCGTATGCCAAGAAAAACACCGCTTAAAGACGTCCGTAATATCGGTATCATGGCGCACATCGATGCCGGTAAGACCACCACGACCGAGCGTATTCTGTACTACACCGGCGTGAACTACAAGATCGGTGAGACCCATGACGGTACCGCCACCATGGACTGGATGGCACAGGAGCAGGAGCGCGGTATCACCATCACCTCCGCTGCTACCACCTGCTTCTGGAAGGGTTCCAAGAATCAGTTCCCTTCCACCCGTATCAACATCATCGATACTCCGGGCCACGTGGACTTCACCGTTGAGGTCCAGCGTTCCCTGCGCGTGCTGGACGGCTCTGTGACCGTTCTGTGCGCCAAGGGCGGCGTTGAGCCTCAGTCTGAGACCGTTTGGCGTCAGGCTGACGAGTACAAGGTCCCCCGCATGATCTACGTCAACAAGATGGACATCATGGGCGCGGACTTCTACAACGTTCTGCACATGATCCACGACCGTCTCAAGTGCAACGCCGTGCCCATCCAGCTCCCCATCGGCGCCGAGGATACCTTCAAGGGCATCATCGACCTGGTGGAGATGGACGCTGACGTCTACTATGATGAGATGGGCAAGGATATGCGCGTGGAGGAGATCCCCGCCGATATGATGGATCTGGCCAACGAGTATCGCGAGAAGCTGCTGGACGCCGTCTCCATGTTCGATGACTCCATTATGGAGGACTATCTGGAGGGCAAGGAGATCGACCAGAAGCGTATCCGCAAGGCTATCCGTATGGCCACCATTGAGAACGAGATGGTCCCCGTTGTCTGCGGTACTTCCTACCGTAACAAGGGCGTTCAGAAGCTGCTGGATGCCATCGTGGACTATATGCCCGCTCCCGACGACGTGCCCGCCATCAAGGGCACCAACCCCAAGACCGATGAGGAAGAGGACCGTCATCCCAGCGATGATGAGCCCTTCTCCGCTCTGGCCTTCAAGATCATGACCGACCCCTATGTGGGCCGTCTGAGCTTCTTCCGTGTGTACTCCGGTCACCTGACCACCGGTTCCTCCGTTCTCAACAGCGTGAAGAACCAGAAGGAGCGCATGGGCCGTATCCTGCAGATGCACGCCAATCACCGTGAGGATATCGAAGAGGTCTGGGCCGGCGATATTGCCGCCGCCGTGGGCCTGAAGAACACCACCACCGGTGATACCCTGTGCGACGAAAAGGCCCCCGTGATCCTGGAGTCCATGGACTTCCCCGAGCCCGTGATCCGTGTCGCCATCGAGCCTAAGACCAAGGCTGGTCAGGAGAAGATGGGTCTGGCATTGGTGAAGCTGGCTGAGGAGGACCCCACCTTCAAGACCTACACCGATGAAGAAACCGGCCAGACCATCATCGCCGGCATGGGCGAGCTGCATCTGGAGATCATTGTTGACCGTCTGCTCCGTGAGTTCAAGGTGGAAGCCAATGTCGGCGCTCCCCAGGTCGCTTACAAGGAGACTGTCCGCAAGAAGGTGGATCAGGACACCAAGTACAAGCGCCAGAGCGGTGGCTCCGGCCAGTACGGCCATGTCAAGATCACCGTGGAGCCCAACGAGTCCGGCAAGGGTTACGAGTTCGTCAACGCTGTTGTTGGCGGCGCCATCCCCAAGGAGTTCATCCCCGCTGTCGATGCCGGTATCCAGGGTGCCCTGCAGTCCGGCGTTGTGGCTGGCTTCCCCGTGGTGGACGTGAAGGTTACCCTGTATGACGGTTCTTATCACGAAGTGGACTCCTCCGAAATGGCATTTAAGATCGCCGGCTCTATGGCCTTCAAGGAGGCCTGCCGCAAGGCTGATCCCGTCCTGCTGGAGCCCATCATGAAGGTTTCCGTCATCGTGCCCGACGAGTATCTGGGCACCGTCATCGGCGACCTGACCTCCCGCCGCGGCCAGATCCAGGGACAGGAGGCCCGTCCCGGTGCACAGCAGGTGGACGCTCTGGTGCCTCTGGCCAACATGTTTGGCTACGCTACCGACCTGCGTTCCAATACTCAGGGCCGTGGCCAGTACACCATGGAGCCCCACAGCTACGCCGAGATCCCCAAGAGCATCCGCGACAAGATCGTGGAGGAGCGGGGCAAGAAAGCCGACTAATTCAGGTCTTGCTTTTCCCGGCGGGATATTGTAAAATATACGGTGCTATGAAACGCACCGTCCATATCAATCCATTATCATTCATTTAACTGACAGGAGGATTTTCAAATGGCTAAGCAGAAATTTGAAAGAACCAAGCCCCATGTTAACATTGGCACCATCGGCCACGTTGACCACGGCAAGACCACTCTGACCGCCGCTATCACCAAGTGGCTGTCCCTGCAGGGCAAGGCCGAGTTCGAGGCTTATGACAGCATCGATAAGGCTCCCGAAGAGAAGGAACGCGGCATCACCATCAACACCGCTCACGTTGAGTATGAGACCGAGAAGCGTCACTATGCTCACGTTGACTGCCCGGGCCACGCCGACTATATCAAGAACATGATCACCGGTGCTGCCCAGATGGACGGCGCTATCCTGGTCATCGCCGCCTCCGACGGCCCCATGGCTCAGACTCGTGAGCACCTGCTGCTGGCCCGTCAGGTGAACGTGCCCTCCGTGCTGGTGTTCCTGAACAAGTGCGACCAGGTCGACGACGAGGAGCTGCTGGAGCTGGTCGAGATGGAAGTTCGCGAGCTGCTGGACTTCTATGGCTTCCCTGGCGACGACACCCCCATCATCCGCGGTTCCGCCCTGAACGCCCTGGTTTCCGAGTCCACCGATCCCAACGCTCCCGAGTATGCCTGCATCAAGGAGCTGATGGACGCCGTTGACGAGTGGATCCCCACCCCCGACCGCAAGGAGGATATGCCCTTCCTGATGCCCGTCGAGGACGTGTTCACCATCTCCGGCCGTGGTACCGTTGCTACCGGCCGTGTGGAGCGTGGTCAGCTGAAGCTCAACGAGAAGGTTGAGATCGTTGGTCTGTCCGACGAGAAGCGCGAGACCGTCGTCACCGGTATCGAGATGTTCCACAAGCTGCTGGACTACGCTGAGGCCGGCGACAACATCGGCGCCCTGCTGCGCGGTGTTGCCAAGACCGAGATCGAGCGCGGCCAGGTTCTGTCCAAGCCCGGTTCCATTCACCCCCACACCAAGTTCGTTGGCCAGGTGTACGTTCTGACCAAGGACGAGGGCGGCCGTCACACCCCCTTCTTCAACAACTATCGTCCCCAGTTCTACTTCCGTACCACCGACGTGACCGGCGTCATCACCCTGCCCGAGGGCACCGAGATGTGCATGCCCGGCGATAACGTCGACATGAAGGTCGAGCTGATCACCCCGATCGCTATCGAGAAGGGCCTCCGCTTCGCTATCCGTGAAGGCGGCCGTACCGTCGGTTCCGGTGTTGTTATCGAGTGCAAGGACTAATTCCTGAATGAGATAGAAGAAAGACAGCCGAAAGGCTGTCTTTCTTTTTGCTCTGTGAAGAAGCTCCGCCGGAAAACGAGAGCGAAGCGGGGAAGGTGAGCGCTCAGGCGTCCTTCGGGAAGGCCAGCGGCGCAATGAAGCCGCCTTCGCCGGTGCAGAGGATATCGCCCGCGACGATCTCGCCGCCGCAGATGTAGAGGTCGGCCTGACAGACCTTGCCCGAGGGATGGTTTTTCACCGTGTAGGTGCAGCGCTCGACCGTTTTGCCGCAGCAGGGCTCCAGGTCAAAGCCCTGCGCGCGCTGGAGCACATTGTAGCTCTGATAGGGCTCCTCCAGCTCCTTGGGCAGGGTGAGCGAGAGCGTTTCGACCGGCTCCGGCTCGACCTGCCAGCCGAGGGAGTTCAGGTAGGCGACGCGCTGCTCGTTCGTTGCGGCGGCAGCGGTACGGTCCGAGCCGCATGAGCGCAGCAGGAGGAAGCCGAAAAAGGCAAGCAGCAGCCACAAAACGCCGAGCAGCCGGCGGCGGGAATATTTCATCGTGCAGATAAACACAGCGTCACACCCTTTCACAAAAGGCTATTCCCAAACGGGGCAAAGTATGATAGGATGGGCGCAGAAATGAAAGTGAAAGCAGAGGAGAATGGGTATGGCGAAGGAACGGCTGGACAAGCTCATCGCCTCGACGGGACGCTGGTCGCGCCGCGAGGTCAAGACGCTCGTGCGCGAGGGCCGCGTGCTGGTGGACGGGAGGATCGCCGGCAGCGCGGAGGAAAAGTATGACGCGGAGAGCTGCCGCATCGCGGTCAACGGGGAGGAGCTGCTGCTCCGTAGACACACCTACGTCATGCTGCATAAGCCCGCGGGCGTGCTGAGCGCGACCGAGGATGGGCGGGGCAGAACGGTGCTGGACCTGCTCACGCCGGAGCTGCGCAAGATCGGCGTGTTTCCGGTCGGACGGCTCGATAAGGATACGGAGGGGCTGCTGCTTTTGACGGACGACGGCGAGCTGGCGCACGCGCTGCTCAGTCCGAAAAAGCACGTCGATAAGGTCTATTATGCCCGTGTGTCGGGCCGACTGGCGCCTGAGGACTGCGCGGCGTTCGAGGCGGGCATGACGCTCGGCGACGGGCTGGAGTGCCTGCCCGCGGGGCTGGAGATCCTCGCCGCGGGAGAGACGAGCGAATGTCTCGTCACGCTGCGCGAGGGGAAGTTCCACCAGGTCAAGCGGATGCTGGCGGCCCGCGGAAAGCCGGTGGAGTATTTGAAGCGCCTTTCGATGGGGTCGCTGCGGCTCGATGACACGCTCGCGCCGGGCGAATTCCGCCTGCTGACGGCAGCAGAGGAGGCACAGCTTCAGCGGTAGACAAAATGCCCAACAAAATTTGCGGGAGATTGAACACTTGTCCCAATATCCTTTACGCTTTCCACAAAAAAGAAAAAGTTTTTTGTGGAAAAAAGAAAAAATAGCTTGCAAATTATGTCGAAGCCAAGTATAATAATTTCATTCAATCAGCAAGTTGCACAAACTACCCGCGTAAGGGTTTCGGGAGGTACACCATGTCAGGGAGAGTTTTCCAGAACATCGTTTTGCAATTCAAGGATGCGGTCGATACCGAGATCGGCGTGATCGATGCCGAGGGCACCGTCATTGCCTGTACGGAGCTGAGCGAGATCGGCAGTCATTGGAGCGAGCTTGTGAGCAGCATCAACGACGCGGAGGAGAGCGTGGTTCCGCTCGCCGGCAAGACCTTCAAGACGCTGTCCGGCTGGAACGGCCACTTCGATTTTGCGGTTTTTGCCTATGGCGAGAACGAGATGAGCCGCGCGGCCTGCTCCATGGCGGCGGTCGCGCTCAACGCGGCCAAGAGCTATTATGAGGAGAAGTACGACAAGGTCTCCTTCATCAAGAACATCATCTCCGACAACATCATGCTCAGCGACCTCTATATCCGCGCCAAGGAGCTGCACGTTGAGACCGAGCTCAACCGCGGCGTGTTCCTGATCCGCCGCCTGGACGAGCACTTTGAGGGCCTGACCGTGGAGGCCGTGCAGAACATCTTCCCAGACCGCCAGACGAGCTTTGCGCTTTCCATGGGCGAGAGCGACGTGGTGCTCATTCAGCAGCTTGGCGAGAATGTCGGCACGCGCGATCTGGAGAAGACCGCCCAGCTCATTGAAGAGACGCTGCGTGAGAACGGCGAGAGCACGGTCGTCGTCGGCATCGGCACGGTCGCCGCGCACCTGCGCGACCTCGCCAAGAGCTACAAGGAGGCGCAGATCGCCATCGAGGTCGGCAAGGTCTTCGATACGGAGAAATATGTCGTCAGCTACGAAAACCTCGGCATCGGCCGTCTGATCTATCAGCTGCCGACCACCCTGTGCGAGATGTTCCTGCAGGAGGTCTTCAAGAAGAACCCCATTGACTCGCTCGATAAGGAGACGCTTTTCACCATCAACAAGTTCTTTGAGAACAACCTCGTCCTCTCCGAAACGGCGCGCAAGCTGTTCGTCCACCGCAACACGCTCGTCTACCGTCTGGAGAAGATCAAGAAGCTCACCGGCCTTGACCTGCGTGAGTTCGACGACGCCATCACCTTCAAGGTGGCGCTGATGGTCAAAAAGTACCTTGCCTCCCGCGGCATCGAGGCGTAAGAGAATAGCGAAGGAGGCTTTCCGAAGGGAAAGCCTCTTTTTTGCGCCTTGGGAACTTTTTCCGCTGGGGAGCGTCAAAAAAACAGCGGCTGTTTACATAATTTTTATTGCCATTTCTTCGCCGCTCGCGTATAATAGAATAAAATAGGCAAACTTGGAGAAAAAGGGGAGAACACGGCGATGATCCGCTTGACCGACGTGCAGAAGGAATATGAGAACGGGACACACGCGCTGCGCGGTGTGACGATGGAGGTCAACGACGGCGAATTCGTCTTTCTCGTCGGCCCCTCCGGAAGCGGCAAATCGACCATCATCAAGCTCCTCACGGGCGAGGTCCTGCCGAGCGGCGGCCGGCTGATGATCAACGGCTTCAACCTCAACAACATTTCCGACCGGCAGATCCCGCTGCTGCGCCGGTCCATCGGCGTGATCTTTCAGGATTTCCGCCTGATCGAGAAGAAAACGGTCTATGAAAATCTGAGCTTTGCCATGCGCGCCGTGGGCTCCTCGCCGCGCGAGGCGAAAAAGCGCATCCCCTACGTTCTCAAGCTGGTGGGACTGGACGGCAAGGCCAATCAGTTCCCCAACCAGCTCTCCGGCGGCGAGCAGCAGCGCGTGGCCATCGCGCGCGCGCTCGTCAACAACCCCTATACCATCATCGCCGACGAGCCGACCGGCAACCTCGACCCCGCCCGCTCGCTGGAGATCATGATGCTGCTCGAGCGCATCAATCAGCTCGGCACCACGGTGCTCGTCGTGACGCACGAAAAGGATCTGGTCAACAAGTTCCAGAAGCGCGTCATTACGCTTGAGCGCGGTATCGTCGTGAGCGACGGCATCGGCTACAATATGAGGTGAGGCGCGATGAGAAGACACGATTTTGGTTACTTTTTCCACGAGGGCGTGGTGAACCTGTTCAGCCACGGCTTTATGTCCTTTGCGGCTGTCGGCATCACCGTGGCCTGCCTGCTCGTCATGGGCACGTTTTCCCTCGTGGCCTACAACGTCAACGAGCAGCTTCGTCAGCTGGAAAGTGAAAACGAGATCCTTGCCTTTGTGGACGATACGCTCACGGAGGCACAGGGGCGCTCGCTCCAGTCCGCCGTCGAGGCGGTGCCGAATGTGAGGAGCGTGCGCTTTATCACGCGCGAGGAGGCGTGCGAGACCTTCGAGAAAAAGTACGAGGGGAAATACGCCCTCGGCGATCTGGACCCGGAGATCCTGCGCGACCGCTTTGCCATTAAGGTGATCGACCTCGGCCGGATGGAGGAGACGCGCGAGGCGGTCAAGAAGGTGACCGGCATCGCGGACGCCCGCGCGGACGAAAATCTGGCGGAGGGCTTCATCACGCTGCGGAACGTGGCGGGCGTGGTGTGCATCGCGCTCATCGCGATATTATTGGTCGTTTCCGTGTTCATCATTTCCAATACCATCAAGCTCACGACCTTCGACCGGCGCGACGAGATCGCCATTATGAAGATGGTCGGCGCGACGAACGGCTTCATCCGCTGGCCCTTTGTGTATGAGGGCTTCATCATCGGCCTTCTGAGCGCGGGCGTCGCCTTCGGCCTGCAATGGCTGCTGTACGCGACCGTCGCGCGGAGCATTTCCGTGTCCGACGCGCTGAATCTCTTCAGCGTTGTGGACTTTGCGACGATATGGAAGCCGGTCGCGCTGGTGTTCGTCGGCGTGGGAATGCTCGTCGGCGTCGGCGGCAGCCTGACGGCGATCCGCAAATTCCTGCAAGTCTGAAAAAGGAGGGCGGCTGCCCATGAGAACAAAACGAGTATTGCGCGCGGCGGTCGCGTTCCTGTTTGCCTTCGGTGTGCTCGCGGCGGACCTGACGCCGCTGCGACTGCCGCCGCAGACGGCCTCCGCCGTCACCCAGGCAGACATCGACAAGCTGAAAAAGGAATCCAACGCGCTCTCAAGCAAAAAAAGCGAGGTGAACAAGCAGCTCAGCGCGCTCAAAAAGGACAAGGCCAACACGCTCAAGCGCAAGGCGCTGCTCGATCAGCAGATCGACCTCATCAGCGAGGAGATCGCCAACACCGAGCAGCAGATCGCGCAGTATGAAGCGCTCATCGAGCAGACCGAGCAGGAGCTCAGCGAGACGCAGGCGCAGGAGGCGGATCAGTACGAGCTGTTCTGCAAGCGCGTGCGCGCGATGGAGGAGCGCGGGACGGTGTCCTACTGGTCGGTGCTTTTCCAGTCGTCGAGCTTTGAGGAGCTGCTCGGCGCGATGGACTTCATCAGCGAGGTGATGGAGGCCGATCAGCGCGTGATCGACGACCTGCGCGTGCTGCAGGCGCAGATCGCGGAAAAGCAGCAGACGCTCGAGACCTCGCTCGCCGAGCAGCAGAGCGCCAAGGAGGCGCTGGCGGTCAAGAACAACGAGCTGCGTGATCAGCGCACCGAGGCGACCAGTCTCATCAAGGAAATGGAGGAGAACGAGGCGGATTATAAGGACGTGCTCGCCGAGATCGAGGCCGAGGAGGAAAAAACGCAGAAGGAGATCGTCCGCCTGAGCAAGGAGCTTGCCGCGCAGCAGGGCAACACAACGGTGACCTACGGCGGCTACATCTGGCCCGTGACGACCAGCAAGCGCGTCACATCGCCCTTCGGCAAGCGCAACACCGGCATCAAGGGCGCCTCCACCAACCACCGCGGCATTGACATCGGCGGCGTGTACTACAGCTCTACCGTCTATGCCGCCAAGGCCGGCACGGTCATCATTTCGTCGAGCAACAGTGTGCGCGGGCAGTACATCGTCATCAGCCACGGCAGCGGCAACACGACCACCTACCAGCACCTTTCCAAGCGCTCGGTGAGCGTCGGCGCGGTGGTCAAGCAGGGACAGGCCATCGGCGTGACCGGCTCGAGCGGCGTCGGCAGCGGTCCGCATCTGCATTTTGAGATCACGGAGAACGGTCAGCTCGTCAATCCGCTCAAGTACCTGACGGACTACGTTAAGGCGTGGAACTGAATTTACCGGCATGGAAACAAAGGACTCTCCCATAGAGTAGGGAGAGTCCTTTTTGTGTCGTGGGATAGGGGAGAGAGGGAAAACCATGTTTGGCTTAGTGGAATGGCGCGGCGCGGGCGAGCGATGCGGCGCGCGGGAGAAGTGTTTGGGCGGTGTGCGGTTCCTTGCCGTAGGCATCCGCCGCGGCGACGGCCTGCGGGCGGTGTGGAGCCTGCGTACCGCCGCGCGGACACTGGAACGGTACGGCGTGACGCAGGCGGTCTTTCCGCGGGGGTTTTCCGCGTATGAGCGCTTTGCCGCGCGGGGGATCGTCCCGGTGGATGTGCGGCCACTGCGCGAGGCGGCGGCTGCTGCCATCGCGCGCCGCGTGATGGCACAGCAGGAGATCGCGCCGCGCAGAGCGACCATCGCGCTCTGCGCTCTGCGAGTCACGCGCGCCTATGCCGCGGCGGCGGAGACGCTGGCGGCGGACACGCGCTATTTGCAGCTCTGCACGGCGCAGGGCGGCTGGGAGCTGTCGCAGAGGCTGCGCAGCCGCTTCGGTGTCGCGGCTCCCGTCCTGCGCGTGCCGGAGGGCGCGGACATCGTGCTCTGCTTCGACGATGCGGCAGAGATTTCTGCGGCGAGGGGCATTGTCCTGCCGCTCGGCGCTGCGTCGCTGCGCGTGACCTACGGAGGTGAGCGGGCAGAGAAATGCGGCGGGGAGCCGGAGCAGCTCCTCGCCGCATGGTATGCCTCCCTCGCGCTGCGCGCGGAGGAGATCTGCGTCAAAAGGGTAGCGTGGGATCAGTCCGCAAACATCGGGGTGGAAAGGTAGCGGTCGCCGGTGTCGGGCAGCAGGACGACGATGCGCTTGCCCTGATTCTCGGGACGCTTGGCGAGCCGGGCAGCAGCCCACACCGCCGCGCCGGAGGAGATGCCGACGAGCAGGCCCTCCTTGTGCGCCAGCTCGCGGCCGGTGGCAAAGGCGTCCTCGTTCTCCACCGTGATGATCTCATCGTAGATCTTAGTGTTGAGCGTGTCGGGCACGAAGCCCGCGCCGATGCCCTGGATCTTGTGCGCGCCCGCGACGCCCTTGGACAGGATTGGGGAGCCGGCGGGCTCGACCGCTACGACCTTGACGTTGGGGTTCTGGCTCTTGAGGTATTCGCCCACGCCGGTCAGCGTGCCGCCGGTGCCGACGCCCGCAACGAAGATGTCCACCGTGCCGTCGGTGTCGTTCCAGATCTCAGGGCCTGTGGTCGCGCGGTGCGCGGAGGGGTTTGCGGGGTTGGTGAACTGACCGGGGATGAAGCTGTCCGGCGTCTGGGCGGCCAGCTCCTGCGCCTTGGCAATGGCGCCCTTCATGCCCTTGGCGCCCTCGGTGAGCACCAGCTCCGCGCCGTAGGCCTTCATCAGCTGACGGCGCTCGACGCTCATGGTCTCGGGCATAACGATGATGATGCGGTAGCCGCGCGCGGCGGCGACGGCGGCAAGGCCGATGCCGGTGTTGCCGCTGGTCGGCTCGATGATGACAGAGCCGGGCTTGAGCGCGCCGCTCTTCTCGGCGTCAGTGATCATGGCATAGGCGATGCGGTCCTTGACGGAGCCGGCGGGATTGAAGTATTCGAGCTTTGCGTAGACCTCAGCGCCGAGGTTTTCCGCAGCGGCGAAACGGTTGAGCTTGAGCAGGGGAGTGGAGCCGATCAGGTCGGTAATGGTATCATAAGTCTTCATAACGGTAAACTCCTTTTATTGTACGTTTTATAGTTAAGTTTATTTGAAAGAGAAGTGATTTTAAGAGAGGGGGAAGGCGTTTACCGACAACATCGGAACGTGGAAAAGGACAGCATAGGCTTGCCTCATTTCTGATTCATATATTTCCTATCGGATTAATAGGCATTGTAACATG
>ENA-UERC01001805-UERC01001805.1-human-gut-metagenome-genome-assembly--contig:-NODE-1805-length-11518-cov-4.232410_pt1 | contig 11518 bp, 12 predicted proteins | sample MGYA00242955_ERZ507955 | MGnify/ENA primary metagenome ERZ507955 (study PRJEB26167, sample SAMN06115394) | human gut metagenome | host: Homo sapiens | place: China:Hubei | collected 2016-04-27... | reverse complement strand
AGGGGTTGTCCATTACGGGGACAATCCCCCAGTCAGCTTCGCTGACAGCCCCCTTTGCACAAGGGGGCCAAATTACGGAATGACAGTTTTTTTGACAAGTTTTTACCGGTTCCTCTTCGCCAACGCCGACAGCAACGGGAACTTGCCCATGATGTACTCGTAGCTGCCCCGCCCGTGGGGCAGCATGCAGGCGGAGCAGTCCTTGACGCCGTTGGGCAGCCACTGACAGTTGCCGCCGCACTGGCTGCCCAGCGCGTACAGCGGACAGTAGCAGAACAGACAGTTGAAATCCTCCGGGTGGTTGGTGGCGTGACAGGGGAAGAACTCGCATTTCGTGTGCTGCACGAAGGAGTAGTTGCACTCGCTGGGCTTCTTGTCAAATACGTTATCGCTCATGTGATGATCGACCTACCTTTGTCCTGAAGTGCCCTCATTGTACCAGCTATCAGCGGGAAAGTCAACGGGAGGAAAGGGGAGAGGGGGTTGCATTTTCCCTGCACGTTCTATATAATAGTGCCACTTTACCACACTTTCTGGAGGCGAAGCCATGGACAAGAGATCCCATCCCGCCCTTGCCGCCGTGCGCGCTGCGTTTCCCAGCACCGTCCCGGTGCTGACGGGATATCTGGTGCTGGGCATTGCCTACGGCGTGCTAATGCAGACCAAGGGTTACGGCGTGCCGTGGGTGCTGCTAATGTGCTGTCTGGCCTACTGCGGCAGCATGCAGTTTGTGGCCATCACGCTGCTGGTCACCGCGTTCGACCCGCTGCAGGCGCTGCTGATGAGCCTGATGGTCAACGCCCGCCACCTCTTTTACGGCGTGTCCATGCTGGGCAAATACCGGGGCATGGGCGCGGCCAAGCTCCCGCTGATCTACACCCTCAGCGACGAGACGTTCTCCATCGTCTCCTCGGTGGAGCCGCCGGAGGACGTACCCCGGAAGGACTTCTATCTGGCGGTGTCTCTGCTGAACTACGGCTATTGGGCCGCCGGTTCCGTGCTGGGCGCGGTGGCGGGCCGGTTCATCACCTTTGACACCACGGGCCTTGACTTCGCCCTGACGGGCCTGTTCGTGGTGCTGTTCATCGAGCAGGTGAAGAACCCCCAGAACCGCATGAGCGGCATCATCGGCCTTGTCTGCTCCGCCGCGGCGCTGGCGGTGTTCGGCGCGGACAATCTGGTGATCCCCGCCATGGTGCTGGTGCTGATCGTATTACTGTTGGGGAGGAAGAAGCTATGACATTGACAACGACGCAGGCGCTGGTGATCGCCGGCGCGGTGACGCTGGGCACCATCATCACCCGCTTCCTGCCCTTCCTGTTGTTCCCGGACAACAAGCCCATCCCCAAGGTGGTGGAGTATCTGGGCCGCACGCTGCCTGCCGCCATGATGGGCCTGCTGGTGGTGTACTGCCTGCGGAATGTGGACATTGCCGCCGCACCCCACGGCCTGCCGGAGCTGATCGCGCTGGCGGTGGTGACGGCGCTGCACCTGTGGAAGCGCAATGTGCTGCTGTCCATCGGCGCAGGCACAGTGGTGTACATGCTGCTGGTGCAGCTGGTATTCGCGTAAGCTTGGCAAAAAAAGTATCCGTACTTGGCCCCCACTGTGAGGGGGCTGGCGAGCGCAAGCGAGACTGGGGGAGAGAATTTAAGGTGGTGCGGTATAGCACCAGATGGATGCTGCGGCGGCATAGCCGCCGAGATCGGAGGCTAAAAACATGCCACTGGCATGTTTTCTTAACGCCCCGACTCCCTCCGGCGCTTCGCGCCACCCTCCCTCACAGAGGGAGGCTTTGGGTGCATACCTCTTTATACTTTATTCCCGTACATGAATACATCGCATTTGATCATGCCGTTGTACAGCTTCCTCTTTTTGGCGGCCTGCTGGCCGAAGGTGCGCTCGAACTCCGTGTGGCTGGAGAGCACCAGCGTGCGCCAGCCCTCCGGCAAACGCCGCCACACCTTGCCGAACTCCCGGTACAGCTCCTCCGCTTCCTGCTTTTCCATCAGGCGCTGGCCGTAGGGCGGGTTGGTCACCAGCTGGCCGTAGGGGCTGTCCCGGTGGAAGGTGCGCATGTCCGCCACCTCGAAGCGGATATCCTCCGCCACACCGGCCTTGTGGGCGTTTGAGCGGGCGATGACCACGGCCTGGGGATCCACGTCGCCGCCCCAAATGTCGTAGCTGCCGTGGAACTCCCTGTCCCGGGCCTCGTCCTTGGCCTGCTGCCAGCTATTGCCGGGCACAAACCCCCACTGCTCCGCGTCAAAGGCACGGTTCAGACCCGGCGCGCGGTTGCGGGCGATCAGCGCCGCCTCGATGGGGATGGTGCCGCTGCCGCAGAAGGGGTCGCAGAAGGGGTCGCGGCCCCGATAGCGGCTCAGCTGCACCAGCGCCGCCGCCAGTGTCTCCCGCAGCGGCGCTTCCACGCCTACGGCCCGGTAGCCCCGCTTGAACAGGCCCTCGCCGCTGGCGTCCAGCGTCAGCAGCACCTGATCCTTGAAGATGGCGAAGCGCACCTGATACTTGGCGCCGGTCTCCGGGAACTGCTCCAGATGATAGGCGGACTTCATCCGCTCCACCATGGCCTTTTTGATGATGCTCTGGCAGGCGGGGACGGCGTGGAGCTGGGAGGAGATGGAGTACCCCTTCACCGGGAAGGCCGCGTCACGGGGCAGATAGTCCTCCCACGCCACGGCGCGGGTGCCTTGAAACAGCTCCTCGAAGCTGCGAGCCGGGAAATCCGCCAGCACCAGCATCACCCGTGCGCCGCAGCGCAGGTTGATGTTCAGCCGGGCGCAGTCGGCCAGCGTGCCGCGGCACAGGACGCGGCCGTTCTCCGCCTTCACGTCCTGCAAGCCGAGGCGCTTGCACTCGTCGCTTACCAGCTTTTCCAGTCCCAGCAGACAGGGGATCACATATGTATACATGGTCATACCTCGAAAAATTTCAGTTATAAATATACAGTATACCGAAATCTTCCCCAAAGCGCAAGGCAAACGGCAAAAAAATAACAGTGGAAGAATCGCCGCCCATCGTGTATAATAGAAAGTACCCCGAAACCACGGCCTTACAGGCCATGTAAACTTCAGGTTGCGCGAAAATTCCGGGCAAAGCGGAAAACGCAACTTGAAGTTGATAGACATTTCCGGAATCTATGGTACGCTATTGGCAGAAAGAAACGGAGGAAGCAGAGAATGTCCTTTGGAGAGCAGCTACAGGAGGTGCGGCGGAGCAACGGCATGACGCAGGAGCAGTTTGCCGAGGCGTTACAGGTGTCCCGTCAGGCGGTGAGCCGGTGGGAGTCGGGCCGCAGCTACCCGGAGGTGGATAAGATCCTCTATATCTGCAACCGCTACGGCGTGTCCATCGGCACGCTGTTTGCCGAGGAGAATCCCACTCCCGACAGCGGCAGACCCCAGCCGCCTCAGACGGCGGCCCAGCCGCCCAAGGACAGCCTGTTTACCTCGCTGGATTCTTTCATCACCAACTTATCCCCTAAGAGCAAGTGGATCGGCATGGGTATTCTGGTGGGCGTGGCGCTGCTGGCGCTGCTGATTGGCCTGTGCCTGAAAGGAGGAAGCGGAGACATGTCAACGATCATATGGATCGCCGCCATCGTCATCTTTGGCGTGGTGGAGGCGGCCACGGTAGGACTGGTGTCCATCTGGTTCGTCATCGGCAGTGCGGCAGGCCTGATCGCCGCCGTGCTGGACGCGCCCATCTGGCTTCAGGTGGTGGCGTTCTTCATCGTGTCCATTGCGGCGCTGATCGCCACGCGGCCGCTGGTGAGGAAGCTGGGCAGCAAGGGCGGCACCGCTACCAACGCCGACCGGGTGCTGGGCGGCACCGCCCGCGTTACCGAGACCATCGACAACACCATCCCCTCCGGCGAGGTGTACATCGACGGCAAAACATGGACGGCCCGCAGCGAATCCGGCGCGGTCATCGCCCCGGAGACGCTGGTAAAGGTCATCCGCCTGGAGGGCGTGAAGCTGTATGTGGACGTTCCCCATAACGTGTAAGCAAGCAGAAAACTGTACATTATTTTAAGAAAATAGGAGGAAAAGAAAATGGGAGGCTATATTGCGATCGGCGTACTGGTGGTTCTGATCCTGATCCTTGTGGTCAGCAGCATCCACGTGGTACAGCAGTCCAAGGCATTTGTGGTGGAGCGTCTGGGCTCCTTCAGCGCGGTGTGGGGCAACGGCCTCCACTGGAAGTGGCCCTTTATCGAGCGCGTGGTGAAGAAGATCAGCCTGAAGGAGCAGGTGGCGGACTTCGATCCCCAGCCGGTCATCACCAAGGATAACGTCACCATGCAGATCGACACCGTCATCTACTTCCAGATCACCGACCCCAAGCTGTACACCTACGGCGTGGAGTACCCCATGAGCGCCATCGAAAACCTGACCGCCACCACCCTGCGTAACATCATCGGCGAGATGGAGCTGGATCAGTCCCTGACCAGCCGCGACGTGATCAACGCCAAGATGCGCTCCATTCTGGACGAGGCCACCGACCCATGGGGCATCAAGGTCAACCGCGTGGAGCTGAAGAACATCCTGCCGCCCCGCGAGATCCAGAACGCCATGGAAAAGCAGATGAAGGCCGAGCGCGAGCGCCGCGAGTCCATTCTGCAGGCCGAGGGCGAGAAGGCCAGTAAGGTGCTGATCGCCGAGGGCGAGAAGCAGTCCGTCCTGCTGCAGGCCGACGCCGCCAAGCAGGCCAAGATCATGGCCGCCGAGGCCGAGGCCCAGTCCATCCTGAAGGTGCAGCAGGCCATGGCCGACTCCATGCGGCTGCTGAACGAGAACGCCCCCAACGATCAGGTCATCAAGCTGAAGGCGCTGGAGGCCATGCAGAAGATGGCCGACGGCAAGGCCACCAAGATCATCATTCCCAGCGAAATTCAGGGGCTGGCCGGTCTGGCCGCCAGCGCCAAGACGCTGCTGGAGAGCGACAAGGCGGAGTAAGCTATGGCAAAGAAGAAAGACGGACGTTTCGTCAAGGTTCTGGAGGAGGGCTGTCTGCTGGGCGGCAGCGAGATCTGGGTGGACACCCAGACCGGCGTACAGTATCTGCTCCATTATAACGGCAACGCCGCCGGTCTTACTGTGCTGGTGGATGCCGAGGGCAAGCCGCTGCTCTACCGCCGCACTCCCGACGCACCGGAGTTTTGACCCCCAAGGGGCAGGGCATCGCCCTGCCCCTTATGTTGTGTCTTTAATGGGGTGTTTCGCGCTTCCGAGCGCGAGGCACTTTTGCCCGCAGCGGCAATTACCTGTTGCGGTGCCCAAAATTTCGCAGCGGCATTTGCCCTCGTTGTGCCATCCGTTCAGCGACCACTTACGTGCTCGCTGAACGGGGCACTGCCTTGAAAGCGGCTTGCTTTATCTGCCACCGGCAGCGCTGCGCCGCTTTCCCCGCTTCATCCGCCACTGGCGGCGCTCGGATCGCTCCCCCAAAAACGCTGCTTAAACCTGCGGTTTAAGAATCCGCGCACGCTATTCCTTTTACAAATTGTGATGCCTTATACCACGCGTTCACAAAACACGGTGGTTGTCGTTACGTATGACGCATCGTCTGTCCCTCTTGCGCCGCTGCCGCTCACGTTCTCAACGGTAGACACCGAAGCGTTGTTCGGCGTAGGTATCAGCGGCAGCGGCGCAGAAGCAGAGACGATCCTTTTAACGAAATGAAAAAGAAAATTTCGCGTAATCGCGTGGTAAAAACGTACAAATCAGCACAAGACATAGCGCGCCCGGAAGCGAAGGAACCGGAGGTTCCTTCCGGTGTTTTTGCCTACTTTTGTCACTGTTGACAAAAGTAGGTTGTCCCCGAGGGGACGAAACTCCACCAAAAGGCTGGTGAACACCATGGAAAACACATTATTGAATATCGACCATCTCTCCGTGTGTCTGGACACACCCTCCGGGACGGTGCAGGCCGTGCGGGACGTGAGCCTGACACTCCACGAGGGCGAGGTGCTGGCGCTGGTGGGGGAGAGTGGCTGCGGCAAGAGCATGCTGTGCCGCTCCATCATGAAGCTGCTGCCCCGGAACGCCCGCATCACCTCCGGCAGCATCACCGTAAACGGAGTGGACATTACCACCTACCGGGAGCGGGATATGCGCCGCCTGCGGGGCAAGGTGTTCTCCATGATCTTTCAGGATCCGCTGACGGCGCTGGACCCCGCCATGCCGGTGGGCAGGCAGATCGCCGAGGCTGTCCGCACCCATAGGGGCCGCATGGAGCGCTCCGCCGTGGACAGCCGTGTGGCGGAGCTGCTGGCGCTGGTGGGCGTGGAGCCACAGCAGGGAGTGCAGTACCCCCATCAGCTTTCCGGCGGCCAGCGGCAGCGGTGCCTGATGGCTATGGCGCTGGCGGGCGAGCCGAAAATATTGCTGGCGGATGAGCCTACCACGGCGCTGGATGTGACGGTGCAGGCCCAGATACTGGATCTGCTGCGGGATATCCAGCAGCGGCTGCACACCTCCACGGTGCTGGTGTCCCACGATCTGGGGGTGGTGGCCCGGGCGGCGGATCGGGTGGCCATCATGTACGCCGGGCGCATCGTGGAGATCGGCACGGCGGAGGAGGTCTATTACGATCCCCGCCACCCCTATACCCAGGGGCTGCTGCGTTCGCTTCCGGCGCTGGCCAAGCGCCACGGGGCGCTGCACACCATTCCCGGCATGCCGCCCACCCTCATCGACCCGCCGGAGGGCGACGCCTTCGCCTGCCGCAATCCCCAGGCGCTGGCCATCGACTACCGGCAGCAGCCCCCCATGTTCCCCGTCAGCGATACCCACTACGCGGCCACGTGGCTGCTGGATCCCCGGGCGCCCCAGCTGGCGCCCTTGCCGGAAGGAGAGGAGCACTATGTCTGATATCCTGCTGGACGTGCAGCACCTGACCCACTGCTTTCCCCTGCCGAGCAGGCAGACGCTTCGGGCGGTGAATGATGTGTCCTTCCAGCTGAAGCAGGGCGAGATATTGGGACTGGTGGGGGAGAGCGGCTGCGGCAAATCCACCGTGGCCCGCTGCATCATGAACGTGTACCGCCCCACGGCGGGGCATATCTATTATGACGGCATCGACACCTGCGATGCCGCCCAGTACCGTGCCAACCGCCGCCGGTTGGAGGCGGAGCGCCAGCTGATCTTTCAGGACTCCACCTCCAGCCTGAATCCCCGGATGACGGCGGCGGAGATCATCGCCGAGCCCATGGCCATTCACCATATGAAGCCGCCCCGGGGCAGTCTGCGGGCAGAAGCCGCCTTTCAGCTGTACTACGTGGGCATGGAGGAGAGCTATCTGGACAAGTATCCGCCGGAGCTGTCCGGCGGCCAGCGCCAGCGTGTGGCCATCGCCCGCGCTCTCGCCATGGAGCCGAGGCTGCTGGTGGCGGACGAGCCGGTGGCGGCGCTGGACGTGTCCATTCAGGCCCAGATCATCAACCTGTTTTCCCATCTGCGGCAGGAGCACGGGTTCTCCATCCTGTTCATCGCCCATGACCTGTCCATGGTGGAGTACCTGTGCGACCGGGTGGGGGTCATGTACCGGGGCAAGCTGGTGGAGCTTGGCCCCACCGAGACGGTGTTCGCTCATCCCCGGCATGACTATACCAAAGCGCTGCTGTCGGCTATCCCGCTGCCCGACCCTATCCGGGAGCGCCAGCGCCGGCGGCTGGATTTCGACGCCATGACCTTCCGCCGGGACGGCGTGATGGGGGAGGTCGAGCCGGGACACTTTGTCCTGACAGGAGAGGAGGACGGCCAATGAGAGAGAACATCCCTCTGCTGATCGCAAAAAAAGTCCTGATCTTCCTTGTCAGCGTGTGGCTGCTGTCGCTGGCGGTGTTCTGCATGGCCCGTCTCGCCCCCGGTGATCCTCTCAGCGCCTATTACGGCGAGCGGGTGGAGAAAATGTCCGTGGCGGAAAAGGCGGAGGCCCGGACAAAGCTGGGACTGGACGAGCCGCTGCTGGAGCAGTACGGCGTGTGGCTGAAAAACGCCCTCCACGGCGATTTCGGTATCTCCTATAAGTATAAGCAGCCGGTGATGGAGGTCATCGTCCAGCGGGCAGGCAACACGCTGCTGCTGGGTGGCGTGGGCTTTGTGCTGACCTTTTTGGGCGCGCTGGGGCTGGGGCTTCTGTGCGCGTGGTACGAGGATCGCTGGGTGGACAAGCTGCTGTGCCGGTTGGGCACGGTGATGAGCTGTATTCCGGAATTCTGGCTGTCCATGATTCTGATCCTGATTTTCTGTGTCTCGCTGCGGTGGCTGCCCAGCAGCGGCGCTTACGCCATCGGCCACGCCGACGATGTGGGCGACCGGATCGTGCATCTGATCCTGCCCATGGCGGTGGTGCTGGCGGGGCACCTGTGGTACTACGCTTACATGGTGCGCAGCCGCCTTCTGGAGGAGGTGCGCTCCGACTATGTGCTGATGGGCCGTGCCACAGGGCTGAGCCGCCGCCGTCTGCTGCTGCGGCACTGTCTGCCCAACAGCCTGCCGGCGTATTTCAGTCTGATGGCTATCTCTGTGCCCCACGTGCTGGGGGGAACCTACATCGTGGAAACGGTGTTCAGCTATCCGGGGCTGGGCGCGCTGTCCTTCGAAAGCGCCCGCTACGCCGACTATAACCTGCTGATGGTGCTGTGTATCCTCACCGGTGCGCTGGTGATCCTGTGCAGCATGATCGCCCAGGGCATCAACCAGCGGATCGACCCCCGGCAGCGGGCTTCTCAGGGGGAGGTGACGGCGCTGTGACGGATCAGGAGCTGTTTTCCGTGGTGGGCATTCTGCCGGAAAAGACGCCCGCCGCTCTGCCCAAGCGGCGGCGGAAGCTGCCGCTTGTCCCCCTTGCCGTGTTGGCGGTGATCGTGCTGGGTTGCCTGTGCGCGCCGCTGCTGACGGGCCGCGACCCCGCCTATATGGATCTTGCCAACTGCGCCGCCGCGCCGTCGGGGCAATTCTGGTTCGGCACCGACACCATGGGCCGGGATATCTTCGCCTGCATCTGGTACGGTGGCCGGGTATCACTGGCAGTGGGATTTCTGGCCGCCGCCGTGTCCACGGTCATCGCCGTGGTGTACGGAGCCGTCAGCGGCATGGCAGCGCCGTGGCTGGACACGGCCATGATGCGCCTGACCGAGCTGCTGGGCAGCGTACCATCGCTGCTGCTGGTGCTGTTCTTGCAGGCCATTCTGGGCACTGCCAATGTGCTGAGCCTGTCGCTGGTGATCGGCGTCACCGGCTGGTGCGCCATGGCCAAGGTGGTACGTACCGAGGTGCGCCAGCTGCGGCACAGCGGCTATGTCATTGCCTGCCGCTGCATGGGTGGCAGCTTCCACCGGGTGCTGTGGCGGCATCTGGCCCCCAACTTCGTGTCCTCTATCCTGTTTATGGTGGTCATGAGTGTGTCCACCGCCATCGCGGCGGAGTCCACCCTCAGCTTTCTGGGCATGGGTCTGCCGCTGGATATTATCTCCTGGGGCAGCATGCTGACCCTTTCCCAACAGGCGCTGAACCGTGGCGCGTGGTGGATCATCGTGATCCCCGGCGCGTTTCTGGTGGCGGTGCTGGTGTGCGTCACCGCCATCGGCGGGTGGCTGCGCCGGGCCTTTGACAGAAGGCAGAGCAATTTGTAACGCTTCGCTTGTCAAAAAGGGCTATGCCCTTGCAGCTTTTTCAATAGACGCAAGCCGGGCAGCCTTGCAAGGCCGCCCGGCTTGCGCTATAATAGAGGAAAAACGGAAAGGGGCAATACAATATGGGACGTGACCGTTGGTATAAGGACATGGTGTTCTATCAGATCTGGCCGCGCAGCTTCAAGGATGGCGACGGCGACGGTATGGGCGACTTGCAGGGCGTGTACGAAAAGCTGAACTACATCAAGAGCCTTGGGGTGGACGGCATCTGGTTCTCGCCGCTGTATCCCTCGCCGGGCGCGGACTGCGGGTATGATATCTCCGATTACCGGGATATTGCGGCGGAGTTCGGCGGCATGGAGTGGTTCAAGAAGGTGCTGGAGGGCGCTCACGCCCGGGGCATGAAGGTCATTATGGATCTGGTGGTGAACCACACCAGCGACGAGCACGAGTGGTTCCAGAAGTCCCGCCGCCGCATCGCCCCCTACACCGATTACTACATCTGGCGCAAGGAGAAGCCCGACGGCAATCTGCCCAACAACTGGGACAGCGTGTTCGAGGGCAAAGCATGGCAGTGGGACGAGCTGCGGCAGGAGTATTATCTCCACCTGTTCGCCGTGAAGCAGCCGGATCTGAACATGGATAATCCGCTGGTGCGGCAGGAGGTAAAGGAGATCCTGCGGTTCTGGCTGGAGCTGGGGGTGGACGGCTTCCGAGAGGACGTCATCACCTTTATCTCCAAGAAGGATGGACTGCCGGACGACCGGCTCATGCCTGCGGCACGGGGTATCCGCCACTATAACCACGGCCCCCATGTCCACGAGTATCTGGAGGAGTTCAAGCGGGACGTGCTGGATCACTACGACTGCGTGACGCTGGCGGAGGCTCCCATGGTCAGTCCCCGTCAGGCCCTGAAATACATCGACGAAAAGCGGGGCCAGATGGACATGATGATCCAGTTCCAGAGCATGTGCGCCGACTGCCTGTATACCGACTATGCCCACACTGCCTTTTCCCTGCGGCGGCTGAAGCGGGTGTGGGATCTGTGGCAGCGGAAGCTGCGGGGCAAGGCGTGGAACATGCTGTATCTGGAGAATCACGACCATCCCCGCGTCATCTCCCGCTACGGCAGCGAGCAGTACCGGGAGCAAAGCGGCAAGGCGCTGGCGGCGGCCTATCTTTTCCAGCAGGGCACGCCCTTTGTCTATCAGGGGCAGGAGATCGGCATGACCAACTGGCGGCCTGCCCATACCGATATGTATGAGGACGTGCAGAGCCGCAACTTCATGCCCCGCCTTCCGGAGAAGGTGCGGCTGCGCTGGCTGTGGCTGGGCAGCCGGGACAGCGCCCGCACCCCCATGCAGTGGGACGATACGGTCAACGCCGGGTTTACCGCCGGAACGCCGTGGTTCTACGTCAACGACAACTACCGGGAGATCAACGTGGAGGCCCAGGAGCACGATCCCGATTCACTGCTGAATTTCTACCGCCGTGCCATCGCTTTGCGGAAGCGGCTTCCGGTGGTGCGGGAGGGCAAGTACCGGGATTGCTGTCCGCTGGCGGGGAGCCTTTACCTGTACACCCGCGAGATGAAGGGCCAGCGGCTGCTGGTGGCCTGCTCCTTTACAGAGCGGCCCCTGGTGGTGACGCCGCCTAAGGGGTACGACTTCTCCAAGGGCCGTCTGGTGCTGCAGAACTATCCGGTGGCCGACCCGGCCATCCCGTTTTGCACCCGGCCTTATGAGACGAGGGTGTATTTGTTTGAAGAGTGAATAAGGGGGTGTTTCGCCCTCCGGGGCGAGTCACTTTTGGCCGCTGTCCCAAAAGTGACCAAAAGGACAGCCAGAAACCCAGGTTTCT
>ENA-UERC01001802-UERC01001802.1-human-gut-metagenome-genome-assembly--contig:-NODE-1802-length-11533-cov-4.755150_pt1 | contig 11533 bp, 10 predicted proteins | sample MGYA00242955_ERZ507955 | MGnify/ENA primary metagenome ERZ507955 (study PRJEB26167, sample SAMN06115394) | human gut metagenome | host: Homo sapiens | place: China:Hubei | collected 2016-04-27... | reverse complement strand
CCCGCTGTCTATAGGCAGCGGGAATGTTGTTTGGAAAGGAGATCACGCGGTAATCGCTTTTTCGCGTTTGGCAGACCAGTACTGCACAACAATGACGAGAGCCACCAGCGCCAGACCCACCACGTCGGTAAGGGTGCCGGGGATCATCATGCCCAGGCCGCCCGCCACCAGCAGGAGGCGGAAGTACCAGGGCACCTTCTTGTACAGGTGGCCGTTGAGGGCCGCCGCGATACCGAAGATACCCAACAGGGCGCTGATGCAGATCTGGGTCACTTCCCACCAGCCGGAGACATTCTCAAACAGCAGGGCGGGAGAGTACGCGAAGATATAGGGGACGATGAAAGCGGCGATGGCCAGCTTTGTGGCGTTGACGCCTGTTTTCATGGGGTCGGACTTGGCAATGGCGGAACCGGCGTAGGCAGCCAGCGCCACAGGCGGCGTGATATCCGCCACGATGCCGAAGTAGAACACAAAGAAGTGGGCCGCTACCACAGGAATGCCCATCTTAATGAGAATGGGAGCGCAGGTGGACGCCATGATGCAGTAGTTAGCGGTGGTGGGCACACCCATGCCCAGAATGATGCAGCAAACCATGGTCAGCGCCAGACCGATGATCTGAGCGTTGCCCGCCAGACCCACGATGCCGTTGATGAGGATAGAGGCCAGACCGGTAACGGTGATGCAGCCGGCGATCATACCGGCCACGGCACAGGCCACACCGACGGTGATGGCGCCGCGGGCACCAGCTTCCAGCGCCTCGAAGATCTTCTTGGGGGTCAGGCGCTCGCCCTTATTCAGGAAGCCCACCACAACCGCCGCCAGAATGGACACGGCAGCGGAGAACTGCATGGTCTTTGCGCCGCTGGACACCAGCCACACCAGCAGGATCAGGGGCAGCAGCAGATAGCTCTTGCGGCCCAGATCCTTCCATGCGGGCATTTCGTCACGGGACAGGCCCTTCAGGCCCAGCTTCTTGGCCTCCAGATGAACGGCGATGAAGATGCCGGTGAAGTACAGCACGGCGGGCAGGATGGCCTTGACGGCCACGGTGGCATAGGGCAGACCCATGTACTCCGCCATCAGGAAGGCGGCAGCGCCCATGATGGGGGGCATGATCTGGCCGCCAGTGGAGGCGGCCGCCTCGACGGCGCCGGCGAACTCCGGCTTATAACCGGTCTTTTTCATCATGGGGATAGTGACGGAGCCGGTGGTAACGGTGTTGCCCACGGAGGAGCCGGACACCATGCCGCACAGGGCGGAGGAGATGACCGCCACCTTGGCGGGGCCGCCGCTGGACCAACCGGCAATGCGGTTGGCAAAGCTGATGAAGAAGTTGGCGATGCCGGTGCGCTCCAGAAACGCGCCGAAAATGATGAACAGAACGATGTAGGTATAGCAGACGTTGACAGGGGTACCGATGACGCCGTTGGTGGTGTAGAACAGCTTATAGATGATGTTCTTCAGCGCCTGATAGAAGTCGGCGTTCCAGCTGAGCTGATTGTAGAAGGTATACACCAGCAGCACGCCCACCACGCACAGAATGGGCAGGCCCACGCAGCGGCGGCACAGCTCCAGCAGGATCAGGATACCCACCGCACCGATCACCACGTGGATAGGCTCGATACGGGTGGCCAGCTTGATGAGCGTCATGGCGTTGAAGGCGAAATACAGAAAGCAGCCGGTGCCCACCAGCATCAGCACGATATCGTACCAGGGCATGAAGTTGACCTTCACGTGGCCCTTTTTAATGGGGTAGGTCAGGAAGCCGATGAACACGATGCAGGCCAGAAACAGGCTCAGACGGGTCTCCGGCAGAGCGGTAGACCACAGGGTCATCGCGATGCAGTATAGGGAAAACGCCGCCATCAGGCCACCGGTGATCCAGCGGAGCGGACCTTCCCAGATACGGGTGTTGGATTCGCGGTCATATTTGCGCATCACCGCGTCCAGATCGGCGGCTATATCCTCGCCGCCAGCAGCGGCGGTATCGACTGCCGGGGCCTCATCGACCCGTTTTTTGAATAGCTTCATAGTGGATCTCCTTGATGTGGTTTTGGGGGATGCTATGCCAGAGAACAGCGAGAACTACGGCAGGACGTGCCTGCCGTAGTCTCGATAAACCGTTTTCGCGTTAACGCGCCGTTCAGAATTTACTGGACGGTGAAGCCCTTCTCGGCGAAGTACTTGGCAGCGCCGGGATGATAAGGCACGGAGGTGATGGAGGAACCGAACTCCAGGCTCAGCTCGCCATACTTGGCATGGCTGCTGACCAGATCAGCGGCGTTGTCAAAGATATCGGCGGTCAGGGCATAGATGGCATCCTCGGACACATCGTTGCGGGCCAGGATCACAGCGGCCACGGCCACGGTGGTCACATCCTCGTCCAGACCGTACACATCCTTGGAGATCACGGTCTTGGTGTAGTAATCGGAGGTCTCCAGCAGCTTGGCGATATGCTCGTCGTCCAGGCTGACCAGATGCACGTCCTTGGTGGTGGCCAGATCGGTGACAGCAGTGGTGGGAGCGCCGGCCACGATGAAGGCGGCGTCGATCTTGCCGTCCTTCAGGTCGTTGGCGCTGTCGCCAAAGGACTGATAGGTGGCGTTGATCTGGGTGAACTCGTCATTCTCATTGACATCGCCCAGGCCGTAAGCGGTCAGGATATCCTTGGCGTTGAAGTACACGCCGGAACCGGCAGCGCCCACGGAGACCTTCTTACCGGCCAGATCCTCCACGGTCTTGATGGTGGGGTCGACGGTGACGATCTGCACCTGCTCCATGTACAGAGCGGCCACAGTGGAGAAGCAGTCCACCTTGCCGTGATCGGCAAAGATGTTGGTGCCGTTGTAGGCATAGGCCATAACATCGGACTGGCAGAAGGCCAGCTCGGCGTTGCCGTCCTGCAGCTCCTGCACGTTGGACTGGGAGCCGTTGCCCACCAGACCCACCACGTCGATACCGGCGTTGTTGGTGGCGTGCTGGGCGATGACGGAGCCGAAAGCATAGTAGGTGCCAGACTCGCCGCCGGTAACAAAGCGCATCTTGGTGGTCGCGCCGCCGTTGCTGCCGCCGTCACCGTTGTCGGTGCCGCCGCCGCAGGCCACAAGGCTGAGAGCCATGGCCAGCGCCAGGATCAATGCAAAAAACTTTTTCATAGTAATTCTCCTCATTTTAATGTGCCGTGTTCCGCGGCCAAATTGTATCAACAGGCGTATTATACTCCCAGATTTTGTTTTTTGCAAGTCAAATCGGCAAGAAATTCATTTTATTTTTTGCAGCTTTTTCACACAACGCATTTTTCATGTGTTTTCTTTCATTTTCTTCGGAATAATTCCCGCGTTTATGCACAATATGCGCAACGCCATTCACATTTTTACCACTGCAAAAGCCAGCGCTTTTGGCGGGTATCTTGCAGAAATTGCATTAAAAAGACATTCGCCCTGCAAAACAAGCCGTTTTGCAGGGCGAATATACTACATATTGTGGTGTCTGGTCACTTGCTGCGCTTCAGCGCCTCGCACAGCAGCTCATACATCCGCTCGGTAGAGGGGGCGCTGAGCCGCTCGCGGACAGAGTGAACGTCGTGCAGCTCCGGGCCCATGGAAATAGCGTCCAGCCCGGGGATCTTCTCGATCAACAGACCGCACTCCAGACCGCCGTGGGTGGCTTCCACCACGCCCTCCTTGCCGGTCAGGTCGTGATAGGCCTCCAGCACCATGTCCCGGAATTGGGAGTCGCGCTCGTACTGCCAGCCGGGGTACTTGCCCCGCTCGGTGACGGTGCCGCCGGCGAACTCCACGATGGCGTGGACGCGCTGGGCCAGCATCTCCTTCTGGGAGGCGATGCTGGAGCGGATGGAGAAGGTGATGTGCAGGCCGTCGTCCTCCAGCTTCAGCACCCCCATGTTCAGAGACGTCTGGGTCAGGCCGGGGAAGTCCACGCTCATGGCCTGCACGCCCTGGGGCAGCGCCAGCAGCGTATGCAGCATGAGGTTGGTGGTGACCTCGCTGATGGCGGCGGTCACGCCGGTCTTGGCGCACGTCAGGGTGATGCCGTCATCGCAGCCGGCGTATTCGTTCTTCAGGATGGCGTCAAATTCCGCGATGAACGCCTCGAATTCCGTCTCTTTTCCGGCGGGGATCGCCACTGCCGCGTCGCAGCGGGAGCAGATGACGTTATCGAACTGGCCGCCGGACACCGCCGCCAGACGCAGGCCGTGGAAGCGCTCCATGGCGCTGTACAGCACGCGGCCCATCACCTGATTGGCGCTGGCGCGGCCCAGATGGATGTCTCCGCCGGAGTGGCCGCCCTGCAAGCCCGCCAGCGTAATAGAATAGCCCACCATACCGGCCACAGGCTCCATGATGCCGGGCAGATGGCAGTCGGCCCGCATACCACCGGCGCAGGAAACGGTAAACACGCCCTCGATCTCGGAGTCCAGATTCAGCAGCTTCCTGCCCTTCAGGTCGGAGCAGTCCAGCGCGAAGGCGCCGTCCATGCCCACCTCCTCGTCCACGGTGAACACCGCCTCGATAGGGGGATGGGCCAGCGTCTCGTCCTCCAGAATGGCCAAGATCATGGCCACGGCGATGCCGTTGTCGCCGCCCAGAGAGGTCTTGTCGGCCCAGACCCACTCACCGTCGGTCATCAGGTCAAGACCCTCGGTGGTCATGTCCTTGGTGCAGTCGTCGGTCTTGGCGCAGACCATGTCGATATGGCCCTGCAGAATGATGGGCGCGGCGTTCTCGTACCCGGCGGAAGCGTCCTTCCAGATAATGACGTTGTTGCAGGGCTCCTGACGGTACCGCAGGCCCATCTCCTTGGCGAAGCCCACGCACATATCGCTGATGATCTTGGTGTTGCCGCTGCCGTGAGGCACGGAGCAGAGCTTCTCAAAATACGCAAACACTCTTTCAGGCTTCAGCCCGGACAATACAGCCATAATATTTACCTCCGTTTTTCTTATTTTTCCACAATGGCTGATACAGCCCATGCAGGCAGCATGGGCTGTATCGAAGCATTTTTACATATCAGGGATCGCGGAATCGCCATCGGTGCCGGGGATCAGGTCGTCCTCACCGCCGGGAACCTCGTCGTCAACGGGCTCCTCCGTCACAGCCGGAACAAACTCGGTGATGTACGCCTCCTGAGGCAGACCGGCCAGATAGCCGGGGATGTTGAGGATCACGCCGTCCATGTTCTTGGGGACGGGGATCTTGTAGGTCTGGGTCTCCTCCGTGCCGTTCTTCTTTTCCATAACGGTCAGCGTCACGGTGAAGGTCTGGCCCAGGCAGGTGGTGGAGCCGCGCTCCTTGTCGTACAGCTTGGTCAGCTCCTCGCCGCCCACGGTGATGGTCACCTTATAGGGTGCCTTGTAGGTCTGGCCGTCGTACTCCAGCGTCTTGTTGTCCAGATAGATGGTATGGCCGCGGCCGATGATGCTCATGATCACGCCGATCACGACCAGCACCAGAACGGCGGCGATTCGGATAATCAGTCTGCGTGCTTTCATGCCGTCTTACCCTCCTCCTCGTCCTTCTGGGCCTGCGCCAGCATCTGGCCCATCAGGCTCTGGGACTTGCGCTTCTTGGTTTCGTACATGACCAGTGCGATGGTGATGACCGCGTAGGAAATGAACACACGGAAGTACTCGCCGATCATGGAGTCGCCGGTGATCTTCGTACCGGCAGAGGGCGCCACGATGAACATGGTGTGGAACAGGATAACGCCCAGGAACACGTTGCCGATGGACGCCTTTTCCACGGACGCGCCGCCCACCAGCAGAGCCGCGATACAGAACATACCCACGTTGGTGTGGGCGCTGTAGGTGGGGAAGTTACCCAGATTCTGCAGGTAGATGATCATGCCGAAGCCGGCGAACACGGTGGAGATCACCATGGAGATGATGCGGGTGCGCTCCACGTTGATACCGGCGTCACGGGCCACCTCCATGTCCTGACCCACGGCGCGCATGTCCTGACCCAGTTTGGTCTTGCGGAACCACACGATGAACAGGCAGGCCACCGCAATGATGATAAGGGTCAGCACGGGGATCTTGACGCCGCCCACGTAGATGGCCAGCGCATTATCGATGGTCTGGCGCATGGGCAGCAGGCTGACGGTATTGCGGATACCGTAGCCGCGGGGCAGCTTCAGGGTGTTGTGGGCAATGGGGATGATGGGGCCCATCATGTACAGCACCACCAGCATGTACACGCCGTTCACGAAGAAGGAAATGATGTAGCTGGTGATCATCTCGCGGCCCTTGGCCCGGTTCAGCAGCACGCCGCACATCAGGCCCAGCAGGATGGAGATGGGGATGGAGATGATGGCCGCCAGCACCAGACCGGGGATACCCCAGATCTGCCAGTCGGCTACCAGGATCAGGCCGATCTGGCCCGCCATGGCGCCCAGCGTCATGCCGAAGTTCAGGCCCATACCGGCCATAATGGGGATCAGCAGGCTGAGGATCAGGAAGGCGTTGCGGCCCAGACGGGTCATGATCTCGTTGAGCAGATAGCTGCCGGAGAAGCCGGACAGCGGGATAAACACGGCGCAGATCAGGACGAACATCAGCGGCACGGAGTTGCCGCGGATCAGGTCAAGAACGCTTACTTTTTTCTTCATCAGATTATTCATGTTCAGCGCCCTCCTTCCGTCTTTCTGGTCAGTGCGTACAGGATCATGCCGTTGGAGACGATGATACGTATGACCTCGGACATATCCATGTGGAACGCGGAGTTCATGACGGTAGGCGTCATGGTGACGATGCCCTGGAACAGGAACGTACCGATGATCACATTGGGGATCGACGCCTTATTCACGGACGCGCCGCCGATGAGGATGGCGGACACGGCGGGCAGCGCCATCCAGAAGGGGCCCATGTACAGCTGCACGAAGCCGAAGCCCTGCTCGTACATCAGGATACCCACGGCGCCCAGCCACGTGGACATGATGACGGAGATAAGACGCATCTTGTCCACGTTGATGCCGGCGGCCTTGGCGAACGCCGGGTTGGAGCCCACGGCGGTCATGGCGGTACCGGTCTTGGTGTGCAGGAACGCCCACATGGCCAGCGCCAGCAGCGCGAACACCAGCAGGCTGCCGGTGGGGATCCGCAGATTGATGCCGATGCCGTTCAGGTCAATGGCCAGGAAGTTGGCCAGCAGCTGGTCATAGAAGCCCTCCAGCGAGATAACGGTACGCAGGCCGGTACCGGCGAAGCCCCACACCATGGTGGGATGACGGTACGGCAGCAGCAGCCACATCATGCACATGAAGGACACGGCGGAGAAGCCCACGTAGGTGGCGATCATCATTTCGCCGCCCTTGATCTTGTTCAGCAGCCAGCCGTAGCCGCCGCCGAACAGCAGCGCGAAGGGGGTGGAGATCAGGATCGCCATCACGAAGCTCATGGGGCCGGTAAAGCCGAACTCGATGGACAGCGTGGCGCCCAGCAGACCGGACACGATGCCCAGCGGCAGGCCGAAGTTCAGGCCGCAGCCGGAATGGATCATGGGAACCATGGCCAGCACCAGAACGGCGTTCCAGCTGAAGCGGTTGATGGTATTGGTGATCTGGGTGGCCAGATCGGCGCCCACGATAGGGGCGGAGATAAACAGCAGCAGCAGGAAGCCCGTGATGATGACGCGGGGCAGTCCGAAATTATCGATCAGCTGCCGGAATTTCGTCTTGTTGCCAAGACTTGTGGTTACATTTTTGCCCATCTTGTCCTCCTTACTTCACCTGACTGACCATCAGCATGCCGAATTCCTCGGAGCTATGGTCAGCCGGCAGGATACCGGCGATCTTGCCGCCGGAGACGATGGCGATCCGGTCACAGACCTGACGCAGCTCTTCCAGCTCGGAGGAGATCATCACCACGGTGATGCCGCTCTCGCGGTTGAACTTCTTCAGGGCCTCCAGCACCAGCGCCTTGGCGCCCACGTCGATGCCGCGGGTAGGCTCGGAGACAAAGAGGAAACGGGGCTCCAGCGCGAAAGCCTTGGCAAGGCAGATCTTCTGCTGGTTGCCGCCGGACAGCTCTCTTGCCTTTTGCAGGGAGCTGGTGCACTTGATCTGAAGCTCGTCGATGTACTTCTGGGTGACCTGATGGATGGCCTTTTCGTCACGCCACGTGAAGAACAGGTGCTTCTTCAGGAACTTGTCGTGGATCTGCATGGCGGGGAACGCCACGTTCCACTCCAGCGACTCGTCCAGCAGCAGACCCACGCCGCGGCGATCCTCCGACACGAAGGCCAGAGAGGCGTCCAGACACTTGCGGGGACTGTTGAGGGCGATGGGCTTGCCGTCGAATTCCACGGTGCCGCCGGCCTCGTACAGACCCATGATACCGTTGGGGATACCCAGCTTGCCCTGACCGGCCAGACCGCCGATACCCAGGATCTCGCCCTCCTTAATGTCAAGGTTCACGTTGCGGACGATCTCACCGGGCATATCCACCCACAGCTTGCGGATGGACATGATGGTCTTGGCGTTGGGGTCGATCTTGATATCCTGCGCCGCGGCGGCACTTTCCACGTTGCGGCCCACCATCCACTTGGTGATATCCGTCACGTCGGTCTCCTTGGCGGGAGTATCCTTGACCACATAGCCGTCGCGCATGATGACCACCTTGTCGCAGACGGACAGGATCTCATGAAGACGATGGGTGATGAAGATGATGGCAATGCCCTGGGCGGACATATTGCGGATGGAGTCCAGTAGCGCTTCGGCTTCCTTCTCCGTCAGCACGGCGGTGGGCTCGTCCAGGATCAGCAGCTTCAGGTTTTCCTTGCTGAGCTCGCGGGCGATCTCGGTAAACTGCTTGTGGCCCACAGGCATGCTGCTGATGATCATTTTCTGGTCGATCTCAACGCCCATTTTTTCGATGGCGCGCTTGGCGCGCACATCCATTTCCTTATAATCGAGAGTGTCCATTCTATCGCCGAACACTTCTGAGATGACGTTTTTCTTTTTCGGCTCACGGTTGAGCAGAATGTTTTCTGTGGCGGTGAAGCCGGGGATCAGAGAGAATTCCTGATGCACCATGCCGATACCGGCCTTCAGCGCATCGAACGGCGTGTTGAAGGTGACCTTCTCGCCGTTAATGAGGACGTCGCCTTTATAACCGCCGGTCTCGCGGATCACGTCCATGCCGAAAAGGATCTTCATCAGGGTGCTCTTGCCGGCGCCGTTTTCGCCCACAAGACCCAGCACCTCGCCCTCTTTCAGCGTGAAGTTGATATCCGTCAACACCTGGTTTCCGAAGAAGTCCTTCTGGATGTTGCGCATCTCCAACAGGGGAGCATTGTTATTTTCCATAATATACCCTACCTATAAGTAAACAGGGGGGAGGAATCCCTCCCCCCTGTTCGATACATTGTGCTTTACAAAAGCTATGTCAGCTGATGGTGAAGTACTTCTCGGGGATCTCCACTTCAGCGTTGCCCATGAACTTGCCGGGGTCGCCCATGATGTAGGTATCCTGATAGATCAGGAACACATTGTCGGACTTAACGCCGGTGGTGGCGTTGGTGTAGCCGGCGCCGTTCCACTCAGCCTTGGGAGAATACTTCTGCAGAGCGGAAGCAACATCGTCCATATCGGTCAGATCAGCAGTACCGTCGATGACGTTCTTGGCATGCTGGGCAAGACCTGCGGACAGGGTATAACCATAGGAGTAAGCCCAGGTGCCGAAACGGCCGGCGCCGCCCTTCTCATTGATGGCGGACTCGACCTTGGCCAGGATCTTCTCGAAATCGCCGGCTTCCTCGGTCAGATCCAGACCCAGAGCGCCGGGATAGCCCATCAGGGGAGAGGGCAGGTCAGCCTCGATGAAGTAGCCGCCGTACTCGACCAGCTGCTTCAGCAGGGGCTCGGTGTGCGCATCGTTGGTGCAGAAGTAAGCGGCCTTCTCGCCGTACTTGCCAACCCACTCAGGCACCTTCTCCAGGATGTAAGCCTGAGCGCCAGACACGCCGACGTCAGAGGTGGGGTCGGGAGCGGTCTCTTCCACCAGCTTCATGCCGAACTCCTCGCAGGCGGCCTTCATGATGGCCAGACGGCGGGACATGGTCTCATAAGCCAGATGACGGGGGAAGGAAATGTGCACGAAGGTGTCGCAGCCCAGCTCGTGAGCGGTGCGGATGATCAGATAACCACGGGACACGAAGTCGTTGTTGCAGACCAGGTCGGCAGCGGAGCCGATCTCGGGCAGGTCCTCATGCGCCTCACCGGCGATGCAGAGGATGTCGGGGCGGCGCTCCTTGATCTTACGGAAGGCCTCGGTCGTGCCGGGGACGGACTGGTTGACGATGATCGCCTTCATGTCGGGGTCGTCGGACAGGTTGACGATGCACTGGATGGTGGTCTCCAGCTCTTCGGTGAAGTTATCGGGATAGGTCACGAGGGTGACGTTCTCCTCACCGTAGAGCTGCTGGAAGGCCTCGGCGCCGCGGCGGTCGTCCTCAGACTGGGAGACGGAACCGGTCACGATACCGATGTGGATGGTCTCCTCCTGCTTGTCAGGAGTGTCGGGGGTGTCAGGGGTAGTCTTGTTGCCGCAGGCCACGAGCGAAAGCACCATGACCAGAGCGAGCAGGATACTCAGGAATCTTTTCATGCGGAACCTCCAATTTCATTTTTACGATGTATTGCCAGGGTGTCCTATTACTATATACAAAAATATTCACCTTGTCAATGACAGAAATTAAACAATATAGCGCAAAGCGGTGCAAAAAGGACTGCGGCACCTGCGGAGACGGGGCCATTCCGCACTCAAATGGAGAACCGAGCTTGAAAAATCCGAATGAGGTACACAGTGTCCACGGCATGAAAGAAAAAATTATCGCATACCCTCTGCCAAAATAAAATGGGGAGGATATGCGGATGTTTTTGTATTTTAAGCGGAGAGAGAAGCGCGGGAAGAGGGAGGCGCCGCGGCCGCGATTTCTTGTCCTGCGGCGCAAAACACTGACAGTTGGCGCTGCGCTGCTGGCTGCGGCAGCCATTTTTGGTGCTGTGAATGCGCCCGCTGCCGTGCGGGCGTCAGTTGCGACGCGCCAGCTGCCCATCTACTGCGTGGAACGCGATCAGAAGGTGTGCAGCATTTCCTTTGATGCCGCATGGGGGGGGCGGACAACACGCAGAAGATCCTGGATGTACTCGCGGACTACGGCGTCAAGGCGACCTTTTTCGTGGTCGGCAACTGGGCGGACCAGTATCCGGAGCAGGCCAAGGCCATCGTAGACAGCGGCTGCGAGCTGATGAACCATTCCATCTTGGAAATGTCAAGAAATGTGCAGTCGGGAAACACCCAAAATCTGAAAAGCTCGGCGGCATCGGATCAGGCTGCCGTCTGCGCCTGCGCCCGCTCCCGGTACTTCGCAGGCGGCAGTCCCAGCGGGTTGCGCGTATAGATCCTAACGCGGTTGTAGTAGATAAAAACATAGCGGAAAATGATCGTTTTGACCTGTTCTCTCGGTAGCTTGTATGCCGCGATCTGGTAGATCTTCTCTTTTTTGAGCGTGGC
>ENA-UERC01001792-UERC01001792.1-human-gut-metagenome-genome-assembly--contig:-NODE-1792-length-11594-cov-2.821221_pt1 | contig 11594 bp, 11 predicted proteins | sample MGYA00242955_ERZ507955 | MGnify/ENA primary metagenome ERZ507955 (study PRJEB26167, sample SAMN06115394) | human gut metagenome | host: Homo sapiens | place: China:Hubei | collected 2016-04-27... | reverse complement strand
GTAGAGAAACAAAAAAAGGCCGTATTTATCTTTCATTCAGAAAATATATTTAAAAAAAGGGCTGTGAGAACAGCCCTTTTAACATCTTTAATTACTCTTCTGTTGCTGGAGCTTCTTCCTGAGCTTCGTTGTCGTTAAGTAATGCCTTAATGCTTAAGCTGATCTTCTTATCAGCTTCGTTAAGGTCAACAACCTTAGCTTCAATTTCCTGACCGATTGAAAGTGCATCTGATGGCTTCTCAATACGTTCTCTTGAAATCTGTGAAACATGAAGTAATGCGTCGATTCCATCTTCTAACTGAACAAATGCACCGAAATCTGTCATTCTTGCAACTGTTCCCTTAACAACATTACCTACAGCATACTTCTCTGCTGCGTTATTCCATGGATTAAGGTCTGGATACTTAACTGAAAGTGCAATCTTATCTCCGTTAATCTCTTTGATAAAGCACTTAACTGAATCACCAATCTTGTAAACCTTCTTAGGATTCTCTGTTCTTCCCCAAGACATCTCTGAGATATGAAGAAGACCATCTACACCGCCTAAGTCAATGAATGCACCGAAATCTGTAACATTCTTAACTGTTCCTTCGATTGTATCGCCTTCCTTGATCTTAGAAAGAACTGCCTCTGCTGCTGCCTTCTTAGCTGCAACAATAAGCTGCTTGCAGTCACCGATAATCTTTCTGTTCTTAGGATCATATTCAGTGATTACAAATGTAACTTCCTTACCATTATATACAGATAAATCCTTTACGAATGTATCTGAAATAAGGCTTGCAGGAATAAATACTCTTGCTTCATCAACGATAACCTCAAGACCACCCTTGATGTTCTTAGCTACACCTGTAATTGGCTCCTGATTATTAAATGCATCTTCAAGTTTCTTATTGCCATTATCTGCAACAAGCTTTCTATATGTAAGAGCAACCTGTCCCTCACCATCGTTTGATTTAAGAACCTTAGCCTTCATCTCATCTCCAACTGAGACTACAGTAGTAAGATCCACATCAGGAGCTGATGTATACTCTGAACGAGTAATGATTCCATCAGATTTGCCACCTATATTAAGTACAATTCTATCTGGCTTAACTGCAATAACTCTTCCGTCTACCACCTCTCCTGTACGGATTTCCTTCCATTCTTCGTTATCTAACATCTGTGCAAAGCTTTCTTCTGACATTAGTATAAACCTCCTCAATGATATTGTTTGGGGTTGATGCCCCGGCTGTAATACCTATGCAGTCTGATGATTTGAGCTTATCAAGCTCAAGGCCGCTAAGAGTCTGAATGTAAAAGGTTTCCTGACATTCTGTCTTGCAAATTTCATACAGTTTACGAGTGTTTGAACTACTGCTGTCCCCTATAACAATCATAGCATCAGCTCTTCGAGCAATTCGTCTTGCCTCGTTCTGACGCTCCTCAGTTGCATTACATATCGTATTACTAATGCAAATATTGTACTCTTTTTTCTTTATAATTTCAACTAAATCTTGAAATTTCTTGTAATTAAATGTCGTCTGGGATACCACACGCACATTTTTACTCTTGTCAAGTTTCAACTTTTCAGCTTTTTCAACTGTATCAACAACATGTACAGGTGTCTCAGACCACCCCATAATGCCTTCAACTTCAGGATGCTTCTCATTGCCAATAATTACAATCTGGTCACCTTCAGCACTTGCATCCTTTACAATCTTGTGAATCTTTAATACAAACGGACATGTTGCATCCACAATCTTTGCCCCGCTGTTCTTTATTGATTCATATACTGCCTTTGATACTCCATGAGATCTGATTATAACAGTTGACTTTTCAGGTTCTGGAATCTCAGATATATCATTAACAGCCTTTACACCCTTGCTCTCAAGTTCATTGACAACCTCAGTATTATGAATTATCGGACCATAAGTATATACATTTTTCTTGTCTGCCTCAGCATACACAGTATCCATTGCCCTCTGAACACCAAAACAGAAGCCTGCTGACTTTGCAAGTATTACTTCTTTCAATTATCTGCCCGCCTTCTTTTCATCTATTATCTTACTTAAAGCAGCTACAACCTGTTCTATATTCATATCTGATGTATCAACAAGCACAGCGTCATCTGCCTGCTTTAAAGGAGATATTGCTCTGTGCATATCTTCATAGTCTCTTTTTTCAATATCTTCCTTGATAGCATCAAAACTACAGTTTTCACCTTTTTCCTTAAGTTCATCATATCTTCTCTTAGCTCTCGCATCAGAACTTGCAGTAAGATATATCTTTGCAAATGCATCCGGGAGTACTGTTGTTCCTATATCTCTTCCATCCATGATAACATCTGTTTTCTTTGCAAGTCCTCTCTGAAGTGCAACCAGCTTAGTCCTTACTGCTGCATACTTAGATGTCTTTGATGCCATCTTTCCTGTTTCTTCTGTTCTTAAAAGTGATGTTACATTCTCACCATTAAGTATCACCTGCTGTACGCCATCTTTGTACTCAATACTAATATCAATATTATCTACAGCACCATTAATTGCATTCTCATCATCTGGATTAATGTCGTTCTGTGAAAAATATACAGCCATTGCCCTGTACATTGCACCTGTATCAACATACACATATCCTAACTGCTTTGCTAAAAGCTTTGCTATTGTACTTTTTCCTGCTCCTGCAGGTCCATCGATTGCTATTGCACTCATTTTTCTCTGCTCCTTTAAATAAATTATTGTATATGACTTGCAGCAGCGTATGCTGTTGACCATGCTACCTGTAAATTAAATCCTCCGGTAACTGCATCAACATCTATAACCTCTCCTGCAAAATATATATTCTTGACAAGCTTTGATTCCATTGTCGAAGGATTAATCTCTTTAACATTAACCCCACCCTGTGTAATTATCGCTTCATTAAAACCTCTCGTAGAAGTTACTGTCATGTCAAAATTCTTAAGAAGCTTCACAAGTCTCTGTCTTTCTTCCCTTGTAACCTCATTAACCTTCTTTTCAGGCTTAATTCCCGACTGCATTACAATCACAGGAATAAGCTTCTTAGGAAGCAGCTCATCTAATGAATTCTTAAACGCCTTGTTCTGTTCCTTTGAGAAATCCCTTAATATTCTCTCATCAAGCTGTTCATCAGTAATTGCAGGCTTTAAGTCTATGCTTAATCTTACAGGTCTTTCCTTAACTATTCCAGTAATAACGCTGCTTGCGCTTAATATTACAGGACCGCTCACACCAAAATGTGTAAAAAGCATTTCTCCAAAATCAGTAAATACTTTCTTATCTCCATCGTAAAATGTAACCTCTATATTCTTAAGGCTTAGTCCCATAAGAAGTTCTTCCCACTCTTCTCTTACATTAAGAGGTACAAGTGCCGGAAGTATTGGTGTAACGCTGTGTCCCAGACTTTTAGCAAATCTGTAACCATCCCCTGTAGAGCCTGTGGATGAATATGAATTACCACCTGTTGCAATAACGCACGCCTCACCTTTAATCTCCTTCTGTCCTGATGCATCTTTTACAACAACACCTGCAAATTCGCCATTCTCCTCATTCACAGCTACAGCCTGCGTATTAAGAAGTACATTTACACCAAGTTTTTTCATCTGCCTTGAAAGCGCACCTATAACATCAGACGAGTGGTCTGACTCCGGGAATACCCTGTTACCTCGCTCAATCTTGAATTTAAGTCCCAGCTCATCAAAAAATCCCATACAGTCATAGTTTGAAAATCCTCTTAAACTGCTGTACATGAACTTTTTATTGGTAACTATGCTGTTAAATATATCTTCTTCATCCCCGGCATTGGTAAAATTACATCTGCCTTTTCCTGTAATAAAAAGCTTCTTTCCAAGCTTTTCATTCTTTTCAATAAGTGTAACCTTATTATTGTTTCTGGCAGCAGTTATCGCAGCCATCATTCCTGCTGCTCCACCGCCAATTATTATAACATTGCTCATTATCGCTCTCTCTTACTTTTCTTCATCAATAGCTGCATTATCCATACATTTTCTTAATTCATTGACAACATTTTCATCTAACATATTAATCTCATCATTGCCTGAATACTCGAAATTATCAACAAATGTGTTAATCTTCTCAATATTCTCTACTACCTGTTCACTATTCTTAAGGCATATTGATACTATTAAAGCATTAATAAGACTCATTGGTGCAACAAGTGAATCAACTATTGACGCCATATCACTTCTTGCAAACAGGTTACATGATGAATACATATTCATTGGTGAGTGTACTGAATCTGTTATGGCAATAACTCTCGCCTTCCTGTTATTGGCAAATTCCATTGCTTTAAGCGTTCTCATTGAATATCTTGGAAAGCTGATACCTATTGCAACATCACCTTCACCTATGTACATCATCTGTTCAAATAATTCGTTGGTATTGCCAGTCTTTACCACCTGTACATTTTTCTTGACCAACCTAAGATAATACCCAAAGAATTCTGCTAGTGGTTCGCACGACCTCGCTCCAATTATATACACGCTTTCTGCAGCCATTATATCCTCAACAGCCATATCAAACGATGCTGTATCAAATGACTTTAATGTATGCTCTATCTTTCTTGCATCCATTGACATAACATTATTCACAACCATATTGGTTGTCATGTGTGAATTAAGTACATCTATTCTGTCGAATGAGTGAATTTTTTCTTGCAAAATGTCTTCTAACGATTTCTGGAACTCCGGGTACCCTGAAAATCCCAATGCTGCCGGAAATCTCACTGCCGTAGACTCACTTACTCCAACAACTTCTCCCAGCTTTGCCGCAGTAAGGAATGCACATTTTTCATAATTAGCCAGAATATACTCTGCTATTCTTTTATGTCCCTTGCTAAGTCCTGACATTCTCACTCTTATGAGACTTAATATATCTGTATGTTGTTCTAAATCATTCATTATCTATAAAAAGCTCTTCAAAATATGGCAGTTCTTTTACCCAGTCACAGAAGGTATGCCACTCTGCAAGCTTATGACCCTTTCTAGAATAATATATTCCAACAAGATTCTCATAATTGAGAGTACATGTTCTCATCTGGTTATAACTTTCTGGAAGAAGTTGAATCATGCTGTACCATAATGCTTTATCCTTAGTTTCAACAAATTCTGTTCTTATCCCTTCAAGAAAATCAATATTCTTCTGCATCATATCAAGAGTGGCATCAGTCATATGGTCTGTACTGAAATCAGCCATATCAAAAGGCTTGCTGTGAATCTTATGCATTGTGCTTGTTGAGTTAGCAACAGTTCCAACCTTATATGTGTCGTATTCTTTCCACCAGTAAAGTGGTGCTGTTATATCAACTGTAACAAATATCTGTCTAATAAACTTTCTGTGGTCTGAGCCTGCCTTACATAATCTCTTGGCAAGGTCAAGATCATTAGGACCAAAAACAAAATTCCCCTTCTCATCGAAATAGCTATCCATTCTTGCCCAGCTGTTCAATGCATTTCTTGCCCCTCTGATGGCATTATTCATATTCATAACTTCAAATCGTTCTAACTTAATCACAATTGTGCTCCTTTTGTTTAATCATACAGTTTAATTTTACATGTAAAATGCATTTATATCAAGGGGAACATTCTGGATTGCATGCTTGCTGCCTTGCTTTTTTTGCAGGTCAAGGCTCTACGCAGCTTCGCTGCTCCCGAGCCTTGATAATTCACAACTTCCGCACTTCGTGCTTCGTTGTTCATTATCTGCATTCGCCATATAATCCAGAATTTGTGCAAGCACATTCTGGATTGCATGGCTCATTACCTGCAAAAAAAGACCGCCACATACGCTTTTGCGCACATGACGGCCGTTATTATTAATTATTAGACTGGATAAGCCTTATTAGCTGTATCTGCCTTAGCAGGATCAACCTTTGTCTGCTGAGCTTCTCTATACTTGAAGAACTCTGTCGCAACCTGTGGGAATAATGCATATGAAAGCACATCCTCATCCTGCTGCTTGTACTGCTGTACAATTGGATCATTCTTGAATTTCTCAAGCTGTGGTTCAATTAAGTCAGCTGGACGGCATGTAATAGGCTTTGTATCACCGATAGCCTTCTTCTGAACTTCTGGATTGAATGGCTTGATTGTCTGACCAAATTCACCAGCAAGAACCTTCTTAGATTCCTTAGTAATCATCTTGTATCTCTCACCCTGTAATACATTAAGAACAGCCTGAGTACCAACAATCTGTGATGAAGGAGTAACAAGAGGTGGTTCACCATAATCTTTACGAACTCTTGGGATTTCCTCTAATACATCTCTGTACTTGTCCTCTGCACCAGCTTCCTTAAGCTGTGATACAAGGTTAGAAAGCATTCCACCTGGAACCTGATAAAGTAATGTCTTAATATTAACTCCAAGAACCTTAGTATTCATAAGTCCGCTCTTTAATGCTTCCTCACGCATTGGCTGGAAGTAATCAGCTATCTCAGCAAGAAGATTCTGGTCAAGTCCTGTATCATACTGTGTACCCTTAAATGTCTCTACCATAACCTCTGTAGCTGGCTGTGATGTTCCCATTGAGAATGGTGACATAGCTGTATCAATAATATCAGCACCTGCTTCTACTGCTTTTAAGTATGTCATTGAAGCTACACCAGATGTATAATGTGTATGCATCTGAATAGGAAGAGATGAACCATCCTTTAATGCCTGTACAAGCTCTGTAGCCTTGTATGGAAGCAAAAGTCCAGCCATATCCTTGATACAGATAGAATCTGCACCCATGTCTTCAATTCTCTTAGCTGTCTCTTTCCAGTAATCAAGTGTATAAGCATCACCTAATGTATAAGAAAGAGCAATCTGAGCATGTCCTTTTTCCTTCTTGGCAGCCTTAACAGCTGTCTCTAAGTTTCTTAAATCATTAAAGCAGTCAAAAATACGGATAATATCAATACCGTTAGCAATTGACTTCTGAACAAAGTACTCAACTACATCATCTGCGTAATGATTGTAACCTAATATATTCTGTCCTCTGAAAAGCATCTGAAGCTTAGTATTCTTGAATCCATCTCTAAGCTTACGAAGTCTTTCCCATGGATCTTCCTTAAGGAATCTGAGTGAAGCATCAAATGTAGCTCCTCCCCAGCACTCTACTGAATGATAACCAACCTTATCCATCTTATCAACGATAGGAAGCATCTGCTCTGTTGTCATTCTTGTAGCTATAAGAGACTGATGTGCATCACGCAATACTGTCTCAGTAATCTTTAAAGGTTTTTTAACCTGTTCTGCCATAATATCCTCCTTTTACATAACGCCAAACATGGCCATAAATGTACCGGCTGCAACCGCTGTACCAATAACACCGGCAACGTTAGGTCCCATAGCATGCATCAGAAGGAAGTTAGAAGGATCTGCCTCAGAACCAACCTTCTGCGAAACTCTGGCTGCCATAGGAACCGCAGATACACCTGCTGAACCAATAAGCGGATTAACCTTACCATGTGTAACAAGACACATAATCTTACCAAATAACACACCTGCTGCAGTACCAAATGCGAATGCAATAAGTCCTAATGCAACAATCTTTAATGTATCAAGGTTAAGGAATGCTTCTGCACTTGTTGTAGCACCAACTGATGTTCCAAGGATAATAACAACTATGTACATAAGTGCATTAGAAGCTGTCTCTGCCAGCTGCTTAACAACTCCACTTTCCTTGAAAAGGTTACCTAACATGAGCATACCAACAAGTGGTGCTGTTGTAGGAAGAATAAGTACTACTACTACAGTAACTACTATAGGGAAAAGAATCTTCTCAAGCTTAGAAACAGGTCTTAACTGTTCCATCTTAACTTCTCTTTCCTTCTTAGTTGTTAAAAGCTTCATAATTGGTGGCTGGATAATAGGAACCAGTGACATATATAAATATGCTGCTACTGCAATAGGTCCCATATATTTAGTCTGACCAAGCTTACCTGCAAGGAATATTGAAGTAGGACCATCTGCACCACCAATAATTGATATAGCTGCTGCTGCCTTATCTGGGAATCCCATAAGAATAGCCATAAGATATGCTGCAAAGATACCAAACTGTGCTGCTGCACCAAGCAGGAAACTTGCCGGGTTAGCAATCAATGGACCAAAATCAGTCATAGCACCAACACCTAAGAAAATAAGTGATGGTAAAATACTCCATTCATCAAGTAAATAGAAATAATGTAACAAACCACCTACACCGTTACTTGAATCCTCTATTGCTAACATAATGTCAGGATAAAGGTTTACAAGAAGCATACCAAAAGAAATAGGTACTAAGAGCAGAGGTTCATATCCTTTTTTAATTGCAAGATAAAGGAAAACAAACGCAACCAGAACCATAAGGTAATTACCCCATGTAAGTCCGAAGAATGCACTCTGGTGAACGAGGTTCCCTAAAGTTGTTATAATATAACTCATCTTATACCTCCGTAAGTCACTTTATATCAGTATCATAATTAATTTAATGAAACTAATACCTTACCTGACTCTACAGAATCACCAGCTGCACACTCAACAGTTGCAATTGTGCCATCCTGAGGAGCACAGATTTCATTCTCCATCTTCATAGCTTCAAGGACAACCAATACATCGCCCTTCTTTACAGCAGCACCTGCTGTTGCATTAACCTTAAGAATCTTTCCTGGCATTGGAGCGTTAACTTTAACTGCTCCCTGAGCACCTGCTGGTGCTGCTGCCTTAGGTGCAGCCTTTGGAGCTGCTTTAGGAGCGGCTGCCTTAGCTGCTGGAGCTGCACTGCCTGTTCCTTCTTCTACAGTAACATCATATACGTTACCATTAACTGTAATTGTATAGTTCTTCATGATTATTTCCTCCTATTATTAACCTTTCTAATTGAGCGGACAACAAGACCATCCGTAGATGTTCCTTCTGATGCTGCAATTGCTGCAGTAATAACTGCAATAAGTTCAAGATCGTCCTCAACATTTTCTTCTTCATTAGAAACAATCTGTGCTATAGCATTATCAACACCAACAGAAGCTGTGTCTTCTTTCTGTTCTTTCTTTCTGTTCTCATATACGCTTATATACTTGAACAGAGAAATAATGAATGAAATGAATATAAGAACTACAAATACAGTTCCCATACCAATAAGTGTATTCATTCCGGCCTTACCCATCTTCTCACCTGTTGTGTATGATGGATTAATAGCTCCACTTTCAAGTGTGTAATCTGTATTGATTACGAATTCGAATGTACATACTCTCTTTTCGAATTTAAGTTTAACTGAAATAGTACATAATTCACTTGTTTCATCACTGACCTTTACATTAATGTTGTTAACATCAACAGACTCTTTGAGTTCACCAAGTTCATCTTTAGTGCTGTTCCAGCTATTGTATAATCCTATTGTTTTAACATTCATTCCCTGCTGGTTAACAATATACATCTTACTGTTAACATCATTAAGGGTTATTCCTGCTTCTGCATCTGCAATAAGAGCATCTGTTCCTGCTTCACCCTGATTGCTGTCAAGGTAAAGAATCATATCCTTTGCCCAGTCCTTGAGGTAATTCTCAACATAAGCAACCTCGTTATCTTTAACGGATTCTTTAGCTGTATTAGTATCAATCTGTGCATTACCACAGGCTGTCATACTGAATACGCAGGCTAACATGCAGAATAACAATAAGAATCTTTTCAAATTAGTCTTCTTCATATTGTCACCTCTTAATTAAACTGTTCCATGCTTCTTATCAGGACGAACCTCTCTCTTTGAAAATAACATTTCAAATGCAGCGGCTACATACTGTCTTGTATTCTCTGGGTCAATAACAGCATCAACATATCCTCTTGCTGCTGCTGACTCAACACTTGACTGTAACTTAGCATATTCAGCTGCTTTCTCTGAAACAGTTGCTGCCACATCAGAAGCGGCTGCTATCTCATCAGCATACATAATCTTTGCTGCAAGCTGTGAATCCATCATTCCGATAGAAGCTGTTGGCCATGCGTAGACAAGGTCAGCACCTAAAGACTTAGAGTTCATAGAAACATATGCGCTTCCATAAGCCTCACCTGTAATAACATTAACCTTAGGTACATCTGCGTTAGCAAATGCATATGTAAGCTTGGCACTTGCAATTGCAATTCCCTTCTCAGCTGCCACTGTAGCTTCGAATCCCTTAACATTAGTAAGTGTAAGTACAGGAATTTCAAATGCATTACAGAAATTAACGAAATTCTCTGCCTTGTAAGCACCCTTAACTGTAAGAACAGGCTCAAACTTCTCAGCCACTTCGCCCTCTTCATCATAAAGAGCTGTTCTGTTAGCTACGGCACCAATAGTAATTCCATCTACCTGAATAAATCCTGTAACCATTTCTTTAGCATATGAAGCCTTAACTTCAACAAATACATTATCATCAGCAATATCTGAAAGAGCTAATGCAGGGTCAGCAATCTCTGCTGCCATATCCGGGCATGCTCTGTTAAGATCATCTGTTGTTGCAGAAACTGCAGCATCCTCTTCGTTGTTAGCAGGAAGCATAGAAACTAACTGCCTTACACCATTAGCAATAGTCTCCTCATCTCCTGTAAAATCAACAACTCCTGCTTCTGCCTGGAACTTAGCTGACGCTGAGTCAAGCTTTGATTCATTATTACCATCTAATGCATTAGGGCTGTTAACAAAAAGCTTTGCCTTGCTATCTTCCATAAATGTAAAATCAGATAATGAAGAAAGAATTGCAAGTCCTCCACCACAGTTACCATAAACTGCTGTAATCTGTGGAATAACACCTGATGCAATAGACATCTTCTTATAAATTGTACCGAAACCTTCAAGAGCATCTGTTGCTTCCTGAAGTCTTAAACCTGCGCAGTCAATAAGACCTATCACAGGAGCTCCCATCTTCATAGCATAATCATAAAGTGCTGAAATCTTCTTAGCATGCATCTCACCGATAGAACCATTAAGAACAGTTGCATCCTGGCTGTATACATACACAAGATTACCATTAATAACTCCGTATCCTGTAATAACACCATCGGATGGAGCCTTCTTTTCCTGAATGTTAAAATCTGTAGATCTGGCAGTCACACCAGCACCGATTTCAACAAAGCTGCTATCATCAAGTATTGCTTCAATCCTTGATAATGCCTGTGTTGTATTACTCATTACGAGACCTCCCTTGTTTTTTACGTTGCAATTGCGCAACTCTTTGTTAATTTTATTACAATGTGCCAATAATTACAAGTATTTTTAGTCCTTTGTTTCAAATACAATCACAAGTCCTTTTTTTATATTTATAACCGCCACATTTTCTTTAATTTCATTACTCTGGCATATGCTTAAACCCTGATTAAGTATATAATCATCAAGCACATATTTAAACCCTGCAAGACTTATAATTGTTTCTTCAGATAGTGGAACAAATGATACATAATCACCATACTGTCCTGTTTTGGACACTTTCACTTCTCCCATCTTGTCATTTATAAGATATATTTTATTGTGACTGTCACATATAAAACATGGCACATCACTGTCAAGTGCAGCCTTCATATTGCATATATTGGTAAATGTATGATCCATTCTTGTACCTGTCGCCCCAAGTATATATATAACTGAAGCTCC
>ENA-UERC01001788-UERC01001788.1-human-gut-metagenome-genome-assembly--contig:-NODE-1788-length-11622-cov-3.105240_pt1 | contig 11622 bp, 10 predicted proteins | sample MGYA00242955_ERZ507955 | MGnify/ENA primary metagenome ERZ507955 (study PRJEB26167, sample SAMN06115394) | human gut metagenome | host: Homo sapiens | place: China:Hubei | collected 2016-04-27... | reverse complement strand
GGACATCTTTTCGGCAATATCGGCAAGGTCTTTTTTTATCGGGTCATTATAATCCGGCAATTTAAGAACGGCATACTCTGCGTCGTTTTTAATTTTTTCAAGTCTCTTATGCTTTTTGTATACCGAGGAAAATCGCAGAACAAATACAATCAAAAGAATTACGGCGGAGATGAGCGTCGCATACAGCACCGGCTCCGTTTCCACTCCGTAAAGCCAGAACACCGTATAAAATACCGCCGCTGCAAATACAAATGATAATACGGACAAGATATTGCCCGCCGTATATTCGAAAAGTGCTTTAAACCAATCTTTCATAAAACCTACCTGACTATATAACCGAGACCCTTTTTGGTAACTATAAAGTCGCAAAGCCCGGCATCTTCAAGCTTTTTGCGAAGCCGCGTCATATTTACCGTGAGTGTGTTGTCGTCAATAAAGCTGTCGCTTTCCCAAAGCTTATCCATAATCATATCGCGCGGGACAACCTTGCCCGAATTCTCCATAAGCAGCTGCAAAATTTTAAACTCATTTTTCGTAAGCTCGGTTTTTTTGCCGTTAAAACCTATCGTCGCGTCATTGAGGTTGAGTATTGCACCGCCGTGTTCGATAACCGACGTTGTCCCCGAAAAAGAATACGTGCGGCGCATTACCGCCTGCACCTTTGCAGTGAGAACGCTCAAATCGAACGGTTTGGATATAAAATCGTCACCGCCCATATTAACAGCCATAACTATATTCATTTTGTCGCTTGCCGAGGAAATAAATATTATAGCCACATTTAAAAACTTGCGTATTTCGCCGCACCAGTAAAAGCCGTTAAAATACGGCAGAGATATATCAAGGAGTATAAGCTGCGGCGCAAACGACACTACCTGTTCGGTTATATTTTTAAAGTCAACAACAAAATCCGCATCATAATCCCATTTGCAAAGATGCTCTTTAAGGGTTCTCGCTATGACCTTATCGTCTTCAATTATAAGTATCTTTTGCATAGTTTCACCTTCATATGTATTTTAACACGAATACGGCAACTTGTCGATATAAAACAAAAATCGGCGCGGTATAAGACAATACTGCCCCATACTGCGCCGAAATAAGCGGTTAAATTATATCAGTCTGCTCTCTTATCGCCAAAGAAGAAGAGCGCAACGGTACCGGGGCCCGTATGTGAACCGATAACGGTGCCTATACTGTTGATTTCAACCTTGCCGTTGAGCTTTTTGAATTTTGCCTCAACAAGGTCGGCAACAGCTCTTGCGTCATCATAGCAGGCGGATTCGGAAATGTAGCACTTGCCGCTGTAATCAAGACCGCCGTCTGCGTGCTCGACCATACAGTTAACTATCTCTTCAATAACCTTTTTCTTACCGCGGTACTTTGTTCTCGGTATCAGCTTGCCGTTATTATCCATATTGAGGAGAGGACATATGTTGAGCATTGTGCCGAAAACCTGCGCGGTCTTTGTTATTCTGCCGCCGCGATAATAGCTTGTAAGGTCGGTAGAAAAGAACCAATGATGAACATTGAGCTTACGCTCCTCGGCAAAATCACGAACCTCTTCTATGCTCTTACCGCTGTTTTTAAGCTCTGCCAAAGTGTCCATTAAAAGGCCGTAGCCGGAGGAAGCTCCAAAAGAGTCTACTATATATATTTTTCTGTCGGGGTACTCTTCGAGGAGCTCGTCACGCGCAATGCAGGCGGAATTATATACGCCCGAAAGTCCGGATGAAAGAGAGACGTGAAGAATATCCTTGCCGTCCTTTAAGAACTCTGAAAAATACTCCTTAAACTGACCGACGTTGACCTGGGAAGTGGTAGGCTCGGCTCCGTCGGCTATTCTCTTGTAGAACTCGGCGAACGGCATTGATTTACCGAGGTCATCGGGATACTCCTTACCGTCCATATTGAAGTGAAAGCAAACATAATGCACTCCGATTTTATCAAAATGCTCCTGTGAAAGATCTGCCGTGGAGCAGCAGCTTAAAATATAATCTGACATTAGATATACTCCTTAATTTTCTGTATCCGTCACCGGTAAAACTTCCGGTATTTTTGTTTTAGGTTTGCTCTGAACGCTCCAGGCTATGTTAATTGCATGGTCTGCCACACGTTCAAAGTCTGTTATTGTGTTTATAAACAGCATTCCCGCACGGGTTGTACATTCGTGACTGTTGAGCCTGTCAATATGAGCTTGCTCAAAAGTCTCCTGCATTTTATCAACCTGCGCCTCAAGGGAATTGAGTCTTTCCGCCGTTTGTACACTCAGATTTTGCTCCGAAAAAGCATCTACCGAGCCGTCAATCAGCGAAATGACGGTACTATGCATAGTTTTTAACTCTTTTTCACCCTCCTCTGAAAGCTCTATATTTTCATTTACACGCGACAAGGCGGCTTCCTCAAGGTTTGTCGCGTGGTCGCCTATGCGCTCTATGTCGTTTATAACATGGAACAGTCGACCGATATATTTAGCGTCCTTATAGCTTAAATCAAGAGAGTTTATCTTGACCAGCATGGGCGTTATATTGTGATTTAGATAATTGATAATCTTTTCGGTGTGATTTACTTCGTCAAAATGCTTAATTTCCTTGTTTATAAGGTCGCTTGATGCAATATCGAAATTGCGTCTTGCCAAAGCAGCCATACGAAGGACCTCTTTTCCCACCTGCACTACGGCAAGCGGAGGGGTGTTGAGCATTCTCTCGTCAATAAACTGAAGGTGCATTCCGTCGTCCTCTTTACCCTTTTTGTCGGGGACAAGAATGCAGGAAAGCTTTACAAGGGCGCCGGCAAACGGGAACATTATTATGGTGCTCACTACGTTAAATATGATATGAACGAGCGATATCTGCATCATCACATTGTCACTCATAGCCTGTATCCACTTTGTAAACGGAAGGAACATAGATATGACAACAAAAACAACCGTGCCGATTACATTAAAGAGAATGTGCATAACCGCGGTACGTTTTGAATTTGTCTTTGTACCGATTGTCGAAAGAAGCGCAGTAACACAGGTACCTATATTCTGACCGAAAATAATATATACCGCGAAGGAAAGCGGCACAAGCCCCTGCGACGCGAGAGCCTGAAGTATGCCTACGCTTGCCGCAGAGCTCTGTATAACGCCCGTAACTCCAGCGCCTATGAGTATGCCTACAACAGGATTGTCCGCATTTATAATCCAGTTGCGGAAAACCTCGGAATCCTTAAGCGGATCCATGGCGTTTTGCATAAGTTCCATACCCATAAACAGCATGCCGAAACCGGCGAGTGCCTGCCCGACATATTTCAGCGAATTCTTTTTGGCAAAAAGAATCATAAATGCGCCTATAAATATAGCTATCGGAGCTATACCAGTAAGATTCAGCGAAACAAGAACGCTTGTGGTTGTGGTACCGATATTTGCACCCATAATAACGCCTATCGCCTGCGTTAAATTCATAAGACCCGTATTAACAAAGCCCACAACCATAACCGTGGTTGCTGAGGAGCTTTGTATAAGCGTTGTTATGAGAAAGCCGACAAGTACCGCAAGAAAGCGGTTTTTTGTCATTTTTTCAAGTAAATGCTTAAGACGCGACCCGGCTGCAAGCTCAAGTCCCTCACCCATCAGCTTAATACCGTACAAAAGCAAGCCGAGACCGCCTGCAAAGGTCAGATAATTAGTAATACTCAAATTTTTTCCCCTTTAAAATACTCAGTTTTCCGCTTCTCTGCGTTTTTCGCTGAGCTTGAATTCCTTGCCGTCTTCACCCATGTGATATATTGTTCTGCTCACGGAAATACCGCTTTTACCGGTTACCCTTGAATAGTTTACGCCTTTTTTGCGAAGATAAGTTTTATACCACTCAAGTCTTCTTAAAAAGTCCTTGTATCTTCTGTTTTCAAGATTTGTCCACGCGACCTCGGATAGTGCCAAAATACGCGGATAGACGGAAAACTCCAATGCACGCTCCGAATCTACCCATTCAGTCCACATTTCGGCTTCTATGCCTATTACGCGCTGCCCGGATTTTCCGAACCCGGATTTAACGGTATTATATTTATACACTTTTTTAAGCGATATAACAGAATATTTGCAGTCAAAGTAAAAGTACGCCGTGGGAGAAAGAATAATATCACGCTTATATGACTGCCTTTTGACCTCGCCCGAATTTGACGGCAGCCAATACTGACACGTAATATCAGGAGAAAAGCTGTCATTGATGCAATCGTTCCAGGCAATTGGTGTTTTGCCGTATTTTTTAAGAATCTCGCCTATGCGAGTCATATAGTAGCCCTGAAGCTCCTTTGAGTTTTTAAGACCGTTTTTCTCTTTTGCCGCACGGCACTTAGGACAATCATCCCATATCTTGTGCCCCTTTGAGGCCTCGTCTCCGCCTATATGGAAATGTGTGCTTGTAAAGAGCGGACAAATCTCGGAAAACAGCTTGTCAATGAAATCATACGCATCTTCGTTTCCCGGGCAAATTGCAGCGTCAAATATACCGTTTTCGCAAGTAGGCTTGAATTCACGCGGCTTACAGGCAAATTCCGGATATGCGGCAAGCAGAGCCGAAGCATGGCCCGGCAAATCAATTTCGGGAATAACCTCTATATTAAGCTTTGCGGCGTACGCCACAATATTCTTTATTTCATCCTGCTTATAGTAATAAAAATATTCTCCGCCGCGGTGCTTTAAGCCGAGCCCCTCAAGCCCGGCATATTCACGCTTTGAGCCTATTTCGTTGAGCCTCGGGAATAATTTACTCTCTATTCTGAAACCCTGATCATCGGAAAGATGCCAATGGAACTTATTTAATTTCAGCATTGCCATATTGTCAAGCAATTTTTTTACGGCTTCCGTGCCGAAGAAGTGGCGGCACTCGTCAAGCATAAATCCGCGATATTTAAATGCAGGCTTATCGCTTATGTAAAGTCCGTTTATAACTGCCCTGCCGTCTGTTTTTTCGGCCTGCATTATTATGGTTTTCAGCGTGACAGCCCCGTAAAATGCACCGGAAGAAGATGAAGCCTTTATCATTATACCGTCTGTGGAAACCGAAATAGAGTAAGCCTCGTTTTCCATTCCGGCTACCTTTTGAAATTTAATTGCACCCTCGCCTTTTACGGGCTTTGTTTTGAGATAATCGGTCAAATATCTACCCGCAGAAACAAACTCGGGTGAGCAAAGGACTTCGGTATTTGAAGAAATTACATATGTACCGTCCTTTGAAGTATAGTTATTCGGCTTGGGAATAATATTGTATTTAAGCATTTCCGATAACCCTTTCGCAATAAATAATATCCTTTTATCTCAGAAATTACCATTGTGGTAATTATAACAAAAATAAAAGGATATTAAAAGCCTTATTTCAATTTCTGCGTTAATTTCTCATAAATCTCTATAATTTTAAACCGAGGTTCAAATTTTGGGTTACTTTCTACAACTTTAAGCTCATCCTCTGACAAAATGTCTTGAAGCTCCGCATCATCGGATGACTCGGCTGCGGGCAGACACATAGGCGGAAACATAACGCACCACCAATTTTTGCCTTTCCCCTCTCCTATTATGACGCGCACGGCCTCATATTCACCGGCAGGCAAAGTTATACGATCATCATAAGTTCGCGTCGAAAAAAAGTCCTTGCCTATTTCGAGCCTTACATCATAATCGAAGCCGTTTTTACGTATTACCTCGCGCGCCGTCTCTTCAAGCCGCTCCTTTTGCGGAATAAGCAGCTTTTCGGCATTCGCACTTGTCAAAGAACCGTCAAATATCTCCTTGCCCTCCATGAGCACGGCATCGCGCACCTTAAGCTTCAGTATTTGGTCCTCGTCGCTGTCGGAATTAGCTATTACATGCATACGCAAAACGTCGCGTCTTACATCGCCACACGATGCGGCAAATGACACAAAGCTGAAAATCGACGTTATGACAAATGCTGCGGCTAACGATATTTCAAATCTTCGAATAAGCTTTTCTGTTTTCGATTTCATATGTTTTTCATCCTTTCGTAAGGTAATTATTGGAAGAAAAATCATATTTATACAAAAAAATGAACGCAGGGGTTTTTCCCTGCGTTCCTGAAGCTCGATGCTTAAAGCTGACTCAATGCGTCGCCTATGCTCTTCTCAAGAGCTTCTTTACCGTATTTGTCTATCTCGTTTTTATCTTTTGCCTCATGGGTAAGACAGCCTGCGCCGCCGATACATCCGCCGACACACGCCATACCCTCAATAAAGTTATTTTTAAGGATTCCGCGTGACGCTTTCAAAAGAGCCGTTTTGCACTCTTCTATGCCGTCGCACGGAAGCGGATCAACGGTGAAATCTATATTCTGCTCCTTAATTGCCTGACCGACAGCCTCCGAAACGCCGCCGCTTCGTGCAAATATTCTGCCGTAATAGGAAGCATTGTCAAGAACATCCTCAGGAAGCTCGGTAAGCTCTATATCACGCGAGTCAATAAGAGCCTGAAGCTCCTCAAAGGTGAGAACGCAGTCGACATACTGTGCGACTCTTTCCTGCTTCGCCTCGGCTTTTTTTGCCGTACAAGGGCCTATAAATATAACCTTCGCGGTCTCGTCGGTCTCTTTTATATATTTTGCAATCGCCGCCATGGGAGACAGATTGTGTGAAATGTTCTCGGTAAGCTTCGGATAGAACTTCTTTACATAGTCAACAAATGCCGGACAGCAAGAGCTTGTGAGGAAACCTTTTTCGGCAAGCTCTTTTGATTCGCTGTATGCTACAATATCGGCACCGAGAGCAGCTTCAACCACGCTGTAAAAGCCGAGCTTTTTAATCGCGGTAACAACCTGACCGAGCTTCGCATACACAAACTGACTCGCTATCGACGGAGCCACAACTGCATACACATTAAAACCGTCGCCTTTATTACTGTCTTTTAAAATCCTGATCGCATCAAGTATAAACGACTTGTCCATAATTGCGCCGAACGGGCATGCATAAGAGCAGGCGCCGCAGTTTATACATTTATTGTTATCAATCTGAGCGGGATTTTCTTCGCTGTCTGCCATAGAAATTGCCTTTATTTTGCACGCCTTTTCACACGGTCTTGTATAGTTTGAAATTGCGCTGTACGGACAAACCTTAGCACACTGACCACAGTTTACGCACTTTGTTTTGTCAATATGCGCTTTCTGATTTTCGTCAAAGGAAATGGCTCCCTTGCGGCAGGCACTCTCACAGCGGTGTGCGATACAGCCACGACAGTCGTGTGATACCTGATAACCGCTGGCAGGACATTCGTCGCAGGCTATATCTATAACCTCTATTATGTTCGGATTTGCTCTGTTGCCTCCGCAGGCGAGCTTTATGCGCTCGGCAACTATTGCACGCTCCTTGTATATACAGCAGCGCATAGTTGCCTTGTCACTCGTTACGGTCTTTGCAATATCATTGAAATTGTTGGCAAGGGAAAACTCTCCCTCGTCAAAGGCTATTCTTGCGACCTCACGAAGGACCTTGTATTTTAAAAGCTGTACCTTCGTATCAAATTTTCTCATTCAATTCACCCTTTGTTAAAAATAGCTTACTTTGATCCGTTTACCCATTTTTTTCAGATACTCCGAAAGCTCTGTAACAAGCTGCATCTTGATGTTAAAGTTTATGGGAAGATTTGGATTTTGATGTGCCGGATTTATTGCAGTTCCGACAAAGAAATTTATATCAGTCGCCTCCTGGAAAAGTATGCGCGCTATCTGCGACGCACCGTCCGCACGGACGCTCCAGTCGGCGTAAATATCATCGTCATTTAGATAACTCTTGGCGTATTCAAGCACTCGGCTCATTGTAATTACACCCTCGGTCGTCAAATCGACGCCGTCAATTTCGGCGACAGGCGGTATTTCGGGGTCGAGATATTTTAAATCCGTCTTAACCTCTTTGCCCAAAAAATCCGCCGCAAGAGTTGAAGTTGTTCCGCCGCATACAATATGCTTGCCGGTCTTGCCGAAAAACAACGACATCATTTTATTGACATCTGCAGGGTTCCTCGGCGGTCCCATGAGAAGATTCACGGATTTTCTCTCGCGGATTTTGACAACGCAAACGGTTGTATCGTCACCGGGCCTTCCGCCATATAGTTTATCACACTGGTCAAGCAGTAATGATGAAAGCGTTTTTGCCGTAAAATCGGGGCGATAATATTCCTCCATAAACTCAATTATCTGGTCGCGCTGCCAACCGAAATTCATATTTTCACCAATACCGGCATAAACCGCTCCGTCACTCGTAAAAATAAGCGTATCGTTAAGCTTTAACGATATTTTCGATTTATATATCATCTTACCGTCGATTTCCACTGCGCTCTCGGGATACACAAGATTTTTTCCGTCGCGCAGCAGAATGACATGCGGATTGTCGTATTGGGCTATTTCTGCCTCTTTGTTGTCTATTACACGCACTATTGTAAAAGTGCTGTATGCCACCTGACGTACTGAACATATAGGCAGTGTTTTCGCTATTGTATCAACACACATTTCAAGCGGCATATTATTTGCAATCATGGTGGATATTATTTTTGAAGTCAAAGTAGAGAGAATATTTGCTTTTACACCGGAGCCGAGCCCGTCCGCAAGCACAACAACATAATCGTCATCGCCCTGCTCTATAACCTCCACCATATCGCCGCACAGCTCCTCGCCGTACTTGGTAAGACTCATATGGCCTATGTCCGTGCAAAGATTATTCATCCTTCAACGACTCCTTAAGCTTAGTGAGGGCTATCTTTGTCTCGGCGGTAGTCTCGCCAAGCAGAGAAGCTATCTCCTGAACTATGCGCATTTGCTTTTCGACGACCTTATCCGTTATTTCTATTGTTTGACGGCTAAGCTCCGCCTTTTTCTCTTTTTCTGTCTCCTCGGCGGTAACGTCGCGCATAATGCACATAAGTATATGGTAGACATGGTCGTATACTATTGTTTCTTCAATGTATTTTTTATATTCGGCGAGGTATACGCGTTTATCGTGAATATCCCTGCCGTTTGAAAGAACATCTATAAAATCAAAAGGCTCCAAAATACGCACAACCGGCTCACCCACAACATCCGAAGCATAACGAATGTTCATAATCTCCCTTGCCGCGGCATTTATCTGCTGAACCACCATATCCTCATTTAAAATGAGTATGCCGTTGGGAGTATTGTTGAGTATATTGTCGGAAAATTTTTCTGCTTTATCCTTAAGGAACGGAAGGCACATCTCGAGATTTGCCTTGCCCTCAAAAACCGCCTGAGCCTTTTCGCGACAGGTATTATAGCCGCACGAACCACAGTTAAGCTCATCCTCCGGCTTTTGCTTACCCATTTTGCGAAGTATCTCCTCTATCGCTCTGCTACCTGCCATATTGTGCGGAGAAGCAAGATAAATAAGATTTTTTGAAAGCTCGTTTTCGCTCAAGGCGTCATATTTAAAATCATTGTCGCCCGCGTCTTCGGCAAAGCGACGCACGGTTATATAATCACGCACAGGAGCGCGGTGATTTTTCTCCATAGCCGGACCGCCTATACAGCTCCCCGGACACGCAGACATCTCTATAAAGCAATGGTGTATATTACCTTTTTCAATATCCTTTACGGCATGGATGCAAGACGACATACCGTCAATCGACATATACGTGTAATCGTCGTTATCACAAAGCATTGTTTTGAGAATTCCGCCGGATGTCGGGAAAAACCTCGTTTTCCCCTTTTCAACTCCGTCATCATCAGGCTCCTGCGCCAAAACAGTATCGGTTTCGGCAAGCCAACCGGAAAGCTCTTCAAATGTCAGCACACAGTCAACTGTGCCGGGATACTCCTCGGCCTCTGCCTTTTTTGATATGCACGGACCTATAAATACTGTTTTAGCCCCCGGATGCTCTTTTTTAAGTTTCGTACAATGCGCTTGCATTGGGGATACCACTTTGGCAAGATAGGGTATTACATCGGGGAAATGCTTTTGTACCAAGAGATTTACGGTATGGCAGCAGGTCGAAATGACAACATCCTGCTTTTCACCGTCAACTATTCTGTCGTACTCGTCCTTTACTATTGCGGCTCCGACCGCCGTTTCTTCAACGCCGGCAAAGCCGAGCGACATAAGTGCTTTTTTCATCGCGGTAAACGACACGTCGTAATTGGCAATAAACGACGGCGCAAGGCTAACATAGACCTCACTGTCACCGGATAATAATTCCTTTGCCTTATAGACGTCGTCGCGTATGATTTTGGCATTTTGCGGACACGCGACAAAGCACATACCGCAGAGAATACACTCATCCTCAACGATCTGCGCCTGATTGGCCGAAAAACTGATAGATTTGACAGGACAATTCCTGATACATTTATAGCAGTTTTTACAGTTGGATTTTTTAAGAGTCAGGCAATCCATGCCGTTACACCCTCTCTTCCCTTATCCGTTTTAGTACCTTCTCCTCAAAGAAGTAGTTGAACCCCTCCGGCGTTATTCCGGTGTAGACATCGTCGTCGACCGATATAGTCACGCCCTCGCGGTTGCACCTGCCGGTGCAGAAGCTGCCGGCAAGTGTAACATCGTTTTCGAGGTCATATTTTTTCAGAGCGTCCTCAAACAGCCCGACAATTTTTTCCGAACCCTTGAGGTGGCAGGCAGAGCCTACGCAAATCTGGATTATCATATGTTTCAGACCTTTGCAAGAACGTTTTCGCTGAAGAAGTCTTTGACTGTATCGGGCTTCACGGAGAAGAACTTGTCGTCCACCGTGACGCACACGCCCTGCTGGCATTTGCCCATGCAGAAGGTGCCGGAGAGCTCTACCTTGTCGTCAAGATTGTTTTCTCTTATAAGGTACTGGAGCTGCTCAACTACCTGGCGCGATCCCTTGATGTGGCAGGAGGAACCGATGCAAACGGTTATTTTCATTCATTTCACCTCTTTCAAGAGTAATCAACAACATCGATCCACGAGTGGAGGAATTCGCGCTCCGCAGCGTTGCCCTTTACCGTCTGTGATGCGGCAACGATGGGCATCCATTTCTGGACATACTGTATCGCGGTGTCGCTCTTCTCGCAGAAAAGATTCAGATACTTCTTCGCGGCGTCGATATCTCCGTTGAGCCAGAAGAGGAGATATGTGCGCGCGGCGTCGGCTGAGGCGTTGCCCTGGGTGGCGTGCGACCAGTCGATGATATAAGGCGTGCCGTCGTCGGTGATTATAACGTTCGAGGGGTTGAAGTCGCCGTGGCAGACCTTGTTGTGCTTGGGCATCGACTCAAGGCGGGTGTGCAGGTCATATCTGACCGTTGCAGAAAGATCGGTCTGGCAGATCTTTCTGTTCATCTTGTCCTTTAGTTTGTTGAGCAGGGGGCAGGTCTTTGAGTGCATCTCGAGCTGGAGGTCGACGAAAAGATTGAGATATTCGTCCTTCTTCTCGGGATTCTCCTGCATCAGCTGCGCAAGCGTCTTGCCCTTGATATAGTCGGACACTATTGTCCATTTGCCGTCGATGACCGTAACCTCGAGAACTCTCGGAATATTGAGCCCGGTCTCTTCGATACGTGCCTGGTTGAGCGCCTCGTTGAGCACGTCGGCCTTTGAATAGCCTTCGTTGAAAACCTTGAGGCAGCGGTCGCCGTCGCGGTAGACTGTCTTGTTGTTC
>ENA-UERC01001785-UERC01001785.1-human-gut-metagenome-genome-assembly--contig:-NODE-1785-length-11639-cov-4.712074_pt1 | contig 11639 bp, 16 predicted proteins | sample MGYA00242955_ERZ507955 | MGnify/ENA primary metagenome ERZ507955 (study PRJEB26167, sample SAMN06115394) | human gut metagenome | host: Homo sapiens | place: China:Hubei | collected 2016-04-27... | reverse complement strand
TCGATGTTGTAAGAGAAATTGCATCGGCTCTTGGCGTTACGGTGGATAAACGTACAAAAAACGCACTGAATAACAAATACCTCGTGCAATATAACACTACATATTCGTGCCGAGAGTATTTGTCGTATATTGCAGCAATGTATGCAGGCTGCTTTATCATGAGTGAAACCGGAGAACTGCAACTCGTTTGTTTTTGGGACATACCGAAGGAAACGAGATACCTGATCGACAATGCTGGATTTGCCATAACGTTTGGAGGTGACAGAATCGTTGTCTGATGGATATTCCAAGGTCACGATTTCTGTATCAGACGAAATGGAATATAACGCAGGCACTGATACAGGACAAACGCTGAAACTTTTTTGCCCGTGGGGCACACAAGAAATGGCAAATAAAATCTTGTCGAGCGTCCGAGGATTCCAGTATCAACCGTATACGGCATCAGGCGCACATATTAACCCTGCGGTAGAACTCGGTGACGCATTTTCCGGTGGAAGCGTATACGGTGGCATTTATAAAAAAGATATTTTGCACGGACCTTTATATACGGCCAACATTTCCGCCCCAGGTGGGGAAAAAATCAACTATAAGTACGAATACAAGTCCCCTACTATACGGAAAGCGGAGCGGCAATATAAGGAGACTAAAGCAAACCTACTTGTTATTTCCGACCGAATCAGTGCGGAGGTGGAGGCGCGAAAAGCGGACGACGAGACGCTGCGGGCGGCGCTGAACATTCAGGCCGGAAAAATCAGCGCCAAGGTAGACCGCAAGGGCGGAGATAATGCGAGTTTCGGATGGAGCCTGACAGCGGACGGATGGACGCTGACCAGCAACGGCGGTACGGTGCTGAAAGCCGATAAAAGCGGGCTGAGTGTTACGGGCAAAATCACCGCCACCAGCGGCGTTATTGGTGGCTTGACGATCAAGGACGGATATCTGAGTACCAACGGCCAGACATGGGGCGGCACGAATACCAACGGCATTTATTTTGGCCCAAACGGTATTCAGCTTGGCAAGTATTTCGCGGTTGACAGCGGCGGCAATTTGACCGCCTACAGCGGCAAATTTTTGGGAACAGTGCAGGCTGGGAGCATCGACTACGGCGGCAGCGCTGGGTATTTTGACGGAGCGGGACTTGCAAGCTTTTCTGTTGGCGGCGGTCAAATTGGGACAGACGCTATTGTGAACCGCCATATCACGTCCGGGGCAGTCTACCCAAGCACATGCAATAGCACAATCAATGGCTACTTTGCGGATGTGATCTATGCAAATAAAGTTTTCGCCGGAAGTGCTGTTATAGATAAACTAGCTTCAAACATTGTGAATGCTTTAAAGGGACTAAATTTTCAAGGGAAGTCCTTATTCCTAAGTGACGGATATGTACGTTATTGATACAGCGGAGGGTAATAAAATGAACAAATTCAAAATAAATAACGGGACTATTTATGAATGCCCCTTTTGTGGCCTAGCAGCTGTAGGTATCTTGTACGTGGATATTCTGGGCGTGACACTGCTAGACGCTTTGACTGCGTTCAGCGCGTCCGCCAACACGCGGTATATGGAATACATTGCTGGCGAAGAAACGGCAGTCTATGACGGATACACGAAGATTATAGGTGTGGAATACGCCTACAACGATTCCAGCGCCGTGCGTGTAGCGCTGCGGCGACCGTATGAGGGGGAGAAATAATGCACATGACGGAAACCTTATCTGCCATCATCACCACACTGAACGGTGTGGAGGTGCGGGGTAAAAGTAACCTTGACCGGTTGTTGGCGTGTATTAATGCGCTGGAAGCGCTGACGGCGGCGATGAATACTGAGAACAAGGAGGACGCGGACAATGGCTGATAAAGCGATATCCGAGCTGGTAGCAGCGGAGCAGATCAAGTCAACGGACATGTTCGTTTTGGAACAGGACGGCACGGCAAAGCGCCTGCAAGGGCAGACGCTATTAAACTGGCTGACGGCGGCGGCTGACGGTCACGGCGGTATTTCCAATATTGCCAAAACCGGTACGGATGGGCTTGTGGACACCTACACCATTACGCTGGCCGACACCACCACGAAAACCTTTACCGTGACCAACGGAAACGGTTTGACAGCGTTTGAAAAGCTGTCTACGGTGGGGCTGGTGGATACATACCGCTTCACCCGGTCGGACGGCACATACTTTACGTTCGCGGTGGCCAACGGCGCGAAGGGGGATACCGGCGAGGCAAGTCACGTCTGGATTAAATACGCCAGCCAGCAGCCAACGGCGTCCAGCCACAGCATGGGCGACCTGCCGGATGCGTGGATGGGGGTGTATTCCGGCACGGCGGAAGAAGCCCCTGATGACTGGCAGCAATACACGTGGTATCAAATCAAGGGTGAAAAGGGCGACACCGGAGCCGCCGCCACTGTGATGGGTACAACGGTTGAGTACATGGTGTCGGATTCTGGGACTATTGTCCCCAGCGGCAGTTGGGGCACCACAATTCCTACCGTGCCGCAGGGTAAATACATGTGGACGCGAGTTACTACCACGTTCAATACTGGTAGCCCTGCTGTCAGCTATTCCGTGACGCGGATGGGCATTGACGGGACTGGCTCTGTAAGTTCCGTCAACAGCAAGTCTCCTGATGAGAGCGGCAACGTATCACTGACCGCCGCGGACATTGCCACAAGCGGTGGCGGCAGCGTGGAAGCAAATCTGGAAGCGCTGGGCGAAGAAAAGCAGCCGCTTTTAACCCCCGGCGATAACATTTCCATCACAGGCAGCGTGATCACCACCAAGGCGTTTCCCTGCAACCGAAACTTGCTGGTCAACTGGTATTTGGGCAATCCCGTAAACCAGCGGGACGTCAGCGGCACCATCAGCAGCGCAGGATATTTCCTGGACCGCTGGAAGTTGGTGAGCGGCAGCGTGACGATCGGCCCTGCCGACATCACGCTGAACGGAACCATGCAGCAGGTGTTGGAGACTGCGCCGCCCGGCACGGTGACGGCGTCCGCCCTGACGCCGGCCGGGGTGGGCGAGGTGGTGCCGACCTACGACAGCGCAAACAAGACGGTCACGGTCACGGCGGCGGGGAAAAAGCTGGTGGCCGTCAAGCTGGAGCTGGGGACGGAGCAGACGCTGGCGCATCAGGAGAACGGCAAGTGGGTGCTGAACGAAATCCCCAACTACGGCGAGGAACTGACCAAGTGCATGAGATATCTCCAGATCATCTCCACGCCCTACGACACCTCCGGCAACGGTGTGGCCATCGGGTACGCCAACAACACCGTGGATCTGTGGGTGCCCATCCCTCTGGCTGTGCCCATGCGCATATCGCCTACGCCCACCATTCCCACCGGCGGCGTATCGCTGTTCAAGGTGGGCAAAACCTCCGGCAGTCCAAAGGACGTCACCAGGGTCACGGGCGGCTGGGCGATGCAGACCGGCGGGGCCTGCACCATGCGGAGCCTGATCTTTACGTCCAGCGGCCTGACGGGGGGCGAGACCTACACCCTGTTCATGCAGAAGGGGGCGCAGCTCGTGTTCAGCGCCGAGCTGTAAGGGGGTGACCTGATGGAAGCATGGACGAATGTCGGCGTGCCGCTGATCGTGGCGCTGCTGACCTCCACCGCCCTGTGGGGCGTGGTGAGCAAGGTGATCCTTAAGCGGATGGAGCTGACAGCCAAGCGCAGCAAGTCCGACGAGGCGGAGCGGAAGATGCTGGTGGGACTGGCCCACGACCGCATCATCCACCTCGGCATGGTGTACATCGAGCGGGGCTACGTCACACAGGACGAGTATGAGAACTTGCAGGTGTATCTATATGAGCCGTATGAGGAGATGGGCGGCAACGGCAGCGCACGGCGCGTCATGGAGGAAGTGCGGAAGCTGCCCATACGGTGAGACAAAATGGAACAGGCCGACAGGCCGGAAAGGAATTGTTATGAAGCTGAACAACAAGGTATACGACATTCTCAAGTGGTTGGTCATCATCGTTATGCCCGCCGTGGCTACGCTGTACGCGGCGCTGGCGGCGGTGTGGGCGTGGCCTTATGCGGATGAGGTGGTGACTACCATCACCGCCGTGGACACGTTCCTCGGCGCGGTGCTGTGCATCAGCACGGCACAGTATCACAAGGAGGCGAAGAGCGATGGCTAAGCGGGTGTATCTGTCCCCCAGCGACCAGCGGCGGAACACCTACGCGGTGGGCAACACCACCGAGGCCATCCAGTGCGGACGCATTGCAGAGGCTTGCAAGGCCGCTCTGGAGCGCTCCGGCGTGGAGGTCATGCTGGGGCAGTACGACACGATGCAGAACCGGGTGGCGGCGTCCAACCGGTTCAAGGCCGATCTGCATGTGCCCATCCACTCCAACGCCTGCAACGGGAAGGCCAGCGGTACGCACCTGTTCTGTTACAGCGGCGACCGGAACAGCGCAGGGTACAAGGCGTGTCAGGCGGTAATGGACGTACTTGGCCCGATTACGCCGGGTGCGCCGGATGTCATCCGGGCGTATCCCGCACTGTACGAGGTGAAGCACCCTGCCGCCACGACGGTGTATATCGAGGTGGACTTCCACGATGTTCCCAGTGTTGCCCAGTGGATCATCGACAACACCACCCTGATCGGCGAGACCATCGCCAAGGGCCTGTGCGCGGCGCTGGGCGTACCCTTTGTGGAGAGCGAAAACGCGCCGGTGCCTGCGGAGAAGGACACGACGCTGCCCATGCAGGTGCGGATGCTCAAGCGCGGCATGGCGGGTGCGGACGTGAAGACCCTGCAAGCGGCGCTGATCGCCTACGGGTTCTCCTGCGGCGCTGCCGGTGCGGACGGCGACTTCGGCAGCGGCACGGAAGCGGCGTTGAAGAAGTTCCAGACCAAGTACGGCCTCGGTGCTGACGGCATTGCCGGAAAGGGGACGTGGGGCAAGCTGCTGGGGCAGTAAGGAAATTGTTTTTTCTATGTGAAGAGAGCGACACATTTACGGATCCAAAACTCTGGACGAAACAGGGATAACGATGCGCCGACCCCTGCTTCCGCCAAAGCTCCGCAAGTCCACGGCGAATATGATCGCCATGAATACAACTTACCGAGACATCCGCGCAAGACTGCGCAGTATATCCCCTCAACGTGCTATTGATTACGTTGCCGCGCTTGAGCTACCGGGAGACGAAGCGTTTTGCATCATCGCGTGCGACATCAAGCAACAATCCCGCCAGCAGGTAGCAAACAGGCTGTTTTCATCGGTCGAGTATGTCAAGAAGTGCCGCCGCAACGGTTACCAAAAGATTGCCGACCATATCAAAAACCCATAAAATAAAGACCCAACAAAGACCTTTTTCAGGCTCTTTGTTGGGCCTTTTTTGTTGTATGTTGTGAGATATACAGGGGGTGTCGAAATGAGTGTAATGGAGCGGCTGTTGACGTGCGGGTATACGGCGGATATGGCGCGGGATATATGCGACCAATACGGAGCGGACTTTGCTGGATTGCTTTTCCTTGTGCGCATCGTGGAGCTTTTCCACGACGATAGGCGCGAATATGTATAGCTACTACAATGAAAACCCACGAGGTAAAAACGTAGGCGACTGTACCGTCAGAGCCATATCAAAAGCAACTGGCAAGGACTGGGGTGAGACGTACCTCCGGCTTTGCGTACAGGGATATCTTGACGGGGATATGCCGTCGGCTAACTCCTGCTGGGGCGCTTATCTTCGGTCGGTAGGTTTCCGACGGTACATCGTGCCGGATACCTGTCCTGATTGTTACACAGTTGGCCGTTTTGCCGATGAGCACCCATTTGGAACGTATATTCTCGCGCTCTCCGGTCATGTCGTGTGTGTACAAGATGGTGTTTTATATGACAGCTGGGACAGCAGCAACGAAACAGTTTTGTATTATTGGGAAAGGACGGATGAAGCATGAACTACCCCTACTACGGAAACCCCTATATGCCGCCGATGCAGGACAACCTCGCCCAGCTGAGGCAGCAGCAGATGCAGGCCATTCCTCCGATGCCGCAAAATCCCCTGCCGCAGAGCGGCGTGCAGTGGGTATCCGGCGAACAGGAGGCAAGAAGCTGGATGGTCGCGCCCAATGCGGCGGTGGCGCTGTGGGATTCGACGGCGCCCACGGTGTATCTGAAACAGGCCGATGCAAGCGGCAAACCGACGCTCAAGGTGTACGACCTTGTGGAGCGGCTTGCAAGCGCTCCTGATACGCAGAACGCGCCCACTGCGGAATATGTGACCCGTAAGGAGTTCGACGCGCTGGCGGCGCTTGTGAGCGAAATGAAGGGCAAGAAGCGCAAGGAGGAAAAGAGCGATGAATAATCCGTTTTTCGGTGCAATGGGCGGCGGCAACGGCTTTATGCAGATGGTGCAGCAGTTCAAGCAGTTTAAAGCGAATTTCCAAGGCGACCCCAAGGCGGAGGTGGAGAAGCTGCTGCAAAGCGGCAAGCTTACGCAGCAGCAGTTGAACCAGCTCCAGCAGATGGCGAAGCAATTTCAAAGTCTGATGGAATAAGCAAAGGCTTAGCAAAAACATAAGACGAAACATAAGACGAAACATAACTTGTTTCTTGATCGTGGCCGCGATTCAGATAAATTACATCAACAAAAAGGAGTGATACTATGTCTCTTTCCGAGGGTATGCCCACCATGACCATGCCTGTTACCCCTGCCAATGGCAGCGGTAACGGCTTTGGCTTTGGCGGTGACGGCGCGTGGTTCCTCATCATCCTGTTCCTGTTCGCGTTCTGCGGCTGGGGCGGCAATGGCTGGGGCAACAACGGCAATTCCGGCGGCGTGGTGGACGGCTATGTGCTGGCCTCCGACTTTTCCAACATCGAGCGCAAGATGGACATCATCAACGGCGGGCTGTGCGACGGCTTCTATGCTGTGAACAACACCCTGTTGACCGGCTTCGGCAATGCCGAGCTGTCCCGCGCCAACCAGCAGGCCGCACTGATGCAGCAGCTCAGCGCTATGCAGATGCAGGCGGCAAACTGCTGCTGCGAGAACAGAGCCGCCATTGCGCAGGTGCGCTATGACATGGCGACGCAGGCGTGTGACACGCGGAACACCGTGCAGAACGCCACCCGCGACATCGTGGAGAACCAGAATGCCAACAGCCGCGCCATCCTGGACTTCCTGGCCAACTCCAAGATGCGCGATCTGGAGAGCGCAAATCAGGAGCTGCGTCTGGCCGCGTCTCAGGCGGCGCAGAACAACTATCTGATCTCCCAGCTGCGGCCTACGCCTATCCCGGCGTATGCATCCTGCAACCCGTGGGCTGGCAGCTACACCGGCTGCTCCGGCTGCTGACAACTGCATAGAAATCTATTTCCAAAACGGAAATTGTTCAGCTCCGGGCTGATATTGAAAGGCGGCGGGGCAATAGCTCCGCCGTCTGCATTTTTGAAAGGAGTGAGTATTTTGGCTGAATATGTAAATACCAACATCGTTTCTGTTCCTGCCGGGCAGAATGTACCGCTGACGGAAACTGCCGTTGCGGGCAAGTCCTGCATCGTACACCGCGAGGGCAGCGGGCAGGTGTTCTTGCGTGGCCTGACAAACCAGTGCAAGGCGCGTTTCCGTGTGTCCTTCGGCGGAAACATCGCCATCCCCACCGGCGGCACGGTGGACGCGATCTCCACCGCGCTGGCTATCAACGGTGAGCCGCTGACCAGCGCTGTTGCGACAGTAACGCCCGCCGCCGTGGAGAATTATTTCAATATCTTCGTCGCTGCCAACGTGGACGTGCCGAAGGGCTGTTGCGTAACGGTGGCGATGGAGAACACCAGCGCTCAGGCGATCAGCTTTGCCAATAGCAACATGATCGTGGAGCGCGTCTGCTGAAAGGAGGTAAAGCATGAGCATGAAATCTATGTATGAGCTGCGCGATATGCTTTGCGATGAGCTGGATGAAATTGCCAGAAAGGGTGAGCTTGGAGCAGGTGATCTGGATATCGCGCACAAACTGGCAAGCACCATCAAAAATCTGGATAAAATTGAGGCAATGGAAGATGGCGGCTATTCCAGAGCTGGGTATCAGCCGCGTCGGTATCCGCACGATGAGTACGGAGGTGGTAGCTCCTACGCAAGAAGCCGAAAGCATTATGTCCGGGGTCATTACAGCCGCGACAGCGCACGCGACGGAATGAGACGGCAGTTGCAAGATATGCTGGATAGCGCAGACGATGACACCATCCGAAGCGCCATTCAGCGCTGCATGGACGTGCTGGAGGACGAAAGGGGGTAAACGCCCCATGATTGATGAGACCGAGATCAAAAGGTGGATAGCGCGGTTAGAAACCGAAGAGTCCAGCTGGACAAACTATGAACGCCTTGCCGTGCTGTATACGGTGCTTAACCAGCAAAACGACGTTAACGACAAAATGTCGCCAATGCTGTATTCCGCCGCTCCTGCACCGGTTGAAGTTTTCGGCGACAGCGACTTTCTGCGGGCCGTATCAGCTGTTGAGCCAAGTGTGGCATGGGCGGTTATGGACGAACTGATGGACAGTTTGAAAGTTGTTAACGAGCGCGTCTACAACAGCGTCATGCGTAAACTCGATAGGTAAAAAATCCCCCGTCATTTACGGCGGGGGATTTTTTAGGTATACTTACCCTTTGTGTCCGCCAAGGGAAAGCCCACCAACAGCGAGTTCATCGCCATGATCGCCGACCGCCTTCAGCTGAAGCTGAAGAAGCGGCAGGCATGAGAACGGCAGACAACAAAACAGGGACGGCGCACCGGAGGGGGTGTGCCGTCCCTGTTTCCGCATAGGGTCAATGGATGTCCGTCACCGTGTAGCCGGCGTCGGCCACGGCCTTCTTCAGAGCCTCGTCGCTGACATCACCGGTGACAACGGCGCTGCTGCCGGCCAGGTCCACGGCGGCGGTGACGCCGGGCAGGGCGTTCAGGGCCTTTTCCACGTGGGCCGCGCAGTGGGCGCACATCATGCCTTCAATGCTGAGAGTCTTTTTCATCGTTGGTTCCTCCTCGTTATGTTGTGCCGCAGGAGCGGCGGGTTCACTTTGGGTATTGGCAGGGGTCTCGCCGCGCCTGACGGGAGCGGAGCCTTTCCAGCCCCTGAGACGCAGGGCGTTGGACACCACGCACACGGAGCTGAGGCTCATGGCCGCGGCGGCGATCATGGGGTTCAGGGTGATGCCAAGGGCGGGGTACAGCACACCGGCGGCCACGGGGATGCCGATGGAGTTGTAGAAGAACGCCCAGAACAGGTTCTGCCGGATGTTCCGCAGGGTGGCGCGGGACAGGGCCGCCGCGTCCACGATGTCCATAAGGCTGCTGCGCATCAGCACCACGTCCGCCGACTCGATGGCCACGTCAGTGCCGGCACCGATGGCAAGACCCACGTCTGCCGTTACCAGCGCGGGAGCGTCGTTGACGCCGTCGCCCACCATGGCTACCAGCCGGCCCGCCTTCTGGAGGTCCTCGATACAGCGGGCCTTATCCTGGGGCAGGACCTGGGCGATGACGCGGTCCACACCCACCTGACGGGCAATGGCCTCGGCGGTGCGCTGGTTGTCGCCGGTGAGGAGCACTACCTCACAGCCGCTGCGGCGCAGGGCGGCGATGGCGGCGGCGCTGTCGGGCTTCACCACGTCGGCCACGGCGATGACGCCCAGCAGCTGCCGGTCCTCGGCGAAGTACAGGGGCGTTTTGCCCGCGGCGGCCAGCATCTCCGCCGCGGCGCGGAGGGCGGCGGTGTCGGCGCCGATAGATTCCATGTAGCGGTCGTTGCCGGCGTAAAGGGTCTTACCGTCCTGCACGGCCTGTACGCCGCCGCCGGCCACGGCGGCGAAATCGGACACGGCGCACAGAGGGATGCTCCGGCGCTCCGCCTCCTGCACGATGGCATCAGCCAGCGGGTGGCCGGAGGGCTTTTCCAGACTGGCGGCGGCGCACAGCAGCTCCTCCTCGGTGACATTGGCGGCGCACAGCACATCGGTGACCCGGGGCTTGCCCTCGGTGACGGTGCCGGTCTTGTCCAGCACCACGGTGTTGACGCGGCCCATCAGCTCCAGACTGGCGGCGGATTTGATGAGGATGCCCTTTTCGGCGGCCTTGCCGGTGGCCACGGTGATGGCCACGGGGGTGGCCAGACCCAGAGCGCAGGGGCAGGAGATCACCAGCACGGCGATGCCGATGGACAGGCAGAAGCGGACGCCCATGCCGCCCACAGTCGCCCACAGCAGGGCGGCGGCGACGGCGATGGAGATCACCGCCGGTACAAACACGGCGCTGATCTTGTCGGCCAGACGGCTGATGGGCGCCTTGGTGGAGGCGGCCTGCTCCATGAGCCGGATGATCTGGGACAGGGTGGTGTCCGCACCCACGCGGTCGGCGGTCATCTCCAGATAGCCGCTGGTGAGGACGGTGGCGGACACGGCCTTGCTGCCGGCGGTCTTTTCTACCGGCATGCTCTCGCCGGTGAGGGCGGACTCGTCCACGGAGCCGCTGCCCTTGACCACGGTGCCGTCCACGGGGATGCGGCCGCCCTGCCGGACGATCACCGTCTCACCGGCCTTGATCTGGTCGGTGGCCACGGTGACCTCCGTGCCGCTGCGGCGCACCACCGCCACGTCCGGCGCCAGCGCCAGCAGTGCCGTGATGGCTCCGGTGGTCTTGCCCTTGGAGCGCTCCTCCAGATACTTGCCCACGGTGACGAGCGTCAGGATCATGCCGGCGGACTCGAAGTACAGATCCGGCATGCCGGTGACCTGTCCCGCAGCCAGCAGGCCCATTTCAATGAGGCTGTACACAAGGCCCGCGGCCGCACCCAGCGCTACCAGCGAGTCCATGTTGGGCGCGCCCTTGAACAGGCGGGAGAAGCCCACGGTGAAGTAGGCGCGGTTGAGGATGAGGATGGGCACGCACAGGACCAGCTGCACCAGCACCGCCGTCAGGGGCTGGCGGTGCATGAAGGCGGGCACCGGCAGGCCCATCATGTGACCCATGCTGAGATAGAACAGGGGCACCAGACACACCACGGACCACAGAAGCCGACGGCCCATGGCTCTGGCGGACGCCTCCTGCTCTCTGCGGATGTCGCGCTTGGCCTCGTCCGCCGGAGCCGCGCCGTAGCCCGACGCCTCCACTGCGGAAATGATGGCCTGCGGCGTGACCTTGTCCGCATCGTAGGAGCACACCAGTGTGCCCAGCATCAGGTTCACGGCGGCGCTGTCCACGCCGTCCAGCGAGTTCGCCGCCTTTTCCACGTGGGCGGCGCAGGCGGCGCAGGTCATGCCGGTCACCACAAATTTTTCGGTCATTACGCTCTCCTCCTTCATTTCATCATCTTCTGCAGCGTGGTCACCAGCTCGTCGATGACTTCGTCATCGCCCTGCCGTATCCCGTCGGCCACGCAGGTGCGGATGTGGGTGGCCAGCAGCTCCTTGCTGAAGCTGTTCAGCGCGGCGCTGACGGCGGACACCTGCACCAGAATGTCGGGACAGTAGGCATCGGCTTGCAGCATGTCCCGCAGACCGCGGACCTGTCCTTCAATGCGGCTGAGACGGTTGGTCAGCTGCTTCTGCTCCTGAGGAGAGCGGTGTTTCGTTTTATGGCAGCAGCATTCGTTCATATCGGATACCTCCCGGGGGTATTTTTTAACGGCTGCAT
>ENA-UERC01001769-UERC01001769.1-human-gut-metagenome-genome-assembly--contig:-NODE-1769-length-11678-cov-4.589001_pt1 | contig 11678 bp, 8 predicted proteins | sample MGYA00242955_ERZ507955 | MGnify/ENA primary metagenome ERZ507955 (study PRJEB26167, sample SAMN06115394) | human gut metagenome | host: Homo sapiens | place: China:Hubei | collected 2016-04-27 | study... | reverse complement strand
CAATTGTCAATCGTCTGTTGATTAAATTTCTGCCGTTTTTTCTTTTAACCAAGCCTTCTCTTCCTCAGTCAAATGCGGGCTTACCAAGTCGTATACCATCTGGTGGTATTTGTTCAGCCATGCATGCTCGCGTACAGAAAGCATGGACGGGATAACCAGCTTCGTATCGATGTAACATAACGTCAAAGTTTCGAAACCGAGGAACTTTCCGAATTCCGTTTCACTGTCTTCACGGATCAGGATCATATTCTCGGTACGGATGCCGTATTCGCCGGGGCGGTACATGGCCGGTTCGTCACTCATCACCATGCCCGGTTCCAGGATTACCGGGTTTTCTTCCATGCGGATGCTTTGCGGCCCTTCATGTACGTTCAAGCAATGGCCGATGCCGTGGCAGGTTCCGTGCAGATAGTTGATGCCGGCATCCCACAAAGCTTTACGGGCGAAGGCGTCGATCAAGCAGCCCCGTATGCCTGCGGGGAATTTGCATTTGGCAATTCCGATAGTGCCTTTCAGGGCGCGGGTAAAGTCCTTCTTCATTTGCTCGCTCGGCTCGTCGCAAAGGGCGATCGTACGGGTGATGTCGGTCGTTCCGTCCAAATACTGGGCTCCGGAGTCGAGCAGGTACAAACTGTCCGTTTTCAACTCCGTGTCCGTTTCGGGTGTGGGAGAATAGTGTACGACCGCTCCGTGAGGACCGTAGCTAGATATACTGGCAAAGCTGTCCATGACATATTGGGGCTGTTCGGAGCGCAGAGCCGTCAACTTGGCAGCGGCACTCAGCTCCGTCACCTTTTCTCCGGCTTTAAGCATCTTTTCCAGCCAGAAGTAGAATTTGGTCATGGCGATGCCGTCTTTCAGGACGGCGTTGCGGAATCCTTTTATCTCTGTCTCGTTCTTGATGCTTTTCAGGTGATTGGCGGGCGAGGTTCCTTCTATCAGGATACTGCTTTTGGGCAGTGCATTGTAGATGGCTACGTTGGTTCGTTTGCTGTCGATGAACACCCGTGTCCGTTCCGGCAGTCGTGACAGGAAGGTTGCCAACATGCCGTAGTCGGCTAGTGTCACTCCTTCTTTCTTTAGATGTTCTGCTATTTCAGCAGGGATCTTCTTCGGATTCACGAACAGTACGCTTTCCTTCTCGGAAACGAATGCATAACTGATGACGACCGGATTATAGGCAACGTCCGTACCCCTGATATTGAAGGTCCAGGCCACTTCGTCCAATGCGGAGAGAATGGTGCAGTCGGCTCCTGCCTTGTGTAGCATCTTGTTGATATCGAGTAGTTTGTCTTCTGTTGATTTTCCGCTGAGTTCGATCGGCATTTCAAACATCGGAGCTTCAGGGATGGCGGGACGTTCTTTCCAGATCGGATCGATCAGCGAAGCGTTTGTATTCAGTTTGATCTCTTTTTCCGCTAATGCCTTTTCCAGTGAGCGGGCATCTGCCAGGCTGTATATCTCGCCGTTCAGTCCGACTGTCTGTCCCTCTTTTAGTTCGTGTGTCAGGAACTCCGGGATTGTCGGGGTTTCGGGCAACATCATTTTGAAAAGTTCGATACCTGTCCCTTCCAGTTGGGTAGAGGCTTGCAGGAAATATCGGGAGTCGGTCCAAAGCCCGGCTTTATCGGCTGTGATTATAACTGTTCCGGCCGAACCTGTGAATCCGGAAATCCATTCACGGTATTTCCAGCAGTCGGCAGGATATTCACTCATGTGAGGGTCGGAAGTCGGAATAATATAAGCATCGATTTTATGCTGTTTCATTGCTTCCCTTAGGGCGGCAATACGTTCAGGAATGTTTGTTTTCATCGCATTTTGTTTTATGTCAACATTACTATTGGCAAAGTTATTAAATTTCTTCTCTTTCTATGTTCTTGGAATAAAAAAATCAAATCTACTCATATTTCTGCTTTATAAGTTATCTGTATTCAGATTGCAATAAAGGAAGATAACTAGTATAATTTCTGAAATATCTGTACCTTTGCGAGAAAACCTTTTTAATAATAATATTAGGAAAAGCTAAAAGTTAGTATATGAAAAATATAATGTTATCGCTTATGACTGCAATGGTTATGACTGCCTGTACGGGGCAGAAGGCTGAGAAGGTGGAAGCTACTCAGGATAATTTCAATTATGTCGTGGATCAGTTTGCTGATCTTCAGATATTGCGTTATCAGGTTCCGGGATTTGAATCCCTTTCTTTGAAGCAGAAACAATTATTATATCATTTGTCGGAAGCTGCCCTGATGGGCCGGGATATTTTGTTCGACCAGAACTGTCGTTATAATCTGCCGATCCGCCGTGCGCTGGAGGCTGTTTATACCGGCTATAAAGGAGATCGTACGGATCCGCAGTTTGTTGCTTTGGAAACTTATTTGAAACGGGTTTGGTTTGCCAACGGCATCCATCACCATTATGCGGAAGACAAATTTGTTCCCGGCTTTACGCCTGAGTTCTTCCGGACTTGTATCTCGCAGATCGGTGCTTCCGCACTTCCGCTACGTGAAGGGCAGACGGTGGAACAGTTTGTCGCCGAGATCAGTCCCGTGATCTTTGATCCGGCTGTGATGGCGAAGCGTACGGTGCAGAGTGGCGATGTCGACCTGATCCGGGCTTCGGCCAACAATTATTATGGCGAAGGAGTTACCCAGGTAGAAGTTGAGGATTTCTATGCCCGGATGAAAGCTGGGAAAGACACGATTTCTCCGATCTCTTACGGCTTGAACAGCCGTTTGGTAAAAGAGAACGGTAAGCTGGTCGAAAAAGTATGGAAGGTAGGCGGCCTCTATTCGCCGGCAATTGAAAAGATCGTGTCGGAATTGCGGAAAGCCGTGGCTTTTGCCGAGAACGATGCGCAAAAGTCAATCATCGGGAAACTGATCGAATATTATCAGACCGGCGACTTGAAAATCTTCGATGCCTATTCGATCCTATGGGTGGAAGATACGGCATCGGATGTCGACTTTGTGAACGGCTTTATCGAAACATACGGAGATCCGTTAGGAATGAAAGCCAGCTGGGAGTCGACCGTGAACTTTATCAATAAGGAGGCAACGAAGCGAACAAAAGTGATCAGCGATAATGCGCAGTGGTTCGAAGATCATTCTCCTGTAGATAAACGGTTTAAGAAAGAAAAAGTAAAAGGAGTCAGTGCCAAAGTAATTACGGTTTCCATGTTGGGAGGTGATTGCTATCCGGCAACTCCGATTGGCATCAACTTGCCGAATGCCGACTGGATTCGCCGCGATCATGGTTCGAAATCCGTTACGATCGAGAATATCACTGAGGCATACGACAAAGCTTCTCAGGGAAATGGTTTCAATGAGGAATTTGTCTGGAGTGAGAAGGAGCGAGAAGGATTGAAGAAATACGGATTCATCACCGACAATCTGCATACCGATTTGCATGAATGCTTGGGACATGGTTCCGGTAAATTGCTCCCGGGTGTGGACCCGGATGCGTTGAAGGCATATGGTTCTACTATCGAAGAAGCGCGCGCCGACTTGTTCGGACTCTACTACGTGGCCGACCCGAAGCTGGTGGAACTGGGGCTTACTCCAAGTGCGGATGCTTATAAGGCTCAATACTACACCTATCTGATGAATGGTTTGATGACACAGCTTGTACGTATCGAGCCGGGTAACAATGTAGAAGAAGCCCATATGCGCAACCGTCAGCTCATAGCCCGCTGGGTGTACGAGAAAGGTGCGGCGGAGAAGGTTGTGGAATTGGTAAAGAAGGATGGGAAGACGTACGTCGTGATAAACGATTATGAGAAAGTGCGTGACTTGTTTGGCCGGTTGCTTGCCGAGATACAGCGTATCAAGTCCACCGGTGACTATGCCGGCGCCCATGATTTGGTGGAAGCCTATGCCGTGAAAGTCGATCCCGCTTTGCATGCCGAAGTGCTGGAACGCTACAAGAAGCTGAATCTTGCGCCGTATAAGGGGTTCGTCAATCCCAAGTATGAAGTGGTGACGGATGCCGACGGTACTATAACAGATGTGACAGTGACTTATGATGAAGGTTATGCGGAACAGATGTTGCGTTATAGCAAAGACTATTCTACATTGCCTTCTGTCAATAAATGATGAACTATGATAGATACTAAAGAGCAGCTGCATCAGCGGCTGAAAGATATAAAGACACAGCTCCGTCTCTCAATGAACGGGGCTGTGTCCCAAAGTATGCGTGAGAAAGGGCTGGTATATAAGCTGAACTTCGGCGTGGAGTTGCCCCGTATCAAGGGTATTGCTGCCGGTTACGAGAAGGACCACTCTCTGGCTCAAGCTTTGTGGAAAGAAGATATCAGAGAGTGCAAAATATTGGCGGGACTTTTACAGCCGGTAGAGAGTTTCCTGCCCGAGATAGCCGATATCTGGGTGGAAGATATCCGTAATATCGAGATTGCAGAACTTACCTGCATGAATTTATTCCAACATCTTCCTTATGCGCCTGCCAAGTCCTTCCATTGGATTGCAAGCGAGGACGAATACACGCAGGTTTGCGGCTTCCTCACCATAGCCCGTCTATTGATGAAGAAAGGGGATATGAGTGAACGGGTTGAAAATGAGTTCCTCGACCAGGCAATAACGGCTTTTTTGTCGGGCTCCTATCATGTGCGCAATGCAGCCATGACCGCTATCCGCCGCTTTATGCAGCAAAATGAGGAAAATTCTTTTCAAGTTTGCCGCAGGGTGGAGGGTATGGACAATTCTTCTTCTGATGTAGAACAATTACTATACAATCTTGTAAAAGAGGAGGTTTGTTAGATTAGTTCTATGGTTATAGAGACTGATGCGGTAAGGGAATATTTCCCTTATCGCAATTTTTATCTCTTTCTCGTTTGCTTTCCACAAAAAAGGATTAACTTTGTTGGCTGTAAAACTGCGCCGTCAAATGGAAAGTCAGAATGTGAAAGATACAGTTAGGCAGATATTCACTGAATATCTGAATGCGAACGGGCATCGGAAGACTCCCGAACGTTATGCCATACTTGACACCATTTACTCCATAGACGGTCATTTTGATATCGACACGCTCTATTCACTGATGGCCGACCAGGAGAATTTCCGCGTCAGCCGTGCAACGCTTTACAATACCATCATTTTGCTTATAAATGCTCGTCTGGTCATCAAGCATCAGTTCGGCAACTCTTCCCAATACGAAAAATCTTATAATCGCGATACGCACCATCACCAGATATGCACCCAGTGCGGAAAGGTGACCGAGTTTCAGAACGAGGAGTTGCAACATGCCATTGAGAATACCAAACTGAGCCGTTTTAATCTTACGCACTATTCCTTATATATGTATGGGTTGTGCAGCAAGTGTGACCGGGCCAATAAACGGAAGAAAAAGAATAATAACCATAAAAAAGAAAAATGAAAGTAGACGTATTATTAGGATTACAATGGGGCGACGAAGGCAAAGGCAAAGTCGTTGATGTGTTAACTCCGAGATACGATGTCGTAGCTCGTTTCCAGGGCGGACCGAATGCCGGACATACACTCGAGTTTGAAGGGCAGAAGTATGTGCTCCGTTCCATTCCGTCTGGAATATTCCAGGGAGACAAGGTGAATATCATCGGTAACGGAGTGGTGCTTGACCCGGCTCTCTTCAAAGCGGAAGCCGAATCATTGGAAGCGTCCGACCATAACTTGAAGGAACGCTTGCACATTTCCAAGAAAGCACACCTCATTCTGCCGACTCACCGCATACTGGATGCTGCATACGAAGCAGCCAAAGGCGATGCAAAGGTAGGAACGACCGGAAAAGGCATCGGACCGACTTACACGGATAAAATCAGCCGTAACGGTGTGCGTGTAGGCGACATTCTGCATGACTTTGACAAGAAGTATGCAGCGGCCAAGGCCCGTCATGAACAGATATTGAAGAGCCTGAACTATGAGTATGACCTTGCAGAAATGGAGAAGGCATGGTTCGAAGGTATCGAATACTTGAAACAATTCCAGTTGGTGGACAGCGAACACGAGATGAACAATCTGCTGGCTGCCGGCAAGTCTGTATTGTGCGAAGGTGCGCAGGGGACAATGCTGGACATTGATTTCGGTTCTTATCCGTTTGTAACGTCTTCCAATACGGTTTGTGCAGGTGCTTGTACCGGTCTGGGCATTGCTCCCAACAAGATTGGTGAGGTATATGGGATTTTCAAAGCCTATTGTACGCGCGTAGGTGCCGGTCCGTTCCCGACGGAATTATTCGACAAGACCGGTGACCAGATTTGCACGCTGGGTCATGAGTTCGGTTCTGTGACAGGACGTAAGCGCCGTTGTGGCTGGATTGACCTGGTGGCATTGAAATATGCCATTATGGTAGACGGGGTTACCAAACTGATTATGATGAAGAGCGATGTGCTCGATTCTTTTGAAACCATTAAGGCTTGTGTAGCTTACAAGATGGATGAGGAAGAGATTGATTACTTCCCGTTCGATATCAATGAGACTGTTGAACCGGTTTATGTAGAGCTACCCGGTTGGCAGACGGATATGACCAAGATGCAGAGTGAAGATGAGTTCCCGGAAGAATTCAATGCATATTTGTCATTCCTGGAAGAACAGCTTGGTGTGCCCATCAAGATTGTTTCTCTGGGACCGGACCGTGAGCAGACCATCGAACGGTATACAGAGGAATAATAAAACAAACAGATAACCTTAGACACGGATTACACGGATTTCGCGGCTTCATCTGAAGAACCGTGGGTGTCCGGATAATCCGTGCCTTTTTTATTTATTGCCATGAAAACACGTCTTTTGTCTTTTTTACTGTTGTTTCTTCTTGTGTGCTCCGCACAGTCGCAGACTTACCAGCCGACGGAGGAGAACTTGAAATCCCGTCAGGAGTTTCGGGACAATCGCTTCGGTATCTTCCTGCATTGGGGGATATACAGTATGCTGGCTACCGGAGAATGGACCATGACGAACAAGAACCTTAATTATAAGGAGTATGCCAAACTGGCGGGAGGTTTCTATCCTGCCAAATTCGATGCTGCCAGATGGGTGTCAGCCATTAAGGCGTCCGGGGCAAAGTATATCTGCTTTACATCCCGGCATCACGATGGCTTTTCTATGTTCCACACACGCTTTTCCGATTACAATATTGTGGATGCTACCCCTTTTAAGCGGGATATTCTGAAAGAATTGGCGGACGAGTGCCACAAGCAAGGTATTCGTCTGCATCTCTACTATTCGCACATCGACTGGTATCGCGAAGATGCTCCGTGGGGACGCACCGGACGTGGAACGGGACGACCGAATCCGAAGGGCGACTGGAATAGCTACTATAAATTCATGAACAACCAGCTGACCGAGCTGCTCACCAATTATGGAAAAATAGGTGCCATTTGGTTTGATGGCTGGTGGGACCAGGACCAGAATCCGGATTTTGACTGGCAACTGCCCGGGCAATATGCCATGATACACCGCCTGCAACCGGCTTGCTTGGTTGGGAACAACCATCATCAAGCACCGTTTGCCGGCGAGGACATCCAGATATTCGAGCGCGACCTGCCGGGAGAGAACCGTGCCGGCCTTTCCGGGCAGGATATCAGCGCCTTGCCCCTTGAAACCTGCGAGACGATGAATGGAATGTGGGGATATAAGATTACGGACCAGGATTATAAATCTACCAAAACGCTGATACATTACCTGGTGAAGGCTGCGGGTAAAGATGCCAATCTGCTGATGAATATCGGTCCTCAGCCGGACGGTGAGCTGCCTGCTGTTGCATTGGAGCGTCTGGCAGAAGTAGGGGAATGGATGAAGGTATACGGTGAAACCATCTACGGAACCCGTGGCGGCTGCATTGCTCCGCATCCTTGGGGAGTCACTACACAAAGAGAAAATAAATTATACGTGCATATTCTCGAATTGCAGGATAAGGCTCTCTTCCTGCCGTTGGAAGGCAAGAAAGTGAGGAAGGCAGTGGGGTATGCCGACCGTCTTCCAGTGAAGTTCCGTAAGTGTGAAGGAGGGGTGATGCTCTACTTGCCGGAGGTTCCGACGGATATTGATAAAGTGATAGAGGTGGAGATTGAAAAATAAATTATAAATCAGAAATCTTTAATTCTTCCTAAAAGATAAAGGAAACGCTGGCATTGCTCACCGTTTCCTTTTATTTTTGGCAGACTATTTGTTATACAATAAGAAACGACTGATTTATTCACAATTTAAAGAAAGAAAATTATGGGAACAGGAATGATAGGAATGCAATGGATTATTTTTATCGGTATTGCCGTCGTCAGTTGGCTGGTACAGATGAATCTTCAGAACAAGTTCAAGAAGTACTCTAAAATCCCTACCGGCAACGGAATGACGGGAGCGGACGTTGCTTTGAAGATGCTGCACGACAATGGCATTTACGATGTGACCGTGACGCATACTCCCGGACATCTGACCGACCATTATAATCCTGCCAATAAGACAGTAAACCTGAGTGAGAGTGTTTATAGCAGTAATAGCATCATGGCTGCTGCCGTTGCAGCCCACGAATGTGGTCACGCCGTGCAGCATGCACGCGCATACGCTCCGTTGACAATGCGCAGCAAACTGGTGCCGGTAGTCTCTTTTGCCTCACAGTGGATGACGTGGTTGCTGCTGGCAGGTATCTTGATGCTGAACTCCTTTCCGCAACTGTTGCTGGCGGGCATTATACTGTTTGCATTGACAACTTTATTCAGCTTCATCACCTTGCCGGTGGAAATCAATGCAAGTAAGCGTGCGCTGGTATGGCTTAGCAATTCCGGCATTACGAATTCATATAATCATGCGCAAGCGGAAGATGCACTCCGCTCGGCTGCCTATACGTATGTAGTGGCTGCTCTCGGTTCGCTTGCTACCCTGATTTATTATATCATGATATTCATGGGACGCAGAGATTAAACACATGATGCAGACATAAAAAACAGACCATCTGTTCACCCGAAACAGATGGTCTGATTAAATAGATGATGTGTCTCTGCCGGATGCATCATCTGTTTTTTTATTCCTAATAGGGCGACTGCCAGAACCAGGCATCGTCATTGACCACGTACTTGGCTTGGAAGAAGTTTTCTGCATTAGGGTCTGAGGGGCAAAGCAGTACATCGTCTGCTTTTATGCTATAGAGATTCTTGGCCATATAGCTGTCTAAATAATATTCTTTGGTAATCTTCTGCTGGTTATTCCAGTTGGCTTCTTCATTTAGGATTACCGGACGACCGTCTCGCAGACGTTCGCGCACTTCTTGCACGCTTAGCATGATGCCGTTTTCATCCATCACCCAGGCATTGTTGGTAGGGTCTACCCATATCCATTTATCCAAGGTATTGGAATAAACTACGTTAATGGAATGGCATTCGCCAATGTATTTTTGGGGTAATTCGCTGATGTGGCGTGCCTTAAATCCCATGGACAGATAACAATCCTTCAGTACATGGGCAAGACCTCCGCAATGCAGACCTCGCGCACCGCCTTTGCAAGCTTCTGCCCATTTTATGATGTTGCTGCCTGCCGGACTTTCATGGTTTCCGTCATGTTTTATGGTATTGTGTATATAAGTCAGTATGTTCTTTATTTTTGATAGTTCGTCGCCTGCGCCTGCCACACTGTCCAACTTGAAGTATTGGCGTACCTCTACTAAATACTTGTTGTTGGGATTGATGTATTCGAAGCGGGGGAGTGTATCAGGGCGCTCATTGTGGGTGTATCCCGGTGTTTTTTGAAGTATGTCGAGGTAGTCACCCACTTTCTTCACTTTGGCAAGCACTGCCTTGAACCGTTTATCGCTGCGCAGGTTGTCTAAGTCGGTATCATTCATCATGTGGTTGTAATCTTGAAATCCATTGTCGTAGGCCAGTTCTAAATTTTTGATGGCTTCACCTTTTTTCTTTAACAAGGATTGGAAGCAGGCTAAATTGTAGTAATAGGACTGTATGAGCCAGCTGTACTTTTTCTGAGTGTTCTCGTCTTGTTCTTTGAACAGAGTTATCAAAGCCTTACCGTTCTTTTCGGCTTCTTTATAGTTTTTCTCATTGACGGCTTGTTGCAGCTTTTGTACGATGGTTTCTTCTTTTTGGTCGAAGTCTTTGGCGTTGCCGGATTGTGCCCGGCTAACACCGATGCCGCATAGCAACAACATGCAGAATAAAATCAGTCTCTCTTTCATAAATGTGTAAGTTTGAAGTTTGTTTTGGTCGTTTTTATGCGACGGTAATGATACAAAGGTAAACATTCTCTTTTCTTAATCAATAAAATACTGTAACTTTGTCGTCCGATTTTTAAAATAATTGAACTGATTATGGCAGCAAAACCAAGTATTCCGAAAGGAACCCGTGACTTCTCGCCCGTAGAAATGGCGAAGCGTAACTATATATTCAATACGATTCGTGAGGTGTATCATCTCTATGGTTTTCAGCAGATAGAAACGCCCTCGATGGAAATGCTTTCTACCTTGATGGGGAAGTATGGTGAGGAAGGCGACAAGCTTTTGTTCAAGATACAGAACTCCGGTGATTACTTTTCCGGACTGACAGATGAAGAACTGTTGAGCCGTAATGCTCCGAGACTTGCCTGCAAGTTTTGCGAGAAAGGTTTGCGCTATGACCTCACAGTACCTTTTGCCCGCTACGTGGTGATGCACCGCGATGAAATAACTTTTCCTTTCAAACGTTATCAGATACAGCCCGTGTGGCGCGCCGACCGTCCGCAAAAAGGACGCTATCGTGAGTTCTATCAGTGCGATGCCGATGTGGTAGGCAGTGATTCCTTGCTGAATGAGGTGGAGCTGATGCAAATTGTCGATACGGTATTTACCCGCTTCGGCATCCGTGTTTGTATCAAGATTAACAACCGTAAGGTATTGAGTGGCATTGCCGAAATCATCGGTGAGTCTGACAAGATTGTTGATATTACTGTGGCCATTGATAAGTTGGATAAGATAGGTCTGGACAATGTCAATGCCGAGTTGAAAGAGAAAGGCATCAGTGACGAGGCTATCGCCAAACTGCAACCTATCATTTTGTTGAGCGGAAGTAATGAAGAGAAACTTGCAACTCTGAAGGAAGTTCTTGCTGCCAGCGAGACCGGACTGAAAGGCGTGGAGGAAAGTGAATTTATCCTTTCCACCTTAAAGAACCTTGGCTTGAAGAACGAAATCGAGCTGGATTTGACATTGGCCCGTGGCTTGAATTACTATACCGGTGCCATCTTCGAAGTAAAGGCGCTGGATGTGCAAATCGGTAGTATTACTGGTGGAGGACGCTATGACAACTTGACGGGTGTATTCGGTATGTCCGGTGTCAGTGGTGTCGGTATCTCGTTCGGTGCAGACCGTATCTTTGATGTGCTGAACCAGCTTGACCTTTATCCGAAAGAAGCGGTGAACGGTACTCAGTTACTGTTTATCAACTTTGGTGAGAAAGAGGCCGCATTCTCAATGAATGTATTGACTGAAGTGCGTGCGGCAGGCATCCGTGCCGAGATTTTCCCCGATGCAAGCAAGATGAAGAAACAGATGGGGTATGCGAACTCCAAAGCCATCCCGTTTGTGGCCCTGGTGGGTGAGAATGAAATGAATGAAGGTAAGGTGACATTGAAAAATATGGAGACCGGAGAGCAGAAAATGGTCACTCCCCAAGAGCTGGTTAGCGAACTGAAATAATAAAAACTGAAATACAT
>ENA-UERC01001765-UERC01001765.1-human-gut-metagenome-genome-assembly--contig:-NODE-1765-length-11689-cov-3.819755_pt1 | contig 11689 bp, 12 predicted proteins | sample MGYA00242955_ERZ507955 | MGnify/ENA primary metagenome ERZ507955 (study PRJEB26167, sample SAMN06115394) | human gut metagenome | host: Homo sapiens | place: China:Hubei | collected 2016-04-27... | reverse complement strand
ATTCAGCCCGTTACCTGGGAGAGCTGGGTGCAGGATACCTACTCCAACCGGCAGTTCCAGTCCACTGTGGTGGGCGTGGACGCCTCCAATATGACAGCCTCCGCCATGCTGAGCCGCTTTGTCTCCACCGCCAGCAACAACTTCATCAACTACAGCAACGCCGATTACGACGCGCTGTATGCCCAGGCCCAGGCCTGCTACGACGATGAGGAGCAGACCGCCATGTACAAGGACCTGGAAAAGAATCTGACGGAGAACGCCGCCAACGTTTATATCCAGGATATGGCGGACTTTGTGGCGGTACGGGACGGTCTTGAGGGCCCCGATTTTTACCCCATCTACGTGCTGGATCTCTCCAGCTTCCACTACACGAAATAAGCGATGAACAGCGGACGTTTTTACGCCGCTGACCCGGAAGGGAGATGACAGCCATGCGATACACGGCGCGGAAGATTCTGACGCTGCTGGTGACCATGCTGGTCGTCTCCCTTCTGACGTTTGCGGCCTTTGACCTGATCTCCGGCGACCCCGCCGCCACACTGCTGGGTACCCAGGCCACCCCGGAAAAGGTGGCGGCTCTCCGGGAGGAGATGGGGCTGAACCGCCCCCTGCCGGTGCGGTACGGCGAGTGGCTTGCCGGCTTCTTTGCCGGCAATCTGGGAACGTCCTTCCAGTACCGCCAGCCGGTGCGGGAGCTGCTGGCCCCCAAAGTGATGGTGACGCTGTGCCTGAGCCTTGTGAGTTTTGTGCTCATCACCGCAATATCCCTGCCGCTGGGGCTGCTGTCCGCCAACGGGAAGCTGGAGGGGCTTCACACCGTCCTGAACCAGTTCTGCATGGCGGTGCCGCCCTTTTTTACCGGCATCCTCATCTCCTGGGTCTTCGGCATCACGCTCCACGCCTTTGTGCCCGGCGACTTTCCGGGACTGGACAAGAACCTTGGAAAGTCCCTGGTGTATCTGTTCTTTGCCGCCGTGTCCATTGCCATCCCCCGGGTGGCCATGACCGTGCGGATGCTGCGCAGCACCGTCATCAGCGAGATGAACAAGCCCTATGTCCGCACGGCCATTGCCCGTGGCAATGACCGGCGGCAGGTATTGTGGGGCCATGTGCTGAAAAACTCTCTGGTGCCCACCGTCACATTCCTGGGGCAGACTATGGCGGAGATCGTAGCGGGCAGCATCGTGGTGGAGCAGGTGTTCTCTGTTCCGGGCCTGGGGCGGATGCTGGTGGCCTCCATTTCCAGTCAGGACTACCCTGTGGTGGAGGCCATCGTGGTGATCCTGGCCTTCTGGGTGGTGCTTTCCGGCACTCTGGCGGATCTGGTCAATCGCTGCATCGACCCCCGGATGGGAGGGATCGGCAAATGAAAAAGAGAAATCCTTACCTGACAGTGGGACTGGTGATGACCGGCATCCTGACGGCTCTGATCGTTCTCGGCTTTTTCTGGACGCCCTATGACCCCAACGCCATGGCAGCGGGGCCGAAGCTGACGGGGCCGTCTCTGGCTCACCTGATGGGAACGGACAGCTTTGGCCGGGATATTTTCAGCCGGGTGCTGAAGGGCGCCGGGACCACCTACGGAATCGCGCTGTGTACTGTGGCCGTGGGCGCGGTGTGCGGCACGGTGCTGGGCGCCGTTACCGGCTATTTCGGCGGCATCGTGGACGATGTGCTGATGCGCCTTGGTGATGTGCTGACGGCATTTCCCAGTATTCTGCTGGCACTGGTGGTCATCAGCCTGCTGGGCCCCGGCAAGACGCGGAATGTGATCCTCGCTCTGGGCCTGGTGTTCATCCCCAGCTTTGCTCGGATGGCCCGTGGTACCTACGCCGGACTGCGGGAGGTCAACTATGTAAAAAGCGCCCGGCTCATGGGGGCATCCAGCAGTCGCATCCTGTGGAGGCATATCCTGCCTAATACTTGGAGCGTGCTGTTGCCGGCGCTGACCATCGGCTTCAACAACGCTGTGCTGGCGGAGGCATCCATGAGCTATCTCTGCATTGGCGTGACGCCGCCGGACGCCTCTCTTGGCTATATGCTCTCGGAGAGTCAGGGCATGTTTATGAGCGCGCCCTGGTACGCGCTGGGAACGGGCCTGACCCTTGTGTGGATGGTGTTCGGCGTGGGACTGATCGGCGAAGGACTGCAGCGCCGGGGCGGAGGTGAGGTCTGATGCTGGAAATTCAGGATCTGCATGTGAAATTTCATAACCGGGACCGGGAAGCGGTCAGCGGTGTGAACCTGACCATTCAGGACGGCGAAATTCTGGGCCTGGTGGGTGAATCCGGCTCCGGAAAATCCGTCACTGCCATGAGTGTGGCGGGTCTGCTGCCCCGGAAGCGGTGCGACTATACCGGCCGCATCCTGCTGGACGGGCAGGAACTGCTCCACGCGGACCGGTCCGTTTTGCGGGAGATTCAGGGAGCGGAGATCGGCGTGGTGTTTCAGGAGCCGCAAAGCTGCATGGATCCCCTGATGAAGATCGGCCCGCAGGTGGAGGAGACCCTGCGGATCCATACCCAAATGCCGAAAGAGGAACGCCATCAGCGGGCGCTGGCGGCAATGGCGGCGGCGGAGCTGCCGGACCCGGAGGGGATCTGCGACAAATATCCCCATGAGCTTTCCGGCGGTATGCTCCAGCGGGCTATGATCGCGGCGGCTATCGTGAACCGGCCCAAGCTGCTGCTGCTGGACGAGCCTACTACGGCACTGGATGTGACCATTCAGGCCCAAATTCTGGAAATGCTGAAAAAACTGAACCGGGAGAGCGGCGTGTCCATGCTGTTCATCTCCCATAATCTGAACGTGGTACGGAAGCTGTGCCGCCGGGTGGCGGTGATGCAGCGGGGCGTTCTGGTGGAGGAGGGAGATACCGATCAGGTATTCTACCATCCTCAGCACCCCTACACCCAAAAGCTCATCGACGCCATCCCCACCCGGAACCGAAAGGAGGAGCGGCCATGACGGACGAATTGGTACTCTCCCTTCAACATGTTACCGCCGGGTATCGGGAAGGCGGCGTGCTGGGCCGCAAGTACTTTCACGAGGTGCTCCACGATGTTTCCTTCGATGTGCACCGGGGTGAAATTTTAGGATTAGTAGGCGAGTCCGGCACCGGAAAATCCACGCTGGCCAAGACCATCTTGGGCATGGTGCGGCCGGAGGCCGGACAGGTCATCCATTATACGAAACGGCCTCAGATGATCTTTCAGGACCCGTACAGCTCTCTGAATCCGGCGTATCCGGTGGAGTGGCTTTTAGAGGAGCCGCTGCGGATCTACGGAAAGTATGACGGCCCGGAGCGGAAGCGCCGGGTCCGGGAGATGCTGGAACGGGTGGAACTGCCGGAGGAAGTGCTGAAAGCGAAGCCATCGGAGCTTTCCGGCGGACAGCGGCAGCGGGTGTCCATCGCCGTGGCCCTGATCCAGCGGCCCCGCTTCCTCATTGCTGACGAGCCGGTCAGTGCACTGGACGTGACCATTCAGGCCCAGATTTTGAAACTGCTGCGGGAACTGCGGGATGAACTGGACCTCAGCTACCTATTCATCTCCCACGATCTGAACGTGGTCTACCAGCTTTGCGATTCTGCTCTGGTGATGAAGCAGGGGTGCATTGTGGAACAGGGGACGGTGGACGAGCTGTTCGACCATCCCAAGGACCCGTACACAAAGCAGCTTTTGGCGGCGGCGGAATAACCGCATAGCCGAACAACTGGATATAAGGACAGCAGGCGGTTCCGCCTGCTGTTTCCAAATCCTGAGCTTGAAAAATGACAGATGAGGCATTGCTATGAGCTTCTGGAAAAAATATCGAAAACTGCATATCTGGCTGGCTGTCGATCTGGCGGTGTTGGGCCTGTATCTGGCTCTGCGGCAGAACCGGCAGCTGATGAACAGCTTTGCGGATCACGTCACCACACCGCTGAAGGCGGCGTTGGGGCGGCTGTGCGCGCTTACCAGCCTGTCCATCATGGAAATCCTGTATGCTCTGGCGGCGGTGGGGACTGTGGCATATACCGTCTGGTCAGTGAGCGCCGTGGTGAAGGCCAGGAGTCACCGGGGACGGCGGGTATACAGCGCCCTTTTGGGAGCGGCGGACGGTATTTTGACAGTTTACGTCCTGTTCTGCCTCATGTGGGGCGTGAACTACTGGACAGACAGCTTTCAGGACCGCTCCGGCATCACAGCTCAGCCGGTGGCTGCGGAGGATCTGAAAAACGTGACCGCCTATTTCGCGGAACGGCTGTCCGAAACGGCGGACACGGTGCCACGGGACGAAAACGGCGTGTACGCGGTGCCGAAAGAGCAAATCCTTTCAGAGAGTCGGTCGGTTTACGGCGGCGTGACGGAGCTGTTCCCCTTTCTGGAATTTCCGGATACCGGGGTCAAGGCGGTGCGCTGCTCCCGGATCATGAGCGTTATGGGCTTTACCGGGGTGTATTTCGCCTGCGTGGGGGAGTCCAATGTGAATGTGGACAGCCCCGCCTGCTTGCTGCCCTCCACCATCGCCCACGAGCTGGCCCACCAGCGGGGCGTCGCGTGGGAGCAGGAGTGTAACTTCTTGGGCGTGTTGGCCTCTGTCACCAGCGGGATGCCGGACTACATATATTCCGGCTGGCTGCTGGGATTCATCCACCTTGGCAACGCCTTGTACGAAACAGACCCGGAGGCTTACTGGGCCATTCGGGGCACCCTTCCGGCAGCGGTGGAGGCAGACCTCCGGGACAACAGCGCCTATTGGGATCAGTTCCGGGACAACGTGGTGGAAAAGGTATCCGACACAGTGTATGACGCCGCGCTGAAATCCTACGGTGACGCCAACGGCATGAAGTCTTACAGCATGGTGGTGGAGCTGCTGGTGGCGTATTATAAGGATCTGGTATAAAACTTCATGCATGAACAGCGCACCACGAACATGCACAGATGCCAGTGCATGAAGTTTTCGCGCATCATTTCCGGTTGCCCCGCAGGGGCGAGGAAATGGCGCATTTCTTAATTTTGCTATGCTTTTGCATAGCAAAACTTCATGCATGAACAGCGTACCGCGAACATGCGCAAATGCCAGTGCATGAAGTTTTCGCGCATCATTTTCGGTTGCCCCGCAGGGGCGAGGAAATGGCATATTTCTTATGTTGCCATGCTTTTGTATAACAAAAAGGACTTCCGCAGCAATGCGGAAGTCCTTTTTTGAATCATTGGGGCAGTTCGTTTTCCTTGGGCCAGGGGTGCAGCGAATAAGACTGCTCCGGGGTCATGGCAAAATACTGCTTTGTGCCGGTGTTCCCCTGATCCCCCCAGGTGGCGTCGATGTGGACGGTCTCGCCGTCCAGTGTGGCCACGGTCCAGATGTGGGTGGCGTTGGGGAGAGCGTAGCAGTCGATGCCCTCCAGCTTCAAAAGCAGATTGTAAGCGCCGGTATACCCGTCGCAGACGGCCTTGCCGTTATGAAACAGGCTGTAGGGCAGGTGGCTGACGGAGGTGTTGTCCCCGGCGTCATCGTAGGTGCAGTTGGCGGCGATCCACTGGTAATAGGCCCAGGCGATCTCCCGCTGGGTGGAGGCGGGGGTAATGGTCCCCTGCTGCCACAGCGCGTCATGGACGGCGATGGCGGCGGTCAGCGCTTCTGAACGGTATTCCTCAGTGCGGTCGCCGGCGATGGAGCTGAATTTCAGGATCATGGTCCCGGCGGCGTTATAGGAGCAGGAGGCGTTGTTATAGCCTTGCTCGCAGTACCGCTTGACCGCCAGCAGGGCATTGTTCAGAGTCTTCTGAGCACTGGAAACGGTAAAGCCCTGATCGTATTTCAGGGACAGGGTGTTTTCTCCCTGAGAGAGCATGTAGCGGACGGCCTGGTCATAGTCCGCCGCAGTCTCTGGGGCGGCGATGTAGGTTCCCGCCGTGACCAGATCCTCGTAGGCGGCCCCCTCGGCGCTGTAAAGCTCCGGCAGGTGCCAGTCCGGCGTCAGCCGAAGGGAGGGATCCACCATCCGGGTCAGCATGGCTGCGGCGGCCCCTCTGGTGATGGGAGAATCCGGCAGAAAGGAGCCGGTTTCGTCGCTGCCCACGCTGATCCCGCAGCGGTAAAGCTTGAGGATATCATCATAATAAGGCGTGTATTCCGTCACGTCGGTGATCCGGCGGCGGCTGGCGTAGGCCTGAGTGATGAGGGAATCGTTGACCGGGGGCAGTACTGTTTCCGGCAGGAGATTTGCCAGCACATGGGCCATCTGGGCCCGGGTAGCCACATCGGAGAGCTGATCGTCCAGAGTCTTGTCTAAAACGCCCTCCGCCTGTAAGTACCAAAGATAGGGGGCGTAGACCCGCTGGGCGTCCTTCAATCCAATAGCGGCGGCAGTGAAGGCGGCGGGACCGGCCTCCGGGTCCCCGGTGCGGTACAGGCTGCGGATGCGCCCGGCGAAGATCACCGCCTGTCCCACGGTCATAGGCACCGTCAGACCGTAAGTGCCGTCGGCCTGACCAACAGACAGACCGTATTCGTACAGGGCGGCTACATTTTCATAGAAGGTATGGTCCTCCGGCAGATCGGAGAACTGGCTGGCATAGGTTTTGCCGCGGACAAAGTTGTCCGCGCTGTTCTCCTTGGCCAGAGCGGGAACGCTTATCAGAGACAGTGCCAGCAGCAGGGACAGCGCTTGCTTTTTCATGGGGTGTCACTCCTTTCCGGAGGTCAGGACGGAAGATGCAGATCCTCCGCGGTCCGATCCTCCACATAGGGGTTGAGATAGGTATTCACCAGAGTCAGAGTTTCGTCCGGGATCAGATAGATATACGGAGATCTCCACTCGTTAGGCAGGGTGGAGAAGTCGATCTTGTCCACGCCCATTTTCAAAACCTCCGTGCCCAGCCAGGCCAGATTGCCCACGGACAGGTCGGTGTCTACATACTGATTGAAAATTTTGGCGTAATCGTCGATTTTCGTCAGGATATTGCTGGCGGTGAGCATTTTCTTCGCCACGGCCTTCAAAAACTTCTGCTGGGTCTGCATCCGGCCCAAGTCCTCGCTGCCGTAACCGGTGCCATCGTTGTTGTGGCGGAAGCGGACCACCCGCATGGCATCGGCGCCGTTGAGGTATTGAACGCCCTTTTTGAAATGGATGCTGAGGTTCTGAATGGGATCGTCATAGTCCATGTTGATGGGAACATCGAAATTCACGCCGCCGATGGCCTCCACCAACGCCTCAAAGCCGGTCAGATCCACGGAAACGGTGTAGTCCACCGGGATGCCCAACTGGTCGGACACCACCTCTGCCAGCTTGGTCATGCCGCCCTTGCCGAAGGCGGCGTTGATCTTGTGGGATTTTCCATCCCACACGGCCTTGGAGTCACGGGGGATGCTGACGCCGTAGACGTAGCCGTTCACAGTGTCCACAGCTACCAGAATGTTGGTGTCGCTGTTGCCGTTGCCGTCGTCAGAGCCGGAGACCAGAATGGTGTAGAAGCCGCCCTTGCGCTCCAGATGGGACCGCAGGGCCTCCTGGGCCGCCTGCTCCTCCTCGGATAGCTGGGGATCTCCCGTGGAGGAGGGCTGAGACGGCAGCTCATCCATCTTTTGTTCCGGGGCTTTCAGGAAAAATGCCTTCACCGCCACGCAGGCAGTGAGCAGGATCAGGACGATGGACAGGAAAACTTGCAGGGTAGTGAGGTGCTTTTTGTAGCGGACTGCTCTGGACATGTGAACGGACGCTCCTTTAACGCGCGGCGAAGGCCGCTTCTCTTTTTCGACAGATTTACATAATATTCTATAAGGATACGGCACAAATTACAAGGGGTTCCGGGAAATTTCCAGTTTATTCACAAACAGCCTGTCCGGAAAATGCTGGTCTACGGAAATCGACGTTTCTTAAAGGCTGCGGGGGACCCTCCGAAGGTCCCCCGCAGCCTGCTATTCGCTTCCGGCGCTGTTCGCCAGCCTTTTCAGCAGGCACCGGATCTCGTCCAGCTGCCGGGTCTGCTGTGAAAGGGCGCAGCTGATATAATGAAGCTCTGCTGCCAGTCCCTCCGGCGCGGGATGGACCGCTACCGGGTGGGGCCATCGGCGCATGACGGGCTGAACTGCCGGAGCGGCGGGCAGTTCCGGGACAGCGTTTGACTTTTGGGGGCCGCTTTGGCGGCGGCAGCCGCCGGGATCACGTACAGCCATGGGACTTCCTCCTTCTATGTACCCTTGTATTTTTTTCGGGTGGCGATGCCGCCCCGGATGTGCCGCTGGGCCTTGTTCACGTCCAGCACCTCCTTGACCTGCAAGTACAGCGCCCGGTTAAAAAGGGGCAGCCGTTCTGAAATGTCCTTGTGGACCGTGGATTTGCTGATGCCGAATTTGGCAGCGGCGGCGCGGACCGTGGTCCGGTTCTCTATGATGTAAAGAGCAAGGCGCTCCGCCCGCTCCTCCATATTTCCCTTCAAAGCACAACACTCCCCGCCTTTTGTTGTTTTATCCTATGCGGCCCAAAACAGGCTTATGCAAGGGGAAAATTGGCCGCTCCCCATGAAAAAATATTGGAGAATCAAAAAAACCGTGATAGAATAACCATAACGATCTTATTGCAAAAGGAGTGTTGACCATGAATGAGGTTTTAAAGGTTCTGAAAGAGCGCCGCAGTATCCGTGCATTCCGCCCGGAGCCGCTGAAAAAGGAGGATCTGGACGCCATTGTGGAGGCCGGTCTTTACGCGCCCTCTGCCAAGAATCTCCAGAGCACCAAGCTGGTGGTGGTGCGTGACGCCGCCGTGCTTGCCAGACTGGAACGGCTGAACAGCCGGATTTTAGGCACACCGGAGGGGACACCCTTTTATGGTGCGCCGGAGGCCATTGTGGTGCTGTCCGACAGCGAGTATCCCAACTGGCTTCAGGACGGCTCTCTGGTAATGGGCAACCTGATGAACGCTGCTGCCGCATTGGGCATCGGCTCCTGCTGGATCAACCGGGCCATGGAGACCTTTGAATTGCCGGAGGGCAAGGCTTTGCTGGCAGAGTGGGGTCTGGGCGAAAACTGGAAGGGCGTCGGCAACTGTATTTTAGGCTATACGGATCAGGCTGTCCTGGGGGACAAGGCCCGGAAAGAGGACCGCGTTCTGTATGTGTGAGGAGGGCGGACTATGAATGAAGCGATCCGGCAGGTGACCCACGTTCAGAACATCCGCTATGACAAGGCCAAGGAGCGGCTGTACATCATCGACCAGACGCTGCTGCCCAACGAGGAAAAAGAGATCGAGCTGCGCACCGTGGAGGAGATGATCGAGGCCATCAAAATGCTCCGCATCCGGGGCGCGCCGGCCATCGGCATCTGCGCGGGCTACTGCATGTACGCGCTGGCCAGGGACATTGACGCCAAGGACAACGAGACCTTTTACCGGAAATTGCGGATCGACGGCGAGCTGCTGGGGGCGGCCCGGCCCACGGCGGTGAACCTCCGCTGGGCGGTAGGGGAGATGCTGGACACCGCCAAGGCCCACTTGAAGGACGACCGGGCGGAACTGCTGGAGGCATTGTACCGCAAGGCGGTGGACATCCACGAGGACGACATCGCCAAATGCTCCGCCATCTCCGAATACGGCCTGAGCCTTTTGAAGGACGGCGACGGCGTTCTGACCCACTGCAACGCCGGGCCTCTGGCTACCTCCCGGTACGGCACCGGGCAGGGCCCCTTCCTGCTGGCGGCAGAGCGAGGCATCCACATTCGCGTGTTTGCCGACGAGACCCGCCCCCTTCTGCAAGGGGCGCGGCTCACCAGCTATGAGCTGCAGCGGGCGGGGGTGGACGTGACCCTCATCTGCGACAATATGGCGTCTATGGTGATGAAAAACGGCTGGGTGCAGGCCTGCTTCGTGGGCTGTGACCGCATCGCCGCCAACGGCGACTTCGCCAACAAGATCGGCACCAGCGGCGTGGCCATCCTGGCCAAGCACTACGGCATCCCCGTGTATACGCTGGGGCCCACCTCTACCATCGACATGAACTGTCCCGACGGGGCGCACATCCCCATCGAACTGCGGGACGGCGACGAGATCAAGAATCTCTGGTACGAAAAGCCCATGGCCTTGCCGGAGGTGAAGTGCTTCAACCCATCCTTCGATGTGACGGACCATGAGCTGCTCACCGGCATCGTGACGGAGAAGGGCATCTGCTACCCGCCCTTCAACGAGAGTCTTGCGGCGCTGTTCAAGGACAAAAAATAAGGAGGATCTGATATGGCTATTTTAGAATCTCCCTCTGCCTGCATCGCAGCGGAGGAGGGCGTCATCGCCAAGGCGGTACTGATGCCCGGCGACCCTCTGCGGGCGAAATTCGTAGCGGAGCACTATCTGGAAAACCCGGTGTGCTTCAATACCGTGCGGAATATGCTGGGCTATACCGGCACCTATAAGGGTCGGAAGCTGTCCGTCATGGGTCACGGCATGGGCGTTCCCTCTGCGGGACTGTACGCCCACGAGCTGTATAACTTCTACGGCGTGGACACCATCATCCGCATCGGCTCCGCCGGCGGGATCGGCGAGGATGTGAAGGTGCGGGACGTGGTGCTGGCTATGGGCGCCTCCACCAATTCCCACTTTGCCGACCAGTACCGGTTCCCCGGCCAGCTTTGCGCCACGGCGGACTACGGCCTTTTGAAGGACGCTGCCGCAGCGGCGGAACGGCTGGGCGTCCGGGCGGACGTGGGACAGGTGTTCACCTCCGACCAGTTCTATAATGACAATCCGGAGGCCAACGCCACCTACCGGAAGTTCGGTATTCTGGCGGTGGAGATGGAGACCGCCGGTATTTACTGGACGGCTCAGCGCTTCGGCAAGCGGGCGCTGTCTATCCTTACCATTTCTGACCATATTTTTACCGGCGAAGCCCTGAGCGCTCAGGAGCGGCAGGACTCCTTCCATGAGATGATGGAGATCGCCCTGGAGACCGCGTGGAACGCGGCGGAATAAGAGAGAAAGGCATCATACATGTATCGCACAGTGATTTTTGATCTGGACGGCACGCTGCTGGATACCATCGGGGATCTGGCGGCCGCCGCCAACGCCGTCTGCCGGGAAAACGGCTGGCCGGAGTACACCGTACAGGCCGTCGAGGGCATGGTGGGTCACGGCATCCCCAATCTGGTGAGCCGGTTCTCCCCGGCGGAGGCGCAGAAGCCGCAGACGCTGGAACGGACCCTTGCGCAGTTCAACCGGGTTTACGGTGCCCACAATATGGAGCTGACCGCGCCCTATGCCGGGATGCCGGAGCTGCTGAAAAAGCTGAAAGCCGCCGGAGTGCGGCTGGCGGTCTGCTCCAACAAGGCGGACGAATTCAGTCAGGTGATCGTAGCTCACTACTTCCCCGGTATTTTTGAGGTGATCCGGGGGAATCTCCCCGGCACACCGGTGAAGCCGGACCCCGGCGTGGCCCGCGGGATTCTGGAAAAGCTGAACGCCCGGCCGGAGGAGACGCTGATGGTGGGAGACAGCGATGTGGACATCCGCACCGGACACAACGCAGGCTTGAAGGCCTGCGGCGTGACGTGGGGCTTCCGCAGCCGGGAAAATTTAGTGGACGCCGGGGCGGATGTGCTGGCGGACACAACGGCGGAGCTGAAGGCGGTTATCTTGGGCTGAAGTTCCGAACTGCAAATTCGTATAGGGCGGCGCTCTCTGCAAGCGCCGCCCTGATTTTATTTTACGGGCCGACGGATC
>ENA-UERC01001761-UERC01001761.1-human-gut-metagenome-genome-assembly--contig:-NODE-1761-length-11696-cov-341.899819_pt1 | contig 11696 bp, 8 predicted proteins | sample MGYA00242955_ERZ507955 | MGnify/ENA primary metagenome ERZ507955 (study PRJEB26167, sample SAMN06115394) | human gut metagenome | host: Homo sapiens | place: China:Hubei | collected 2016-04-27... | reverse complement strand
GACCAGTGGCGCGGCATGTATCGCCGTCAATATGGCAACAGTACCATGCCGCTGCTCATTTCCAAGCAAGGTTACAATAAGAGCACCTTTTGCCGCCGTCTCATCCCTACCGAATTATCGTGGGGCTTCAGCGACAATATGATTCTCTCAGAAAAGCGTCAGGTATTGCAGGCGATGTCACAATTTCTGCTCATCAATCTCGATGAGTTCAATCAGATTTCCCCACAGGTGCAGCAGGGTTTTCTGAAGAATCTGCTGCAGTTGCCAACGGTGAAAATCAAGCCGCTATACGGAAGTCATGTACAGGAATTTCCTCGTCTAGCCTCCTTCATTGCCACGAGCAACATGACTGATATTCTTTCCGACCCATCCGGCAACCGCCGTTTCCTGGGAGTAGAACTGACGGGACCTATCGATGTGAGTGGCAGACTGAACTATGAGCAACTTTATGCGCAGGCGATGCAAGCTTTGGAGCGTGGCGAAAAATCCTATTTCGATGCCAAGGAAACCGCCATCATCATGCAACATAACAGACAATTTGAACAGATTTCCCCTATCAAGCAATGTTTTCTGCAGGTTTTCGAGCCTGCAAGTACCCCGGAAGAGGGCGAATATCTGATGGCAGCCGCCATTTTCGACATTTTGAAGCAGAAATTCGGCTCCTCTCTCCAGGTTTCGAGTATACAGAAATTGGGCAGAGAGCTTCAGAATATTGAAGGTTTGAAGAACCGAAGAACAAGATTTGGTACTGAGTATCTGGTAGTTAGGAAATAACCTACTCACTTTTCATCTCATTCCCTCATAAAAAGAGTGTGGCAATGCGTGGCATTAGGTGGCAACAGAAACACCGCTTACTGCCACGCATTATTCACTTATAATCAGAGAGTTAAATGCATTGGTGATAGATGTGGCAATAAAAACAGAAAAACAGCACCATGTAGAGTGGTTGTTCGGAATTCCGAACAACCACTTTTTGCTTTACCATTCGCATGTATTAATTATTATGCAGAAATCATGAACTTCATTATGCGAACTCATCCACTTCATTTCACGAGTTCATCCACTTCATTTCACGAGTTCATCTACTTCATTGAGTTGACACATACGGCTGCGGTGGCTGAAGGAGTCGAATGCGATAGCTGAAGGAGACGAATGCGATAGCTGAAGGAGTCGAATGCAGTGACCGGAGGAGACGAATGCGATAGTTGAAGGAATCGAATGCAGTGACCGGAGGAGACGAATGCTGTGGCTGGAGGAGACACATTCTGAACACTTATAACTAGAGATTGCTGTATAATACTAAACTGAGTCCACTTAAAGAAGTCCCGAATCATATTTTTTGTCATTGTAACTTATTGACAATCAATGGCACGTTTTCGTAAAAATGACTTTTTCAAGTGGGCTCAGAAAATAAAATCTGTTTTCTGTTTCAATCCACACACCCACGAAGGGTGTGACTTCTTGTTTCTCAAATTTCTCTTCCAACTGCATGTTTCAATCCACACACCCACGAAGGGTGTGACCCTTCAGCCCCGTAATTCGGGGCTACAATTGCTGTTTCAATCCACACACCCACGAAGGGTGTGACGCCAGCGACCGTGAGAACCTCCAGCGTCATCAGGTTTCAATCCACACACCCACGAAGGGTGTGACGATACCCTCCAGATGGTTGTTCATCGTGTGCCGAAGTTTCAATCCACACACCCACGAAGGGTGTGACAGGGCATCGTGCTCCGCTTCCTTCTCATTACCGTAGTTTCAATCCACACACCCACGAAGGGTGTGACGATACAATGCACAAAGATTTTTCACTTTAGAAGTGTTTCAATCCACACACCCACGAAGGGTGTGACTTACATGAAAACCGAGGAAGAAAGTTGTAATCAGTTTCAATCCACACACCCACGAAGGGTGTGACAGCCCTAGCGCATCACGGCTAAGCGCAATAATATGTTTCAATCCACACACCCACGAAGGGTGTGACTAACGGCGTTCTTCCTACTGCTCAGTTCGGTAAAGTTTCAATCCACACACCCACGAAGGGTGTGACGTTCATCGCTTACTAATCCTTTAAAGCATACCCATGTTTCAATCCACACACCCACGAAGGGTGTGACGCTAAATGCTTTCATACGGGCATCATACATAGCATCGTTTCAATCCACACACCCACGAAGGGTGTGACGTTTTGTCCGCTCTAAAAATTTTAAGCCTTATGGTGTTTCAATCCACACACCCACGAAGGGTGTGACTATAGTTACTAAGGAACAAAAGTACAGTAATTAGGTTTCAATCCACACACCCACGAAGGGTGTGACAAAACTACTTAAAAATATCCATTAAACGAGACTGTTTCAATCCACACACCCACGAAGGGTGTGACTAATGGCAAATTGAGAGTAATACGCATCGGACATGTTTCAATCCACACACCCACGAAGGGTGTGACCCAGATACGCAAGCCCGCTAGGCTGCAATACCATGTTTCAATCCACACACCCACGAAGGGTGTGACGCCTATTCTTGATGCACAAGGATTGGAATTACCCGTTTCAATCCACACACCCACGAAGGGTGTGACTAAGCGCATAAAATCATTTACCAAAACCAAATTTGTTTCAATCCACACACCCACGAAGGGTGTGACGGCTTGCCGTAGTTCGTATGCTAGAGATTTACAGTTTCAATCCACACACCCACGAAGGGTGTGACAAATTGCCAGAGATATGCCAAGGCTTATATTTGAGTTTCAATCCACACACCCACGAAGGGTGTGACTACCGCTAATACTGTTTCCGGTGGTTCTTCTAGTGTTTCAATCCACACACCCACGAAGGGTGTGACTCTGTTATTCCGATACTTTGGTATGATGATATTAGTTTCAATCCACACACCCACGAAGGGTGTGACCTATTGGGTTCAAAGGACAGAGATGAGGTTAGAGTTTCAATCCACACACCCACGAAGGGTGTGACATACGACTTCAAAGGTTACAGACGGCAACATGCAAGTTTCAATCCACACACCCACGAAGGGTGTGACTTCAGTGATTCAGTATGATATTTATGCTATGGCTGTTTCAATCCACACACCCACGAAGGGTGTGACTGCGGCAAACACCTTATAAGCATTTGCTTGACTTGTTTCAATCCACACACCCACGAAGGGTGTGACCCAACAAGAGTTAAGCCATGTCGACCAACAACGGGTTTCAATCCACACACCCACGAAGGGTGTGACCTGTTGATGCGTCTGTTTCTTTGCAGCAATCCCAGGAGTTTCAATCCACACACCCACGAAGGGTGTGACCTTTTTCATGGTGCAAAGATAAGGAAAGGTTTTGGTTTCAATCCACACACCCACGAAGGGTGTGACTGCATATTCAGCAAATAGCTGAATATCATGATGCAAAGATAATTATTTTGCGAAAGATGGCAAAATAATTACACGTAAAATATTATAAAAGGCATAATATTTGTAAGTCACTGATTTTAAGAAGGTGCGAAACTATAGGTTATTTTGCAATACTATAGGTTCGCACCCTCATACATTAAATGATAAGCTCACCAGTAAAGTCAAGCCCCATATCCTTACCCAAAGTCTCGACTTTACGTTTCCAATTTTTCCCAAGAATATAGAACCTAATACTATCTTGTTCAGTATCAATAATCCCTTTCAACTGGTCCCTCAATACGAAAAACTGAGATTCCGTCAAAATACACTCAAAAACAGAGTTTTGAACTCTCTTTCCGTAATTCAAACACGCCCTTGCTACATTGCGTAAACGTTTCGCACCATGAGCCGAGGTAATGTTTACATCATAAGTAATCAATACAAACATACACTACTTGATTAAAAACACTGGATAATCATCAATATCCTTACGAATGAATCTCGCCAACAACATTGCTTGAACATAAGGAAGAAGACCTATACTTACCTTTTCATTTAAATAAGGATGAATAATCTGCTCCTTCTTTCTGTTTTGCCAAGCAGACAATATAATCTTACGCCCCGAGTCTGTCATGACGATACCTTCGTCACCCTGCTTGATGAAATCTTTGATGGTAATCTGTTTTCTGTTGATTAAAGATAGAACCAATCTATCACCCAAATATGCTCGCAGCTCCTCCATCATATCCAAAGATAAAGATGCACGCCCTGGTCTTAAAGTATGCATAAACCCTACGTATGGGTCTAAGCCAACAGTCTCCAAAGCCGATGTCATATCATTACATATAAGAGTATATACGAAAGATAACATCGCATTAATCGCATCTTTTGGTGGTCGACGATTGCGACCTTCAAATACAAAATCTTCTTTCTGATTTAGAAGAAGACGTGAGAATACACCAAAATAAGCAGTGGCAGCTTCTCCTTCTATTCCTCTCACACTATCTATAGATTCAGCATTCAAAACTCTTCTTTTGCACCGAAGCAGTTCCTCGCAAACACGTTCTATAGCCTCATCATCTCCATTGTCTCTAATAAAACGACGCAAGATATTACGATAGTTTTGGATTTTTCCTCCTATGAAAAGTTTACTGAGATGAAGAGCATAGTTAGGTTCATCAGAATTCTTATATTGTGCTTTTCTCAGCAAAACGTTTCCCCTAGTCGGACCTTGCGAACGGCTGATATATCTTCCTTGAGGTGAAAGGAAGGTTAGAGAAACATTATTATCTGCACACAGTTTCATCAATCCTGGACTTGCCCCCATATAACCAAAAGTAATAATTTGCTCTATATTATGGATAGGAATACGGAATATCTCGTTTTGCTTCACAGATATCACAACATTCAACCCATCTTTACTTAGATAGGCTTCAGGTGTGGTCACGTATAATGTATTAAGTAATATCCTCATATAGATTCTTGTTTAAATAGGTTGATACTAGAGTACAATCACTCATTTCTGGCATACAGAGATTTACCAGAGAACAATTCTTACAATGATGCTGTTTGTTAGCTTTTGGCAAGATACCGCTTTTAAATACCTCATGCATCTGAAGGGCACATTGAATAGTCGTACTTCTTAATGACTCAGAAATAGAAATTGTTTCTCTATGTTTTACTTCATCATAATACAATGCACCGTATGGAATATGGATACCATACATTTCTTCGAGACACATTGCCTGGGCAGCCAATTGTACTTCATCTCTTTCATCAGGCTTATGATGACCTCTTTTATACTCCACAGGGTATGGTTTCCAATATCCTTTGTAGCGATTATGAGTTATAGCATCTTCTGAAGAATCAGTTGGAACAAGTTCTACTGCATCAGTTATACCATACAATCCTAATTCTTTAGAGGCAATATGGAGGGAACGAAGCGTGATAACATCACCATTTTTCTGACGATAGAAGGGATTATCTACGTTCTTGTGTAGAATCTGCCCTTCTGTCGTCAGTTTATTTTCTGCCCATTGTTGCTCGATATGAATCAAAGCCCATTGTCGAGGGCAGAACATAAAGTGCTGTATCCCCGACAACATGAGCATTTCGTCTTCAGTATACATGATGATACTAAATCAATTCTTCAACTGTTACACCGCTAGGGACAGAGTCCATATCTATTGTAACCTTATAATCGTTAAACGATCTTGGTACCGCATCCGGATTCGTATCAGGATTTCTCTCAATTTTCACCAAATCAAACAATTTATTCGCTGGTGCATTACCCAGAACAGAATCATGTTTGAATACGATTAATTTTTGTGCGCTCATCAGTCCACGAGCAGCAGAACGATCTTGGTCAAACATATTCTGCAATGCCTCAAAGAAAAGCTCTAAGTCTTCTTCAGAAAAGCCTGTTTGCTTGGCAAGATTGGCAGAGATAAAACCATGACAAACATAGAGTCCGTAAGGGATTGTAGCCTTGCGACCCATAGTTCTGTTGTCACCATTTTGTTTTTTCGCTTCATCTTCTGTTGCCACAGCCATACGTGTGATAGAATGTTCTGCTGTAGCTATTGGGGCAACAGAACGAGCAAAAGTAAATTGGATAGGACCCCTTACCTGTCCACAATTAGGAGCAGATTTTAATGATAGTACTGCACCGAAAGTACGAATATCATAAAAATGTTTACACATCCATTTTCTACCACCTTCTTGTTCCTCAGGAGTTACTTTTTTAGGCTTAGAAGCCTTTAATGCCTCGTTTATTTTTTTTATAGTTTCAGAGCTAATAGTTATGTCCTTTAGCCACTTTTTAACTTCGTCTTTATCTATATCAGATTCTAAGACGACGGAAAAACTATCATTTTCGTTATCCAATGATACTCCATCTGGTAAAGACAAATCGGATAGTTCATTATACATCTTTTCCTCTATTGAGAGAGTAACTCTTTCGCCAAGTGAGTATCCCAATGCGTTGAATGCAGCTATATGTGCTCTTCCTAAGACAGCCTTTTCTTTGATATAAATATCATAACCATCCGCCAAGTTCTTGGCTACTTGTACGTAGTTGCGAACTTTACGCTTCAAGCATACATCAGTAACTAAGCCCATACCAGTCTCTGCATCCACACGAGGAAGATTACCTGCATCTGGATCTCCATTAGGATTGCCATCTTGAACATCAAAAATGTAAACGAAATCAATTTTATTTTTTAAATCAGCCATAATACTTATATTTTAATCGTTAATATTTTCTTCTTTATTTTCTTCCTCTTTCTTCGTAAAGAACTCTTGTTTCTGATGGTAGTATCCAATAAAGAATCTACCCTGGTCTTGAAGATCAAGATGTGCTGGGAAACCTGTTGCAGGAATCTTATCCATAATCTCCTGCTTCATCTTCTCAAAGAAGATTTTCTTTCCCTGATTCGACAATTTCTCCATGTGATGTGAAGAAAGATTAAGAATTGTAGCAAACACTGAAGCTGGTGTTGCACTGGCAGCATTCATATATCTTTCACGTATGCTGCTACCTCCATTTGCATCTACTTGAATCTTATCAAGAACTGCAAAAAGACGACCACATAAGTAGCCTTGATTAGTGTTACTCTTGTCTAACATAATTTCTATTTTTTTATTATTACTATTTGTTCTATTGAGATATGCCTTGATGATTGCCATACGAGCAATACGAATTGCATCTTTGCTGCCAGACTCAGCTCTTATTCTGCGAATGCATGCAGAAAATAAAGTGAATGGATATGGCGTTCCTTGGAAGATACTTTTAACAACAGCTTCTGGGAGATTAGGGGTAGCTTCAGATTGTTTCCCGTTAAGAGTGACAGCTGCAAGCATACTCTTGATTCCCATATATGGTTTCTTATCTATACGAGTATCTTTGATTTCCATATCTTTAAAATGACATAGTATCTTTCCTGCAAATTCTTTCAGAGAACATTCAGACCAATATACAACGGCTATTCTTGCCGAATTTGGAGCCAAACCAAGAATATAGAAACGGTCTTCTAATGATGTTTTCAAACTTCCAGAATATATAGCCGTAAACACTTTGCGCACTTGCTCTATCTTAGCATTTGGATCATCAACCTCTTCTTCAGTATACCCCAACAGGTCAAAGAGGCTACCTTCTGTCTGTTCTGCAGCCTCGCTGTTAGAGGAAGCCCAAAAGACAAAAGTTCGATTACCTACACTAAACTTATTATGAGAACCTTTCTGCAACATAGCGTTAAGAGCTGTAGTATAGGCAAATTCTGCATCTCCACTTATTTGGGCATTGTAGCCTTGCTCTTTTCCATATGAATCATAACCACGGTCTGTTTTAAAAGAGACCAAAGGTCCCGTATCTTTTGTCAATTTTATCGTAGTATGGAGTCTTGCTACAGAGTCTTTCTTACCTGTCACCAAACATATTCCATATATGCCATCATCAGCACTTTGGCTCAAGATTAATTTCCAGACCTCTTCATTTTCTGCTGCAATCTTACTTTCTCCTTGCAACAGGAATGATATGTTCTTCTTGGATTTATGCATTTCCTCATACAACGCATCATTTTTAATAATATCTTCCATTTTTTCGTTCTTCTTATAGAATTCAGAAATAGTATTTAGATATCTATCAGAAGGCACCTGTTCTTTTAACTTCTCAATCATTCTAATGAAAGTATCATGTTTTTTAGCACTTTCATCTGCCCCTCCAATCACATATTCATAATTATCCCAAAGGATATTCGGAGCATATTTTCTACCGCTACGCTTAATTGTTTGCAAGACCAAAAATGTTTGAGCAGTCTTTTTATCTTTCATTCTGCTTTCTATCCTGACAAAAGCTCCATCTTTATCTATCACAATAAGATAACCAATCTCTTTTTGCTCTAAGCCTTTTGCAGACAGTCCTTCGCATCTATTATAATAGTCGTATAATGCTTTCAGTATCATCTTAAAATCTCCTCACTATTAATTGGTGGAACAATAATTACGCCATCTTTCATCTGTGGACGATAGAACATTGGCTGGATATTCTTCTTATCAGCAAAGTCCATATCATAGAGCATGATTCCTAAGTCTTTAGTACCACCTTGCTCTTCAGATATTGGTGGAGTCAATGTATCATCATCAGGATTAACGAGACGGAAAGAGGCAGAGAACTCACGAGTACCAAGATAAGGCTGATTGAAACATTGTCCCTTGCTTGCTCTACGCTCAAACATCTGATAATACTTCATCGGATTCTCATCTTTACCCGGCTCATGAGAAAACAAATCACCTTCTGCCTTTCGTTTCGATACAGAACGGAATTCCATCTTTGCCCAAATTCGATAACCAACATCTTTTAAAAGCAAAGTATTTTTCTGCTGACGTTTTTCCTCTATAAAGATGACAGATTTACTAGCAACCGCCCCCACCTCATTTCTTCTTACAGAAGTCCATTTGATAGGTTTCAACACCTCTATCTTGGTTATCTGCCAATGAATGGCAGGCTTCCAAAATATAGCCTCGAATATAGCTCGTGCTGCTGATGGAGTAATCACATCATAGCTTACACGTTCAACTTTCAGTTCGGGTCTTGTGAAGCAAGCCATATCGCCCCACACCTCCAAACAATATTCTTTATCAGTATATTCCATACCATTATATTTTTATTGTATTAATACTTCATTTGCCCAATTATTATCGATGCACAAGCCTATATGTTCATCATACTGCTGTTTATAATCGACAACAAAGAGTCCCTCTTTTTTCTCACTAATGACACCCATATCTAACAAAGTTTTAAAGTCTGTCTTAGTGATATTTACGACATACTTCGACAGTTTCCTTATCAGCATATATGAAGGTCCCTTTTCCAATAGCTGTTGTATAAGCTCGAAACTATTTCTCCAACAGACAACAACATTGATACCATTATCTTCAATCATCTGAAACTCTTTTGCAGCAGTAGCAAAACATATTTCCTTAGGATTATAAAGATAATGCTTCATATTCTTTACATCGAAACATTCCTTTCTGCAATATAATTGCTTGAAATATGATGTCATCACATCTGGAGCAAACCAATCTATCCCTGTACCAAGACTTAATCTTGCATTATTTGCAGCCTGCATTTCTCCTTTAGGAAGATTATGCTCTTTAGACAAAGAAAAGACATAAGTAGTACTCAAACCATTCTTTCCTTCTCGATTACATCGGCCGGCAGCTTGCAATACAGAGTCAAGCCCAGCTTCTTGCCTATATACAATAGGAAAATCTATATCAACTCCAGCTTCTATCAATTGCGTGGAGACAACACGAATAACTTCATTCGTATCGTCCTTTAGAGCATTTTTAAGTTTTTCTAACGTCTCGCTAATATGTGCCGGACACATCATCTTTGAAAGATGTAATGTAATCCCTTCTTGAGGCAAACGTGCATAGAGTTCTCTAGCATCACGACGTGTATTCACAATACAAAGCACTCTTTTATGCTTGCTCAACATCTCAGCAACCTCATCATAAGTTCTTCCTTCATTATTGATACTTAATTTTACCCTTCGCAACTTGTCATGCAACTTAAACTCTCGAGGAATGATTTCTGTAATATGGTCAATCCCTTTGAAGGCTGCCCTCGGATTACATCCTTCTATAAGTCCACTTAACACGGGCTGACTTGCCGTAGTGAACAAGAAAGAAACATTGAATAGTTTATGGTACGTTTTCAATGAATCCACAACAGGCTGAAGATAGTCCATCGGAAGCGTTTGCACCTCATCTAAGATTATGACACTATTGACTATATTGTGGAGCTTCCTACAAACAGATGGCTTATTGCTAAACATAGATTCAAATAATTGCACATTAGTTGTTACAATTATCGGATAGTCCCAATTTTCTGTCGCCAACTTCATTTTCTCCTGAAGTCTTTCGTCTTTAATATGCTCAGGATCCACATTGCTATGATGCTCCAAAACACTCTCTTCTCCAAAGATGCTCCGTAGAACAGATGCCGTCTGAACAATGATACTTGTATATGGAATGGCTATAATAATTCTTTTCTGACCATTTCTGATAGCATGCTTCATTGCCCATACCAAAGAAGATAAAGTTTTTCCTCCACCAGTTGGTACCGTCAAACTATAAAAACCTATTTCAGTAACTGCCATTTTAATACATTGCTGCTGGACTTGATTTCTTATAGCATTTACATTAGAGTTATCTGCTTTAGCTTTCAAATCCTTCAGTTTATTTTCGAGTAAAGGCAGCAAATCATATAACGTAGCTTTATTACCTCTTAACATAGAAGATTCTTTATCCATAAAAGCTTCAGTATCAAGAAAGTCGGCATCCACCAAACATGAAAACATCATACGAGCTAAATGATGAAAATCATTAGTTTGAATTTTGAAAGCAGGTACATTTAATTTTTCCTTTTCAATATTGGCATTAACTTCTGCAGGAATATCTTGATTAAGAATTCCTTCTATTTCATCATAGTCATGTAAGCCTGTATGATGAGACACTATTTGATTAACAAAGAAAATATCAGCTGATTTACCATAAAGTCTTCGTGCCAAAACTCCACCAATAAATGCATGGTTATAATTACCACAAACTTTAATATCAGGCTCATATCCACTATCTTTCCTGATATGTTGCTGAAAAGCTTGTGATTCCTTACCCTTATCATGAAGTAGCCCCAAAACTTTCCCCCATTCACTCATACCAAATTCACCAGCGAAACGAGCAGCAAGCCTAGCTACACCAACAGAATGTTCCTCATTAGATTGTATAATCCAACGCCCTACATTATCTTGACATATATGTGATATTATTTCAGCCATTTTCATTTTTACGTTTATCAAATTTTATCAATTTTCTCTACTAATGATTCTAGTTAAAGAATACCAAACACATCGAAGACGATTTGTTCATTATTATTCTGCTTCATATCTTTCTATTTTGAATCAAAATCAATCTGTTTTAACAGTTTCCATCTTCCTGTACGTGGAGCACCAACACGACAAATCATATCGACCTTTTGTAATATAGAAAGTTCTCGTTCTATGGTGCGTTGAGGAATTCCCGACATTACCGCCATTTGTTTGGCGGTAATGTCGGAGTGTTTTGCAACAAAAGACAGAATAAGTTGCTGACGATAAGATAGTTTCATTACCGCCACATTACCGCCACCATTACCGCCATCTCCGACATTTACACCGACATCCTCGCCACGCTCTGCGATAACTTCATCTATCGTTTTGCGCTGGATTATCGCCATCACTCCACCTCCATTTTCTTCTATC
>ENA-UERC01001748-UERC01001748.1-human-gut-metagenome-genome-assembly--contig:-NODE-1748-length-11782-cov-4.756087_pt1 | contig 11782 bp, 6 predicted proteins | sample MGYA00242955_ERZ507955 | MGnify/ENA primary metagenome ERZ507955 (study PRJEB26167, sample SAMN06115394) | human gut metagenome | host: Homo sapiens | place: China:Hubei | collected 2016-04-27 | study... | reverse complement strand
CTACTTGGGAAAGGGACTTATCGCCCTTGTGAATAAATATGCACCCGAAGAGGTTGTTCCTGCCAAACAGGTGGCAAATGCTCCTGCGGCTGTTCCCGGCAACATCATGGCGGCTATCAGTGCGGCGGTTACGGTAGTGACGCAAGGCAAGGGTAAAGTTGCGAAAGTGGAGAAAATCTGAAATAACTAATCTTATATAAACACACACAGGAATAATTTGGTATGAAAAAAGAAATTAAGTTCAGCTTGGTATTCAGGGATATGTGGCAAAGTGCCGGAAAATATGTGCCCCGTGTAGACCAGCTGGTAAAGGTAGCGCCTGCCATTGTCGAGATGGGATGTTTCGCTCGTGTAGAAACGAATGGCGGCGGTTTTGAACAGGTAAATCTATTGTTTGGCGAGAACCCCAATAAAGCTGTGCGCGAGTGGACGAAGCCGTTCCACGAAGCCGGTATACAGACACATATGTTGGACCGTGCACTGAACGGCCTGCGCATGAGCCCTGTGCCTGCCGATGTGCGCAAGCTGTTTTATAAAGTGAAGAAGGCGCAGGGTACGGACATCACACGTACTTTCTGCGGACTGAACGATATACGTAACATCGCTCCTTCCATCACCTATGCGCACGAGGCGGGAATGATTTCGCAGTGTTCGCTCTGTATCACCCATTCGCCTATCCATACTGTGGAATACTATACGGATATGGCATTGAAGCTTATCAAGCTGGGTGCAGACGAAATCTGTATCAAGGATATGGCAGGTATCGGCCGTCCGGTATCTTTGGGCAAGATTGTGGCAAACATCAAGGCAGCTCATCCGGACATTCCCATCCAGTATCACAGCCATGCGGGACCCGGTTTCAACATGGCAAGCATCCTTGCGGTTTGTGAGGCCGGTTGCGACTATATCGACGTGGGTATGGAGCCGCTTTCATGGGGTACGGGACATGCCGACCTGCTCAGCGTGCAGGCCATGCTGAAGGATGCCGGTTTCAAGGTTCCCGAAATCAATATGGAAGCGTACATGAAAGTACGTGCACTTATCCAGGAGTTTATGGATGATTTCCTCGGTCTGTACATCAGCCCGAAGAACCGTCTGATGAACTCGTTGCTGATTGGTCCGGGACTTCCGGGCGGCATGATGGGAAGTCTGATGGCGGACCTGGAATCCAATCTGGAATCTATCAACAAGTACAAGGCCAAACGCAACCTGCCGTTTATGAAGCAGGACGAACTGCTTATCAAACTCTTCAACGAAGTGGCATACGTATGGCCGCGCGTGGGTTATCCACCGTTGGTGACTCCGTTCAGCCAGTACGTCAAGAACCTTTCCATGATGAACGTCATGGCCATGGAGAAAGGAAAAGAGCGTTGGGGCATGATAGCCGACGATATTTGGGACATGCTGTTGGGCAAGGCAGGCAAGCTGCCGGGTGAACTCGCTCCCGAACTCGTTGAAAAGGCGGAACGCGAAGGACGTAAGTTCTTCAACGGCAATCCGCAGGACAACTATCCCGATGCACTCGACAAGTACCGCAAACTGATGAAGGAAAACAAGTGGGAACTTGGCGAAGATGATGAAGAACTCTTTGAATACGCCATGCATCCGGCACAGTACGAGGCTTACAAGAGTGGCAAGGCGAAAGAGGATTTCCTTGCCGATGTGGAGAAACGCCGTGCCGAACGCGACAAATCCCCTCTGGACGACGCCAAACCCAAGACGCTCACCGTGCAGGTGGACGGACAGGCTTATCGCGTGACGGTGGCTTACGGCGACATCGACCTGCCGGCTTCTGCCACCGACAAGATTACCGCTCCCGCCGGTGAAGGGCAGGAAGTGGCTGCCCCGCTCGAAGGCAAGTTCTTCCTGACCAAGAATGCACAGGAAACTCCCCTCAAGGTAGGAGATAAAGTGAAGGAGGGCGACCTGCTTTGCTATATCGAGGCCATGAAAACCTATAATGCCATCCGTGCCGACTTCAGCGGAACGGTGACCGCTATCTGCGTCAATCCGGGTGATTCTGTTTCTGAAGATGATGTATTAATGAAGATTGGATGATGGAAGATATATTTGCGAAACTCTATGATATGACGGCGTTCAGCAATATCATTGCCGATCCGTCGTTCCTTATAATGTATGCCATTGCCTTTATTTTGCTGTATCTGGGCATCAGGAAACATTACGAACCGCTGTTGCTGGTTCCCATTGCTTTCGGTGTGCTCATTGCCAATTTCCCCGGTGGCGACATGGGGGTTATCCAGGCAGATGAAAACGGCATGGTAATGGTGAACGGAGTGTTGAAGAACATCTGGGAAATGCCGTTGCACGAGATTGCACACGACCTCGGACTGATGAACTTCATCTACTATATGCTGATAAAGACCGGATTTCTGCCGCCTGTCATCTTTATGGGTGTGGGTGCGCTGACGGACTTCGGACCGATGCTCCGCAATCTGCGTCTTTCCATATTCGGTGCGGCTGCGCAGCTCGGTATCTTTACTGTACTGTTGTGTGCCGTAATGATGGGCTTCACGCCGCAGGAAGCCGGTGCATTGGGTATTATCGGCGGTGCGGACGGTCCTACGGCTATCTTCACCACTATTAAGCTCGCTCCGCATCTGCTGGGTCCTATCGCCATTGCGGCTTATTCGTACATGGCGCTGGTTCCGGTTATCATTCCATTGGTTGTGAAACTGCTCTGCAGCAAGAAGGAACTGATGATTAACATGAAGGAGCAGGAAAAGCTTTATCCGTCAAAAACCGAGATAAAGAATCTGCGTGTACTGAAGATTATTTTCCCGATTGCCGTTACTACCATTGTGGCTCTCTTCGTGCCGACGGCAGTGCCTTTGATTGGTATGCTGATGTTCGGTAACCTGATTAAGGAAATCGGTTCCGATACCAGCCGTCTGTTCGATGCGGCAGCCAACAGCATTATGAATGCGGCAACCATCTTCCTCGGACTGAGTGTGGGCGCTACCATGACGAGCGAGGCATTCCTCAACTGGACCACTATCGGCATCGTTGTCGGCGGCTTCCTTGCATTTGCCTTGTCCATTTCGGGTGGTATCTTCTTTGTGAAACTGTTCAATCTGTTCTCCAAGAAGAAGATTAATCCGCTGATTGGTGCGACGGGATTGAGCGCCGTGCCTATGGCAAGCCGCGTATGCAATGAAATCGCTACCAAGTACGACCCTAAGAACCACGTACTGAATTACTGTATGTCCAGTAATATTTCCGGCGTCATTGGTTCTGCGGTGGCGGCAGGCGTATTGATTTCGTTCCTCGGATAAGAAAGTTGAGATATAAAAAGGGGATGCGTCAAAACACAAATAACGAGTGTTTTGACGCATTCCCTTTTTATTTTCGCCTTTATTCACTGATAGCTTTCCTGTATTCAGCCAATGCCATCTTTGCGGCAAGGTGCGCATTGATAAGGTTGGTTTGGGCCTGTGTCCACGAAAGCTGTGCGGATAGCACATCGACCATGCTTGCCTTGCCTTCATTGTATGAGAATGTAACCAGGTCGAGATTCTCTTCGGCAAGCGCCATATTCTCCCGGGCTGTCTTTACCTGTTGTTCCGTTTCCGTCAGTTTGGTGGTAGCGGCGGACAGCTCTTCTAAAATAGTATCTGCCACATAGCTTTGCTGTAATTTCTGAATACATCGGAAAATGGGGATGTTGAGATTGATTCCCGCAATGGGCGTATGGGGTACGTCTTGTCCCATATAGGCGATACCGGTGTCCCAACCGGTTGCCAGGAACATACTGAGTTGGGGATTATACTGGCTGAGGGCTGCCTTGCGTTGCGCTTCGCTCCTGGCGATGCTGACATGGGTTCCGGCATAGTCCGCACGGCGGGACAATACTTCGTCAAGACTCAGTAAATCGACGGGCGGACAGTGTATGCCGATTTCACAAAGACTGTCTACTGCGGCATCCGGTTTCACTCCCATCAGGATATTGAGTTGCTGCAAGGCAAGGGTATAGTTCTGGCGGGCTTTGATATACTGCAATTCGGCCTCTTTTTTACGGGTGGAAATCATCAGTAAATCCGTACGGCTGATGGCTCCGTCATTAAACCTGTCTTGAATGATGTTGTACTGTTGGCTGACAATCCCTTCAAAACGGGCGGCGGCTTCGAGTGTTGCCAATGCGGCCGAGGCATTCCAGTAAACCGCATCGCTCTGATAGTGTATCTGGTCGAGGGTCAGCTCCGTGGCAAGTTTGTCCAGCTCTTCATCGGCTTTGGCAATCTTTTTCCGGGCCATGAGCGAACCGCCTGTGTAAAGAGGTTGTCCCAGTGTTGCCAATGCCTGATAGGTGTAAGGACGGTACTGTCCCGCCGGACTGTTCCAGGCATCCAGATGGCTTAGATTGGCAGTTCCTTCGGCAGTAATGTCTATTTTGGGCAGGAAGCCAGTCTGTGCTATCTTGCGGGCTTCGGTGCTTGCCGTAGCTTTCAGGCGTTGCTGTTTCAGCAGTTGGCTGTATGCTTCCACTTTGTCCCGATAAGCCTCGCGGCTGAGATAGCTTTCTTGTGCTGCGGCATTTATACCGAAGCTGATTACTGACAATATAAATATAATCTTTCTCATCATTCAAATCGTAAATAGTCAAATCATTAAATAGTAAATCGTAAATAGCCGACGCAATCCCTCTATCCTTTTATCCGGTGTATCGCACAGTAGGCCACGGGCAATACAAACAGGGTGAGTATCGAAGCTACCAGCAGACCGCCCATGATAGTGGCCGCCATACCGCCGAACATGGCGTCGAACAGTAACGGCAGCATACCCAGGATGGTTGTGCCCGATGCCATGGCTACGGGAACAATGCGGGTGGTCGTTGCGCTGATAACCGCTTCACGCGGCGCTTTTCCGGCGGCCGTTTCCGTATCAATCTGGTCTACGAGGACAATGGCGTTCTTGATGTTCATTCCAATCAATCCCAACAAGCCCAGGATAGCGAAAAAGTCAAATGTCTTACCCAACAGCAACAGTCCCAATACGATGCCGATAAAGATAAGCGGAAGCATCAGCAAGATGACGATGGGTTTGCGGTAGGTCTTGAACAGGAACAGCAGGGTGACGAACATCAGGAAAAACGTCAGCGGCATGTTGGCTGCCAGTGCGGCATTGGATTCGGCCTGGCTTTCCTGTTCGCCGAAGTACTTCATGGTATATCCTTCGGGAACATCGATTTCTTTTTGCACCTGCTCCCACACACGGTTAAAGGCGGCAATGGCATTTACACCCCGGCGGGGGTCGGCTTGCGCCATCATAACCATCTGGCGATTGTAGTCCTTCACATTGGAGAACTTGTACTGGTAGTCGAATTCACTGACCACTTGTTCCAGCGTGGTGGTTTCGCGCGTAGTACCGAATACGGGCAGCGTGCGCAGGTCGTTAATGCGGAACGCGTCGATTGTGTTGTCTTTCAGTAGGATAGGAAGCACTTGGTCGCCCTGTCGGTATTCGCCCAGCGTCATTCCGTTTGTCCCTATTTGTATGCTCTGCGCCATGCTTTGGCGGGATACGCCTAACGGTTGCGCACGCTCCTGGCTGTATACGGGTTTCCAGATAGGAATCTTGTTACCCCAGGAGTTGCGCACATTGATAAGGTCTTTGTCGCGGTGCATTATCTCTAAAACCCGGTTGGTCAGCGCCACCAGCGTATCTGTGCTATTGCCGATAAAGCCTATCTCGATGGCGGCGTCTACGGCAGGCGAGAGTTTGAAGAGCGTGGTGCGGGTGATGGCATTGGGGTAATTCTCCTTCATATAGCTGTCCAGCTTCTCTTCATATTCTTTGGTGTATTTGCTGTCTGTCACTTCTACCAGCAGGTTGGCGAAGTTGGGTTTTGGACCTACGGAAGTGGATGCCAGATAGTAGCGCAGTGGGGTGCTGCCAAAGGTGACGGAAACCCGTTTCACTTCCGGCTGTGCCAGCAGGTGGGCTTCCACTTTCTTCATTTCCTTCTCTACATCTCGGATGCCGTATCCGTCGGGATAGAATACATCGGCGCGGAAATAAGGCTTGTCCAGTGAAGGGAAGAAATTTTGCGGCATCAGTCCCATGATGACGAGGGAGAGGATGAACAATACGACCATGCTTCCCAATGTGAGCGTTTTCTTGCGTATCAGCAGGCTGAGGATGGATGCGAATTTATGGTAGAAAGGCTTGTCGTAAGGGTCTTTGTCGCTGTTGCCGGTTTGGGCTTTCAGTATGAAATTGCCGAAGGTGGTAGTTTGCGTCAATGCCAGTACCCAGCTCAGCCCCAGTGAGATAGCCAGTACGATAAATAGCGGCTTTACAATTTCGGCAACGGAAGACGGTGCAAGATAAAGCGGCAGGAACGAGCAGACGGCTATGAAGGTTGCTCCCAGCAATCCCCATTGCGGACCGGTGGCGCCGTCTATCAGCGCTTTCCGTCTGTTCACGCCGCGGGCTATGGCTATTTGTGCATTGTCGGTTACCACAATGGCGTTATCCACCAGCATTCCCATGGCGATGATAAAGCCTGCCAGCGAGGTACGGTTCAGTCCCACTCCCAGGAACGACATGATGAGCAGTGTGCCGCCAATGGAAAATATCAGTGAAGAGCCGATGAGTACGCCGGCGCGCATCCCCATTACCAGCATGATGATGACGATTACAATCAGAATGGATTCTATCAGGTTGATAATAAATCCGTTGTTCGCTTCTTTGGCAATGACGTTTTCGGGGTAAAGGCTTTCCAGTTCCAACCCTACGGGGATGAGGGGTAAGAGTTCGGCGAGCTTCTTGTCTACCAGCTCACCGGTTTTTACCACATCCTTCTGTGGGTCGGTGGAGACGCCGATACCGATGGCCCGTTTTCCGTTTACGTGCATGATGGTGCCGGGCGGGTCCATGTAGCCCTTTTCAACGACGGCTATATCGCCCAGTTTGACCTGCCCGCCGGGGGTGGTGATTGTCTGGTTACGGATGTCGTTGACGGTGGTATAAGTACCGTTGGCTACAATGCGCAACTGCTGTTCGCCTGCACCGATTTCACCCGTATTGATAATCTGGTTCTGCGATTGCAGCAAGCCTGCCAGCTGTTTGGGGTCGATGCCCATTCCCGCCAGTTTGTTTACGGAGATAAAGATGTTGATTACTTCCGTCTGTGTGCCGAACAGGGCTACTTTCATAACTCCTTCGGCAGTGATAACCTGCGTCTTGATACGCTCCGCCCAGTTGCGCATTTCTTCATAGGAGAAGCCGTCGTCGCCGACCAGTCCGTAATAAATGCCGAATACATCGCCGAAGTCGTCCGATACCGTCGGTACGGAAGCTCCTGCCGGAAGTTGGGGCTGTATGTTGAGAACCTTCCGGCGCAGTTCGTCCCACTTCTGCGGGATAGATGCTGCGGAAAGCGACGGCTGTAGCTCGAACGTAATTTTGGAAAGTCCGTACATGGATTCCGATTTAATCTTGTACACTCCGCTCATGCTCTGTATTTCGCGGGAGATGGGTTCGGTAATGAGCCGTTCCACTTCGGCAGGCTCGGCTCCGGGATAGCGTGTCATGATGACCGCTGTCTTGATGACAAAGGGTGCATCTTCTTTCTTCCCCAAACGGCCGAATGAGAATATGCCGCCGATGAGCAGCACGGTAAGGAAGAAATAGATAATCTTTGTATTATCTAATGAATATTTGGCTAAGTTCATATATAAAAGGTGATAGGATGATAAAGTTATGAAGTGATAGAGGGAAAGCGGTTATTCCACCTCTTTTACCCTCTGTCCCTCTACCAGTTGGTATACTCCGGCAATGACAACGGTTTCATCCGGTTTCAGTCCTTTGGAGATAAGAATATTGGCTTCACCGGTCGGCGAATACACGGTTACTTCGCGGCGGCTTACCCTGTTGTCTTTCACCACCCATACGTAGGTGTTCTTGTTTTCGCTGTCACCGAATACGGCGCTCAGCGGTACATTCATCAGTTTTTCTTCTATAAAGGGAGCGATGTCCGAAGCGAGGCGGATGTTGCAGGTAAATCCGGGTTTCACGTCGTATACGGCACGGTCGAAGGCGGGGTCGTCGATGATGATGGTAACCGGAATGCCCGTACCGTCGGTCGATATGTCAAGATACTCTTCCAGTCTGGCATTGAATATATTGCCTTTGTACGTATCGAACTCCACCTTGAATGTGGCGTCTTTGGCACGAAGCAGGTACAGGTAATCATCGGGTACGGTAAATTTTATGCGCAGTTTCTGCGTATTTACCAGCCGCACAATCCCTTCTCCCGAATTGACGCGCTGATAGTTCTCTACCAGGCGCTTCTCGATAGAGCCGTCGAAGGGGGCGAGCAGTTTCGTATCGCGCATATTGTTGGTGGACAGCTCGTAGGCCGATTTGGCTTTCTGGTAATTGGCTACGCTTATTTCATACTCCTGCAGGGAGATGGCTTGGCGGCCCAGCAGCCGTTTGTTGCGCTCCACCTGGGCGGCAGCGGTTTCATAGGCAGCCTTGTCGGCGGCATATTGCAGGGAAATATCCCGCGGGTCGATGGCGGCAATCAGTTGTCCTTTCCTGACCCTTTGTCCTTCCACTACCGGAAGGTCGATGATTTGTCCGCTGACACGAAATGCCAGTTTCACATATTCCACCGCTTCCACCATGCCGGAAAAATCTTTGAGTATTACCGACTGTGAACTTACGGTGGCGGTTTTCACAGGTCGCACGAGGGGAATATCTTCCCCTTTCTTTTGCCCGCAGGACGTGACGATAAGTGTCACCGTCAGGGCGAACAGATACATTTTCTTCATTTGTTTTTGATTAAGACAAGTCTTTGCGGTTGACAGTCAAATCCAACCCTTGTTTTAATTCATAAACGTTTTGATATACCTGTATGTTCAATTGTTTTCCTGCGGTCAGGCTGATTTTTATTTCTTTGCCTACCTGTATATGCAGCGTATTGCCCAAGTAATTCACTTTGAACGAATAACCGCTCCATTTCTCCGGCATGACAGGCTCAATCTTAAGCGTGCCGTCCTGTACCTGCAATCCTGCGAACCCGCGTACGACAGCCAGCCAACTGCCCGGCATACTGGTGATGTGCAGTCCCTGCTCTCCTTCATTGTTGTAGTCGTCCAGGTCGAGGCGGGTAGCGTGTAAGAATAGTTGGTATGCCTTTTCCACTTTCCCGATGCGTGCGGCAAGAATGGAGTGGATGTGCGGGGAGAGGGAAGACTCGTGCACAGTCATCGGTTCGTAGAATTCGAAGTTGCGGCGGATGGTCTCCCGGTCGAAGTTGAAGTAATAGAGGTACAGGCCGAGCAGGACATCACTCTGCTTGATGTAGCACGAACGCAGGATACGGTCCCACGACCAGTACTGGTTGATGGGGCGTTCGCTGTCGGGAATGGCATCGGTGCTTTGCAGAACCTTGTCCATATAGCCGTCGTTTTGGACGAAGATACCGCGTTCCGGATCTTCCGGCAGGTACATCCGTTCGATAATGTCCCGCCAGCGTTCACTCTCTTCCGCATAGTTCAGATTGGTGATGCGGCATATGCGGGCATATTCGTCGGGATATTGCCGGGCAATGATTTCGAGGAAACTGAGGGTACTTTTGAGGCAACGCATGCAGGAGTAGTTGGTATACCAGTTATTGTCTACGTTGTTTTCGTATTCGTCGGGTCCGGTAACTCCCAGGATAACGTACTTCTGCTTGGGTTGCGAGAAAGACACCCGTTGGCTCCAGAAGCGGCTGACGGCTATCATTACTTCCAATCCGTACTGGGCGATGTAGTCCAGTGTACCCGTAAGCGTGGCATGTTGCAGAATGGCATAGACAATCATGTTGTTCCGGTGAATCTCTTCAAAGCTGATTTCCCATTCGCTGTGGCACTCCTCTCCGTTGCTGGTAACCTGCGGGAAGAGGGCGGCACCATGGTCGAATCCCAGCTTACGGGCATTCTCAATGGCTTTGGGCAGTTGCTTGTAGCGGTACATCAGCAGGTTCTCGGCAATCTTCTTCGGGGTGGAAAGCAGGAAGAAAGGTACGCAGCACAATTCGGTATTCCAGTAAGTATTTCCGCCGTACTTCTCGCCGGTGAAACCTTTAGGGCCGATATTCAAGCGGGGGTCGTCTCCCCGGTATGTCTGGTAGAGCTGGAAGATGTTGTAGCGTATGCCTTGTTGGGCTTCCGGGTCGCCTTCGATACTGACATCGGTTTCGTCCCATATCTCCTGCCAGGCGTTCCGGTGCTCCTGTTCCAGAACCTCCCAACCGGTACTTTGGGCGTTGCGGGCTTCTGCTACGGAGGCTTCTATCAAATCCTGCCGTTCATAATAAAGGGAAGATGCTATGGCAATGTATTTGACAAGCGTCACGGTATCTCCCGGCTTCACTTCAGTGCCTACGCTGAAACCGGCCTGTTTTTCTTTTTCTATCCGTATCGGGTTGGCAAATGTCTCTTTATTGTTCTTGAAGAACCGATAGGTCATGGCATAGCATATCTGCGCATCCTCCCGCCTGGTCTGCGTCCACAGATAGGCGCAGTCGCTGGTGGTGCCGGAGCGCAGGATATTCCATATCTTTTCATCCGGATACCTGACCGGGTTCGCGGTGTCTCCGTCAAGGATAGGCACGAGTGAAACCTTGCCTGTATAGTTGACGGACGTAACGCTGTACTTTATAAGGCAGAGATTGGGGTGAGCCATATTGGCGATATGTTCCACGTGCAGGCGGAGCTTGTTTCCCCGCGGGGAGGTAACTTCCGCGTCCCGATAAGAAATACCCGCTTTCATGTCGAGGCGTCTGTTGAAACTGTCCACATCCCATTGTGCCAGGTCCAGTTCCTCGTCGATGAGGCGCAGGCTGATACTGCTCCAGTCCGGAGCATTGGGGATGCGTGTGTAGAATTGCGGAAAACCGTTTTTCCACCAGCCTACACGCGTTTTGTCCAAAAAGGTGATACCAGCCACGAATGCGCCGCGATAGCTGTCGCTGCTGTATGGTTCTTCAAAATATCCCCGTTGTCCGAAACGGCCGTTTCCAAGACTGAATATGCTTTCCGACCACCGCATGCGGTCGGCTTGAAAACTATCTTCTATAATATTCCATTCATCGGTTTTAAGGTATTTCTTCATGGCGCTCTTTTTCTGTGTTATCGGTGTAAAGATAGACAAATAAACGGATAAACAAATAAGATACGGAAAAAGAAAGAGTCCGTTTCAAGTGTATTTTTGAAGACAGTCTTTCCTGAAATAAGCCTGCCTTCAATGTATATTTTCAATCAATATTTCTTTGATGCGTTTATAGGCAGGGCGTTCGGTTCCGTCATTTCGCCATAGACACCCCATCCAGTTGGGATTCGCAGTATCTTCATCGCGTACATTCCAAAAACTGACACCCACTACTCCGTTTTTATGATGCTTCAGTACAGTATCTATCACTTCTGCAAAAGTTTCGGCTTGTTCTGTCTCCCGTGAAATGTCCCCATCTTTAATCCAAACATTCATTTCTACATTGGGAAACTTAATATTTTATCGTAATCTACTGTAAATCAGAAATTAATTACAGCATTTAAAAGATGCAGGTAACGATTTGGTAGCAAAAGTTCTGCTTTAGTTTACGCTGCTTTGCATAATTTCAAATAACTTATATACAAATATAGGCATTGTTTGGAATATGGCCAAATTTACATGGAGTATTTTTCATATATGTTTGTGTATTAACGTTTTGTTTATTAATAGCATGATATTCGTATAAAGTTCTATAATCTGTATGTAGTTTTCAATCAGT
>ENA-UERC01001746-UERC01001746.1-human-gut-metagenome-genome-assembly--contig:-NODE-1746-length-11801-cov-2.922467_pt1 | contig 11801 bp, 7 predicted proteins | sample MGYA00242955_ERZ507955 | MGnify/ENA primary metagenome ERZ507955 (study PRJEB26167, sample SAMN06115394) | human gut metagenome | host: Homo sapiens | place: China:Hubei | collected 2016-04-27 | study... | reverse complement strand
ATGTGTCCGCCTATGTTGCTGATGGCTACACCTACAATAGCGAGACCAAGACCGTTGAGCCTCTGGGCGAAACCAACGCAGTTGCCAAGGTCGGCGATACCTATTATAAGACCCTCGCCGATGCAGTTACGGCAGCTGAGAATGATGAGACTGTTACTCTGCTGAAAAATGCCGAGACTACCGTAGAGCTTTCCTTTACCAACAAGGCGATTACGCTTGACCTGAACGGGAAGACGGTCAGCGGTACCTTCACCGACAACTTTTCCGTCATTGAGGCGGGCGAGAATGCTTCCCTGACTGTTCAGGACACCAGTGTTGCCGGCACGGGCAAAATCGCTTCCAATAAGTATGGTATCAGCGCCAGAGATGGCGGTGCTCTCATTGTGAAGCGTGGTACGATTGAGTCTGAGTATGCGCCTCTGTCTGGCACTGCTGGCGACATGAACTTCACCGTCAACGGCGGTACGCTGACCGCCAAGCATGGCCCGGCTATCTATATGCCCGGCCAGGTGAACCTGAGTATCACTGATGGCGTTCTGAACGGCGGTATCTCTCTCCGTATGGGTCAGGTCAGCATCAGCGGTGGTACGATCAATGCCGCGACGGATGGCCTTGATTCTCCTGCGGAATATTATCATTATTCCGGTAATGCTTGGCTGCCCGACGCTCTGTATGTGTTTGGCGGCACCTATACCAGTAAAAATACCACCTATGGCAACTCCCTGCATCTGAATATCACTGGTGGTACCTTCAATTGCGCGAACGGTCAGGGCAGCGCCGTCGCCATTTATGATCTTGGCAAGGTCGAGCAGGTGATGGAGATTACCATTTCCGACGAGGCCAAGCTCGGAACCAACTCCACTGCCCGCAACGCCTATGATAAGTTGAGCCTGAGTGATATTGGCGTGACCAGCCCCAAGCCTGGCTTTGGTGCACATAGCGGCCAAGTCAGTACCACCATTACTGGCGGTCTGTTCTCCTCCAACCCCAGCGCCTATGTCCCTGACACTCATCATGTTGAGGACTCCGGTAATGGCAGCTACCCCTTCGCTGTGAAGGAGGGTGCCAAGTCTGACGCTACGATCATCGTTACGGCTGCGACCAATGCGGCTGTGAGCGACACCATCGAGTCCGGAGATAAGGCCAAGATCGAAGCCGTCAAGGACAAGGCCAACGTTGAAGGCATGGCCGCGGCAATCCGCGATGACAAAAAGGCCGCTATCGCCAAGGCCGCCGATGTGACGGATGAGCAGCTTGCTGGTAAGAACATGATCGAGACCGAGATCACCGTCAAGGTTGAGGCTAAGGCTGCTGACCTTGCTAACGGCAAGCTGACCTTTGAGGCATCTCCCGTTGCCACCGTCAAGGTCAATGGCGCTGCAACGGGTACGACGGTTCCCGTCACCAACGATATGCTCAACGGCCAGCCCATCACCGTAAAGCTGCCTCTGCCTGAGGGCTTTACCCCCAAGCAGATCAAGCACATCTCCTCTGACGGCTCTGTTGAATACTTCCTCAAGACTGCAAAGCGCGGCGCCAAGCTGTTCACCGTGGATAGCGACAACTGCGCTGTGTTTACGATCACCAAGTTCAGCACCTTTGAGCTGTCCGGTACGGTCACCTATGTGGAGCCCAGCTCCGGCGGCGGTTCCAGCTCCTCCTCCAGACGCTATGACGTCTCCGCACCCTCTGTCAAGCACGGCGATGTGACCGTCAGCCCCAAGACCGCCTCCAAGGGCGATACCGTGACCATCACCGTCAAGCCCGACAGCGGCTATGAGCTGGACACCCTGACCGTGAAGGACGCCAGCGGCAGCAAGATCAAGGTGAAGGACAAGGGCGACGGTAAGTTTACCTTTACCATGCCCGCCTCCAAGGTGACGGTTTCCGCGGAATTCGCTGAGATCGAGACGCTGGACTTTGCGGACGTTTCCACCGACGCCTACTACTATGAGGCTGTGAAGTGGGCCGCCAAGAAGGGCATCACCGGCGGTACCGGCGACGGCACCTTCAACCCCAACGGCTCCTGCACCCGCGCCCACATCGTCACCTTCCTGTGGCGCGCCGCCGGCTCTCCCGAGCCTAAGAGCACGGTGAGCTTCGCGGATGTTCCCGCAGGCAGCTACTACGCCAAGGCTGTGGCCTGGGCTGTGGAGAACGGCATCACGCTGGGTACCGGCGACGGCACCTTCAGCCCCAACGCCACCTGCACCCGCGCGCAGAGCGTGACGTTCCTGTATCGTGCACTGGGCACCGCGCCCACCACGGTGAACGGCTTCACCGACGTGACGGCTGATGCTTTCTATGCTGACGCAGTGGCCTGGGCCGTGGAGAGCGGCGTGACCAACGGCACGACGGACTCCACCTTCAGCCCCAACAACGGCTGCACGAGAGCACAGATCGTGACCTTCCTGTATCGCGCCATGAAGTAACTTCATACGCAAGCAGCGGGAAACCTCGAATGAGGTTTCCCGCTGTTTTTTGCGATTTGATTGTGACGCAGTTTACAGGGACCGACTCATCCGACTTTTGCAAAATGGTAACCGTCAAAGCTGAGGGCGGCTGGACAGACATGGGACAATAGTGGTGGGAAGTTGCGCAACGTTCCACCACTATTAACGTCAGTGGGGATACGCCATGACATCCATAGAGTTGAAGCACCAGGCACGGCTGCGGGAATGGGCAGAAGCAATTCAGGATTGCAGAAGCAGCGGGTTGTCAGTCAGGCAGTGGTGCAGGGAGAGGGGAACAACGACAACTACATACTATCGCTGGGAACGTGAGCTATTGTCTGTTGCCAGTACAGCGAAGGCACTGTCTGAAACGCCTGCGGTTGCATTTGCAGAATTACCAGTACCGAAACAGGTGTGCTGCAACACAACGGAACGTTCCGCTACGCTGCGCATCGGCAAAGAATGATTACCTACTGTCAAGAGATGGTAGGTAAAAGACATTCAATGCGGAAATGAAGAAACCGGAATTGGCCGTCAAGTGTTTTATCCGCTTTTTGCTGGCGCGGGCGGCGATGACCTGGGGCGTGGAACTGATGGCAGGAGTCTTTCGGGTATATCAATTCTATCGACAAGGGCGCATGGGGCGTGTTATAATCATGAAAAACGCGGCGAAGGGAGGCGGCGGAGGGGATGACAGACGAAGCATTATACCGCCGTTACCTCGGCGGAGATGAGGATGCCTTGGGCGCGCTTATGGAGCGTTACGGCACCAAGCTGACCCTCTATCTGGACGGCTATCTCTGCGACCTTCACGAGGCGGAGGACCTGATGATCGAGGCCTTTGCCTATCTCATCGCCAAAAGACCGGCCATCCGGGACGGCGGCTTTCGCGCCTACCTCTACCAGTCAGCGCGGCATATGGCCCTGCGGCTGCTGCACAAAAAGCGGGCGAGAAACTGCTTCTCGCTGGACGCGCTGACGGAGGAACCGGAGGCCCGGGAGCTGGTGGAGGAAACCGTGCAGTCGGCGGAGCGGGCGCGGCTCCTGCGGACCTGCATGGCAGAGCTGCACGAGGACTATCGGGAGGCGCTGTTCCTTGTCTATTTCGAGGGACTGAGCCACGCGGAGACCGCCGCCGTCATGGGTAAGCGGGAAAAGCAGGTGGCGGACCTCATTTACCGTGGAAAAATCGCGCTGCGAAAGCGGCTGGAACAGGAGGGGATCACGGATGCGTACAACAGCTGAACGCTTGGCCGCGGCCAAGCGACGGGCGAGGGAACTGGAGCGGGAACGGCAGCGCCGCCGTGCCCGTGGGCTCCTCTGCGCCGGTACAGCGGCCTGTCTCGCTGTGATCGTTTCCCTCGCGCTGGTCATGCCCGGCATCACGGAGGGATTTTCCGACACGGCGCTGGGCGTCGGCATGGCCGCCAGCGTTTTCAGCGGCCGGAGCCTTGGCTATCTCGTGGTGGGCCTGCTGGCCTTCGCGTTAGGCGTGTGCGTGACGGTGCTGTGCGTCCGCCTGCGGGGGCATGAGCGGGACACGGCGGACGAGGAGCGGTACGATGATTGAGTTTTGGGACTATCTCTCGCAGTTTCTCGCCGTGACGGCGGGCTTCTGCGCCGCTTTGCGGGCGTATCTCAAGAGCCGCGGACAGCCGTGGTTTCTGCTGACCTGCTTTTACGGCACCTTCGCCCTGGGCACCCTCTACTGGACGCTGCACCTGCTGCTGCGGCAGGAGACCCCGCAGGTTTTTTACGTCTCCGACCTTGCGTGGCTGGCCAGCTATGTCTTTTTGCTCGCCCTGACGCTGACGCTGCCCGACGCGGGGGAGCGGCAGTCCCGGACGGGGCTATGCTGGCTGGCGCCGGTGTTCTGCCTGCCGCAGTTCGTGCTGTATGTCACCTACGGCGATCTGCTTTTCAACGTCCTCATGTGCGGCATGACGATGATGCTGGCATGGTGTGCGGTGCGGGGCCTCGTCTGGGCGAAAAAGACGGAAAACGGGCGGCTGCGCCGGTTTCACGGAACGGTGCTGGCCTTCACAGCGCTGGAGTACGCCCTGTGGACGGCCTCCTGCTTCTGGGTGAGCGACACCCTGACCAATCCCTACTTCTGGTTCGATTTCCTGCTGACCCTCGTTTTGCTTTTGTTTCTGCCCGCAGTGCGAAAGGCGGTGGAGGCGTGACCTATATCGAAAATGTATTCGTCTGCATGGCGGCCCCGCTGGTAGTGGCGCTGCTGTCCCTAAAACGGGGGCAACGCGCCGCACTGGTGTTCTGCCTCGCGGGGATGGGGGCCTGTCTGCTCTCCGCCTATCTCAACACCTTTTTCGCCCGGCTTTATCAGGCGGACGCCGTCAATGCCGCCACCCAGATCGCGCCTGTGGTGGAGGAGATCATGAAGCTGCTGCCGCTGCTGTTCTTTCTGGCGGTGTTTGAGCCGACCTTCGCCCGCTTCCGGCTGGCCGCCGTCATCGTGGCCGCCAGCTTTGCCACCTTTGAAAACATCTGTTTCCTCACACAGAACGGCGCGGACCAGATCCTCTTTCTGCTGATCCGGGGCTTTGGCACCGGTGCGATGCACGTGGTCTGCGGGAATGTGTACGGCGGCGCGCTGCGCCCCGTGTGGGACAGCCGTCCCCTGCGGGCGGCCTGCCTGTTCGCGCTTTTGTGCGTGGCCATCATTTACCACGCCATCTACAACCTTCTGGTCAGCGCCGGGGGGACGCCTCAGCTCATCGCCTACTTTGTCCCGCTGCCCACGGCGCTGTGCTTCCGGCTGCTGGCGCGGAAGGCGGAGGCGTAAATACAGTCTTATCAGATCGTCCAACAGGACGGTCTGATTTTTTGAGATTTTTTCAATTTTGGGTGCGTAGTTTTCTCCGTTTTTGTCCCTATGGTAATGTAAGGACTTTTTTTCGGGAAGGAGGAAGGGGCATGTATGACACCACGGAGCGCGTCCGGCGTGTGAAGCAGACGGCCCTGCGGCTGATCCAAAAGCGGGAGCGGACGGCGCTGCGGCGGCTGGGAACGCTGTGTACCGTGCTGGCTCTGGGACTGACCGGCGCGCTGGCCCATTTCATCGGCGGGCCGCCCGGCGCCGCCGTGCAGGGGGCCTACGGTGCGACGCTGCTGGCGGACAGCGCAGGCGGCTATGTGCTGGTGGGTGTGGCTTCCTTTACGGCCGCCGCTGTCCTGACGGTGGTCTGTATGCGCCTGCATGAACGGGAGAAACGAGAAAAGAACAACGAGACAGACAAGGAGGGAAACGCATCATGAAAAAAACGATCACCCTGTTATTGACGCTGTGTCTGCTGCTGGGCCTGCTGCCCACGGAGGCTGTGGCCTATTTGGGAGACATCCAGACGGTCGACAGCGGTACCGTGACAACGAAAAAGCTGAACAGCGGGTCGTGGGAACTGCGAAACGATTATCTTCGCGTGATCGTGCGGAAGGACGGCACGCTTTCCACGGCCCCGACGGCGGACAGCGCCGACCCCGTAGACAGGCAGACGCCGTTTTGCTATTTCGTCGCATATGGTACGAAACACACCACGTATCCGGCAAATCTACGTCCGAAAAGTGTGGAATTCGTGGACAAAACACCAAACGGCCCGGCAGTAGCCGTCAAGGTGGAGTACGACTTGACAGTCGATTTGAAGAAGCTTACTGCCACCGGAACGACCACGGTCTACTATGAGATCGTGCAGCTCAGGGAGAGCGGGTCCGGCGCATGGGGCGTGCTGACGTCTGTGAACAATATCGTACTGGATATGGAGGACAGCGGTAAGTTTTTTCAGACACTGAAAACCGATGTGGGCGTCTTCTGGGGCTATACTCTCAGCGGCTTTACCGCCATGGGTCACAGAAACGCCGCGGACAGCCCCGCCCTCAAAATGAACCAACTCGTCTACAATAAGGATAAGAACACAGTAATTTCAACCGAAAACTCCGTGATTACAAGCAAGATAGAGGACCTAAGAACATGGAACACCCTCTCGCAAGGTGGTGACTGGTGCTCCAATTACATCACCGAGGTCTATACGGACGGCTACAACTGGGCCAATCCCTTTGTGGGACTGTCGCAATACTATAAAAACGGCACCATCAAGGCCTATCTGCCGAAATGGGTCAGCGTAACGCCGGCCAGCCGCCCCGGCGACACCCGGGTGGAGTGCGGGAATGATGTCGGTTTTTATTTCGGTAATGAAAATGGCAACGCAAATTCCCTGCGTTTCCTTTGGGGCTTCCGCAGCCTGACGAAGCTGACGCAGCCCATCCCCAGCGAACCGGACAAGGTGAATATCTCCATCAGTGCCAAGCGGCTGGCCGTTTTTCCCAACGGCGGCGGCCTGACGGTGGAGTATGTGGCGGACGACGCGGCGCTCTCGGCGCTGAAGCGGCAGTACAAGAAGGACCCCGTCGCCCTCATCAACGGCGATTACAAGAGTACAGACGGCACCTCCTTTGAGTTCACCGGCGGGGCGGCGCTGCTGTCTCCCTCCGTCACGGCGACGTGGGGCAGCGGCGGCAGGCTCGTCATCCACAAGAACGGAACCGTGGAGCAAAACGGCGTGAGCCTGAGCGCGCCGACCTTCAAATTCTACCAGCCCAAAACCGGCGCGGAAGGCGCACTGAGCATTTCTCTCGCGGAAAAGGGCTTTGCATTTGACATTGATCCGGCCAAAAACGATGCCATCGTCTATGTAGACATCCCCTACGCCACGGTGAAGCTGGAAGAGGCGACTGCCGACGCGGCGGGAAACCTTGTGTTCAGCGGCGAGATCGGCTTTCAGACCATCTTCGACGGCGCGGAATTTTCGCTGGAAAAGCTGGGTTACGGCTTGAAGGGGAATGAATTCAAGGTCAACGGCGTCCACGCGAAAGGCAGCTTTGACACCGAAAAAATGCTGTCGCTGGAGCTTGCCAAGGTCAAGGGCGAGGTCAATACCTTCAATGGCAACAAGCGTTACGCCTTTGAACTGGAGCTGAACGTCTTTGACCTCTTTGAGACCAAGGCGGAGCTGGAGCTGACGCGCAGCAAAAAGGACGGCAGCCTGCTGCCCAACACGCTGTATTTCTATGTCAAGGCAAGCCCCGGCATCCCCCTTATTCCGCCCATTCCCGTTGGTCAGCTCAACGGCGGCGGCGCGGGCTTCATGGATCTGGCAAAAACGGTGAACGGCGACTACTTCGCCATTCCGCCCATCAAGCTGCGCGGCACGCTGACGGGCACCTATCTCCACCTCATCGAGGGCACGGGGGATGTGGTGATCGGCCCGAGTGAGATCTCCCTCACGGCAAGTGACGTGGGCATTGTAGGCGCGAAGTTATCCATCATCGATAGCTTTGGCTACGCCCTCAAGCTCAACAGGCAGGAGCGGAAATATGGAAATGAAACCTACACGGGCATCTACTTTGCCGGCTCGGAGGCGCTCGAGCTCAATCTGCCGAGTACAGAGCTTGATGTGATCGTTCTGAAATCCTCCATCGAGCTGGGGGCCTTCGGCGGCGTGAATGAGAACAAGGACAAATTGTATCTCGGCATCGGCGCCAACGGCAAGGTGCAGGGCATCTTGCAGATCCCCAGTAATTTCTTTATCCCCTGCCTCAGAGGGGCAAAGCTGTCGCAAACGGATATTCAGCTGATCATCGGCGGACAGACCACGGCTCGCATTAGCGGCATCAGCGTCAGCGAGGGCATGAAGGATGCGTTTAATAACATCAATGTCTACCTCGGCGCGATGGCACAGACGACGAACTGGCTCTATGATGTGCGCGCGTGGGTCATTCTTCCGAATATCATCAAAACCGACTTCGAAAAGGGTAAGGGATGGGATCTTGAGGCCAAGCTGATCAAAAAGCTGCCCGAGTGGAAATGGGAGGACCACGGCGTGACGCCGGTGGTGCAGGCGGTGTCGCTTGAGGACGGCGAGGAGGCTCTGATGCTGACGGCTCTGGAGCCCGTTGTGCTCACGAACGGCAGCAGTGAAAACTCTAAGGTGATTGAGGTAAAAGTCACCGATCCGGCGGAAACGCCGTATATCCTGCTGGCGTTTGACGAGAGCGTGAGCGAGGAGGATATCAAACAAGCTCTGATTGTTACGAAAAAAGATGAGACCAACCGCATCGACATCAACTGGGTGGGTGAGGACGGTCAAATCAATTCCACCTATGAGATCAACGCAGGCACCGACCTTATCGAGAATGTAGACAGAAACAAATACCGCGTGGTGCTGCTGCGGCTGAAGAGTGGCGGGACTTATGAGGTCAATACAGACTCCCTTACGCTTGTAAGGGAGAAATCTAAGGGAGTTACCGTTACACCGTTTGAAAAGCTGGATTTGAGCTTGCATAGCGGTGAGGTAACCGGCCAGGTCGAATACGCCGAAATGAACACAGAGTATACCCTGCGCACCTATCTTGCCGAGAAAGAGGGCGGCGCGGACTACCTGATCGACGAGCAAATTGTGACAGATTCCAACTTCATTTCCGTCACTGTTTCCCCCAGCGGCACACGTGCGCCCACGGGCGAGTACTATGTGACCTCCTTCCTAATGACGGAAAAGAGCGTTGAGGTCACCGAGAACGGAGCGAGCAAAACTGTGAACGCCCTTGCCGCCATCGACAGCCAGACGCTCGAAACCGTTTTGTACACCAATACCCAGCAACCTAACGCTCCGACAGATGTTACGCTGACCTTTGTCGGCAACGAGGTGATGAAGGCTGCATGGGATAAGGTGGACGACACCGACGGCTACCGCGTGACGGTCTATCAGAAAGACGGCAGCGAGTGGAAGGACACCGGCTTTGGCTATGACCTCAAAAAATCCAAAGATGGGCAGTTGGATAACTCCATCAACATGGCGCTGACCGTGGGCGGAAACGCCGTTAAGGCCAGCGGAGAGAACTCTGCTGTGTCCGTTCCCGCCGAAAATCTCGAGGCGGACAAGGACTACAGAATCGGCGTGAGCGCCTATAGAGAGGTGCCGTACTTCACGGAGAGTACAGGGGCGGGCTCTACAGAGAGCACGGAGACCGGCTCCATGGAAGGCGAGGAGACAAGCGCCGCGGAGGGTACAGAGGGCAGTACTGCGGGGAGCGGGGGAACCGGCACTCAAAAGGCGCTTACCGCGAAGTATTACAGCAAAGAAACGCAGTCTGCCGACGATGGAGTGTTCCTGCCAGAGTACAAGGAATTGAAGATCTCTTTTAAAGTGGGCGACAAGGAGTGCGACAAAGATAACGGTGTCTTCCACGCCTATGTGGGTGAAAATCCCGGCACGCTCACCGTGAATTGCGACGCCGACAGTATCACCATTACGCGGATGGATGATGAAGATTCCCCCACCACGCTGACGTCTTCCAACAGCTATGACATCCCCGATTTCACCGGCAGTCTGATGCTCCGGGTGGAAGGCAAGCAGAACAAGGACGTGACCAGCGTGTTCCTGCTGGTGAGCCGCGACGAAACGCCCCCCGTGCTGACCCTCTCCGACCCGGTGTTCTTCGCTGATCGGGACACCGGCGAGTACGCCGTCACCGGCACGGCGGATGCCGGCAGCGAGATCATTTATGGAAAAACCAGTCAGTCTGCCGCCCAGTCTGTCACCGCCGGCAGCGACGGCCGCTTTACCGTTTCCGGTGTGCTGCGTGGAGCGGATAATACCGGCGTCCTTTTCCTCAGCGCGAAGGACAGCGTGGGCAATGAATCCACGCAGCAGATGGCGATGATCACCCGGCAGACCCGGTACGCCGTCACTGTGAACGGCAGCTATGCGGATGTCTCCGGTGCGGGAAGCTATGCGGCGGGAAGCGTTGTCACCGTCCGCGCAGGCAGCCGCAGCGGTTACACCTTCAACGGCTGGACGTCCGGCAGCAATGTTGTCTTTGATGATCCCAACGCCGAAGAAACGATCTTCACCATGCCGGACGGCAGCGTGACCGTTACGGCAAACTGGTCGAGGGCCGGAGGTTCGCCCTCGTCTGGCCGGGATGACTCTGATCCCCGCTATGCCGTCGGAATTCCGGATAAGACGGAAAACGGCAGCGTGAGCGTCAGCCCGAAGAACGCCAGCCAGGGCGACCGCGTGACCGTCACGGCGGAACCGGACGAGGGCTATGAGCTGGACAGCCTCAAGGTGCTTGACAAAAACGGCAAGGAGCTTGAACTGACCGACAAGGGCGATGGCAGATTTACCTTTATCATGCCCGCCGGAAGGGTGGAGGTCAAGGCCACATTCACGGAGGAAGTGAAGATCAGCCCCTTCCGGGATGTTCCCACCGATGCGTATTACTACGAAGCTGTGAAATGGGCGCAGAAGAAGGGCATCACCAGCGGCATCGGCGACGGCCTGTTTGGTCCCAATCAGCCCTGCACCCGGGCCCAGATCGTCACCTTCCTGTGGCGGGCGGCGGGGGCTCCAGTGGTGAACTACGCCATGGATCTAACGGACGTTCCCAGTGACGCTTATTATGCGGAGGCCGTTCGCTGGGCGCTGAGTCAGGGTATCACCACCGGCACGGCTGACGGCCGGTTCGCCCCCGACGCGACCTGCACCCGGGCTCAGGGCATGACCTTCCTGTTCCGGGCGTCCAAGGCATCCGCCGACGGTGCGCCTGCCTTCAGCGACGTGGCCGCCGACGCCTACTACGCCGAAGCGGTGAAGTGGGCCACGGACAACGGCATCACCAACGGCACAACAAGCTCCACCTTCAGCCCCGGCAGCGGCTGCACGAGAGCGCAGATCGTGACGTTCCTGTGGCGGCTGTACGCGGAGAAGTAATCACAATATATGTAAAGTGGACTCCCTTGACTGCAAAAGCGGTCAAGGGAGTCCCTTTTAACCTGTAAAACGGATTCTCTGATGTGGGTTTGCGGCTTCGGCACCTGCTGTGTATGCCGCGGGTAAGCGGTTGATGTTTTAAAAATCGGCTTGCCTAATACACGATCCGAAAGTAATCCAAATATGCTTTACTGGAGTGCTTTGCGCGTCAGTCATCCAACTCCGACTCATGCTTGAGGATCGCGCCAGTGGCGGCGTTGATCTCGTAGTCATATTCCATATTGCCGGATTTGAACTCGACCTCATAGACGAGTATTCCATCCTCATCGTCCAGTTCGATATCCATGTCATACGCTTCATTTTCACTCACACCTGCGTGATTCAGGGCAATAGATTTTGCCTTGGCGTAGCCAATGTCCTGCGCTGTTCCGGACGGATCGGGCTTCTGATCAGAGGGCTTCGTTGTCACATTTGGCGTGGAAGCAGTGGTCAGCAAGTCCTTTTGTCCGCTGAGCACTTTCCCCGTGTAAGCGTCCACCAGATACTCAAACTCACCCCATGC
>ENA-UERC01001742-UERC01001742.1-human-gut-metagenome-genome-assembly--contig:-NODE-1742-length-11814-cov-14.782312_pt1 | contig 11814 bp, 7 predicted proteins | sample MGYA00242955_ERZ507955 | MGnify/ENA primary metagenome ERZ507955 (study PRJEB26167, sample SAMN06115394) | human gut metagenome | host: Homo sapiens | place: China:Hubei | collected 2016-04-27... | reverse complement strand
CTCACAGCCGATGTGATCTCCGATCTCGGCGGCTTCGGCGGGCTTTTCTCGCTGGACCTGCACGGGCTTGAAAAGCCTGTGCTGGTCTCCGGCACGGACGGCGTGGGCACCAAACAGCGCATCGCGCAGCTCATGGATCGTCACAACACCGTCGGCATCGACTGCGTGGCGATGTGCGTCAACGACATTATCTGCTGCGGGGCGAAGCCGCTGTTCTTCCTCGACTACATTGCCATCGGCAAGAACATCCCGGAAAAGGTCGTGTCGCTGGTCTCGGGCGTATCCGAGGGCTGTGTGCGCGCGGGCTGCGCGCTCATCGGCGGCGAGACCGCTGAACACCCCGGCACGATGAAGCCGGACGACTATGACCTTGCGGGCTTTGCCGTGGGCGTCGTGGACCGTGACAAAATTCTGGACAAGAACAAAATGCAGCCGGGGGATGTGGTCATCGCGCTGCCCTCCAGCGGACTGCACTCCAACGGCTACTCGCTCGTGCGCAAGGTGTTCGATGTGGAGAACGCCGACCTCGGGCAGTATTACGGCGAGCTGGGCTGCGAGCTCGGCGAGGAGCTGCTGCGCCCGACGAAGATCTATGTCCGTCCTGTGTTAGCGGCCGTTGAGGCCGCCGATGTCCGCGGCATCAGCCACATCACTGGCGGCGGCTTTTATGAGAACATTCCGCGCTGCATTCCCGACGGCCTGTGCGCGAAGATCGAAAAGAAAGCGCTGCACATCCCGCCCATCTTCCCCCTGCTCGCGCGCATGGGCGGCATCTCGGAGCGCGATATGTTCAACACCTTCAACATGGGCACGGGCATGGTGCTCGTCGCTGCAAGAGACAGCGCCGATAAGGCGCTCGCCGCGCTGCATTCTCTCGGTCAGGAAGCGGGCGTCATCGGTGAGATCGTATCGGGCGAGGAAAAGGTGGCGCTATGCTGACACGCGCCCGCATCGCCGTGCTGGTCTCCGGCGGCGGCACGAATTTGCAGGCGCTGCTCGACGCGCAGCGCGACGGAAAAATGCCGCACGGCGAGATCGTGCTGGTCGTTTCTTCCCGCGCGGGGGCCTATGCGCTCACGCGGGCGGAAAACGCGGGTGTTGCGGCACGCGTGCTCTCGCCCGCCTGCGGGCAGAAGCCGTTTGAAAACGAGCTTTCCGCACTGCTGCGCGAGCAGGAGATCGACCTCATTCTCCTCGCAGGCTTTACGTTCATCCTCAGCGCGGCGTTCACGAGGCAGTGGCCGCGGCGCATTCTGAATGTCCATCCGTCCCTGATCCCCGCCTTCTGCGGCAAGGGAATGTATGGCTTGAGGGTACACGAGGCCGCGCTCACGCGCGGCGTGAAGGTCACGGGCGCGACGGTACACTTTGTCAACGAAATTCCCGACGGCGGCGAGATCCTGCTGCAAAAGGCGGTGGAGATCGCGCCGAGCGACACGCCCGAAACGATACAGCGGCGTGTGATGGAGCAGGCGGAATGGCAGTTGCTGCCGCTTGCGGCAGAGCGCGTCTGCGCAGAGATCGTAAGAGAGAAGGAGCAGAAAAATGACTGATTTTCTGGAGTTTTTAAAGGCGACCTCTTATCCCGGCCGCGGCATCCTTGTCGGACGCCGCTGTGTGTATTATTTCATCATGGGGCGCAGCGAGAACAGCCGCAACCGCGTCTTTGTCAAGACAGAGGACGGCATCCGCACCGAGGCGCACGACCCCGCCAAGCTCTCTGACCCCAGCCTCATCATCTATCATCCCGTGCGCACGATGGGGCGCGACCTCGTCGTGACGAACGGCGACCAGACCGACACCATCTGCGAGCACGGCGACTTTCGCCGCGGCCTCATGACACGCGAATACGAGCCGGACGAGCCGAACTGGACGCCGCGCATCTCCGCCATCATGCACGAGGACGGCTCCTTCGAGCTGTCCATCCTCAAGCGTAAGGATGGGCGCTGTCTGCGCGAGTTCTTCTGCTACGAAGGCTGCGACGAGGGCAAGGGCTATTTCATCAGCACCTATCAGGGGGACGGAAACCCCCTGCCCACCTTTGCGGGCGAGCCGATGGAGGCGAGCGTCCCCTCGCCCGAAGAAGTCTGGGCGGCGCTCAACGCGGACAATAAGGTGTCCCTTTATGCGAACGTGAACGGCGAAGTGAAGCTGTTCAACAAAAATTCAGGCGACTGAGGAGGACGACATGAACGAGCTGGAACTCAAATACGGCTGCAACCCCAACCAGAAGCCCGCGCGCGTTTTCATGAAAAACGGCGCAGCCCTTCCCTTTACGGTTCTCAACGGCAAGCCCGGCTACATCAACCTGCTCGACGCCTTCAACTCGTGGCAGCTCGTGCGCGAATTGAAAGAGGCGACGGGCCTTCCCGCCGCGGCGAGCTTCAAGCATGTCTCCCCCGCGGGCGCGGCGCTCGGCCTGCCGCTCGACGAGGTGGACAAAAGGGTCTATTTCGTCGCGCCCGGCACGGCGCTCTCCCCCATCGCCTGTGCCTACATCCGCGCCCGCGGCGCGGATCGCCTCTGCTCCTACGGCGACTGGGCGGCACTCTCCGACGAGTGCGACGCCGCCACCGCCGCGTATCTGAAAAACGAGGTTTCCGACGGCATCATCGCCCCTGCTTACAGCGACGAGGCGCTTGCCATCTTAAAGACGAAAAAGGGCGGCAAATACAACATCGTGCAGATCGACCCCGCCTACACTCCCGCGCCGCTGGAGCAGAAGGATGTTTTCGGCATCACCTTTGAGCAGGGGCACAACGACTGCAAAATCGATGAGAGCCTGCTCACGAACATCGTCACCGAAAATAAAGACCTGCCCGAGGGCGCAAAGCGCGATATGCTCCTTGCCCTCATCACGCTCAAATACACCCAGTCCAACTCCGTCTGCTATGTGAAAGACGGTCAAGCCATCGGCGTGGGCGCGGGCCAGCAAAGCCGCATCCACTGCACCCGACTTGCGGGACAGAAGGCGGACAACTGGTATCTCCGCCGCCATCCGAAGGTGCTCGCCCTCTCGTTCGTGGACGACATCCGCCGTCCCGACCGCGACAACGCTATCGATGTCTACCTCTCCGACGAGTGCGACGATGTGCTTGCCGACGGCGCGTGGCAGCGCGTCTTTCAGGAGCGCCCCGAGGCGCTCACGGGCGAGGAAAAGCGCGCTTGGCTCGCGCAGCAGCGCGGCGTGACCGTCGGCTCGGACGCCTTTTTCCCCTTCGGCGACAATGTCGAGCGCGCGCGCAAGAGCGGCGCTTCCTACATCGTCGAGCCGGGCGGCTCGATCCGCGACGACAATGTCATCGAGACGGCAAACAGATACGGCATCACTATGGCGTTCACGGGTATGCGCCTGTTCCATCATTAAGCAAGGAGGAATTTCTCCATGAAGCTCATGGTCATCGGCGGCGGCGGCCGCGAACACGCCATCATTAAAAAGCTGAAGGAAAACCCCGCGGTCGAGAAAATTTACTGTCTGCCCGGCAACGGCGGCATCGCCGCCGACGCGGTCTGCGTCAGTGAGATCGGCGCGAAGGACATCCCCGCGCAGGTCGAATTTGCCAAGGCGCACGGCATTGATTATGCCGTCGTCGCGCCCGACGACCCCCTCGCCCTCGGCGCGGTCGACGCGCTGAGCGAGGCGGGCATCCCCTGCTTCGGCCCTGACAAAAAGGCCGCCGTCATCGAGGCGAGCAAGGCGTTTGCAAAGGACTTGATGCAAAAATACAACATTCCCACCGCAAAATACCGCGTCTTTACCGACGCGCCCTCCGCCTGTGCCTACATCGACGCCGAGGGTGCGCCCATCGTCGTCAAGGCGGACGGCCTCGCGCTCGGCAAGGGCGTCGTCGTCGCGCAGACAGTTGAGGAGGCGAAGGCCGCCGTGCGCGCGATGATCGAGGATAAGACCTTCGGTCAGAGCGGCGCGCGCGTCGTCATCGAGGAATATATGGAGGGTCCCGAAGTCTCGGTGCTGAGCTTCACCGACGGCGAAACGCTCGTGCCGATGGTCTCCTCTATGGACCACAAGCGCGCGCTCGACGGTGACAAAGGCCCCAATACCGGCGGCATGGGCGCGGTCGCGCCGAACGCGTACTATACAAAGGAAATTGCGGCGGAGTGCATGGAGAATATTTTCCTGCCGACGATCCGCGCGATGCGCGCCGAGGGCCGCCCCTTCCGCGGCTGCCTCTATTTCGGGCTGATGCTCACCAAGAGCGGCCCGAAGGTCGTGGAGTACAACTGCCGCTTCGGCGACCCCGAAACGCAGGCGGTGCTGCCGCTGCTCAAAAGCGACCTGCTCACCGTCATGCAGGCGACGACGAACGGTACGCTCACGGATGTGAGCGTGGAATTTTCGACTGATTCTGCCTGCTGTGTCGTGCTCGCGTCCGAGGGCTACCCCCAAAAGTATGAGAGCGGCTTCCCCATCACAATGAGCGAAGAGGCCGCCGCACACTGCTATGTCGCGGGCGCGAAAAAGGACAGCGATACGCTCCTGACCGCGGGCGGACGCGTGCTCGGCGTCACCGCCGTCGCCCCCACACTGAGGGCCGCCGTCGAGGACGCGTACCATCTGGCGGAGGGCGTAGATTTTGCCAACAAATACTGCCGCGGCGACATCGGCAGCGCCGCGCTCGCGGCGCGGGAGGAGAGAGGATAAAATGGTATTTCGGACCTATGTGGAAAAGCGGCAAGGTCTCGCGCCCGAGTGCGAGGCGCTGCTGACGGACTGCCGCGATTTTCTCGGCGTGCAGGGCCTGCGCGCCGCGCGTATCTGGAACCGCTATGATGTAGAGGGGATCGAGGCCCCTCTCTTTGAAAATGCCTGCAGGAGCGTGTTCTCCGAGCCGCCGCTGGACCTTGTGTCCGACGCGGCGGACACGCAGGACGCCTGCGCGGTCTTTGCCGTCGAGCCCCTGCCCGGTCAGTTCGACCAGCGCGCGGACAGCGCGTCGCAGTGCATCCAGCTTCTGAGCCAAGGCGAGCGCCCGCGCATCCGCACGGCGAAGGTCTACGCGCTCTATGGGATGCTGACGGATGCCGATGTCGAGGCGGTCAAGCGTTATGTCATCAACCCCGTCGAAAGCCGCGAGGCGAGCCTTAAAAAGCCCGAAACGCTCGCCGAGGAGCTTGCCGAGCCGAAGTGCGTTTCGTCCGTCGAGGGCTTCACCGCCATGGACGAGGCCGGGCTCTCCGCACTGCTCTCCTCTATGGGGCTTGCCATGGATATTGCCGACCTCAAGGCGCTGCAAGACTATTTCCGCGAGACCGAGCGCCGCGACCCCACCGTGACCGAGCTGCGCGTGGTCGATACCTACTGGTCCGACCACTGCCGCCACACGACCTTCTCCACACACCTTGACGAGATCCGCATCGACGATCCCGCCGTCAAGGGTGCCTACGCGCGCTATCTTGCTGCGCGCGAGGAGGTCTACGGCGCGGAGAAGGCCGCCCAGCGCCCGCAGACGCTTATGGATATTGCGACCATCGGCACAAAGACGCTCAAGGTCCGCGGTCTGCTCCCCGAGCTCGACGAGAGCGAGGAGATCAACGCCTGCTCCATTCATGTGCCCGCCGTGGTGAACGGCAAGGAGCAGGACTGGCTTTTGATGTTCAAGAATGAAACGCATAACCATCCCACCGAGATCGAGCCCTTCGGCGGCGCGGCCACCTGCATCGGCGGCTGCATCCGCGACCCGCTCTCCGGCCGTGCCTATGTCCATCAGGCAATGCGTGTGACGGGCGGCGGTGACCCGAGAAAGGAGCTTGCCGAAACGCTTTCAGGCAAGCTCCCGCAGCGCAAGCTCGCGCAGACCGCCGCGGCGGGCTATTCCTCCTACGGCAACCAGATCGGCCTTGCCACCGGCCATGTCGCGGAGCTGTACCACGAGGGCTATGTCGCCAAGCGCCTTGAGTGCGGCGCGGTCGTCGCCGCCGCGCCCGCGAGCAATGTCGTGCGCGAGCGTCCCGCGCCGGGTGATGTGGTCATCCTGCTCGGCGGGCGCACGGGGCGCGACGGCATCGGCGGCGCGACCGGCTCCTCCAAGAGCCACGATATGAAATCGCTTTCCACGATGGCGAGCGAGGTGCAAAAGGGCAATGCGCCCGAGGAGCGCAAGATCCAGCGTCTGTTCCGCGACGGCGCGGTCACGCGCCTCATCAAGCGCTGCAACGACTTCGGCGCGGGCGGCGTGTCCGTCGCGGTCGGCGAGCTGGCGGACGGACTCATCATCGACCTCGACGCCGTGCGCAAGAAGTACGAGGGCCTCGACGGCACGGAACTTGCGATCTCCGAATCGCAGGAGCGCATGGCGGTTGTCGTCGCACCGGAGAACGAGGCGAAATTCATCGCCGCTGCCGCGGCGGAAAACTTAGAGGCCTACCGCGTGGCGGTCGTGACCGAAAGCCCCCGCATGGTCATGCGCTGGCGCGGACAGACGATCGCCGACCTCTCCCGCGCCTTCCTCGACACCAACGGCGCGACGAAGCACGCCTCCGTCGCCGTCCCCGCGAGGGAATGTGCCGCTCCCGCCGCAGCTCAAACGCTGCGCGGCATGGCGGGCAGCCTCAAGAGCGCGTCCCGCCGCGGCCTTGTCGAGCGCTTCGACTCCACCGTCGGCGCGGGGACGCTCCTCATGCCCTTTGGCGGCAGGACGCAGCGCAGCCCCGCGCAGGCGATGGCGGCGCTCCTGCCCGTCCTCCCCGGCGAGAAGACCGCGCAGGGCAGCGTGATGGCCTGGGGCTGCGACCCCGACGCGCTGAGCGCCGACCCCTATCGCGGTGCGCACGACGCGGTCTATACCTCGGTCGCCAAGCTCGTCGCCGCAGGCGCAGACTATCATAAGGCATATCTTTCCCTGCAAGAATTTTTTGAAAAGCTCCGCAATGAGCCCGCGCGTTGGGGCAAGCCCTTCGCGGCGCTGCTCGGCGCGCTGGACGCGCAGTTGGAGCTGAGCGCCGCCGCCATCGGCGGCAAGGACTCCATGTCCGGCAGCTTTCTTGACCGCGATGTGCCGCCGACGCTCATCTCCTTCGCCATCGCGCCGCTGCTCGAAGGCGAGCTGCTGACGACCGACCTGAAGGCGGTGGGCCACGGCGTCTACCTCTTCGCAGGCAAAACGCCCGAGCAGCAGACCGCCGCGTGGGAGCGTTTCACCGCGCTTGCGCGCGCGGGCAAGGTCGTGAGTGCGTGGGCGGTCGAAAACGGCCTTGCCGAGGCGGTGATGAAGATGTCCTTCGGCAACGAGATCGGCTTCGCCGCGGAAAATACGGTGCTTGACTGGTTCGCCCCCATGCCAGGCGCGATTGTCGCCGAGCTGAGCGATGAAGTCTCCGACGCCGTGCGCATCGGCGTCACCACAGCGGAAAAGGCCATTGCCCTCGGCGCGGACAGTGCCTCCATCGAAGAGCTTGCCGCGCTGAACGACGCCGTGCTCGAAGCCGTCTACCCGACAAAGACGCGGGACAGCGGCACGGTCGAGAGCTTTTCCCATGAAACGAAGACGCGCGTCGCCCCCGCCGTCAAGCAGGTGCGTCCGAAGGCGCTCATCCCCGTTTTCCCCGGCACGAACTGCGAGTACGACACGCAGCGCGCGCTTTCGGAGGCAGGCGCGGACGCCGAGCAATTCATCGTCCGCAACCTCACGAGCGCCGATGTCGCAGACAGCGTCGAGCGCTTTGCCGCTGCCGTCAGGACCGCACAGATGATCGTCATTCCCGGCGGCTTCTCCGGCGGCGACGAGCCGGACGGCAGCGCCAAGCTCATCACCGCGTTTTTCCGCAACGCCGCCGTCCGCGAGCAGGTGACGGCGCTGCTCGAGCAGCGCGACGGCTTGATGCTCGGCATCTGCAACGGCTTCCAGGCGCTCATCAAGCTCGGCCTCGTGCCCTACGGAAGGATCATGGATACCGACGAGTCCTTCCCGACACTCACCTACAATGTCATCGGCCGCCACCAGTCCAAGCTCGTGCGCACGCGCGTGTGCTCGACGCGATCTCCGTGGCTTGCGGGAACAGAGGTGGGAGATATTTACACCGTTCCCATTTCGCACGGCGAGGGGCGTTTTCTCGCCTCGCAGGAGCTGATCGAACAGCTTGCCGCAAACGGCCAGATTGCCACGCAGTATGCAGGCCTTGACGGATATGCTACAATGGATACTGCTTTCAATCCCAACGGCTCCGTCTGCGCCATCGAGGGCATCACCTCCCCCGACGGGCGGGTGTTTGGCAAAATGGGGCACAGCGAGCGCATCGGCCCCGCGCTTTACCGAAACGTGCCGGGGACTTACGATATGCACCTGTTCGCCTCGGCGGTGCGTTACTTCAAAAAATAGGAGGGCAAGTCATGGCCTATTACTATCCCGATCCGTCTCATACCTTCAGCGAGTACCTGCTCGTACCGGGCTACACCTCGGAGGAGTGCGTGCCCGACCGCGTTTCGCTCAAAACGCCGCTGGTCAAATACCGCAAGGGGCAGGAGGACTGCCCCATCAGCCTGAATATCCCGATGGTCTCGGCGATCATGCAGTCGGTGTCGAACGACACGCTCGCCGTCGCGCTTGCCAAGGAGGGCGGGCTTTCGTTCATCTTCGGCTCGCAGTCCATCGAAAGCGAGGCGGAGATGGTGCGCCGCGTGAAGAGCAGCAAGGCGGGCTTCGTCGTCAGCGCCTCGAATCTCACGCCTGAGCACACGCTGGCCGATGTGCTCGCGCTCAAGGAGAAAAACGGCTTCTCCACCGTCGCCATCACTGAGGACGCCATGCCCAACGGGAAACTCCTCGGCATCGTCACGAGCCGTGACTACCGCGTCAGCCGCATGAGCACAGACCTCAAGGTGCGCGATTTTATGACGCCGCGCGAAAAGCTCATCACTGCTCCCTCCTCCACCACGCTCAAGGAGGCCAACGACATCATTTGGGAGCACAAGCTCAACGCCCTGCCCATTGTGGATGAGAACGACTGCCTGCGCTACTTCGTTTTCCGCAAGGACTACGCCGAGCACAAGGAGCACCCCCTCGCCCTCCAGGACGCGCAGAAGCGCTATCTGGTCGGCGCGGGCATCAACTCCCGCGACTACCACGAGCGCATCCCCGCGCTCGTTGAGGCGGGCGCGGATATTCTCTGCATTGACTCGTCCGAGGGCTACTCTGTCTGGCAGAAGAAGGTCATTGACTTCGTGCGTGAGAACTACGGCAATACCGTGAAGATCGGCGCGGGCAATGTGGTCGACCGCGACGGCTTCCGCTTCCTCGCCGAGTGCGGCGCAGACTTTGTCAAGGTCGGCATCGGCGGCGGTTCCATCTGCATCACGCGCGAGACCAAGGGCATCGGCCGCGGTCAGGCGACCTCTCTCATCGAGGTCTCCGCCGCGCGCGACGAATATTTCCGCGAAACGGGCGTCTATGTTCCCATCTGCTCCGACGGCGGCATCGTCCACGACTATCACATGACGCTCGCCCTCGCCATGGGCGCGGACTTTCTGATGCTCGGCCGCTACTTCGCCCGCTTTGACGAATCGCCCACGAATAAGCTCCTTGTCAACGGCGTGTATGTCAAGGAATACTGGGGCGAGGGCTCGAACCGCGCGCGCAACTGGCAGCGCTACGACCTCGGCGGCAAGACGGGTCTTGCCTTTGAGGAGGGCGTGGATTCCTATGTCACCTACGCAGGCTCTTTGCAGGATAATGTCGCGCGTAGCCTTTATAAGGTCAAATCCACCATGTGCAACTGCGGCGTGACCACGATCCCCGATCTTCAGAAGAACGCGAAGCTCACGCTCGTCTCCGCCACCAGCATCGTCGAGGGCGGCTATCACGACGTCACCCTCCGCGCCACGAACGCCAGCAACAACTAAACAGCGCAAAGAACAACAAAAAGCGGTTCCCAAACGGGAACCGCTTTTTTGAGCACTGAGATCAAAATACCATCGTCAGGAAGCTGTAGAGCAGCTTGCAGCCGTAGAAAACGATGATTACGCCGCAGACCTTGTTGATGACAACGAGCGTTTTGGGCGTGAAATTGTCGCTGAAAAGCGAGATGAGCAGCGTCAGCCCCGTGAACCACAGGCAGGACGCGAGCGCCACGCCGCTGATAAACGACGTGCTCTGCGCCGCGGGCAGCGTCACGTAGAACGCGCCGAGCATCATCGTTCCGTCGATGAGTGCCTGCGGGTTGAACCATGTGACCACACAGGCGGACGAGATGGTCTTGGGGATCGAGTCCGCGGTCCGGCTGCGGTCGATCTCCTCCGCCTTGGCGCGCAGGAGGCCGACGCCGATATACAGCACGATCAGGCTGCCGAGCAGCAGGATGACCATTTGCAGCCATTCATAGCGCTGCATGACCGCGCCCACGCCGAAAAAGCACGCGAGCGCGAGCGTCACGTCGAAAAAGATGACGATGAGCGCCGTCAAAAGTGCGCGCTTTCGCGTGTGCGTCAGCGCCGAGTTGATGACGAATAAATTTTGCAGCCCGATGGGCGCGACGTATGCAAGCCCCATCGTAAGGCCCTGTAAAAAGTATTTCACTGCCGCCGCGTCCTTACTTTTTGAACGTCACGCACGCCTGCGAGGCGGTTTTGCCGTCCGGCTTGACGATGCCGATGCGGCACGTGCCGTCATCGAGTGACTTCTTGTAGACCGTCAGCGCCTCACCCTCGAAGCACGGCGTTGAGTAGTGCAGCTCGACCGATTGAATATTACCGCTCGCGAGCTCCTTTGCCGAAAAGCAGTCGAGCAGCAGGCGCACATAGGCCACGTTGTTCATGTGGTGGCCGAGGTCGATGTCCGTCGACCGCACGGCGTAGTGCGAGAAAAGGCCGGCGTCCTCAAACTTTTCATGGAAGCGCTGCAATTTTTCGGGGATGGCCGTCTCGGCGGGGAAGGGGTAGTCCTTCGGGAAGCCCGAGTCGCCAAAGCGGATGATCTTCTGCTCCGGTCCTAAGATGGCCCACTCGGTCTTGCCGCGGGCAATGACCGCCTCACCGCGCGAGAGTGTGTAACTGCGGTACGTGCGTACGTCGCGCTCGCTGCACGCCTCCGCCCACGTGCGCACCGTGAGTTCGTCCATCAGGTACGCGCGCTCAAAGAGATCGACGCGCGTGTGGACCGTGAGCCAGAATTCACCCTTTTTCGCCATCGCGCTGCTGCCGACGCCCAGCACCTCCGCGTGCTGCGCTGCGATGCCCTGAAAAATCGTAAACGCCGCCAACGGCGACAGCGCGCCCGACGCGTCACAGTAGTCGGGCGTGACGGTAAGACGTTTTTCAAAAATGCTCTCCATGCAGTTCTCCTTTGAATTTGTCGTTTTCTTAACGATAAGTATAGCATGGAATTGGTATTGCCTCAAGCGGGCAAAATGACCCATGCGTTAAAAAAGCTCCACATTGTGGAGCGTTGTTTCCGCACAGGTGCGGAGGGGAAGGCGGTGCCGTCGGCGCTGCACGAATCAAAGGGGATATTCTCTTTCGCAAAAGAGAATATCCCCTTTGGAACCCCAAGAGAAAGGCTTTGATTGGCAGTTTCGGGCTTGAACGACTTTTATGCCTCCGGAATGGGAATGCCTGCGCGCGGCGTTGCCGCGTTAGAACTGCAAGACGATTTGCCTCTGCTTCTATTATCCGCTGCCGCTCTGCTGATCTTGTAGAAGTGCAGACTAATTTCCGTCTACCGCGGCACTCCTCAATGCGGCGAGCGCAGCAATGCCGCATTCGGCAGGCAGTCTGCCGCCGAGGTAGCGTCACTCGCGCCTCACGATAGTAAGGCGCGGTTGCTGGATATGTCGAAACGCAGAGATTCATGGCGAAGCCATGTA
>ENA-UERC01001738-UERC01001738.1-human-gut-metagenome-genome-assembly--contig:-NODE-1738-length-11869-cov-5.156123_pt1 | contig 11869 bp, 10 predicted proteins | sample MGYA00242955_ERZ507955 | MGnify/ENA primary metagenome ERZ507955 (study PRJEB26167, sample SAMN06115394) | human gut metagenome | host: Homo sapiens | place: China:Hubei | collected 2016-04-27... | reverse complement strand
AGGCCCCTCGTCCCTTTCTCTTGGGGGGTGTAAGGGGGGCTATTCTCTTTCCTCGGAAAGAGAATAGCCCCCCTTTGTCGCGTCCCCACACAGTGTGGGGAACATTCCTTCCGCATGAAGTGCGGAAAACTCACATCATATCCTTGATATGATTCAGCCGATCCAGCGCAGCGTACAGCGTCTCATCCTTCTTCGCGAAGTGCAGACGCACAATATTGTTGATCGGTTCATTGAAGAACGAGCTGCCCGGCACGGCGCCGACGCCGGCTTTTCTCGCCAGCTGCTCGCAGAAGTCGACGTCGCTCTGGCCCTTTTTGAGGTACGGGGAGATGTCGGCCAGCACGAAATACGTGCCCTCTGGATCGGTGAAGGGGATGCCGATGTCGCGCATGCCCTCGGTGAAGATCTTTTTCATGTGCGCGTAGTGCGCGCCGAACTCGTCATAGTAGCTCAGCGGCATGTTGAGGCCGACGACGGCGGCCTCCATCAGAGGCGACGGGCAGCCGACGGCGTTGAAGTCGTGGTACTGGCGGATGCGCGCCATGATGTTCTCCGGCGCGATGGCATAGCCGAGTCTCCAGCCGGTGACGGAGTAGGTCTTGGAGAGCGACGAGCAGGAGACCGTGCGCTCCCACATGCCGGGGATGCTGTTCATGTAGACGTGCTTGCGGCCGTCGTAGATGATGTGCTCATACACCTCGTCCATGATGGCGTAAACGTCGTAGCGGATGCAGAGGTCGGCGATGGTCTTGAGCTCTTCCTCGGTGAAGACCTTGCCGCTCGGGTTCGAGGGATTGCAGATGATGATGGCCTTCGCACCGCCGCGGAACGCATCTTCGAGAACGTTCGGGTCAAAGGAGAACGTCGGCGGATTCAGAGGGACAAAGACCGGCTCGCAGTCGGCCATGATGACCTGTGCGCGGTAGTTTTCGAAGAACGGGGAGAACATCACGACGCGGTCGCCCGGATTCGTCAGGGCGAAGAGCGTGTCGACCATCGCTTCGGTCGAGCCGATGGTCGCGACGATCTCGGTCTCGGGGTCGATGGTGCGGCCCATGAAGTGACCGCATTTGCGCGCGATGGCCTGGCGGAAATTCGGCGCACCCATCGTGATGGGATACTGATGGGGGCCTTCGTGGCTCACGACCTCGAGGCGGTCCATCATCTCCTTGGGCGGGTCAAAATCGGGGAAGCCCTGCGCTAAGTTGATCGCGCCGCATTCGTTGGAGATACGCGTCATTCTGCGAATGACGGAGTCGGTAAAGTGCTGATTTCTTCTGCTCATTTCCTGCATGGGTGTGCCGTCCTTTCCGTTGCGGTCAGTGCGGAACACGCTCGCAGAGCCGCGATCAAGTGAAGTTGTTCTTAATATTACATAAAGATGAGAGAATGTCAAGTATTACAAAGGACAACATGACGAAGTTCGACGCTTTGTCACGATAAAGCAGGAACGCGGCGGCCGCTTTTGTATAGAATGGAGCAGGCGAACGCCGGGAGAGGAGGGGAAAAGCATGTATTCGAATCCGCCGCCGCGCCCGCCGGGACCGCCGCTGTTCGGCCCGTGGCGCTGCGTGGGTGTTTGCGCGCTGGCGCTGGGGCTCGGTATTTTCATCGCGGCTGTTTTTCCGGTGGGGGCGCTGATGTTTCTGGTCGCGTTTCTTCTCATCTTCTGCGGCATCGGCTGCCTGCGCAGATTTTAACATTGGTTGAAAAGGGCATGAATATTGGGAGGGGGAAAAGCATGAAAATTGTCGTTTGGAAGTCACCCAAGGTCCTCTCGTCGCTGCTGCGGCGCGTATTTGGCGTCCGGGAGGAAGCATAACGCGCGTCCACAGTGCATAGAGTGCAGTAACCACTTAGCCGAAGGAGAGGGACTGCAATGGAACTGGAATTGAAAAAGGAGCAGTTTGCCTGTTATCAGGCGTTACCGCAGCTCAGCGAGAACCGCGAGGAGACAACGGAGACCATCGTGCCGGACTATCTGCCGGACATCGCCCGCATCGTGGATGCGAGCGGGTGCCTTTTCCTGCGCAGCCGTGAGATCGCAGACGGAAAAGCGCAGGTGTCGGGCACAATCCGCATGACGCTTTTGTACGTGGCCGAGGACGCGCAGGGGATGAAGTCGTTTGAATACACGCTGCCGCTCGACGAGACGATCGAGGGGCGCGCGCTGAGCGGCAGCGCGGACAGCTGCCTCGACGGCCGGCTCTGCTCGTGCGAAGTGCGCATGCTCAATCCGCGCAAGGTGTTCACGCGCGTGAACGTGGAGCTGACGCTTACGCCCTACGTGCCCGCGTCGCTGAGCGTGTGCAGCGGCGTGAAGGAGCAGGAAGCCTACAAGATCGAAACGCTGTGCGAGAAAAAGGACATCGGTATTATCCGCGCCATTCGGGAAAAGGACTTCACGTTTTCCGATGAAGTGCTGCTTTCGGGCACGAAGGAGCCCATTCAGGAGCTTTTACGCACAAAGTGCGCGCTGCGCGTGACTGACTGCAAGTCGATCGGCAACAAGATCGTGCTCAAGGGCGTCGCGCGGCTGGATGCCATCTACTTGGATGAGAGCGGGAACCTTGCGTCGATGAGCAGTGAATTGCCGTTTTCGCAGATTCTCGACGGACTTGCCGAAGAGGAGGGCGAGACGACGGTGCGCGCGTCGCTGCGCCTGACAGGCGCGGAGATCCATGTCGGCAGCGAGAGCGAGCCGGACAACAACCGCGCCATCTCGCTGCGGCTCTACATCAGCGCGTTCACAGCGGTGCGCGAGGTGAAAAGCGTTTGCTGTGTGGCGGACCTTTACAGCACGGCCTACGACCTGACCGCGAAGACGGAGACGGTCGAGCTGTGCGACAGCGCGGCGCTGGTGCTGCGCGAGCAGCTCGTGCGCGAAAAGATCGAGACCGGGGCCGAGGTGCAGACGGTGCTGGCGACGGACGTGATCTTCAGCAGCGCGGGCGTGAGCGGCGGGGGAGAGAGCGCGTCGCTGCGCGCGACGGCGAATCTGCGCGTGCTGTATCTCGACGAAAACGCCGTGCCGCTGCTCTCCGAGCGGCGGAGCGAGGTGCTGCTCGAGACCGACCTTCCGGGCAGCGGACAGGCGCGGGTGCAGGACATGTACGCGGGCGAGATCGCCGCGTCCGTCGGCGCGGACGGCGTGGAGCTGCGCTTCCCCGTAACGTTTGCCGTCAGCGTGGCGGAAACGCCGCGTTATCCTTGTCTTCAGTCGCTTGAGGCCGAGGAGTGCGGGAAAAAGGACGAGAACGTCCCCTCGCTCGTGCTCCGCGCGATGAAGCAGGGCGAGCGGCTGTGGGATATTGCCAAGCTGTACCGCACGACGGTCGAGGCCATCCTTGCGGCCAACGAGCTCAAGGAGGAATCCGCCGCGGTGATCGGAAAGCTGCTGCTGATCCCGCGCAGGCGATGAGGAACGGAGGAAGAGGGTATGAGCATGAATACGGAGATCTATCAGGATATTTCGACCCGCACGGCGGGGGACATCTACATCGGCGTCGTCGGCCCCGTGCGCGCGGGCAAGTCGACGTTCATCAAGCGCTTTATGGAAACGCAGGTCATCCCGAACATCGACAATGTCTACCGCCGCGAGCGGGCGAAGGATGAGCTGCCGCAGAGCGGCAGCGGCCGCATGGTGATGACGGCGGAGCCGAAGTTCGTGCCGGAAGAGGCGGTGGATATTGCGCTTGACGAGGGCAGCAGCTGCTCGGTTCGGCTCATCGACTGCGTGGGCTACATGATCCCGGGCGCGACGGGGCAGATGGAGGGCGAGAGCCCCCGCATGGTCTCGACGCCGTGGCTCGACCACGAGGTGACGATGAGTGAGGCGGCGGAGCTTGGCACAACGCGCGTCATCCGCGAGCATTCGACCATCGGCGTCGTTGTGACGACCGACGGCAGTATCACCGATATCCCGCGCGAGGACTACATAGAGGCCGAGGGCCGCGTCATCCGCGAATTACAGGAGATCGGCAAGCCATTTCTCGTTCTGCTCAACGCGACAGAGCCGGAAAGCGATCGCGTGCAGGCAATGGCAAGGGATATCGCTTCACGCTATGGCGTGACATGTCTGCCCGTCAACTGCCTGACGCTCGACGACAACGCAGTGGGAATGATTCTCAAGGCCATCCTTTACGAGTTCCCGCTCTGCGAGCTGGACCTCTTCATCCCGCCGTGGGTCGAGGCGCTTGCCGACGATCACCCGATCAAAAGCGGCCTCTATCAGGCCATCCGCGAGAACACAGGCAGCCTCCACTGTATCCGAGAGGTGCAGGGCGCGATCAGCGCCATCGGCGGCTGCGAAAGCGTCAGCAGCGCGCGCATCACGTCCATTCAGCTCGGCACGGGCGTCGCCGCGGCGGAATTGCAGCTCCCACGCGCACTGTTCTACCGGACGCTGAGCGAGCAGTCGGGCTTCGATGTGAAGGATGACGGCGATCTGCTGAGCCTTCTCACTGAGCTCTCGTCGGTCAAGGCGGAGTACGACAAGGTGGCGCAGGCGGTGTCCGACGCGCGCGAGAGAGGCTACGGCATCGTTGTGCCGACGGTCGACGAGCTGAACTTGGAGGAGCCGGAGATCATGAAGCAGGGCGGGCGCTACGGTGTGAGGCTCAAGGCGAGCGCGCCGAGCCTGCATATCATCCGCGCCGACATCGAAACGACGGTTTCGCCCATCGTCGGCAATGAAAAGCAGAGCGAAGACATGGTCAACTACCTCTTGCAGGAGTTCGAGGGCGACACGACGAAGATCTGGCAGTCCAACATCTTCGGCCGCAGCTTCCACGAGATCGTGAACGAAGACTTGCAGGCAAAGCTCAAGCACATGCCGGACGACGCGCGCCTCAAGCTCCGCCAGACGCTTGAGCGCATCATCAACGAGGGCACGGGCGGTCTCATCTGTATCATCCTGTAAAGAAACAAAGCGAGAGGAGGTTCCTCTCGCTTTGTTACATTCCTGTAACTGGAATGTCATCACTTTGTAACTTGTCATTTCCTCTGCCCGCTGTTATGCTGTTCTATAAGAAGGATAACAGGAGGAAGAGGATATGAGCCGAAAAATCGCGCTGCCGCTGCTGGTGGCAGCGGCGCTTGTCAGCATCATCTTAGCAAGCCGCACCCCGCAGCCCATCATAGAGGAATTGCCACCGGAGGAGGCTGACGCGCCCACCGCGCTGCTCACGCAGACCGAGGAGGCCGGCGGTCAGACTGTCACGCTGAAGGTCTACGAGCCGGATGAGGCTGGCTATGCGCGCTACGCGCTCTTTGGCGCGGACGGTGCGGAGATCGACATACCGTTCGGCGTGAATCGCGGCACTTGGATCGGGAATGGCAACGCTGCCGAAAAAGTCTCCCTCACCGCACGGGACGATGTGCTCGGATTTCCGGGCTTCGAGCTTGAAACGATCCAAGGCATAGTTATGACAGTTTGTGACTTCTATGCGCTGACGGAGCAGGGCTTCGTCTATGCGGGCAGGACCTTTGGCTATGACTTTGATGATGCGGCGGAGGGCGACGGCGCGTGGCCGCTTGATCTCACGGGAGATGGGCGCAGCGAACTCATTACGCGCAGCACCTTTGGCGACGGCATGTCGTGTGTTTTTGTCTACCGTTGGAACGCCGCGGAGGGGGGCTCTCAGCGCAGTGAGGTCGACTGGGATAAGGCGGACGCGCAGCTTGCGCGCCTGAGTGCGCCCCTCGGCGTGACCGCGCGGACGGAGACCTATCACGCACAGGACAATACCGTTACGCTGACGCTCTACACGGAAAGCGGCACGAAGGAAACGACGCTGCCGCTTACCACAGATGTTCTCGGTGAGTGGTTTGCAGAGGACTGACCGGAATGATATAAAAAGGAACCGATTCGAAAGAATCGGTTCCTTTTTTACTGAAAAATTTACTTGGCCAGCACTTTTTTGAGTTTGGCGAAACGGGGGAGGGAGTCCTCCTTCGTGAGCTTGGGCTCGCCCTGAATGAGGGGAAGGACATAGTCGATGAACTCCTGCTTGACGCCGTTGTGAGAGTCGTTGATCCACTCGATGGGAATCTTCTTCTCGAAGTTTGCGACCTCGGTGAGCGGCAGCAGCTTCGTCTTGCAAACGTAGTGGCCGTCCACAGTCTCACGCTCAAAGGCGACCATCTTGTCGGTGATGCCGGCGACGGCGTTCTCCACCGCGGCACGACCGGCCATGACGGCCTCTTCGATATCGGTCTCGCTTGCGAGGTGTGCGCCGCAGCGCTGGAGCAACGACAGCTCAATGCCGCGCACCTTCGCGCCGGTCTTTTCCTTCACGATGCTCGCCAGCAGCGCGGCGAGGCCGCCGAGCTGCGCGTGGCCAAAGCCGTCCGTCGCGCTGGTCTTGGCCTCGGAGACAAAGCTGCCGTCGGCATAGTGGATGCCCTCGGATACGGCGACCATACAGCTGCCGGTCTCCTTGTAGATGCGCTCGACGTCGGCAAGGAACGTGTCCATGTCGAAATCAGTCTCGGGCAGGTAGATGAGGTCGGGACCCGCGCCGTACTTCGTCGCGAGCGCGGCGGCGGCAGTCAGCCAACCGGCGTGGCGGCCCATGATCTCGACAATGCAGATCATGCCCGTGTCGTAGACGTGCGCGTCCTGATAGACCTCCATCAGGCTCGTCGCGATGTACTTGGCGGCGCTGGCGTAGCCGGGGCAATGGTCGGTGCCATAAAGGTCGTTGTCGATCGTCTTGGGCACGCCCATGACGCGGCACTCGTAGCCGACCTTCTGCATGTACTTGCTGATCTTATTGCAGGTATCCATCGAGTCATTTCCACCGTTGTAGAAGAAATAGCGGACGTCGTGCTTTTTGAATACCTCAAGGATGCGCTTGTAATCGGTGTCGTCCTCGTCGGGGTCCTTCATCTTGTAGCGGCAGGAGCCGAGGGCGGAGGAGGGGGTGTACTTTAAAAGCTCCAGCTCCTTCGGGTCTTCCTGACTCATGTCGAACAGGCGGTCTTCGAGCACGCCCTTGATACCGTGCTCTGCACCGTAGACATTCGTGATGCAGCCGGAATCGAGCGCCGTGCGGATGACGCCGTAAGCGCTCGCGTTGATGACGGAGGTCGGGCCGCCGGACTGGCCGATGATGCACGCGCCTTTCAATTCACTCATAGCAGTTCTCCTTATCGCTTAGGCCTTGCCAGCGCAGCCGAGCACATCGACGAGCTTGTGGCGGACGAGCTCCTTGATGTTGGCGCGGGCGGGCTTGAGATACTCGCGCGGGTCAAACTTGTCGGGATGTTCATCGAGGAAGGCGCGCACGGTGCCGGTCATGGCAAGGCGCAGGTCGGAGTCGATGTTGATCTTGCAGACGGAGAGCTTTGCGGCCTCGCGCAGCTGATCCTCGGGCACGCCGATAGCGTTGGGCATCTTGCCGCCGTGCTCGTTGATCATCTTGACATACTCCTGCGGGACGGAGGAGGAGCCGTGCAGCACGATGGGGAAGCCGGGCAGACGCTTGGAGACTTCCTTCAGCACATCGAAGCGCAGCGGGGGCGGGACGAGGATGCCCTGCTCATTGACGGTGCACTGCTCGGGCTTGAACTTGTAAGCGCCGTGAGAGGTACCAATGGCGATGGCAAGGGAGTCGCAGCCGGTCTTGGAGACGAATTCCTCGACTTCTTCGGGATGGGTGTAGGACGCCTCGTGCGCGGCGACCTTGACCTCGTCCTCGATACCGGCGAGGGTGCCGAGCTCGGCCTCGACCACGACGCCGTGGTCATGTGCGTACTCGACGACCTTCTTCGTGATCTCGATATTTTCGGCAAAGGGCTTGGAGGAGGCGTCGATCATGACGGAGGTGAAGCCGCCGTCGATGCAGGACTTGCAGGTCTCGAAGTCCGGGCCGTGGTCAAGGTGCAGCACGATGGGGATATCGGGGCAGCACTCGACAGCAGCTTCCACGAGCTTGACGAGGTAGGTGTGGTTCGCGTAGGCGCGGGCGCCCTTGCTGACCTGCAGGATCACGGGCGCGTGCTCTTCCTGGCAGGCCTCGGTAATGCCCTGCACGATCTCCATGTTGTTGACGTTGAACGCGCCGATGGCGTATCCGCCGTCATAGGCTTTTTTGAACATTTCAGTAGATGTTACGAGCGGCATAATATCTTCTCCTTTGATAAAAAGTTATTTCAAATGTTTGGTACGTTTGGAACTAATTGTATTGTAACACAGAAATTTGATTTTGCAAGAGGATTTGCGATATTTTTGAAAAAAGGAGACAAAACCGATTCGCTTTGTCTCCTTTCTTTGCTTAATTGACCCAGATCGCGGGAAGGCGGGTGCAGGTGAGGCCCATTTTCCGCTGCAAATGCAGCGACGCTTCGTTTCCGTCGACCACGTGGCAGTAGGGCGTGCGGCCCTCCTTCAGCGCCGCAGCGATCAGAAATGCTTCCAGCTGCGCGGCATACCCGCGGCGGCGGAACGGCGGTAGAATTTCGAGCATGCCCATGCTGCCGTCGTCATGAAAACCGGCGAAGCCTGCGAGGGCATCGCTCTCAAATACGCCGAAGAGTGCGCCGTGTTCGATGCGGTCGCGGATGTACGCACCGTCGCCGTCGTGATAGACGGACGCGGCCAGCGCCGCGTGCTCCTGCGTCAGCGGGCGGATGTCCGCCGTGACGGGCAGGGCAGCTCGCCCTTTTCATAGACCCACTGCGTGCAGCGCATGGAATCGTGCAGGGAGAATTCCCGCATCAGCGCTGCTGCGGCATCGTCACTTTTGACGGTGAACAGCTTGGGAGCGGCAGGGCAAAGCGTGCGAATCTTTTCGCACAGAAGCGCGCCGTCCTGTATGTCGCTCAGCAGAAACGTTCCGTCCGTGCTGAGGACGAGAGAGCCTTCATCTCCGTTATAAAGCAGGCGGCCTGCGCCGCGGCGCAGTGATTCCGTCATGTCGACGCACTCGGGCGCGGTGTTCATCAGATGTTCGCCTTGACGGTCTCGGCGATCTGATCGGCCGTCAGGCCGTATTCGCGCAGCACGTCCGTCGCCTTGCCGGACTGGCCGAAGCGGTCGTTCACGCCGATCTTGTGGAACTTGCAGTTCACCTTGCCCATCAGGACGTCGGCCACGGCGTCGCCCAGACCGCCGATGACGCTGTGCTCCTCGACGGTGATGACCTTGCCGCACTTTTCAGCCCATTCGGTGACGCACGCAGCGTCGATGGGCTTGATGGTGTGGATGTTGATGACGGCGGCGTCGATGCCCTCCTTGGCGAGCTTCTCCGCGGCGGCGAGGGATTCGCTGACCATCAGGCCGGTCGCGAAGATCGCGACATCCTTGCCCTCGCGCAGGACGTTGGCCTTGCCGATCTCAAAGGGCTTGACCATATCGCCCTCGAAAACGGGGGTGGCAAGGCGCGCAAGGCGCATGTAGACAGGACCGTTCATCTCGGCAATCGCCATGGTGGCGGCCTTGGCCTCGTTGGCGTCCGCGGGGCAGATGACCGTCATGCCGGGGATGGCGCGCATGAGGGCGATGTCCTCGATGCACTGGTGGCTGCCGCCGTCCTCGCCGACGCTGACGCCCGCATGGGTCGCGCAGATTTTGACATTGAAGTGGGGATAGGCGATGGAGTTGCGAATCTGCTCATAGGCGCGGCCGGCCGCGAACATCGCAAACGAAGAGCAGTAGGGGATGAGCCCCATCGTGGACATACCGGCGGCGATGTCGACCATGTTGGCCTCGGCAATGCCGCAGTTGTAGAATTTTTCGGGGTGCGCCTTGGCGACCTTGCAGGTCTGCGTGGCGTTGGCGAGGTCGGCGTCGAGCACGACGACCTTATCGTTCTTTTCGACCAGTTCGATCAGCGCTTCGCCGTAAGCCTGACGGGTTGCAATTTTATCAGCCATGTTCTTAGTCCTCCAATTCCTTCAAAGCCTGCTCGCGCTGCTCGGCATTTGGGGCCTTGCCGTGCCAGCCGACCTGATTCTCCATGAACGAAACGCCCTTGCCCTTGACGGTGTGTGCAAGGATGGCCTTGGGCTTGCCGGGCATGGTAGGCTTGGAGAGCGCGGCCTCGACGGCGTCAAGATCGTTGCCGTCGGGCAGCTCGACGAGGTCAAAGCCGAACGCGCGGAGCTTGGCGGGCAGATCGCCAAGGCTCATGACCTGGTCGTTCGTGCCGTCGATCTGTAGGCCATTGTTGTCGATGATGACGGTCAGATTGTCGAGCTTATAGTGCGCGGCGGCCATGTAAGCCTCCCAGATCTGGCCCTCCTGGCTCTCGCCGTCGCCGACGAGGGCGAAGACCTTCGTATCCTTGCCGAGATGCTTGGCGCCCAGCGCCATGCCGACGGCGATGGACACGCCCTGACCGAGAGAACCCGTAGAGGCGTCGATGCCGGGGACCTTCTTGGCGTCGGGGTGGCCCTGCAGGATGGAGTGCAGCTGGCGGAAGTTTTCATACTCGTCGCGGGAGTTAAAGCCCTTAGCGGCGAGCACCGCGTAGTAGCAGGGAGCCTCATGACCCTTGGAGAGCACGAAGCGGTCGCGGTCGGGATCGTGCGGGTTCTGCGGGTCAACGCGCATGTGATTGAAGAAAACGCTGGTCATCAGTTCCACCGCGGACAGCGAGCCGCCGGGGTGACCACTGCCGGCGTTGGCGGTCATCGTGATGATGTCGCGCCGCACCTGCCGGCAGATGGGGGAAAGCTCTTTTGTATTCATGGAAACCCTCCTTGAAAAATACATTTCATCAACTGTTAAGTATATCGGATGAAGCCGGGAAAGTCAATTTTAATCCTCGTTCTTTTTCATCTTTACATGCGACAAGGGATTTGCCTTTGCAGCCACGCGCAGCGCGTCGTTATCAATGTGTGTGTAGATCTCGGTCGTGTTCAGATGCTCATGCCCGCGCACCTCCTGCACGGCTTTGACGTCCACGCCGTTTTGCAGCATGAGCGTTGCCGCCGTGTGGCGCAGCTTGTGCGAGGAGTATTCTGAAGCGTCGAGCCCCGCGGCGCTCAGGTGCTTTTTGACGAGCGCGTGGACGCTCGAGCGGCTGATGCGCTCGTTGCGCGACGAGAGAAAGAGGGCATTGCGGTCGCGGCCGGAGATGGGGCGGCGGACGGCGAGATAACGCTTGAGCGCATCCTTGCAGGCGTCGTTTAAGTAGACGATGCGCACCTTGTTGCCCTTGCCGAGCACGCGCAGCGCGTCGTCCTGAATATCCTGCAGATCAAGGCCGCAGAGCTCGGAGATTCGCAGCCCGCAGTTCAGAAAGATCGTCAGAATGCAGTAGTCGCGCTCGCGGTTCTGCCCGTCGACGGACTGCAAAAGCTGCACGCTCTCGTCGAGCGTCAGGTACTTCGGCAGCGACTTTTTGATCTTGGGGGAATCGAGGTCCTTGCAGGGATTCGTGTCCAAAAGATGCGCTTTATTGACCAAATAGTTGTAAAAAGACCGAATCGTCGCGATTTTTCGCGCTCTGGACGCGGCATTTAAGCCGTAGTCAGACACATCGCTGTTCTGATGCTGTACGCGGTCACGGCTCAGATAGGTCATGTAGGCGTAAATATCGGTCAATGTTACTTTTTTCACAAAGTCAAGATCGACGTCCATGATGGAAATTTCATTGAGAGGGAGGCCGCGCAGCGACGGATCGCGCGACTGCTTCAAATAGCGGAAAAAGTTGCGCAGGTCGAGGAAATATTCATCGACCGTTTTCTGCGAGTGGGCTTTGATGGTCTCGTGGTAGGATAGAAAATCGCGCAAAATCGGCGGCGATTCCAAGCGGTAGTCGTTCATAGTAAATGAGCGCCAGTGCAGGCGCAGAAACTGATGCAGACTTTTTTGCAGCAGAAGAAGTCTTTAGGTATCGTTGTAGATGAGTTTGGCGGT
>ENA-UERC01001729-UERC01001729.1-human-gut-metagenome-genome-assembly--contig:-NODE-1729-length-11921-cov-3.555556_pt1 | contig 11921 bp, 11 predicted proteins | sample MGYA00242955_ERZ507955 | MGnify/ENA primary metagenome ERZ507955 (study PRJEB26167, sample SAMN06115394) | human gut metagenome | host: Homo sapiens | place: China:Hubei | collected 2016-04-27... | reverse complement strand
CAGGAGGCGGCGAGGGAGAGCAAGCGTGCGGAGGCCTTCGAGAAGGTCGCGGAGGAGCGGAAGACGCAGCTGGCAGAGGTGTTGAAGAAGCAGGCGAACGGAACTCCCGTCGCGCTGGAGGAGCTGCAGAGCGCCAACGAACGTCTGCTGCACCGCATTGCGGAGCTGGAGACGACTCCGTCGAAGGACGCGAGCAGTCACGGCAACGAGGCGCTGGAGCAGGAGCTGGAGGCCACCAGGAGGGCGCTGGCGGAGCAGGAGCGTCTGGCGTCGACGATCGGCAAGCAGCGTGACATGTACAAGACGCTTCTGGCGGAGAAGGACGCGGCGCTGCTCTCGAAGACTCCTAGCGATGTTCTCCAAGCGACCCAGGCGCAGCTCGCGCGCCAGCTGAAGGAGGCGACGACGACGCTGGAGAGCACGCGCACGGACCTGCGGAGCCAGATCGACACGCTGAAGCGCCAGCTGGTCGAGAAGGAGGCGGAGGCGGAGCGTGCGCGCCAGGCTCTTGGCGTGGAGAAGGGATGTGTGCGTCAGGCGCACGAGGCACTGGAGCGCCAGCAGTCGCTGGTGGCGACGCTGGAGGAGAGGGCGCAGCAGATGGAGACGGAGGCCGCACACCTGCAAGATTCTCTGGTCGCCAAGCAGGGCGAGCTGGACAAGGAGCGCGAGAAGGCAGGTCGTCGGGGGCCTCGTGAACCGTAGACGATTACGTTGACGGGAACGAACGCAACGCTGAAGCAGCAGTGCGAGCGACTGTCGGCCGCGCAGGAGTCGCTGAAGGCGTCACGAGAAGCCTGGCAGGAGGAGCGGCAGAGGCTTGCGGATCTGCTGACAGAGGTGCAGCAGGGCAGTCAGGCTGTGCAGCAGCGCCACGAGGCGGAAATCGTGGCGCTGCGCAGCGACATCGAGAAGGCGTGTGCGGGCCAGCGCGAGGCGGAAGAGCAGCTCAGCAAAGCACGCGCGGCGCAGCTGGGCCGTCTACAGGAGGCCTTCGAGAAGGAGCGGTCGCTGTCGGAGCAGCTGAAGCAGAGCCAGGCGGCGCTGCGGGAGGCGCGCGCGGCGCTGGTAGCGAGGTAGCGTTTAGGAGGGCGAGATAGGTAGGGAACGTCTGCAGAAGGAGCAGTCGACGCGGACGGTGCAGGAGGAGAAGACGGTGCAGTCGCTGGAACAGCGAGTGAACGCGCAGCTGGCGGCCCTCGCTCAGGGAAGCACGCAGACGCTTTCGGTCTCTCTGGACGATCTGCGGAACGTGGAGCGGCAGCTGGCAAAGCTGACCGCCGAACTCACGGCAACGCGCGCGGAGCTGGCGGAGACGACGCAGAAGGCTGCGGAGAGCCAGGACGCCGCGGTGGCGATGGAGGCGGAGCTGCGTCGCTTCAAGGAGGAGAAGGAGAAGGAGAAGGCGTCGCTGAAGCAGCAGATCGCGGAGGCGGAGGCGGAGCGGTCCAAGCTGGTGGCGTCGCTGAATAGCACCTCGTCGGCGACGGAGGTGAGCAAGGAGGCGGAGCTGCGCGAGACGCTGGCGGCCCGCGAGACGAGTCTGGCGATGGCGCAGCGCGAGATGGAAGAGCTGCGTCGCTCTCTGGAGGTGCAGCGCGAGGCGGCGAGCACGATGGAGGCGAACTACCGTCAGGAGTTCCAGAAGCACTCGAACGACCTGCGCGAGTGGCGCGAGAAGGAGAAGAGTCTGCAGGCGCTGCGGACGGAGCTGTCGACGGCGCGCGAGGTGCTGGCGAAGAAGCAGGGAGAGCTGGACGCGCAGACGGCGGGCGACGGCGAGCGACTGAAGGTGGGCGTGTGGCGAGTGAGTGACGTGCAGGCGGCGCAGACGGAGGCTGCGGAGCTGCGACAGAATCTGGAGACGCTGCGGCAGCAGAACGACTCGCTGTTCAAGCAGGTGGCGGAGGTAGGCGTTTGGAGGCCTGGTCACGCAGCTGTCTCGTGGAGGGCCGACGAGCGGCGAGACGAGCGAGTCGGAGCGAGTGGCGACGCTCCGCCGCCAGTGCGAGATCAGCAAGGCGGCGCAGATACTGGCGGAATCGCGGCTGGGCTACGCGGAGAAGGAGAAGGCGGAGGCGGAGGAGGAGGAGGCGGAGAGGAAGAGGGAGGAGGAGGAGGAGACGAAGAGGAAGAAGAAACGCTTCCGAAAGAGAAGCAGCTGCTGCGCATTGCTTTGGATAAGCGGAACCGGGGCGGCAAGGCCGTGACATTGGTAACCGGTTTCCGGGGAACGACCGGCGATTTGGAAGCACTTGGAAAATTTTTGAAAGTGAAATGCGGTGTCGGTGGCTCGGCCAAAGACGGGGAAATCATCGTACAGGGTGACCTGCGTCCTAAAGTGCTGGAAATATTGCAAAAAGAAGGCTATGTCAAAAGCCGCATAATCTGATTGTATGCTGACTGTCTACAGAGCTTCCGCTGGAGCCGGGAAGACGCATAAGCTGACCGGTGAATATCTGACTTTACTGTTTACGGGACCGGGCGCTTTTCGCCGTATCCTTGCTGTGACCTTTACGAACAAGGCGACAGACGAGATGAAGACACGTATTGTCGACGAACTGTACAACTTGGCTTCCGGAAGGAAATCGGATTATGTGGAATTGCTGAAGTCCACTTATTCGTTGACGGAGGTCCAGGTACGAAAGCAGGCGGCTAAAATATTGATCGATATCCTACACGATTATTCTGCTTTCAATATCAGTACGATCGACCGCTTTTTTCAGCAGACCATGCGTGCCTTTACACGCGAGATTGGTTTACAAGGTGGTTATGGGATCGAAATGGATCAGGAACTGGTGCTCACGACGGCAATCGATAATCTGTTGTCGGATCTCGAAAAGCCTGAAAGCAAGGACTTGTTAGGCTGGCTGCTCCGGTTTGCGGAGGATAAGATAGAGAGCGGAGGGGAGTGGAACTTGCGTAAAGATATTATGGTCCTGAGCCGTGAGGTCTTCAAGGAGAGCTATAAGGCTTTCAGTGAAGCGGTCGGCCGGGATATAGAGGACAAGAAAGCGCTGGAAGATTACAAGAACGAGCTGTACGGCATCATCCGTTCGGTAGAAGCGACTGCTAAAGAATTGGGAGAACGCGGCCTGGCGATCCTGAATAAATATGGGCTTAAAGTTACCGATTTTAAAGGGGGCAGCCGTTCGCCTCTGACGCTTCTCGACCGTCTGGTGCAGGGAGAGATGAAAGAGCCGTCCGCTACTTTTATCGGTTTGGCGGATAATCTGGACGGCTATTTCACGAAAACGGTTTCGCTCGGTACCCGGCAGATCATCGGATGTGCCTTTGAGGATGGTTTGAACGATTGCATCAAAGGAATTATTTCCCTGTTCGGTAATCTGACTGCCTATAATACCGCCCGTGAAATTGTCCGTTATTATTATACGTTGGGGATCCTGACCGATGTGTCCCGCCAGATAGCCGCTTATCGGGAAGAAAAAAATGTGATGTTGATTGCCGACACGACCGAATTGCTCAGTAAGGTGATCGAAGGCAGCGATGCTCCTTTCATCTATGAAAAAACCGGTACACATGTCGACCATTATATGATAGACGAGTTTCAGGACACCAGCGGAATGCAGTGGAACAACTTCCGTCCGTTGATCGAAGAGAGCCTTGCACATAGCCGGGATAATTTGATCGTAGGAGATGTGAAGCAAAGCATCTATCGTTTCCGTAACTCGGACTGGAAGTTGCTGGACGAACAGGTGCAAGCCGACTTTTCCCCCGAAGAAATCCATGAAGAGACGCTGAAGGATAACTGGCGTAGTTGCCGGAATATCGTGGAGTTTAACAATGCCCTTTTTACGACACTTCCGGGTGTCCTGCAGGCTGTCTATAATGAAGCGCTGTCCGTCTCTTCCCTGAGCGAGGAACAACGAGCGGCTTTTTTCACTAAGATCATGTCCGCCTATGATAAAAGTTTCCAACAGGTTCCTCCCCCTTTCATGCAGAAAGACGGGCATGTACGGATTGAATTTCTCTCCGGAGATAATGAGAAAGATTGGAAAGAGGAAGCTCTCGGACGTTTGCCCGGCGTGTTGGAGAAATTGCAGGATAACGGATATGCGCTAAAAGACATTGCTATCCTTGTTCGCACCAATCAGGAAGGGGCACAGGTGGCAGATACTTTACTGGCTTATAAGGAAGAGCATCCTTCCAACCGCTACAACTACGATATTATTTCGGATGAGGCTCTGTTTGTCAGTGGTTCGACGGCAGTCCGTTTCATGGTTTCTTTGTTGCGTTACCTGAAGAACCCCGAAGACCGGACGAACGGGCAGATCGCTTTATATTCCTATCAGGTGTTGAAAGGGAGATTTGGTGTCGAAACTCCGGCTTTCCCACCGGAAGTCGTCTCTGTCCTGCAAATCCTTTCCCGCCAGTCCCTCTATGAAATAACGGAAGGTCTGTTCCGCCTTTTTGCCGACGACTTTCCCGAAAATGAGCAGGTTTTTGTCCAGGCTTTCTTGGATATGGTGTCCGAATATACCCAGAAGGAGAGCGCAGACCTGAACCGTTTCCTGAAATGGTGGGACGAAACGGGCTGCCGGAAAACAATTGCCACACCGGATGGACAGAATGCGATCCGTATCCTCACGGTTCATAAGTCGAAGGGGTTGGGCTTTAAAGTCGTAATCATCCCTTTCGGGGATTGGGAGATCGACCATAAACCGACAAAACCAGTCATCCTCTGGTGCCATCCGGAAGAGAAGCCGTTTGATCGCCTGCATCTGGTTCCCGTGCGCTACGGCCAGTCGTTGGGAAAGACGATTTTTGCAGGCGATTACTTTAAGGAACGCTTGCATGCCTTTATTGATAACCTGAATACTTTATATGTCGCTTTTACTCGTTCGAAAGATGAGTTGATTGTATTCTCTCCGCGCCCGAAGAAGATGAAGGATGCAACTGGTGAAGTGGAAAAGATTTCGACTTTGACCGATGCCTTGTGGGCTGGTCTGCGCACGGATATGCCTGATACACGGGAGGGTGAGAAGCTGATCTCGTTACCTGCCGCTTTCGATACCGAAACGGGCGTTTTCGAGTTGGGCGACTGGTGGCATCCGGTTGCAAAGGAGGAGAATGGGGACATTCAGGAGATCGGGATGGCACGCCTTAGTTCCATCTCTCCGGACGACCGTTTGCAGTTACGTCTGCATGGCAAAGGCTATTTCTTCGATAATGCCCGCCGGAAACATGGGGCTTTGATGCACGAGGTGTTGAGCCGTATCCGTACCCGGAAGGATATTCCGCAGTCGGTCGAACGATACCATCAGGAAGGGGTGATCGACAAAGAGGAAGCGATAGCACTTGTCGCACGCCTCGAAGAGTTGTTGAACCTGCCGGAAGCCGCTTCCTGGTATGACGGTACGGCACGTGTGTTGAACGAGGTCGACATCCTGTTCGGAAAAGGGCTGTCCAAGCGTCCGGACCGTGTAATGATTACCGGAAACCGTGTGGTCGTGGTCGACTATAAGTTTGGGGAACATGCCGACCAACGCTATCATAGTCAGGTAAGGAACTACCTGAAACTGATCCGGCAAATGGGTTATGACGAGGTTGAAGGTTTCCTTTGGTATGTTGAATTAAATAAAATAGAAGCGGTGAAAGGGTGATATATTTTTGTTATTCGGTAAAAATGAATATTTTTGCAAATTCTTACGATAAATACTCGATTAGATTAAAGAATGAAAGTACATAAAGAAGGAACAGGTCTATTATTAACGCTTTTCACGATATTCTTTGTCGTGGACGTTGCGCTGTATCATACTGTCGGTAGAGGTTGGGTGTTCTATACCACGACTTTCGTCACCACAGTCCTGTTCTTGTTGGTACTTAACTTCTTCCGTAGCCCGTTCCGTCGTTTCCCGTTCGATTCGGAAGGATTGGTGATCGCCCCTGCCGATGGTACGATTGTGGCGATTGAGGAAGTGATGGAGAATGAAATCCTGCACAGGGAATGCTTGCAGATATCCATATTCATGTCCGTTTTTAATGTACATGCCAATTGGTTCCCGGTGAATGGGACTGTCAAGCATGTATCACATCAGAACGGGCGTTTCCGTGCCGCCTACTTGCCGAAGAGCAGCACGGAGAACGAGCGTTCGGCTGTTGTCATTACAACCCGTAACGGGGTGGATGTATTGGCACGCCAGATTGCAGGTGCGTTGGCACGACGTATCGTGACCTATGCCAAAGTCGGTGATAAGTGCCATGTGGACGAACAGATGGGGTTTATCAAGTTTGGTTCGCGTGTAGATGTTTACCTGCCTGTCGGGACGGAAGTCCTGGTCGAAATGGATCAGAAGGTTACCGGTAACCAGACTCCGATAGCCCGTTTGGGAAAATAAGAGAAATAAATGAGCATCAAGAATAGTATACCTAATTTTGTTACCTGCTGCAGCCTGATATCTGGTTGTATCGCTTGCATTATGGCGTTAAGGGGAAACTTGCCGATGGCGACCTTGTGGATTGTCATTGCGGCTGTTTTCGATTTTGGTGACGGTTTTGCCGCCCGTTCCCTGCACGCCTACTCTCCGATGGGGAAAGAATTGGATTCTCTTTCTGATATGGTAAGTTTCGGTGTCGCTCCTGGAATGATCGTTTATTGGTTGTTGGAGCAGGCATGTATGACGGCTCCTGTTTTGGGAGAGGCGGCAGGCTATGTTCCGTATATGGCTCTGGTGATACCGGTCTTTTCCGGGTTGCGTCTCGCCAAGTTCAATATCGATGAAAGGCAGACGACTTCTTTTATCGGTATGCCTGTCCCGGCCCATGCTCTTTTCTGGGCGTCTATCGGCTATGCGTTCCATTCTGCCATACCAGTGGACAGCATCGGGTTTATTGCCGGAACGATAGTTGCGGCGATCCTGTTTTCGTCTTTGCTGGTATCTGAAGTTCCGATGTTCTCATTGAAAGTAAAGTCGTTGGCATGGAAAGGCAATGAGTTACGCTATATTTTAGTGGCCGGGGCGGTGGTCTTTGTGACTCTCTTTGGTGTTCTGGGCATTGCCGGAACAGTCATTCTCTATATAACCTTGTCTTTTTTTAACAAAAGAAGGTAAACAAGAGTTCGTATCTTTGTGTTTGTGTAATAAACCAACTAAGTGACGGAATATGTTTAAGTTTTTGTTTGTTATGTTCTTCTTCTTTATCCTGTTAGTTTTTCTAATGGGATTCTCTATCTTGCGTACCTTTAAAAATATCCTGTTCGGAAGCGGAAGTAGTGGAAAGAAGGGTGAACAACGCCGTCAAACAAGCGGTTACTCTTCCGACGCGCGCAGTAACAGCTCTGCACGAGAAGAATATGCTTCGCAGGTCTCCCGTAAAAAGATTTTTGCAAAAGATGAGGGGGAGTATGTGGATTATGAGGAAGTGAAATAAGTTGTTCAGCGCTTGCGCTGAAAGAATTTGCGCATTTCTTCGGCGCATTCGTTTTCAAGAACCCCTTTTTTGACTGTCGCTTTTGGATGTAAGGCTTTCGGTGCGTATTGCTGGAAGCCTCTTTTTTCGTCTGTCGCTCCGTAGACGATCTTGCTTAGTTGCGACCATCCGATTGCTCCGGCACACATCACGCATGGTTCCACCGTCACGTAGAGGCTGCATCCGGTCAGATACTTGGCTCCTAAGACGCCGACTGCCGCCGTTATCGCTAATATCTCGGCATGGGCGGTTGGGTCGTTCAGACGTTCCGTCTGGTTGTGGGCGCGGGCTATGATCTGGTTATTACATACGATAACGGCACCGACGGGAACTTCTCCCTCTTCGGCTGCTGAGCGGGCTTCTACTAGTGCCTGCTTCATGAAATATTCGTCGTTGAATGGATCCATCATCTTCTCATTTCGTTTTCATTGAAGAGGGTAGGATAGTCCTCTTCCAGGGTTTTAAGTATGTGGGACAGGATTGTCTCACGGTACCAACGGGATTTGTTGATGATTTTATACCTGGCAAGATAACGTTCCACTGCCTTCTGCTCGTCGTCGTTGAGCATGAAAGTGACCTTGTGCACGCGTGGGTGATTCGGCTGTGGAGATGAATATTTACGTTTCAGTGTCATAGTTTGCAAATGTAAGGGGGAAAGCGCAAATAAAAAAGAAAAACAGTATATTTGTGCAAATTACATGGAATGGCTAAACGGAACGAAACAGGAAAAGACGGTGAGTCGGTTGCACGTGCTTTTCTGGAAAAGCAGGGCTACAAGATTACCCATACGAACTGGCACTGGCATCATTATGAGCTGGACATCGTAGCAGTCAAAGATACCTGGCTGGTTGTGGTAGAGGTGAAAACGCGTTCGGATGATTATCTTTTGGCGCCGGAAGATGCGGTCGATGCTCCTAAAATCCGCCGTATCGTGGCGGCAGCCGATGCGTATGTCCGCTTTTTCAATCTTGAACTACCGGTCCGTTTTGACATCATAACCGTAATCAAAAAAGGAGAGGAGTCTGAAATAGATCATATAGAAGATGCTTTCTATGCTCCTTGCCGCAAATAAAACAAAGAACAGTATGAATATAGAAGAAGCCAGGGAATATTGCCTGTCGCTGAAGAATGTGACGGAGTGTTTCCCTTTCGATGATGTTTCACTGGTGTTCAAAGTGGAGGGGAAGATGTTTTTGCTCCTGCCTCTGGATGCCGTGGAACCCTGTGTGTCACTGAAATGCAGCACCGATTATGTCGAGGATCTGCGCGAACGATATACGGCAGTGGAAGGTGCTTGGCATTTTAACAAGAAATACTGGAACACCATCTACCTTGACCGGGATATGCCGGACAGCGAGATCAAGCACTGGATCCATCATTCTTATCGCGAGGTGATCGCCAAATTACCGAAGAAAATAAGAGAAGCTTACGAAAATGAATGACAAAAACGAAACTCCGAAGATCATCCGGCTTGTCGAGACAGATTCGACCAATAACTACCTGCGGGAACAAAGTGCAAAAGCCAGGTTGCCGGAAGGTAGCCTCGTCATAGCCGATTTTCAAACAGCCGGAAAGGGGCAGGTCGGAAACTCATGGGAGTCGGAAGCTGGGAAAAATTTGATGTTCAGTATTCTTTTATATCCTGATTTCCTTCCTGCGAACCGACAATTCCTGATTTCCCAGATTGCTTCCCTGAGTGTGAAGGAAACGTTGGAGAAGTACACGGATTCCGTCACGGTAAAATGGCCGAACGATATTTACTGGAAAGATCGTAAGATATGCGGAATGCTGATCGAGAATGATCTGTCCGGGCAGTATCTCTATTGTTCGGTAGTCGGTATCGGGCTTAATATCAACCAGGAAATATTTCGTAGTGATGCCCCCAATCCCGTATCCTTGACTCAGATTACAGGTAAGACGTATGACCGGGAAGACGTATTGGCCTGCTTCCTGCGTATCTTCTTTAACTACTATTTCCTATTATTACAGGAGAAGGAGGAAGAAATCCGAGCTGCCTATATGGCGGCCTTATATCATGGTGACGGTTATTATTTCTATATTGATGAAAACGGCTCTTTCGAAGCCCGTATCCATGCCATCGAGCCGACCGGCCATCTGATCCTCCAATTGCGCGATGGGGAGCGGCGAAGGTATGCCTTCAAGGAGGTAACAACCGTTGTCCCCAGATAAGAGAAAGTATGCAAGACTGAATTCGGTTTGCTGATTGGCATAATTCAGGGCAGTATGTCAAAACTACCTTGTTCCCGCGTCAAGTTCGGGGACAAGTACATTTTGACACACTGTTCTGAATCTTATTATCTTCCTGGTTGGTCTGTCATTGTAAACACCAGGTTCCCGCCATTCATGACATCCTTGTGGCTGATTGTAAGACCTGTGACCGGCTTTCCGTTCAGTTCTACTGATTTGACGTATTTGTTGGTTTTAGACAAACCTTTGGCTTCGACAGTGAATGTTTTGCCTTCGGGGAGAGATAGGGAAATCTTTTCTATTTGAGGAGCTCCTAAAACATATTCCCCGCTGATCGGGTTGACCGGATAGAAGCCCATAGCCGAGAAGATATACCAAGCGGACATCTGGCCGCAGTCGTCGTTACCGCATAGACCGTCCGGTTGGGCCAGGTAGAAACGGTCGAAGACTTCGCGGATCACCTGCTGTGTCTTTTCCGGATGGCCGGCATAGCTGTAGAGGTAAGCTACGTGATGGCTAGGTTCGTTGCCGTGTGCATATTGGCCGATCAGGCCGGTTACGTCGGAAACGAAACCTGTGTTTTCGGCTGTGCTTTCGAGGAAAAACAATGAGTCGAGTTTGGTCACGAAAGCCTCGTTGCCACCCATCAGGTCGATCAGGCCTTGTACGTCGTGCTGTACATGCCAAGTGTACTGCCAAGAATTGCCTTCCGTGAAATCGCCGCCCGAAGAACTGGCGTGTGAGAGCAGGAAGGAATTGAACGGCGTACGCCAGTTGCCTTTGGAATCTTTTCCTCTCATCAGCTTGAGTTCCGGATCGAAGAGGTTCTTATAGAAGGCGGCACGTTTGGAGAAACGTTCGTAATCTTCCGTCTTGCCTAACGCTTTTGCCATCTGGGCTACACAATAGTCGTCGTAAGCACATTCCAAGGTCTTGGATACCGATTCGGTGTCGATAATGTCGAACGGGAAATAACCGTATTTCTCGAATGTTTCCCAGTCGGAGTTAAAATGGCTGACGGTAGCGCTCGCTTTGACTGCCTGGTAAGCCTCTTCTGCATCGAACCCTTTGAATCCTTTCAGGTAAGCATCCACGATCACCGGAATAGCGTGATTACCGATCATGCAGAAGTTTTCTTTTCCCCACAAAGCCCAGATCGGCAGAAAACCCTGTATCTTCTGGTGGTCCAGCATCGTCTGGATCATGGCGTCTACTTTGTCCGGGTTCAGGATCGTATATAGCGGATGAGCGGCGCGGTAGGTATCCCAAAGTGAGAATGTGGAATAGTATTCGCCTGTTGGAGACATATGAATATTGTCGTCGATGCCACGGTACCGTCCGTCGATGTCGGCAATGTTGTTAGGCTGCATCATCAAGTGATACATGGAGGTGTAGAAACTTGTTTTTTCATCTGTCGTACCTGTAACCTGAGCGCGGGAAAGGAGGGCCTGCCACTGGTCGCGTGTGGACTGGTGGACAGCATCGAAATCCCATGCCGGATTTTCTTTTTGCAGGGAAGCGAGAGCTCCATCAATGCTTACACTCGACATGGCGATTTTCACCTGTACGGCTTCTCCCGGTTTCGTGTCGAATTCGAGTATCAGGCGTTTTGCCTTTTCTCCTTTTTCGGCGGGGAGTTCTTCCTTGACCGTATAAGGACGGTCGAATTTGATCACATAGAAATAATGGCGTGTCACCCAAGCACGAGTCTGGTTATGTCCGGTGATCGTCTGGTTGTCCGGCATTTCAAGCTCGGCTTCTAAGACATGTGTCTTCAGCGCATCCTTGCTTCCGACCATACCGCGTTGTAGGTCGACTAGCAGACGTGCCGGCCCTTCGTTGTTGAATTTATAGCGATGGAGAGTTGTGTGGGCAGTAGCCGTAATTTCAGCATCGACACCGTAGTCGGATAAGGTGACTGCATAATAACCCGGTGATGCTTTCTGGGTGGATTTGTCGTATTCGCTTTTATAAGTATTGTCTTTGATATCGCCACAGAACGGGAACAGCAGGATGTCGCCCAAGTCCGGACAACCCGTTCCGTTCAGATGCGTTTGAGCAAAACCTTCGATAAAATTATCTTCATAGTTATATCCTGAACAGTATCTCCAGGAGCCAACTCCGGATTCGGGGCTTGCCTGTATCAGTCCGAACGGTGCACAAGCACCCGGAAACGTGTGTCCGTTGTCCGCATTCCCGATAAAGGGATTAACATACTGGCAATAGTCTTCCTCGACATTGTCTTTTGCTTGGGGTGCAGGGCTGCACGCACTGACCATCCC
>ENA-UERC01001726-UERC01001726.1-human-gut-metagenome-genome-assembly--contig:-NODE-1726-length-11930-cov-8.842318_pt1 | contig 11930 bp, 10 predicted proteins | sample MGYA00242955_ERZ507955 | MGnify/ENA primary metagenome ERZ507955 (study PRJEB26167, sample SAMN06115394) | human gut metagenome | host: Homo sapiens | place: China:Hubei | collected 2016-04-27... | reverse complement strand
CTCAAATGGCTCCTGCCATTTCCGCATCATATAGATGGTTTCGACCCGGATAGCGGAGAAAAGCTGGAGCGGCTGCTTTCCTGCGGGAAAGAAAAGCTGTCGGAACTGGAAGAATATCTGGAATGCGTCAACGACGGAAAGCACCCTGCGATGATGTCTGTTCTGCTCGCGCATATCAATCGCCTGTCAGACGGAAAATCTGCCGCATGGTTGGACAGCGAGGAGCTTTTTACGGCTCCGGATGATAGCCAGACGCTGAAAAAGGGGTGGAAGTTCAAAAAGGATAATGCGCTGGGCGGATACAAAATCATGGCATATCTGGGAAAGGACCCGTGTCCGACCATGCCGGAAACGATTGATTCCGTACCGGTGGTTGCCATCAGCAGTGAAGCTTTTCGCTTTTTGCGAATCCCAACAGGTATGCACCTGCCAAAAACGCTCAAGGTTATCGGAAAGCATGCGTTTGCTGAGTCGAATATAACGGAACTCGTAATTCCGGACGAAGTGACTGCGCTGCCGGCGCTGTTTCTGGGCTGCGATCGTCTGAAACGGGTAGTGCTTCCCGCAAAGCTGGAAAAACTGAATCCATGGACATTCCCACCGCACACATCTTCCGCTTACAGCCGCTATGACGGGGCGGCATGGGCGCTGGAGGAAATTGACATCTGCAACGATAATCCGCACTTTGCTGCGTGTGATGGTGTGTTGATCGATAGGGAGAAGGGAACGATTCTTCACTTCCCTGCAAAGAAAACGACATTTACGGTTCCTGCGTGCGTGAAAAAAATCGGCAGCGACGTGTTCGCGTTTACAGATATAAAGGATCTGAAGATCCATGCGGAAGTGCTTTCGATCAGTGAGGCTGCATTTGTGGGATGCGTGGGATTAACGCTCCACGCTCCGGCGGGCAGCTACGCCGAAAGCTATGCCAAAGAACACAACATTCCCTTCGTGGCGGAGTGAAGGAGGTCATACGATGAGCGAAAGAACGAGTGACGATCGGTTGAAACAGGAGAAAGCGAAGGTTGCTGTATGAACATCGAACAAGCCAAAGAGCAGATCAAAAGCGCCATGACGGCGTATTTCACCAAGGATGAGCTGGGTAACTACATCATCACCATCGAGCGTCAGCGCCCCGTGTTTCTGGTAGGCCCTCCGGGTATCGGCAAGACCGCCATCATGGAGCAGGTGGCGCAGGAGCTGGACGTGGCGCTGCTGAGCTACTCCATGACCCACCACACCCGCCAGAGCGCGCTGGGTCTGCCGTTCATCTCACACAAGGTTTACGGCGGCGTGGAGTACGACATCTCCGAGTACACCATGAGCGAGATCATCGCCTCCGTGTACGACATGATGGAGACCACCGGCAAGCGGGAGGGCATCCTGTTTCTGGACGAGATCAACTGCGTGTCGGAGACACTGTCCCCCATCATGCTGCAATTCCTGCAATACAAGGTGTTCGGTCGCCACCGCGTACCGGACGGCTGGATCGTGGTGACGGCGGGCAACCCGCCGGAGTACAACAACTCCGTCCACGAGTTTGACATCGTGACGTGGGATCGCCTGAAGCGCATCGACGTGGAACCGGACTACACCGTGTGGAAGGAGTACGCCTACAAGACAGGCGTCCACCCGGCGGTGACCACCTATCTGGATATCAAGAAGCCCAACTTCTACAAGGTGGAGTCCACCGTGGGCGGCAAGCGGTTCGTTACCGCCCGCGGCTGGGACGACCTGAGCCAGATGATTTGGCTGTACGAGCGCAACGGCATCAAGGTGGACGAGCTGCTGGTGAGCCAGTATCTGCAAAATCCCACCGTCGCCAAGGACTTCGCCGTGTATTACGACCTGTTCAACAAGTACCGCAGCGACTATCAGGTGGACACCATCCTGGCCGGTACGGCGTCGGAGGACATCAGGCGGCGGGCGCGGGACGCCAAGTTCGACGAACGGTTGTCCCTGCTGGGTCTGCTGCTGGATGCCATCGTGTCCCGCCTGCGGGAGGTGGTGGACGAGGAGAGCCTCACCGCTGCCTACATGGCGGAGCTGAAGCAGCTGCGGCTGGACCTGACCAATCAGACACCCGACGATGCGTTGGACAAGCACACTGACCGCCTGCAAAGGACGATGGAGCAGGACAGGAAGGCAGGCAGTCTCTCCACGGCGGAGCAGCGGCAGCGGCAGAAGCTGATAGCGCTGCTGCGGGAGCTGAAGCCGAAGATGAAAGGCTTGGAAGGCGCGGCGGCGTTCAAGGCCGCCAAGGAGGATTTCGACGCCCGCGTCAAGGCGCTGAAATCCCATGCGGCCCAGGCGGGGCAGCAGCTGTCCAACGTGTTCCGCTTCTGCGAGGAGGTCTTCGCGGAGGGGCAGGAGATGCTGATTCTGGTGACGGAGCTGACCATCAGCTACTACGCCGCCAAGTTCATCAGTCGCTACGGCTGCCCGGAATACTTTGCCCACAACAAGGAGCTGCTGTTCTACGAGCGCCAGCAGGAGATCATCAGCGAGATCGAGAAGCTGGAACTGGACGATGAATAAAGAACTCCCTTTGTAAGCGCACAATAATCACCCGGACCGAACAAAGTTACGGCAGAGTCCCGTTGGCGGGACTCTGCCGTTTGTTCATTTCCGTATATGTTCCCGGTGCCGGACTGCCGGGTGCCAGGGCATCAGCTTTTCCAGCTCCTCATGGGTCGGAGATTTGCCCAGATAGGGCAGCATACTCAGCACCAGCAATAGATACCCATAAGGCTCAATGCCGTTGGCCTTGGCCGTTTCCACCAGCGAATACACAATGGCACTGGATTCCGCGCCCTTGACACTGTCGCAGAACAGCCAATTCTTTCTTCCCACCACAAAGGGCCGGATCGCGTTCTCAGCCAGATTATTGGAGATAGGGACATCTCCATAGTCCAGAAATGCCATAAGCTGCTGTTTCTGGTTCAGGGAATACCGTACCGCATCCTCCAGCTTGCTGCCCTTTTCCGGGTGGATCGATTTCAGCCATGCAAAATACTCCTCCAGAAGGGGCAAAACCACATTCTGGCGGTACTCTTTCCGAGCCTTGACATCGGCATATATGTATTTCTTCTCCAGAGAGAACAGCTTCGTGCAATACCGGAATCCTACGGCGGCTTTGCTGGTTTTCACAGTTGCGCCGTCTGGCATGGCCTCCCGCCATTTTCGCCTGGCATGGGCCCAGCAGCCGCAGTGGGTCACCTTCTGCACCTGATTGTATCCTGCGTAGCCATCCGTTATCAGGCATCCGCTAAAGCCTTTCAGAAAGCTCTCCGGGCGTTTGCCGCTCCGGTCAGGCTGGTACTCAAAGATGCGAATATGCTGGCTGCTGTATTCTCCGCTGGCATAGAGCCACATTCTGGATTCTGAGGCGGCAGGCTTGTTGTCCTCTTTCAGCACCTGCACCACTGTTTCATCCGCGTGGATCACGGATTGTTCCAGAAGCTGCCGCTTCATATGCTTGTACAGCGGCTTCAGCCAGCTCTGGGCACACCGGATCACCCAGTTGGCCATGGTGGCCCGGCTCAGCTCCACTCCCTGTCTCGCCCAGATCTTCTCCTGCCGGGCCAGAGGAACTCCGTCCACATACTTCTTCGTCATAACATCTGCCACAGTAGAGGGAGATGCCAGAGAGTGCTTCATAAGAGGAGGCGGCGTTCTGGTGGTAATGATATGGGCAAAGCCGGTATCCTTCTCACACTTGTCGCAGGCATAGGTGCAGCTGTAGTATTCCAGAATCTTCTCAGACTGCGGGATAATGATGAGTTCCCTGCGGACGAGCTTCTTACCAATGAGCTTAAAAGTGCCGCCGCACTTGTCACAGGTAAGCCTGGATTCCGGAAGGTCAATTACAATTTCTTCTACAGGAAGATTCTTTGCCAGCTCGTCAATGGTTCTTTTCTTCTTCCGGGCATGCGCTTTTACGGTAAGGGTTTCCTCCGTAGGTTCCTCCGCCTTGCTGTCCTGACAGATCTCTGCCTCATTGAACAGGCTCATTTGGTCTTCGCTCAGAACATAGGTCTTCTTCTCGCTGGACTGGCCGAAGCGGGCTCTCTGCGCATTGGCAAGGATCTCATTCATGTGCTCCAGCTTCCGCTTCAGCTCCGCGTTTTCCTTCTGCAACGATTCTACAGACTGGGTCAGAGGACGGATGAGCTCCGCAACTTCCGCGGCAGTATATGTGATTTTCCTGTCTGCTGCGGCCATGAATTCTCCTCCCAAAAGCAACTTCAACCTGCCTTTATTATACCATAAAGGCAGGTTAAAGTACAGAAATATATGCAATTTTCAGAACATTTTTGTCAGAATAGATCCCTCGGTTTTCCTTTGCGGATAGCCGTTTTCTGCTCGATCCGAAGCCCTTCCATGAGCCAGCGGAAGCTCTGGGGATCCAGTAACCGCAGTTCTGCTTCTGACCTGGGCCATTGAAATCTCCCGTTGGATAACCGTTTATATAGCAGGATATATCCGTCGCCGCACCAGTACAGAGCCTTGATTCGATCCGTTCGTCTGCCGCAGAACAGGAACAGACTTTCTTCGTCAAAATGACTGCCATACTGCTGCTTCACTACTGCGGCAAGGCCGTCGATCCCAAGACGGAGATCTGTATAGCCGCAGGCAATATAGAAATTCCGGACTTTTGTCAGATCTATCATAGCGATTGAATGGACCGAAGCAGTGCAGCGACAGCCTCAATATCCACATCGGCCGGCAGCTTCAATTCTGCACCCCGGTAGTGGATCTGAAGAATCTCCGTTGAAGTCACAGAAGATTCCAGCTGCACGATCTGAGGCCCGGCAGCTTCTGCCATCTGACTGCGGAGTTTCCGGAGCCAGTAGTAAAAGCTTTTCTCGGAGATCCCACGCCGCCGGCAAAACTCCCGTTTTGTCAGTCCACTGTTGCTGCATTCCTGAATAAGCATTCTCCATGTCTGCGCCCGATAGTCGTCCCGCACTGCCAATACATCTGCCATTTGATAGCATCTCTCCCTCCTTCTCGAAAAACTCACCGTGCGTTTTTCAAGTTTTGGGATATTATCTCACATCCTTGGCCGGGATTCTAGGCGGGTGGTTATTGTGCACTTACGATCGATCTGGATACCCTTGGCCCGTACATGGATCCCATTACCCACGAGATCACGCTGAACGCGGTGTGGACGCCCTTTGCCGACGGAACCAGTCGTATCGAGACGGTGAACTTCTTCGTTAGCCTGAACTGTGAGATTGCAGACAACATGTCCAACGGTTTTGCCTCGCAGCCTCAGAGCAACTTTACCTCCTCGCTGGCATATACCCGTGTACGGGGCGCGGAGAGTTTGGGCAGCGGGCATGATGACGCGATGGTTATTGCACCACCGGAGGAGAGCGGCACCGCCTACGAGGTGGACGGCGAGCTGCGCAGTCTGACCACCACGCCCTATCGGGGCATGACGCTGGAGACCTTCCCCTCGGACGAGACGATTTTCGAGGCCATTCGCAACGGCGGCTATACTATCAAGATCGAGGGTGTGACCGTTGACAAGCAGTACCTGACCAGTGAGCACTTTACCATCCGCTGGTACGTGCTGAAGTATGAACACAGCGACGGCTTCCACATCGATGGCGTATACCTGTCCTTGCGGAGGGATATTAAGACATACCACTACCGACCGGAAGGGCAAACGAACGTACCGAAGCACACCGGCGCAGTGCAGAAATTGCCCTTGCAAAGCAAAATGCGGTGCGAATAAAGAGGGGCAAAGGGTATACACCACACATATCTGGCAGGAATACCTGGACATTGTGGAGGACGTCCGAAAGACCGATTTGGGCAAAAGAATTTACGCCCGGCGAAAAGAAACCATTGAGCGGGTCTTTGCGGATGCGAAAGAGAAACACGCAATGCGTTACACACACCACCGAGGTCTGACCCGGGTTCCTGCTTGGGTGAGGCTTAAATATGCTGCCATGAATCTCAAAAAGCTGGCACAATGGAGTTGGAAGAGCTCCATTTTAGCACTGATATTTGTTTGTTACCATCCAAATTACAGGAAAACCCCAGCTTTCGCTTTCTGAAAGCTGGGGTTCTTTGACAGGCTGAAATGGAGCGTATCGATACCGATACGCTCCATGAACTGTTTTACGGCCACCTGTCAAAGCCGTGCTGTTTTCTTTTCTATCATTCAATTTCCGTATCGGGCATCTGGACGGCGGTGCCGCCGTCCAGTCCGAAGTCGTCCGCCGCAGTAGCGGTGTCCCGCCGCAGCATGGTCTCCATCACCCGGATATCGCTGTCAATATCCATGGCGGCGTCCTGATACAAGGCGTCAAGCTGATGCTCGAACCCGGCGATGATGTTGTCCATGGTGTCCGCAATGCGGGACTTGGCCTGATCCAGATTCTGCCCGCTGACGCCCGCCTCCTCAAAGTCAGCGTAGCTGTCCAGCAGCTTCTGGGTGGTGGGCAGATAGTAATTCAGGAAGGTGCTGGCCTGATTCTTCTTGGCGGGCTGCTCCTGGATCACCTTGAAGATCTGGCTGGTAACGGTCTCCAGCCGGTCGATCTTGGCGCTGAGCACCTCGTCATCGATGCGGTCATTGGCACGGCGGATGGCCAGCAGCATCCCCTCGTAGCCGTCGGCATTCTGCGCCGCCGTCTCGGCGGCCTGCCGCTGCTCTCCGGCGCGCTTAGCGGAGAAATAGGCGTTGGCCGCCGCCTGTGTGCGGAACAGCATGTCGTTGCCCCGATCCAGATAGGCGTCCGGCCCCCACATGCCCTTTTCCACCATGGCCTCCAGATCACGCTCGGCCTTGGCCTCGCCCACCTCCGCCGCTTTCATCAGGTGCGCCAGCGGGATCGCGTCCCGTGTCCCGGCGCAGGCCAGGTACTTGGCGTAGCGGCGCATCTTCCGCTTCATGACGGCGCTGCCGATCAGCAGCGACAAACCGCCGGACAGCAGTCCCACGGGATAGAACAGCTGCCGCAGGAAGTACCACCATTCGCCGTACTGGATGGCGTAGCCCAGATCGTTGGCGGCTACGTTCAGCAGCGCTGCGCCGCCCAGCGCCGCCAGTACGATGCCCACGATCTTCAGCGCCTTGGCCCCTCCGGCGGAGGGCTGCGGCGTTTGCGTCACCTTCTGCACGGCGCTTTGCTTCTTCGGCTGCGCCGGTCTTGCCTGCTGGACGGACGGAGCCGTCTGCGGGGCGCTCTGCTGCGCCTGTGTCCGGGTCTGCTGGGCGCGGCTTCTTACCTGCGCCGCCGTGTTGGCTGCCGCTCGTTTGGTCTTGGGATTGTCGGTAAGCTTTTTAATAAGAAGGATCAGTCCCACCGGCCACGCCACCAGAAACATGATGCCGATCAGCAGCCACGCGCCGAAATCGTTGCTCTGCCCGTTGGGATTGGGTGTGCGCTGGGGTGTGTTGGGCTGATGCGGCGGCTGAGCGCCGTCCCTGTCGTTATGATAATCGTAATGATACTCCATTTATTCTTCCCCTTTGTGCCGCAGCTTCCGCTTGTTGCCCTTTTCGTCCACGATCCACGTGTTCTCCAGATGGCTGCGCAGGCTGCCCAGAATGGCCTCCTTGTACTCCAGCCGCAGGGCCTCCCGCTCGGCTTCCTCCTCCACGGTCAGGCCGTCGGCCTTGGCCTTGCGGGCCAGCTCATTGATCCGATCGATCTTCTCCTGTTTCATAAGGTATCTCCCCCAAGTTCTGTGTATGATACAGCCGGGCGTAAGCGCCCTGCTTCCGCAACAATTCCTCGTGGCTGCCCTGCTCGGCGATGCGGCCCTCCTGCACCACCAGAATACGGTGGGCGCTGCGGATGGTGCTGAGCCGGTGGGCAATGATCAGCGTGGTGCGGCCCCGTGCCAGCAGGTCAAAGGCGTGCTGGATCTTCGCCTCGGTGACGCTGTCCAGCGCCGAGGTGGCCTCGTCCAAAATCAGGATGGGCGGGTCCTTCAGAAAGATTCTGGCGATGGCGATCCGCTGCTTCTGTCCGCCGGACAGCAGCACGCCCCGCTCGCCCACGTAGGTGTCGAACCCCTGAGGCATCGCCAGAATGTCCTCGTAGATCTCCGCCCGCCGCGCGGCGTTTTCCACCTCCTCGTCGGAGGCGTCGGGGCGGCCGTAGCGGATGTTCTCCCGCACCGTCCCGGCAAACAGGAACACGTCCTGCTGCACCACACCGATGGCCCGCCGCAAATCGTCCAGCCGGATGTGCCGCACGTCCACGCCGTCGATGGCGATGCTGCCCTCGGTCACGTCGTAAAACCGGGGGATCAACTGGCACAGGGTGGACTTTCCGCCGCCGGAGGGCCCCACCACCGCCACCGTCTCGCCTACCGCCACGTGCAGCGTCACATGGTGCAGCACCTCGTCGGCACCGTCGTAGGTGAAGCTGACGTCGTTCACGTCGATGGCGCCCCGCACCGCAGGCATCGCCGCGGCGTCCGGCGCGTCGGTGATGGCGGGCTCGGTGCCCATCAGCTCAATAAAGCGGTGCAGGCCCGCAAAGCCGTTGGAAAACAGCTCCGCGAAGTTGGTCAGCTTCCGCACCGGCGTGATAAACGTGGTGATATACAGGCTGAAGGTGATCAGATCCACATAATCCATGCGGCCACCCATCATCAGCCAGCCGCCGCCGGCAATGACCGCCACGTTCAGCAGCGTCACAAACAGCTCCATGGTGGCGTTGAACCGCCCCATCTCCTTGTGAAAGCCCCGCTTGGCGGTCTTGAACGTCTCATTGGCGCAGTCGAACCGCTGCTGCTGGATACGCTCGTTGCCGAAGGCCTTCACCGTGCGGATACCGCTGAGACCGGACTCGATCTCGGCATTGATGGCGCCGGTCTTCTGCTTGGCCGCCACCGAGGCGCGGCTCATCCCGCCCCGCAGCAGTAGCAGCACCACCAGAAATATCGGAATGATGACCATGATGAGAATAGCCATCCGCCACTCGATGCGGAACATCACCGCCAGCGCGCCCACGATGGTGATGACGGAGATGGTCAGATCCTCCGGCCCGTGGTGGGCCAGCTCCGTCAGCTCGAACAGGTCGGTGGTCAGGCGGCTCATCAGCTGTCCCGTGCGGTTGCGGTCATAGAAATCGAAGCCCAGCGCCTGCATATGATGGAACAGGTCGCGGCGGATATCCGCCTCCACACGAATGCCGAAGGTGTGGCCCCAGTAGGTGACGATGTAGTACAGTCCTGCCCGCAGCACAAAGGCCAGCGCCACCACCGCCATGACGATAAAGAACACCCGGTAGTTCTTCTCCGGCAGCCAGTGGTACAGCGCCGTGCGGGAGATCAGCGGAAAGGCCAGATCCACCATGGCAATCAGAACGGCGCAGCTGATATCCAGCGTAAACAGCTTCCAGTGGGGCTTGAAGTAGCTCAAGAAGATCCGCAGCGGACTGCGGGTGCGGTAATCCTGCGTGGTCATATATCGATTCCTTTTCCAAAGATAATTCTCCAGTTTCGATTATACCACAGGGCATGTGGTTTGACAAGGCGGTGGGACAACGCTTTTAAGATAGATCGCTGGGGCGGACAGAGTCGTCCGCCCCTACAAAGCTTTATCGGCAGTCGTGTGCAGATAAGGGGCCTCATCCCGCCGCAAACGAAAGAAAAGCAGCGGCACAGCCGCTGCTTTTCGGGTGTCGTATGTAGGTCAGTTGTCAGTTGACGCGCACCAGGATCTCCGCCGTGGCGCTGCCCAGGGTGATGGTAACGGTGGCCTCACCCTTACCGACGCGCTCAAGCTTACCATCAGAGGAAACCTTTACCACATTGGTATCGGAGCTCTTCCAGGTAGGCGTACCAGTAATGCCCTCCAAGGTCAACTGACAGGTTTTCTCGCTGGACTGCATGGTAATATCATACTTGCCATCATCCCTCGGCTGAAGGTCTATGCCATATTCAGTCTTGATCTTCAGATTCTTCAGGGAAGAACTGGTATTGGTGTTGCCGTTGTTGGGCTTATTCGTAGTATCCGGCTTATTGGTGTCGGGCTTATTGGTGGTCGTTCCGTTGTCGGGGGTGTTGGTGGTGGTGTCCGCCTTTTTCTGCACGGTGATGGCGCAGGCCACGCTCTCCTCGCCGCAGGTAACGGTGACAACGGCGCTGCCCTCGGTCAGGGCGGAGACCGTGCCGTCGTCAGACACCTTCAGCACGCCGGAATCGCTGGTGATCCACTGATAGCTCTCCTCCGCGCCGCCGGTGGCGGTCAGCTTCTCCGATTCACCGGGCGCCATCAGCAGGGACATGTGATCCAGCGCCAGTGCCTTGACCACCGGCTCGTTGTCCACCGGCGTATTGACAGGCTGGTTCTGCGTCGTACCGGGGTCAACGTCCTCCGGCTGCTTGTCGCCGCCGAACCAGCCCCGCACGGTGTCACCGGCAAAGGCCCACACCAGAATGCCCGCCAGCACCAGCACCGCCAGCACCAGTACCGGGCCCACAACGCTGGGCGCCTTTTTCCGCTTCTCCATCTGGCGGTGGCCGCGCTTTTTCACTTTACCGTTGTAGTATTCTTCATCTTCCACGCAGAAAGGACACTTTTTATAGCTGTCGGAGTACACTTCTCCGCATTTATTACACTTGATCAGGCTCATGCTGTTTTTCCCTCCAAAGGACATACTCTTGATAATACTTTGCTATCATACTCCAAAAACAGCCGTCTCGTCAACTGAAAATGCTGGAAATTCATCATTTTTTTACATCTTTTCTTGCTTTTCCGGGGATGACTTTCTATAATAGAGGGGAATAATGCAAGGGAGGCGTTCTCCATGAATACCATTTTTATCGGCGTGGCCGGCGGCACCGGCTCCGGCAAAACCACCCTGACCGAGCATCTGGCTGAGCGGTTCGGCAGCAACATCAGCGTGGTACATCATGACAACTACTACAAGCGGCAGGACTGCTCCTTTGAAGAACGCTGCCGCCAGAACTACGACCCTGACGCCTTTGACACCGATCTGATGATCGAGCATCTGAAGGCCCTGAAGCGGGGCGAGACCATCCACTGTCCCGTGTACGACTACGCCATCCACAACCGCACCGATAAAACGGTGGAAGTGCGCCCCACCAAGGTGGTGATCGTGGAGGGCATTCTGATCTTCCAGAACAAGGCCCTGCGTGATCTGCTGGATATCAAAATTTTCGTGGAAACGGACGCCGACGTGCGTATCCTGCGCCGCGCCCTGCGGGACGTGGAGGAGCGTGGCCGCTCGCTGGAATCGGTGGTGACCCAGTACTTGACCACCGTCAAGCCCATGCACGAGCAATTCGTGGAGCCCACCCGGAAATACGCCGACATTATCGTGCTGGAGGGCGGGCACAATCTGGTGGCGCTGGATATGATCATGCAGCGCATCGCCAACCATATCGCGGAGAACTGATCGTATGCTGTTACCCATCCTTGGCACGCTCTCACTGTTGGGAGCGGTCTATTTCCTGATGCCGCTGGCCATCGGCGTATGCCATATCGGCATGTTCTGGCCTGCGGCGCTGCTGCTGTTGGCGGCGGCTTGGTGCTTCTTCCCCGGCTTCTTCCGCCGCTTTCCCAAATGGCTGAAGGCGGTGCTGCTGTCCGGCGTGGGGCTGGTGCTGGCCGTGGCGCTGCTTCTGGTAAGCAGCCTGCTTACGCCAAACAGCACCCAGACGCTTCAATATTCGGACGTGTTAGACCTGTTCCGCAATGAAAAGGTCACCTCGTTCACGCTGGAAGGAAGCAGCCTTACCATGCAGGTGCGCGGTGAACGCGACGCTACCTCCACCACGACGGCAAAAATCGGCGATACCGAGCAGTTCCGCGCAGACCTCGACGATCTGATCGCCGAACAGTACGCAGCCGGGACACCCAAAAGCTACAACTATCTGCCCGCGAGCGACCCTTGGTATCGCTCGGCAGCGCCGTATATCATCGGCGG
>ENA-UERC01001723-UERC01001723.1-human-gut-metagenome-genome-assembly--contig:-NODE-1723-length-11950-cov-657.787333_pt1 | contig 11950 bp, 5 predicted proteins | sample MGYA00242955_ERZ507955 | MGnify/ENA primary metagenome ERZ507955 (study PRJEB26167, sample SAMN06115394) | human gut metagenome | host: Homo sapiens | place: China:Hubei | collected 2016-04-27... | reverse complement strand
TATTCTACCTACCAGTGGAAGAACACCGTGCAGGCAGAAAACGTAGACTTCCGCAACTGCGTGATGTATAATGCGCAGGGTACCTGCTACGGAGGTCCGGGCGGCGGACAGATCAATATCGTCAACAATTACTACAAGGCTGGACCTAGCCAGGGACTTAAAGGAACTACTCTGAATGGTCTCAAGGTAGATGTAAGCACAGGCAAGGAACGTGGCAACCAGGAACGTATCACCCTGGTTACCTTATCTAACAGCGGTAATTCCGACAAGAATCATCCTGAGTTATACGACATGACCAGCCGTTACTTCATCAACGGAAACACCACCGAAACCACCAAGAGTTCTGTTACCAAGAATCAGGATTGGAAAGGTATCAGCTACGACAAAGGCATTCCAAGCCTGAACGGAGAATACTACAGTCCGGATGCCAAAAACTTTTATGGTGACAATGTTGCCCATGTAACCATCAGCGGCAAGTCTTGTGTCAAGATCAAGATGGACGCTCCTGCTCCAACAGGAGAGGTTACCACCCACTCGGCTGCCGAATCATTCAGCAAGGTACTGGCATACAGCGGAGCCTCGCTCTACCGCGATGAGATTGATGCCCGCTACATGGAAGAGGCAAAGACAGGTACAGCCAAGTACAAGGGAAGTATTACCAAATCACCTGGCATCATCGACAAGGTATCAGATGTAAACGGCTACACCGAGGCTAACTTCGGCACCGCTACTCGCCCAGCCGACTTCGACACCGATAAGGACGGCATTCCTGATGCATGGGAGATTGCCAACGGTTTGAATCCAAACGATGGCAGCGATGCCCTCACCTACTCGCTCGACGGCAAGGGTTACTACACCAACGTGGAAGTATACGCCAATTCGCTGGTTGAGGACATCATGAAGCAGGGCAATGCTGATGCCGAGAGCAAGGTAGATGAATACTATCCTGCATGGAAGAATCCTACAGGCATCTTGCAAATCACCGGTTCCAATCCAAATGAGTTGGTAAAAGTAACGTATTACAGCCTCAACGGCACCCTCCTTTCTGCTCCTCAAAAAGGAATCAACGTCCGCAAGATGTTGTTTAAGAACGGAAAGACCGTAGTGGATAAGGTAATAAAGGAATAAAACAGAAACTTCTTATTAAACAAAAAGGGCATCCCCTCGTTTGGGAATGCCCTTTTGTTTTATATGTATATACAATCTGTTACTTTACATACTTCTTACCGTTCTTGATAACAATACCCTTGGCAGAAGAAGAAACCTCCTGACCAGCCATATTATAGGTCTTACCATTCTTCTTGGCAGCAGCAGCGTTTACTGAAGAAATGCCGGTAGATGTACCACCACGTACTACAGTAACCTTTACAACACAAGCACCAGTATTACCACTTCTTCCAAACTTCACGCTAGGCATGTCTTCCGCCAACGTAATTTGCTCCTCTGTAGGATCATCTGCAGCAAGTTTACTATTGATAAACTGTTCGGTCGTATGATAAGTTTTTGCCTTAGCACCAACTTCACCAGTGAAGAAAGCAACAGCAGCTTTTTTTGTATTATCAGAATTATTAAACACACCTGAAACAGTAATTACATCACCCTTTTTAAATCCACCTTCTGTTGTCAACTCAACAAAGTTATCTACAACAAGGTTTTCTGCACTAAAGCTTTTTCCTATCTTAATGCAAGGTACCTCATCTTTATTAGTATGAATTTTCACTGTTGCAAACGAAATCTGTCCGCCAACATTGTGAAGGGTTATACCTGACTGAGATGTAGGATAATTAATCAAAGTTGTCTGAGCATTAACACTAGCAGCCAAAGCTACGGCTGCGATAAGAGTAAAGAATTTCTTCATAATCGTTTTATTTTAAGTTTATATATTATTAATTAGTTGTTGAATAACTTTATTTTAGTTTGCTTCATTTACTAGTTTGTTTCGTTGGCAAATTTAGCAAATCATTTTGAGAATCTCGGAAAAATGTAAACCAAAATGAACTAAAACTACGAAAACGATTACGTAAATCCAAACGTCAAGTACCAGAATATAAGAGAGTTTTAGCTAGCAGACACAAAACGGGCTGAAGAGACAGCAGCCCTTTCAGCCCGTTGCAGAACTATATACTAAATTACAGTATTTTATCCTTCCTTTATCTTCCAATCACTAATTGTCCGCTGATTACTATCGTAATTAACACCAATTTTGAACAAGCGTTTACCATCAGCAGAATATGGAATCAGATATCCCTTTTCGAATATCATCATTAGGTACACCTATAGTATATACTCCAATAATAGGGTTATATTTTTTTATTGAGAGAATTCCAAATTGATAAAGGAAAGGAATTATGTCTGACTCCCCAAAAGGAATTTCAGGCAAATCCCCAATATTATAATTCTTAGCAACATCAAAATTACAAAGGTACTCATTTACTGTTTTATGGATGTATAAATCGGAAAACCAGTAAGGAGCAATATCCCGTGCATTCAGTGCCTTTACCAGGCTGAACGGATTGAATACATCCTCTGATTTCTCACTGAAATGATAGCCGTCGTAGAATCTTGTCAGCTCTGCCAGGCATTCCTCATACGTCATGCCAAGGTCTTCTCCCAATGCCTCTATATCCGGTTTCATCTGAGTGGTAAGTTCCTTCTTGCTGATACCGCAGATAGCCGAATACTGGTCGAACATGCTGATATTGTCGAGGTTATTCAGCTCGCTGAAGATGCTGAGCTGCGAGAACTTAGTGATACCCGTAATGAAGGTAAACTCTAGGTATGGGTCGAGCTTTTTCAGAGGACTGTAGAAGTTCTGCATGATGCGGCGGAGGGGCTGCAGGTTCTCCTTCTCATGTACCACATCCAGCAATGGGGCATCATATTCATCGATGATGACAACCGCCTTTTCGCCCGTTTGCTCATAAGCACGCTTTACGATACCATCCAGTCTTTCATTAGGATATTTTTCACCTTCTCCCTTACCGTATAGCTTTTCATAGGGCAAAAGCTGTAGATTCAGATAACTGTTCAAGGCATCAGCATCAAAGTGCTTGGCACCGCTCATATCAAAATGAAGCACAGGATGCTTCACCCATTCCTTCTCATAATCAGCTATTGCCAATCCCTCGAAGAGTTCCTTTCTACCCTCGAAATAAGCTTGGAGAGTAGAGGCAAAGAGCGACTTTCCGAATCGTCTTGGACGACTCAGAAAGACATACGACATCTGCTTTTCTCTGAAATCCACGATATATCGGGTCTTATCTACATAGAGATAACCTTTCTCACGGAGTTTTTCGAATGTCTGTATCCCCACAGGGTATTTATTTACTATTTTTGCCATAATCTTACAAACTTTACGTTTTGCGCGGCTAAATTACAAAGAAAATCTGAATTAACCAAAGAAAATATCAAATAACTTAACTTTCACTTATCAAGAAATGAAAGGAGATAAGGAAGTACTATAAAGATAGCAAGAGGGTGTGCCATAACTTATGACGCACCCTCTATATACCTTACTAAAGTTTAGTAGTTTGTTTTTGCCTGCAAAAGTACGACTTAATTCTCATTTGGCAAAAAGAGATAAAAAGGTGGAAATGTACGAAAACGATTACGTAGCTTTTACAACAAAATTGAAACAAAAAGTTCTTAAATAGAAATAATAAGTGTATTTTTGCACCAACAAACTTAAAATATAAACTGAAAATAAAAATTATAATAAGTATAACAACCTAAAAGGCAAACAAATGAAAAGAAATCTACTCAGATTTGGGCTCTCACTCATAGCCCTGTTTGTTATGGTAGTAGCAAATGCGCAAACCTACCAGAACGAAGAAGCTAGCGTTTCATGGCCGTTTAATGACGACAACTACGCTACGCAGTACACTAAATCACCAGAAAATGGTTTCAGTCTGGTTTCCGTAAACACCGGTGACTTGAAGTATTCTCTCAAGACATCACAGACTACAAAAGACAAAGACGGAAACAAAATGGTCATGGCTGGTTTCGGTCCTGTTGGCACAACAAAAGCCGTAGAATGGACCGTAAAACCAAGCAAGGGTCTTACATTCACCCCAACATCTATCAGTACCTACGTAAACCGATTCGGTACAGATTCAGAAAATGGAGTAACCGTAACCGCCAAACTTAGCAACGGAACTTCTGTAGACTTGGGTAATTTCACGGCATTAAGAGAAAACAAAACTACAGCGGATGACAAATATTCGAAAAACGAAAACCTGACCAATCATATCGTCATCCAGCTCACTGCCGAGCAGCAAGCCCAACTGACATCAGCTGAAGGCTTCACGCTGAGCTGCACCGTCGGCGTTGCCTCTAATAAGCAGCAAGGCTTTGCCGATGTACACATCAATGGTCTCTTGAACGGAACCGTTCAGCAGGTTGAACAGTACACCCTGTCGGCTGCCGTTTCAACCGTAGGAGCAGGAACAGTCAAAGTATCTCCTGCAGGAACCGTATTTGATGCAGAGACATCAATCACCGTAACAGCAACAAAGAATTTCGGCTACAAGTTTATCAACTGGACAGATGCCAACAACCAGGTGGTATCTACAGATGAAACATACACCTTCTCTATCTCAACCAACACAGCATTGAAGGCAAACTTTGAGAAGATAAACACCTACGCTTTGGATTACAAGGTAGAAGGTGGTGCAAAAGACTATATGGTAAGCGCAACTCCTGCCCCAACCATTGTTAACGGAAAGAATATGTATGAAGAGGGAACAGAAGTAGCCCTCACAGCCAGCAGCAACAACATCCTCACCTTTACCAACTGGAATGATGGTGAAACAGGAGCAGAACGCAAAATAAACATGAACGCCGACCAGTCATACACTGCTGCATATTCTGCAAAAGACTTCATCGCAGGCTGGGACTTCTATAAGGCAGCAAGAGAAGGTCGTACAGCAGACTTCGCTGCAGAAGACAACGATGTAGACCAGCTCATCCTGCGTGATGCTGACGGAAACGCATACGGTTGGCTCGACAAGAGCAACAGCGCAGGCGGCTACGAAGGAAAGAATGCTGCAGTAAACTGGACCTCCAAGAAAACCAAGCCACTGGGCGAAACCTATTGGCAGACCAAGGTCAACGCAACAGCCTTTACCGACATCAAGGTAAAGAGCAGCATGCTCTACAATTATAACGCATACGAAACATATAATGTAGAATACTCTCTCAACGGCACCGTCTGGACCAAAGTAGGTGCCATCAAGATGCCAGGAGCCAAAGCCTGGACAGACGGAGAGTTCACTCTCCCATCCGATGCCAACAACAAGGCAGAAGTATACATCCGCTGGATTGCCGACAAGACTTCTTCTATCAAGGGAACAACAGGCAACAACGACGGAATTGCAATAGCAGGTATCTATATCACAGGTACTGCCCAGCTCGTAAACGACGGCAAGGCACCTGTACTCGTAAACACCGTACCAGCAGAAGGCTCAACCAACGCATCTGCCAACGGCAAGATTGTACTGACTTTTGATGAGAAGGTAAAACTCACCGGCAACGCAGCCGCTACACTCGGCACACAAAAGATTGAAGGAGCCGTATCCGGCAAGACCATCACCTTTGCATACAAAGGTTTGAACTACGCTACGGCTTATACCTTCAAACTCGCTGCAGGCTCGGTAGCCGACCTGACAGACAATGCCACAGACCAGGCAATCGTTCTGAACTTCACTACCAAGACCAAGCCAGCTGTAACCAAGGCTCTCTACGATTTCATCGTACCAACCGACGGAGACTTCAAGGCAGCACTTGCAGCAGCAGCCAAGCGCACAGATACCAGCAAGCGTTTCCGCATCTTCATCAAGCAGGGCGACTACAAGATTCCTGCTGACGAAAACAGTAAGGTAACAGGTAGCGACGGCAAGAGTTATGCTAACCCAACCACCTATATGAATACGCCAAACGTATCAATCATTGGTGAAGGCATGGACAACACCTCACTGACCAACACCATTCCAAACTCAGGTCAATCAGCCAACGTATTGGAAGGTATCGGCAAGGGTGACGTACTCTGCTTGCAGAAGGGAGCAACAAACACCTATTTCCAGGATCTGAAGATGTACAGCAGTATGGGTGACGCCAAAGGTCGCGACATCGTACTCAACGACCAGAGCAACAAGACCATCTGTAAAAACGTAAACCTCTGGGCTTACCAGGATACCTACGTATCAAACAACCAGAATGGTAAATTCTACTTCGAAGACGGAATCCTTCGTGGTCGTACCGACTACCTCTGCGGTAAGGGTGATGTATATTATAATAATGTAGAACTCTGGATCTGTGAAAAGGGAGGCTATCTCGCAGTTCCTTCTCAGCCTAAGAAGTATGGCTACATCTTCAAAGACTGTACCATCAAGGATGCTACTGAGACAAAAGACCTGAATGGTAACTACACCTTGGGACGTCCATGGGGCAAAGGCACACCTATTGCACTCTACATCGACACCAAGATGGAAGCTATCCCATCAGCAGCAGGATGGAACGAGATGAGTGGCGGTTACCCTAAGCGTTTCGCTGAATACAACTCATACACATCAACAGGTAGCGTAGTAGACCTCAAGGACAGAAAGAAAGTTTACGATGCCTACGATTCAAAGGATGGTGACAATTATGTAAACCATCGTAATGAAACAGCAGGAGACCCTATCCTCACAGCAGAGGAAGCTGCAACCTACACCATTGAAACAGTAATGGGTCAGGATGATGACTGGGATCCAACTGCAGCTACCGAGCAGGCATCAGCACCTAGCAACGTTAAGCTAAACGGTACAACCCTCGCTTGGGACAACAACGACTACGCTCTTCTCTGGGCAGTATGCAAGAACGGCAAGGTAGTAGACTTCACCATCACTCCTAGCTATATCGTTGATGACACCTCTGCAACATGGAGCGTACGTGCAGCCAATGAGATGGGCGGTTTGAGCGAAGCTACAGTTGTTGGTCAGGGCACCGGCATCCGCAACATCACCTCAGCTACAGCAGCAGTCATCAAGACCGCCATTTATGCAGCCGACGGCACCCAGCTCTCAAATCTTCAGAAGGGTATCAACATCATTGTGAAGACCCTGGCAGATGGCAGCAAGAAGACAAGCAAGGTCATCGTAAAGTAAAGAAACAGAGACCTTAAGTAATTAGATTGACAGATAATATTCGGAGTGCAATATCCCCATCCACTTTCAAAAGGGTGCCGGATATTGCACTTTTTTTGTTCCCTCAACTCCCGAAACAGCAGAAACGGGAACTGAGAAAACAGACCATCGAAATGTAAGAAACAGAGTATTTACGCAAAAATCTGTAAACGTTTACGTAATTTTTTACCCCCAATATACCTATATTCTCATATTTTTTATATACTTTTGCAACAAGAAAACCACGACTTAGCTATTGCTACGCATTCAGGTTGCCCCCATCAGAGCCTTCGGGTTCCAAGAGGAACATCCCTTCAGCAAGCATCTGCTCAGAACTGGAATTCTACTTAAAAACATTAAGAAAAAACATTAGAATATTAGTAATTTAGAATAAGTTTTATCTAAACCTAAAGTGTATGTCTGGTAATTATAGAAAAAAGAAAATTGCTTTGGCAGGCGCACTGATGTTCGTAGTAACAAGTGTATCTGCACAAACAGTAAAAGGCGTTGTTACTGACAATACGGGCGAGCCAATCATCGGCGCATCTGTCATGGAGGTAGGTGTAGCTGGCAATGGTGGCGTGACCGACATTGACGGTAACTTCACAGTAAACTTAAAAGGCAAAAGCAAGAAACTGAAGATTTCATACATCGGTATGAAAGCGAAGGAAGTAAGCGTTGCAGGTAAAGAATCAATCGATGTAAAGCTTGAGGATGACAACACCACCCTCAATGATGTCGTAGTAATCGGTTATGGTACTGTTAGAAAGAAAGACCTCACAGGTTCTGTATCATCTATCAGCGACAAGCAGATTGCCAACATTCCAGTTTCTAACGTAAGCGAGGCGATGACCGGTAAGATGGCGGGTGTAAATATCACTACCACTGAAGGTTCACCAGATGCTGACGTGAAGATTCGTGTGCGTGGTGGTGGTTCTCTTTCACAGGACAACTCTCCTCTCTACATCGTAGACGGTTTCCCAGTAAGCTCTATCAGCGACATCGCTCCTAGCGAAATCCAGAGCATCGACGTATTGAAGGATGCTTCCTCTACAGCTATCTATGGTGCCCGTGGTGCCAATGGTGTTATCATCGTAACAACCAAGAGCGGTTCTGAGGGTAAAACTCAGGTGAACTTCAATGCTTCTTATGGTTGGAAGAAAGTATCTAAGTTGGTAAAGACTATGTCTCCTTACGACTACGCATACTATCAGTATGAATTAGGTAGCACTGACTACGGTAACTACAACGACCTCGACATCTGGAAGTCTATCGAAGGACGTGACTATCAGGATGAGGTATTCGGCCGTACAGGTAACCAGAAGCAGTATAATGTGAACGTAAGCGGTGGTACCAAGGACATCAAGTACAACATCGGTTTCTCTCACAACGACGAGAAGAGCATCATGCAGGGTTCTGGCTACGCCAAGAACAATGTAAACGCTAAGATTAATGCCAACCTGAACAAGTGGTTGTCTCTCGACTTCAATGGACGTATGGCATTCACCAAGCTGGATGGTTTGAATGGTGGTGCAGATACCAACGAGTCGAGTGCAGCAAACTCAGTTGTTGCCAACACCGTAAGATGGAACCCGGTAGAGCCTCTCTCTGGTACATCAGACGATGATGAGGAGAACAGCACATCTACACGCCGTAACCCAACAGAGCGTATCACCGATACCTATAAGTATCAGGAGCGTTTCCAGCAAAACTACAACGTTGGCTTAAACTGGAAGCCATTCAAAAATATCACATTCCGTTCTGAATTCGGCTATGGCTGGAAGTACAACAATACCGAACAGGTTTGGGGTTCTAATGCAACTACCAACTCTAAGTATGGTTACAACGGTCAGCCACAGGCACAGTTCGTACGCTTGGAGAACAAGAACTGGCGTAACGCAAATACATTGACTTACGACAACAAGAAGCTTTTCCATGGTCGTGACCACATCAATGTATTGGTAGGTCAGGAGTGGAGCAGCAGTCAGGACGTAACCCGCACCAACACTTCTGTAGCCTTCCCTACTTCATTCACATTGAACGAGGTATTGGCAAACACAGCAGCAGGTACAGCACTTCCAAACGAAGGTAATATCAAGGCAGAGGAGAACATTCTCTCTTACTTCGGCCGTATCAACTATACACTCAACGACAAGTATCTGGCTACCATTACCGTTCGTGCCGATGGTTCCAGTAAGTTTGGCAAGGACAACCGTTGGGGTATCTTCCCATCAGCAGCCTTGGCTTGGCGTATGTCTGACGAGGAGTTCCTGAAGGGTGCTTCCAGCTGGCTTTCTAACTTGAAGGCCCGTCTGAGCTTCGGTACAGCAGGTAACAACCGTATCAACTCTGGTTTGTTGACTACCACCTACTCTATGGCAGACAACACATCAAAGGCTCCATTCTTCGATGAGAACAGAGCTTCGATGCTTGAGCATGGTAAATTTCTCTATAATCCAGACTTGAAGTGGGAAACCACAGTGACCCGTAACTTCGGTATCGACTATGGTTTCTTCAATGGTCGCCTCAGCGGTACATTGGACTTCTACTGGAATACCACCAAGGATCTCTTGATGCAAAGTATCGTTCCTGCCAACACAGGTTACTCTTACCAATTCCAAAACTTCGGTAAGACCTCTAACAAGGGTGTTGAGTTGGCACTCAATGCAGTAATCGTAGACAAGAAGAACTTCGGCTTGAACTTCAACTTCAACGTATCTTATAACAAGAACAAGATTGATGAGTTGAACATGGAGAACCCATGGCAGAGTTCTAACTGGAGTGGTTCTACCATCGCCAAGTATGAAGATTTCCGCGTAGAGCAAGGCGGCCGCCTCGGTGAGCTTTGGGGCTACAAGAGCAATGGTTTCTACACCGTGTATGATGCAGCAACAGGCAAGGGTGACTTGGTATTGAAAGCCAACGGCACTTGGGCACTGGCAGAAGGCGTAAAGGACAACAGCTACAAGCTCTTCGGCGGTAACCTCTATCCAGGCGTTGCCAAGGTAGAAGTTGATGAGAATGGTGATGCAGTGAAGCAGCGTCTGGGCAACACCGTACCTACCACAACAGGTGGTTTCGGCTTTGACGGTCACGTTGGTAACCTCGACTTCAACCTGTTCTTCAACTACTCATTGGGCAATAAGCTTGTGAACGGTACCAAGCTTGCCAACTCATTCTACGCTGGTTCAGCCAAGCACTATAACCTTGTAGATGATTTCAACGTAGGCAACCGCTATACTTGGATTGACCCAGCCAACGGTAACAACATCGGTCGCCCATCAGCTAGCCTCATCGCAGAATATGGTGGTGTAGAGAACGTGATGAACCGCTTGAACGAGATCAATGCCAACGCCAATATCTACAATCCAGCAGGCGTATCAACCATGCAGCTCATCAGCTATGCTGTAGAAGATGCATCATTCCTGCGTCTGCAGAACGTAACAGTGGGTTACACCTTGCCAAAGAAGTGGGTAAACAAGTGGTATATGCAGAACGTACGCATCTACTTCACAGGTTACAACCTGCTTTGCTTCACCAACTACTCAGGCTACGATCCAGAGGTTGATACAAGTTCTAAGAAGAACCCAATGACCCCAGGTATCGATTATGCAGCTTATCCAAAGAGCCGCACCTTCGTAGGTGGTATTAACGTTACATTCTAAAACTTTATAAGATAATAACAATGAACAAGATATTATATGCATTTGCATTGGCAGGCGTATTAGGATTGTCTTCATGCTCCGACTTCCTGGATCAGACCTCTCCATCAGAGATGACTGCTGAGAATACCTACGCCTCACCTTATTATACCAATCTTCGCGTCAATAAGCTCTATGGCGGAATGGCTCAGGACCGTACCTACGCACAGGACCTGTCTATTGTATGGAACCTGAACAGCGACTGCGAATTGATTGACGGTCTTGGCAGCAATGCTACCAACACCTCAAGTGAACGTGGTAACATGAACTATAACATGGACCCGGGATGGAGCAAGATTAGCGGCGTATGGGATGCTGAGTATGGTATCATCGAGGATGCCAACCAGATTATCGAGGGTATCCGCAGCAGCGCAACTCTCACTGCCGGTGGTGCTAACCAGAAGTCTATGGAACGTAGCCTCGGCGAAGCACTCACCATCCGCGCCATGGTTTACTTTGACCTGGTTCGTATTTTCGGTGATATTCCTTTCAAGGTTGAAGCATCAAAGTCTGACTTGAGCAACGCTTACCTGGAGAAGACCGACCGCGACGTGATTATGGATTCCCTGATGAACGACCTGGATGAGGCTATCGAATACTTGCCATGGGCAGACCAGGCAACAGGCTATACCACAGAGCGCACAACCAAGGGTTATGCTCACGCTCTCCTGGCACAGATTGCCATGACACGCGCCGGCTACGCCATCCGTGAGAAGTCAAAGGACGGATATGAGACAGCATCTTACAGCGATGCTACTTATCCAACACAGCGCCCTGGTGCAGCAGACCGCAAGGCTCTCTACGAGCGTGCCCTGAAGCACTGGTCTGCTATCATCAACGACAATACTCACAATCTCAACCCATCTTTCGAGAACGAGTGGTACTTGATTAACCAGCTCTCTCTCGACAAGACTTACCACGAGAACCTCTTCGAGATTCCTTTCGGTGAGAACGTAACAGGAGAGTTGGGTTACACTGTAGGTGTCCGCCTGAGTGGTGTTACAACAGAATATGGCTATGGCAACTCATCTGGTAAGATGAAGGTTACAGCACCTCTGCTCTATTCTTACGACAAGAAGGATACACGCC
>ENA-UERC01001721-UERC01001721.1-human-gut-metagenome-genome-assembly--contig:-NODE-1721-length-11960-cov-5.127409_pt1 | contig 11960 bp, 7 predicted proteins | sample MGYA00242955_ERZ507955 | MGnify/ENA primary metagenome ERZ507955 (study PRJEB26167, sample SAMN06115394) | human gut metagenome | host: Homo sapiens | place: China:Hubei | collected 2016-04-27 | study... | reverse complement strand
AAGCAGAAATTATAAAGATTTAATTTTTAAAATCCAGTATGATGAAATGTGATAAGAAGAAGTGTTTATTGGCTTTAGTATTTCTGTCATCATTGTTAATGTCGTTAAAGGTTTATTCTAATGAGCCCGAAACAAATTGGAAGTATGTAGAACTGGTAAATCCATTCGTGGACAGCCATCGTTCTCGTTGGTTCTTTTTTAGTTCTGCTTGTCGCCCATTTGGTATGGTCAGTCTGAGTCCTGATACAGATACGGAACATTCATGGGGATCGGGTTATATGTATGGCTCTAAGTATATACGATGTTTTAGCCATATTCATAATTGGCAGATGTCCGGTGTTGCTGTAATGCCTACGGTTGGTCCATTTAAAGGGCATTTGGGCATGGACTCCTATCAGTCTGAATTTACTCATGAGGGTGAGATTGCCAAACCTGGGTTTCATAAGGTGAAACTTACAAATTATGATGTGACTGCTGAATTAACGTCGACAATGCGGGTAGGCTTCCATCGTTATACGTTCCCCCAAAGCGATTCGAGCTATGTCCTTTTTGATACTGGCGCTTTTTTGGCTCACAGTCCTACCGCTTATTCGGAAGTCTGGAAGATTAGTGATACGGAAATAGCTGGTTGGGAAATAATGGAGCGTACAGGGCGTCGTCCTAAGGATACACCTGTCTATTTTTATGCACAGTTGAGCAAGCCGGTGGAGCAGATAGTGACTTGGCGTGAAGGGAAAATAGTGCCTAATACCAAACCTGAGCGAATTTCAGGAAAGAATGTGGGATTGGCTGTGAAGTTTCGTACCAAGGCCAATGAAAAAGTACTACTGAAGGTTGCCATTTCATACGTTAGTGTAGAGCAGGCTCGTAAGAATCTTTATGCGGAACTGGAATCATGGAATTTTGAAGAGGTAAAACATGCTTCGTTTGATGAGTGGAATACTTGGCTTGGTAAGATAGAAGTGGAGGGCGGTAGCCGTGAGCAACAGATAAAGTTCTATACAGATCTTTGGCACGCATTATTGGGACGTAAGGTAGTGAGTGATGTTGATGGGTGTTATCTTGACCAAACGTCTGACTTTCCCCGTATTTGCCGTATTCCTTTGTCTGCAAGTGGTAAACCTCTCTACAATCATCATAATTTTGATGCGTGGTGGGGGAGCCATTGGTCGCTTGATATTCTTTGGTCTATGGCTTATCCGCATCTGATGGATGATTTTTGCAATACAATGTTGGATATGTATCGTAATGGGGGACTTATTCCTCGCGGACCTTCGGGGGGGAATTATACCTATGTAATGATAGGCGATCCTGCTGTGTCTTTCTTTGCAACTGCTTATAACAAAGGTATTCGTAATTATGATGCTGATTTGGCCTATGAAGGGCTACGCAAGAATGCATTTCCTGGAGGTATTCGTGACCATGCCGGTTACGAACATAGTAAGGATGCTCATTCAGGTGGAATGGAATATTATATTAAAATGGGATATGTGCCTGATGGACGTGCGAATGTGGTAGGTATGCATACTACAGGTGCATCTATGACCTTGGAGTACGCATATCAAGACTGGTGTCTTGCCCAAATGGCCAAGGCAATGGGCAAGCAAGCTGATTATGAATTGTTCTTTGAACGCTCAAAAAATTATAAGAACCTTTGGAATAAAGCATCAGGATTCATGCAACCTAAAGGGACGGATGGAGAATGGTTACCTGATTTCGATCCACTTGAGTTGACGGAGAAAGGTGGTTTTTGTGAAAGCAATTCGGCTATATATTCTCATTATGTTCCCCACGATATGCAAGGTTTAATAGCACTTTATGGTGGTCATAAGAAATATGCCGAGCGTTTGAATGAGAACTTTGTCAAGAGTGAGCCTTATGGTTTTTTCCGTTCAAAAGATACCAAATCTGGTAATTGGACTGATTACGGTAACCAACCAGGCACGGGCATGGCTCATCTTTTCAATCATGCTCGGGCACCATGGCTGACACAAAAATGGGTGCGTAAGGTCAAAGCGGCTTATGCTGATGTTACCCCGTATGGTGGGTATCGTGATGATGAAGACCAAGGGCAGATGGGAGCTTTGGGCGTTTTAATGGCGATGGGACTGTTTGAAGTGGACGGAGGCTGCGCTGTAAAGCCTTATTATGAGATAACCTCTCCTATATTTGATAAAGTGACCATACATCTTGACAATAGGTACTATCAGGGAAAGACTTTCCAAATTGTAACTACGGGCAATTCCGACAAAAATATGTATATCCAACGGGCTACGTTTGATGGAAAACCCTGGGATAGGTGTTGGTTCTATCATGAAGATTTTGCTAACGGTGGTGTTCTTGAATTGCATTTGGGTGATAAGCCTAATAAGCAATGGGGAATTGGTAAATTGCCGCAGGATGATTAAAATGCGGAGGTTGCGTCAAAACGTTGACACAACCTCCGTATAGCTTTTCTTATTTGAATAGGTCTTTAATTGGGGATATTCCTAAAATAAGGAAATTTAAGGCAACTAATTCATTGCGAGTTGGTTGCCTTTTTGTCTCTTTAAGCATTCCCCCAAAAAACGGTTTGACGGCCAAAACGGGGGTAATCTAAACTAAAAACACATGGTAAAGATACAAAAAATCTCAGAAATCGAACCTCGTTTGGGTTTTACTGAGTTCGATATGCTAAAAAATATCGTCAAAGTTTTGCAACGAGTGAATTAGGCCGCCTCCATGCTCTGTTTCCTTTCTCGGAATTGGCCCGACAAATGCATTTGAAGTCCTCTCCTTTTGGGCGTAAAAGTTATTTTTCTCCCGAAGGTAAAATAGCCTTGATGGTCTTGAAGTCCTATACCAACTTTTCCGATGCACAACTGATTGAGCATTTAAACGGTAATATTCATTACCAGTTGTTTTGTGGTGTTCAGATTGATCCGCTTCATCCACTAACCAATCCTAAAATCGTTAGTGCAATTCGTCAGGAACTAGCGGATCGCCTTGACGTTGAGTCCCTCCAGCTCATTCTTGCCGAGCATTGGACACCTTATCTTGAGAACCTTCATGTCTGTATGACCGATGCCACCTGTTATGAAAGTCATCTGCGTTTCCCTACTGATACCAAACTCTTATGGGAAGGTATTGTATGGCTTCATCGTCATCTGTGCAAACATTGCCAGACCTTGCACATACAACGTCCCCGTAACAAGTATCTTGATGTACGCCGTGCCTATCTTGCTTATAGCAAACTGCGTAAACGCAAGAAATCACAGACTCGTATGATTACACGAAGGTTACTTCAGTTATTGGAAAAGTTACTTGACCAGCTGGAGCTGCTTCATTCGTCCTACAGGAACAGGCTTACACTATCCTCTGATTACCAAAGACGTTTCTCGGTCATACAGACAGTCCTTGAGCAAGGGAAGAATTTATTTGCAGGCAAAAAAGTGTCCAACCGTATCGTGAGTATCGACCGGCATTACCTTCGCCCCATTATCAGAGGCAAGGAAACCAAATCCGTTGAATTCGGAGCCAAAGTCAACAATATACAGATAGATGGAATCTCCTTTATAGAACATATCTCCTTTAAGGCTTTTAACGAAGGAGTACGTTTGAAAGACTGTATTCATCTGCAACAACAACTGACCAAGGTTAGGGTTAAGGCGCTTGCAGCGGATTCAATCTATGCCAATAATGCCAACCGGAAATTTTGTACTAAATATCATATAAGTACTTCCTTCAAGCGTAAGGGCAGAGCCGCCAAAGATGAGCCGCTTCGGAGGATCTTACGGTCGGAACTCAGCCGTGAAAGAGCTACCCGGCTGGAAGGAAGCTTTGGAACGCAGAAACAACATTACTCACTGGCCAGGATAAAAGCCAGAAACAGGAAAACGGAAGTACTTTGGATTTTCTTTGGGATACATACAGCCAATGCGGTATGTATGATAGAAAAGGTCGAAAAGAAAAAAAGAAAGGCAGCATAATCTAACTAAAATAACAGGAAAAACAGGAGAGGTTTTAACTTCCCCTAAAAAAGACATGTACATAATGCATGGGTGGAAAGGAAAAAATAAGAATATGTAAATAATATTCTATGAAAAGACAGAAAACTGGGGAGGTTCAACGAAAATAATCAAGAGAAAAGCTCACGTAAAGTAAAACTTTTCTCTTAATTTATTAGAAAGAGGAACATTTACGGAATATCCCCAAGTACATCAATACAGACTTCCTTGACCGACTTCCGTAAAGAGCTTCGACAACTTCTCCACCACCGGTTTCATATAACGTTCTCCTTTCTCGGCAGAAGCTTTTTTGGGGTTCCCTACCCCGCTGTCGACTGTAGCCTTATTCCAATGGCGGGGAGCCCAGCCCACCTTTTCATTCAGGGAAGGAATAGCAAACGGTTGGGATTCTCCGTCACCGGCCTCAGCCAGATTCACCAGCTCGGGATGGTAATGCATCATGACGGAAGTCTCAGACTCGCCGGCATGGTCGTCGACAACAGCCTCAAAGTAGTCTTTGGGAGGGACGATGCTGAACCAGTCGGCAGCGATAATCAGAAAATCGGGATACACAAACGCCAGGTCACGAATCATTCCCTTGAAGTTGTTGCCGCCATGACCGCTGAGAATAATCAGCTTGCGCATGCCTTGTGCATAGAGGGAGGCAACTATGTCTTCCAGAATGGCCTGCTGGGTGGAATAGCGGGTATGGATGCAGAACGGAAGTTCGCGCTGCCCCGGATTGTGTGCACCGAAAGGTACGGGAGGCATCACCATGCAGCGTACACCGGAATTCTGTAAAGCCAATGCAGCCGCGTCTACGGCAATGTCATGCGGCAGAATACAATCAGTGAGATAAGGCAGATGCAGATTATGGGGCTCCGTAGCTCCCCAAGGCAGGATGACAACGTCATACTTCACTCCTTTCACCTTTCCATAGCAGGAAACAGTAAGGTCAATTTCTCTTTTTTCCATGATAGTTTATTTTGGGGGTAAATCTTTACCGCAAAAATAAACATTATTCCGTCACATTGAACCTATTGCCGGCGATATTCTTTAGGTGACATACCGGTGTGATGCTTGAAATACTTGCCAAAGAACGACTGGTTGGCAAAGTGCAGCTCGTCCGCAATTTCCTGAATGCTCAGCTCGGAAGACTTCAACAAGGCTTTGGCTTCCAAAACGACGAGACTGTCAATCCATTCGCCTGCCGTCTTTCCGCTGATTTCCTTCACTACGGTGGAAAGGTGCTTGGCGGTGAGGAACATCTTATCGGCATAATAGGACACACTTCGCTCTTCCTTATAGGACTCTGAAACGGCACGGATAAAGCGTTCGAACAAGTCTTCCTTCCTGCTTTTGGGTATGCGCTCCTGAACGGCATGCCCTTGATAGATGTTGTATATCTCATAGAACAGTGCCAGCAGCAATCCCTGGGTGATTTCCTTACGGAAAGGATTGTCCTTCAGCTTCACCTTGCTCCAGAGGAAAGAGTGATACTCCTGGAATGATTGGGATTCCTCCGGAGTGATGTGGACGAAAGGCCGTTCCTTAATCATGAAGAACATGGGGAAAAGCTGTTGCATGGTGGGTATCACCATATCCATAAAATCTTTTGAGACGGCAATGAAAAGTCCGGCAAAGTCATCGGAGCGTTCTCCTTGCAGAACAATCTGGTCGGGAAGGATAATACCCAACATACCTTCCCGCATTTCACATTGCTGCAAGTTGAGTTCCAGTTTGCACCACCCTTTCAGGCAGACAGTCAGGCAAGCAGCATTCAAACGGGTGGGATAAGAGCTCAAAGACATGTCCTTGATGTCATCAAAAATAGCAAAATCATTGCCGATGAAATCGATCATCGGCAAATGATGTATCTGGGAAATATCTACATTTCGTATTCTCTTAGTATCCATGGTTTTTGTGCTTTGGCGACAAATGTAGGACTATTTTGCGGAATTTAGCTCTAAAAATCCTTAAATGGAAACTTTTAGTTCATTATCTTGAAGCCGACAAAGAAGGTTCTCGGCTGCGTAGGTCCGTAGAAATAGCCCGCATCGCGGAATTCCCCTTTATCCAGGTCTTTCTGGAAACTGTTGAAGATATTCTGTACACCCGTATTCAACTGAAGCTTGATATGGTCGTGAAGCACAAAGGTGTAGTTCAGCTTCACATTCAGGTCCAGGAATTGGGGGGTATGCTCCATGCGGTCCGAGGTGATATTGCAGAAGGCACCCTCGGGAGCATCTTCCGGTGCGTAGTGCGGCACAATCATCTTTCCCGTATAAGTGCCGGAAAGGGAGAAATCGAAATTCTTCACCGGTGCCGAGGAGAAAGTGAAGTACCCGTAATAGTCCGGTGTACGGGGCATGCGCTTGGTGGTAAGGTCTTTGCCGTCCACCTTTGTCCAGACTTCTTCATGGGTGTAGCGGCTGCGCTGCGCCGTGAAGCCGAGCTGGAACTGCGCCTCCTTGCCGTGGGCAATCTTCGCATCCAGATTGGCACCGTATACGCGTGCGCCGTTTCCGTTGCGGCGCTCCTTGATGACATCCCCTACTTCGTTCTTGCCGATATCTTCGAGCACAAAGACGTGGCGCAGGTCTGTATAGAAACCCTCCACCAGGATGTTTGCCTGCCAGTGTCCCAGATGGGCAGTCCAGTCCACCGAACCGCTGTAACTGTTGGAGCGTTCTTCACTCAGGTTATCGGCGAGTTTGATTTGGACTCCCTTGCCGCCTACTGCCGTCACGTGCAAGTCCTCATCGTATGCCTGCGGAGCGCGGAAACCGGTAGAGTAAGTCAAGCGTGCCTGAAAATCATCTGCCGGCTTGTAGAGCAGGTTGACGCGGGGGCTGAAAATAAGCTTGTCTATCAGGTTGTGCTTGTCCAGGCGGGCGCCGACCAGCATGGTCAGTACGTTCATCTTCCACTCATTCTGCACGAAGGCGCTGGCAATGCGGACATCCTGCTCCATGTCACGATGATAGCCGGTCATGATGTCGTGCAGGGAGTTGTTCTGATATTCCAGTCCGCCGGTGAAGGTGGCGGGGGCAAAGAAGCAGTTGTCCATATTGCCCACATACATGCCGCCGGCAACCCAGGTCAGGTCTTTCGTCTTGCCGTAAGCATTCATGTTCTTTTGGGCACCATAGTAGCTGTTGCGGTCGGTGTGCTGTATGGAGGTGTAAGCCGAAATCTTATGCTTGTACTCCTTCCAGAACAAATCGTAGCTCACGCCTCCGCTATTGATGATATGCTTGGTCTGCTCGGTGATGTCCGTCTCGTGCGGCTGCAAATCGAATTTGTTGCCTCCGCGACGAAGTTCGTTGGTGGTATGGTATTCCAGATTGATGCGGCTGAAATGCGTAGGACGGTAATAGGCGCGGAAGCCGAAAGTATTCATGTTCAGCTTGCCCAGCTCGGAAAAGCCATCGCCATCGCGGTCGTAGGGGTTGCGGTTGCGGTAACTCTCATAAAAGGCAATGCCGTAAGAGTTATCTTTGGCAACCAGCGACACATTGCCACCCATATATTGCTCCCAGGACTTGCCGTCCATATTGGAGAACATGCTCGATACCTGAAAGGAATTGTTGATGGGGTCTTTGGTTATAATATTGATAGTTCCTCCCACAGCATTGGCGCCAAACAAGGCAGAGCCTCCGCCACGCACCACTTCTACCCGTTCAATCATGTTCACGGGGATTTGCTCCAATCCGTACACACCGCTCAATGCACTGATGATGGGACGGCTGTTTATCAATATCTGCGAATACGGACCTTCCAAGCCATTGATGCGCACCTGGGGGAAACCACAGTTCTGGCAGTTGTTCTCCACACGCAAGCCCGATTGGTAGTTCAGTGTCTTGGCAAGGTCGGTGGAGTTGACCATCTCGAACAATTTGGTACTCATCACATTTACAACTACCGGAGCTGCCTTGCGGCTTACCTCGTTGCGGTTGGCGGATACCACCACTTCATCGGTCATGAAACTCTCCTCTTCCATCGGGAAATGTATGACGGCAGTAAAGTCCTTGCTCACCGTCACCTCCTTCTCTTGGGTCTTGTAACCCACTGCCGACACACGGAGCTTGTATTTTCCCGCCGGAAGCTTGCGGAACTCAAATTGTCCTTCTTCATTGGAAACCGTTCCCTGACCACTGCCGATAATCAAAACCGTGGCATACGGTATATTTTCCTCCGTACCTTTCACTATCACATGGCCGGAAATCATATTGCCTTCTTTTATAGGATTTACGGCAAAAGCTACGCTGGCACTTACCACTGCAAGTACCAACGCCAAAATGTATTGTTTCATCAAATTAGCGCTCTAAATAAAAAAAATAATTCAAGTCTGAAAAAAGATAATCATCCGAGATGCCGCACTTCGTTCACTGAAATGCCGGACTTCGAGACTAAAATGCCTGGTATCTACATACAAAAAATCCAGGCGTTTTTAAACCTAATGACTATGAAAAAAGAGCGGGAGGAGCGCGAAGGGAAAGGGTACGTATCACTTCCCCCTTAACAGTAGGTGTTGCCGGTTTGGCTCTGAGCATGGCCAGCAAAGGACGCATCGGGTGCTGAACCTCATACACATCCACTCCGGAAGAGTAGAATGCCGACAAATGCCCGATAACCAAAAGGGAAGTCTGAGAGTGAGAGTGTGTGCCATGAAAAGGGTGCGAGTGCGTTATCATCACCCCATTCACATAATGGACGTGAGTGAACGCAGTGATACTTGCCTGGTACATGATAAACAGTACCAGCAAGCTCAATGCACCTATAATTTTTTTCTTCTGCTTCACGTCCAAAAACTTATACTATAGATTTTGAGCCGCAAAGATAGTGAATTATTCTTTAACTTTGCCAAACAAGAACTCATAATCACGCTTGGAAGCCGGAGCCGCCCACTCTTCGGGAATAAACTTCCACTGATTCAGCGTACGCGGTTCAATCACCTTCTTCTGCTCAATGTACTGCATCAGATAATAGCGTAAGTCCTTATCCGTAGAGTGGATGATGCGTTCCTTCAATTCATCCTGCGAGATGCCGGCCCCCTTTGTCAGCAATTCGCCGCCACCGTTTCCGCGATAAGAATTCACCGCTACCTTATACATTTTATCCATATCGAACGGAGTACCGTCTGCCATACTGAGAATGGCTACCTTCTCGCCATCCGGCTTGGTCACATCCACCGTGTAGATAATACCCGCCGCAGAATCGAAGTTGAAGCTGAAATTCTTGAATGAGGCCCTATCCGTAGCACCTTCGCGGCGCTTCTCACGGAAGAGAAGGATATGGTCGTCCGGAGACTTCATCCGATTGGTCCACAAATCATACGACATCTCCAAGGCATCGCGTATCTCCTTCCCCGTCAGACGCATGGTGTAAAGCATATTTTCGTACTTATACAGATTGAACATATCGTTCACAAAAATGTCTCCTTTACGGATTTCCGTATCATAGGACAAAGGAGCCGCAAAAGAAATATCCGCTCCGCTGATTGCCAACTGCAATTCGTGGATAAGGTCTATAAAAGCGGAAGAACCGAAATAGGCAGGACGTGTGGAGATAGTCTCGGTAAAGGAACCAATTTTCTTGGAAACAAAATTCTGCACAGCTTCATTTTCGGGGGCAAAGCGTTGCATGAACTCTTCGCTGACGCCGTAGTCTTGCGTATCGGACAGTATGCCGTCTATCTTCTTGTCTATAACTTTACCATCACGCAGTTTCAAGGTTATATCCACATTACTCACAACAACACCGTTGCTGGCAGGGTCCATCACCAGTACCGAGTCACCGGCTATGTTGCACACCCTCTTGCATTCGCGCGCATGGTCGTGCCCCATCAGGACAATATCGAATCCCGGCACGTTGCACGCCACTTCCACCGAAGCGTTTTCGCGATACTTGCCTCCCATCAGCTGGGCATCCTGGCCGGCATGGAACATACCGATAACCAAATCAGGCTTTTCCTGCTCACGGATAATCTTCATCCATTTGCGGGCAGTCTCCTCCATATCGTCGAAACGCAGCCCTTTCCACAGATTCTCTGAAAGCCATACGGGGATGGCAGGAGTTATCATACCGAGAACCACAATTTTCACTCCGTCACGTTCCAGCACCTCATAGGGTTTGAAATGGGTTTCTCCGGTAGCAGTATCCACAATATTGGCACCCAATATCGGAAAACGGCAGTCACCTGCCCAACGGTCGAAAACGGTACGGCCGGTCTCTACGTCATGGTTACCCATATTGCCGGCATTATACCCCATGAAATTCATCATCTCCGCTGCCAGATGAGGGGCAACGGTATCTATGTAATTATAATAATAGGCTGTGGGCTGTCCCTGCAGAATGTCACCATTGTCCAAGAGAATCAGATTTTTGCCATAAGCCTCACGTTCTTTTTGCACCAAAGCATGCACACGTGCCAGACTGCCGGTTGCCTCCCGGCGGCGTATAAAGTCGTAGGGATAGTAGTTGCCGTGTATATCACTGGTCTGTACGACTTTCAGTTTCACCTCTCTTTCCTGCGCAGGCAGTATGCTTGTCAGGACAAAAATCCAGATAAAAAAACAACTAAATCTTTTCATTATATTTCCTTATTTCTTGTCGGTTCTTATAAGTTCATAGGATGGGTAAACATAAACCGCGCTCCATCCGTATAGGCAGGATCTATCCAAATCTCGCCGCCCCACTTCTCAACGGTCAGCTTACAGATGGACAAGCCCAAGCCGGTTCCCTGCACATATTCGTTCAGCTTCTCGAAACGTTCGAACACCCGTTTCTGTTTGTCCAATGGAATGCCGCAACCAGTGTCAGTCACCGAGAATACTGCAACATTCCTCGCCGTATCCGGCTCCAGCTTCAAGGTTATCGTACCTTCTTTTGTAAACTTGTCCGCATTGGAAAGCAGATTTATCACAACCTGCTGTAAACGCTGCACATCCGTCCGCATCTCCACTACCTCACGTTCACACTCAAATAAGAATTGATTGGTCGACCTGCGTGCCTGGGCCACGGAAGCTACTACCTGCTGGCATATCTGCACTACATTGCAGCTCTCCAAAGAAAGGATGACGCGGTCGGCCTCCAAACGGGACACATCCAATATGTCATTAATCAACCGAAGCAGCAAATCAGAGTTGGTCCTAATAATCTCGAAATAGCCACGCTGTTCTTCTTCCGAGGCTCCTCCGGCAGACAGCACGTCCGAGAAGCCCACAATCGCATTCAATGGAGTACGGATTTCGTGGCTCATATTGGCAAGGAAAGCACTCTTCAGACGGCTGGATTCTTCGGCACGGTCTTTTGCTTCGCGCAAGGCACCCTCGGATACCTCCAGTTCATCCTTCAACTTCTTTGTATGATAATAAAAGTAAAGGGAAACGAACAAACCGCCCAACAGCACCAACAGAACAGCACCGACAGACCAGATATGATACTTGTACTGTTCGTAGAAAGAAGGGGTTACGTTCAGCATCTTTACCGGCTGCGGAAGGCCGGTGATATTCAGTTTCTTTTCCTTCACAAGTTTACCGTCCAGTATGGTCTCATTCGGAATGATTTCCATATGGGTCTCACTATCCTGGGAGGTGGTCAGCAGGCGGTAAGACTGTCTTGCCATCTCCTTGCCCAAAGCACGGTAGGCAGGAACGACACCTGCCACAGCCCAATATCCCAAGCCTACGGAACTGAGCGAGAAAGTGGGCAAAGTGGGAGCTGCTTCCATCATGGCGTAGGTTGCATTCCGCATGAAGTAACCATCGTTCATGTCCACACGCCATGTCCCCATCAATATAGCTGTATTTTCCGGTAACTCATGCAATCTGTCACAAATGGTATATATGGTATTGACGCGTCCGTCCAGCAGAATCAGGTTTAGTTCCGGGAACTTCTGCATCTCCTCCACCGAGTGCGTTTCGTCCGCAGCATCCTTCGCCTTCTCCACGGCTCCGTGCGTCCACACAG